>Ga0207675_100007127_pt1 | contig 10567 bp, 6 predicted proteins | sample KBSSwiS42_FD_184305 | JGI IMG/M metagenome (GOLD analysis project Ga0207675, IMG submission 184305) | Switchgrass rhizosphere microbial communities from Kellogg Biological Station, Michigan, USA - KBS Switchgrass S4-2 (SPAdes) (version 2) | ecosystem: Host-associated > Plants > Roots >...
CAGTTTCAGCAGGGCTCAAAACGGGGATGCTCCTCGCGTGAGCATTTTACGCGGGGAGTCTTTGGAGTGCTAGGTGTGAAGCCCTAGCGGGTCAGAACGGCTTTGCTGCAAAAGTAATTCACTCTCGTCCGCGAAGCGGACTGAGTGAAAGTAGCCCAGCGCTTCAGCGCTGGGTTTTGAGACCCGAATATGATCAAGTCCGTGAAGCGGACGACTGAAAAGCTCATTGGCGTTACGTTTATGGTCAGTCGTCCGTTTCACGGACTTATTAAAAATCCTCGGCCTTTGCACCCACCGATGAATCGGTGGGCTATTGTCATCCGTCGGCTTCGCCGACTTTTGCAGCAAAACCTATCAGAACCGCGAGCGGTAGCAACCGGATCAAGAAAATACCTTGAAAGGAGCGCGCATACCGTTTGCAACATCCTCATGATCCCATCGCTACCGCTCCGGGTTCTGACACCTGCATCACCTCGCGAATTAGGGTTTCAATCTCGGCTCGCGCTTCGGTATTCGGCGCTGTCAATGGCGCGCGCACCGCACCGCCCACGTAACCAACCATATCCAGCGCTGCTTTCAATCCACCGATGCCGTAGGTCTTCGTGACAGCGCGCGCTAACGGCGTCAGTTTTTCCTGCAACGCGTTCGCTCTAGCGATATCATCAGCTTTAACGGTTTGATAGATGTCGAGACAGATTTGCGGCGCGCAGCAACCGACGGCGAGAATGCCCGCGCGCGCGCCTGCTTGTAAAGCCTCACTGAAAACGGTCCCATTGCCAATCATCATAGCGAAGTGTTTGCCAGTCATGCGCACTGCGTCGGCGAATTTGGTAATGTCGTTGGAACTATCTTTCATGCCGATGATGTTCTGATGCTCACTCAAGCGCGCCGCTGTCTCGGGCTCGATCTTGATGCCGGTCAGGTCCGGCATGCTGTAGAGAATCACGGGAATCGGCGAAGCATCGCCGACTGCGTTGTAATGTTGGACCAGGGCGTCTTGCGTAATCGCGGAGCGATAGTAGTGCGGCGTAATTACCAGCACTGCTTCTGCTCCCGCATTCGCCGCCGCGCGGATTTCATCAATCGTGCCGCGCGTGCTTTGCTGGCCGGCGCCCACGATGAATGTCATCGAGTCAGGCACAGCTCGGCGCGCAGCTTCGATTAATTGCAGATACTCGCGTTCTTCGAGGTTGACGCGCTCGCCGGTTGAGCCGAGCACGACATATCCCGTGATGCCCACGGCATTCCATTTCTGAATATTCGAAACCAGTCCGGCCGAATCGATGTCGCCATCGACAGTAAAAGGGGTGGTGATCGGAAGCAGAAGACCGAAAAGATCAATCGCCATGGTTGCGCGATTATAACCTACCCTGAGCGGCAAAACGGGTTGCGATGCCCCCTACCGTCACCTATAATTCCGGAGGTTTCCAGCCAAATCGAAAGGCCAGCCGATGCCATATCTCAAACCCGAACGTCCGGAAAAAGTCAGCGCGCCTTCGTTGAAAGCGAGCAAAGAACGCGGTGAGAAGTTGGTCTGCCTGACAGCTTATGACTATCCGACCGCGCGCATTGTCGACGAAGCCGGCATCGACATCATTCTGGTCGGTGACAGCCTCGGCAATGTGGTGCTGGGTTATGGCAACACGGTGCCGGTGACGCTCGACGAGATTCTGATTCACGTGAAAGCCGTGCGACGCGGCGTCGAGCGTGCGTTGCTCGTGGCGGACATGCCTTACGGGAGTTTTCACACTGGCGCAGACGATACAGTGCGCGCAGCATTACGCTTGGTTAAAGAGGGCGAGGCTGAAGCGGTCAAGCTCGAAGGTGGGCTGAAACGCGTCAAGCTTGTGAAGCGTCTCGTCAACGAAGAGATTTCAGTTATGGGCCACATCGGCCTGACGCCGCAGTCAATCAATCAACTCGGCGCGTATCGTGTGCAGGGAAAGACGGCTGATGCGGCGAAACGCTTGCTGGACGACGCGTATGCTTTGGAAGAGGCGGGTGTTTTCTCGATCGTACTCGAACTCGTGCCGCGTGAAATCGCGCAGATGATCACTGAGAGTGTGAAAGTTCCGACTATTGGAATTGGCGCGGGGGTTCATTGCGATATTCAGGTGCTCGTGTTTCACGATCTGCTCGGGATGGCATTCGGTAAGCTTCCCCGTTTCGTGCGTGAATACGCCAACCTGCGCGAGACGATCACGGGCGCGGTCACGCGTTGGGCCGAGGATGTGCGCAACGGAAGTTATCCCGCGGAAGGCGAATCCTATGGCTTGCCGGCCGAAGCGGCAGAAGAGATGAAGATCGAAACGAGCAAGGCAGGGAGGCTTAAATAGGTCTGAAGTTTGTAATGACGGTCTTTGGTCTTTGATCTTTGGTCTTTGAAACGAAGGCCAAAGTCCCAAGACCCAAGACCTTCTTTTATGCGCATCATCACCAGTCGGGACCAGATGATTTCGATCGCGCGTGAAGTCCAGCGCGGCGGACTAACAATTGGTTTTGTGCCCACGATGGGCGCGCTTCACGCAGGCCACCTTAGTCTGATGCGCGCGGCCCGGGCTCAATGCGAAACGTTGGTGGTTTCGATCTTTGTCAACCCGACGCAGTTTGGACCGGCTGAGGACTTTGAGAAGTATCCGCGTGACTTGCAGAAGGACGCGGCGTTATTGACCGGCGAAGGCGTTGACTATCTGTTCGCCCCCACGGTGCGCGACATCTACCCGCCGGGTTCTTCAACGTTCATCACGGTCGAAGGTCTGTCTGAACAACTCGAGGGCGCTTCGCGGCAAGGTCACTTTCGCGGCGTCGCGACGGTGGTAGCGATTCTGCTGAACATCGTGCGACCGGACATTGCGTTCTTTGGTCAGAAGGACGCCCAGCAGGCTGCCGTGCTGAAGCGGATGGTTCATGACCTCGCTTTTGACACGAAAGTAGTGGTGTTGCCGATTGTCCGCGAAGAATCCGGGTTGGCGCTGTCATCGCGCAACGCATATCTCAGCGAGGAAGAGAAGCGAGCAGCGACTGTTCTGCACCGTGGTCTTTCGCTGGCAAGGTCGGCCTATGAAAATAACGAACGTGACGGCACGCGCTTGCTTGAACTAGTGCGGTCGACCATCGCCGCAGAGCCGCTGGCACGAGTCGACTACATCAGCCTGAATGACGCCGAGACACTTGAACCACTGGAGCATATCGCAGATCGGCCGGCGCTCCTTTCACTGGCGGTCTACCTTGGTAAGACGCGCTTGATCGATAACATGGTGCTAGGCCAGACTGAGAAGCAGGATGCCGCCAGCGCGTGAATCTTAGTATCAGAAACCCGACCGTGCGGGAGGGTGCTTTTTGATGAAAAACGGTACCAGACAAAAGGCCCACATTAGTTTCATGCTCAACGGGGAGTCGACCGAGGTTGCGTTCGCGCCGCACAAGACGCTGCTCGAGGTTTTGCGGGAGGATCTGAATCTCACGGGTACAAAACACGGCTGTGAGTTAGGAGAATGTGGAACCTGCACTGTTCTGGTTGATGGCCGATCGATTCTTTCATGCTTGATGCTCGGTCTTGACGCCGAGGGTCGCCATGTCGAGACCGTTGAGGGGATGGCTGAGGGTGCTCAATTGCATCCCTTACAGGAGACGTTCGCGGACACGGGCGCGGCCCAGTGCGGCTATTGCTCGCCGGGATTCATGCTTGCCGCGAAAGAGTTAATCGCGAAAACGCCAAAACCTTCGCGCGACGAGATCAAAGAAGCGTTGTCGGGTAATCTGTGCCGCTGCACGGGCTACATCAAGATCTATGAAGCGGTGGAATTGGCCGCGGCGAAAATGCGCGGGGAAGAATTAGAACTGCCCAGGGAATCAATTTATGGACTATGACGCAACATCAGGAACCTCTCAGTCAGGAAGGTGGGCTTGCCCCCGCTAATTGTGTTAATGAAACTGCGGGGGTAAACCACCCTTCCTGACTGAGAGATTATCCAGTCGTGCGTGAGGCTGAGATTGAATGTCTAACGAGTCAAACAATGGAAAGCCACTGAATGTAGTCGGCAAGCCTTTTCGCAAAGTCGATGCGCGGGCGAAGTGCACCGGCCAGACGAAATTTGCTGACGACATCGTTCTGCCGCGTATGCTCGCCTGTAAGATCCTCCGCAGCCACGAGCCTCACGCGCTGATCAAGAACATCGATACATCGAAAGCTCTGGCACTGCCGGGCGTATTGGCGATCGTTACCGGCAAAGATTTTCCGATTCCGTACGGCATCCTTCCCGTAAGTGAGGATGAGCACGCGCTCTGCATCGACAAAGTTCGTTTCGTCGGCGATCCCGTCGCGGCAGTCGCAGCCATCGACGAAGATGTCGCGTTCGACGCGATGAATCTGATTGAAGTCGAGTACGAGCCACTGCAAACGATCACCTCAATAGAAGAAGGCCTGGTTGTCGATGAACCGCGAATTCATGAGTACGGTGATGGCGGCAACGTGCATAAGAAGGTCTCACTTGAATTCGGTGACGTTGATGAAGGATTCGCAGAAGCCGACTTGATTCGCGAAGACACGTTCTTCTACGAAGGCAATACGCATCTGCCGATGGAGCAGCACGCGGCAGTCGCGTATTTCGATGCGGATCAAAAACTGACGCTGTGGAGTTCAACGCAGACACCGCACTATGTTCATCGCGCGCTGGCGAAGGTGCTGGAGATTCCCGCGAGCCACATTCGCGTGATTGCCACGCCAAACGGCGGCGGTTTTGGCGGCAAGAGCGATCCATTCAATCACGAAGTCGTGGTCAGCAAGCTCGCGATGATTACCGGTCGTCCGGTGAAGTGCACACTGACGCGCGAAGAAGTCTTTTATTGCCATCGCGGCCGCCATCCGGTGCTGATGCACGTCAAGACCGGCGTGAAGAAAGACGGTGCGATTACGGCGATGCACTTCAAGTCGTTTCTTGACGGCGGTGCGTACGGCAGCTACGGCGTCGCGAGCACGTTCTACACGGGCGCGTTGCAAACCGTCACGTATGATGTGCCGCGCTACAAATTTCAGGGCGTGCGCGTGTTTAGTAACAAGCCGCCGTGCGGACCGAAACGCGGGCACGGCACCCCGCAACCGCGTTATGCGCTGGAAGTTCATCTCGACAAAATCGCGGAGCAGTTGAATCTGGATCCGGCCGAGATGCGGCGGCAACATCTGGTGCCGCCGAATTCCGTCACCGCAAACTATTTGCGCATCGGCAGCATGGGCCTGGGTGCGTGTCTAGACAAAGTAGTCGAAGGATCCGATTGGAAGAAAAAATTCTCCTGGTCGAATCGGCAATCGGCAATCGGCAATCGGCAATCGCATAAGGGCATCGGCATCGCGTGCTCGTCTTACATCTGCGGCGCAGGCTTGCCCATCTACTGGAACAACATGCCGCAGTCCGGCGTGCAGTTGCGCCTCGATCGGCAAGGCGGCGTCTGCGTGATGTGCGGCTCGACGGACATCGGTCAGGGCTCCGACTCGATTCTCGCTTACATCGTTGCTGAGATTCTCGGAATCGATCCATTCGATATTCGCGTGGTTACGGCTGACACGGACTTAACGCCGGTCGATCTTGGCAGTTATTCGAGTCGCGTGACGCTAATGACGGGCAATGCCGCTATTCAGGCCGCCGAACGTGCGCGGGAACTTCTGACCCTCGCGGTTGCTGAGAAGCTCACTGTGCCGATTGAAAACATTTCGTTTGCCGAACGCCGCGCCTTCGACGTTGAGAATCCAGAAGTCGGCGTCTCATTTGCCGAAGCAGTCGTGCTCGCGGAATCAAAATTCGGCACGATTGGCACGGTCGGCTCGTATTCGCCGCCGCGCTCACCCGGCAAGTACAAAGGCGCAGGTGTTGGGCCATCGCCGGCCTATAGCTATTCCGCGGCGATTGCAGAAGTCGACGTTGACGCAGCGACCGGCATCGTAACCGTCGAACGCATCTGGATCGCCCACGACATCGGCAAATCGATTAACCCAGCGCTCGTCATGGGACAGGTTGAAGGCAGCGTCTACATGGGTCTCGGCGAAATTCTGATGGAAGAGATGTCGTATCGCGCCAACCGCAACGCCGTGCACAAGTTTCCGTCGATGCTCGAGTACAAGAGTCCGACGACGATGGAAATGTGCGATGTGAAGACCTACTTGATCGAAGATCCCGATCCCAACGGACCATTCGGCGCGAAGGAAGTAGGCCAGGGACCTTTGTTGCCGGTGCCGCCCGCAGTCGCGAATGCTGTGTATAACGCGGTGGGCGTCAGAATAGACGAGGTGCCAATCACGCCGGAAAAAGTTTTGAAAGCCTTGCGCGAGAAAGAGAGAGGTCGCGAAGGTCGGTTCGGTCCGATGACGGTTCCGGACGTAGACTGGCCTGAACCCTTGCGCGTGTTAACTCCTGCGGAAGGCGGCGATGGACGCGAAATGCCGCGCGTCGCAGTTCATTCGTAACCATCATGAAAAAAAGTCTACCGTTCGTCATCATTGTGATTGTTTTGGTTGCCGGGATCGCGGCATTCATGGTCTTTGGTCGCAAAAAGACCAACGACTCAAACAACGCGTTCGTCGCCACGCCCGCGCAAGTTTCAGTCTCTGCAGCGACACCTCTCCCTCAGGCTTCACCGACGGCCACGATTCCGATCGAGAAACCAAACGTCAAAGTTTCTTCGCCGGTAGTCCTTGAGGAGTATGGCGACTATCAATGTCCCCCGTGCGGCCTGTTGTATCCAGTTCTGAAAGACATTGAACACGAATACGGCAAGCAATTGCAGATTGTCTTTCACCATTTCCCGCTTACCAAGATTCACAAGAACGCCATGAACGCCGCGCGCGCCGCTGAAGCCGCACGCAACCAGGGCAAGTTTTGGGAGATGCACGATCGTCTCTACCGCAATCAGAATGCCTGGAAAGACCTCGATGATCCCCGCCCAATGTTTATTCAGTACGCGCGCGACCTTGGGTTGAATACGGATCGATTCACGCGCGATCTCGACAGTCCCGATGTAGAGCAGCGAATCGCGGCTGACATGCAGAAGGGGACAAGCATCGGAATAACTGGCACGCCTACCCTGCTAATTGACGGCAACATGCTGCGTTACGAAGCCACCACGCCCGACGGCGTGCGCCAGGGAATTAACTTCATGCTGCAACGAAAGGCGGTCTCTTAGCTTTGCATTTTCCTTGCTGGGTGCGACGGATCTCGCCGCGGCTCGGCGAAGTAAACTTTTTCCAGTCTGTGACTTAAATCCAGTTGGCTCAAGTTCTTGTTGACATGTGGGCGGCATCTCTCTATAGTGCGTACCCGAAAGTGGACCCTTTGATGCCCGTCACCCCCCGCATCAAATGACGGACACCGATGTTCAAGCTTCAGCGCCTCGAAATCACGGGATTCAAGTCCTTCGCCGATCATACTGACCTTCGCTTCACCGGTGATGGCATAACTGCGATCGTCGGTCCAAACGGCTGCGGCAAGAGCAACGTCGCTGACGCCATCGCCTGGGTGTTAGGCGAACAGCGTGTCAAGCATCTCCGCGGCGGCGAGATGAAAGATGTGATCTTTCAGGGGTCGCGCAACCGTCCGCCGAGCGGCATGGCTGAAGTCGTCCTGCACATGATGCGCGACGAAACGACCGAGGAAGAGCCGGACATCGAAGACATCGATTCGCAGCTTGAGCAAATCGATTCCCACGAAGAATTTTTCGAAGCGCCCGCGATAGCGTCTGTTTCAGAATCCGAAGCAGTAGCGACGGCATCGAACATTCAAGCTGAGATTATCAGCGAATCTCCAGCAATGTCAGAACCGGGAGCAGTAGCGACCGGATCAGAAACTCAACCTGACCGCACCAGCGAGGGTTCCTCCGAGAAAAAACCAAAACATCATCATCGTCACTGGCGGCAACGCCGAAATCTCGCATTGGAGTTTGCGCCTGGTGAAGCAGTATCGGTGACGCGTCGTCTGTATCGGTCGGGCGAAAGCGAGTACCTGCTGAACGATCGCCCGTGCCGGCTGCGCGACATTCAGGATTTGTTTTCGGGGACGGGTTTGGCCGGCGGTCACTATGCCATCATCGAACAGGGTCGCATCGGCCAGATTCTTTCGGCGAAGCCGATGGATCGCCGGACGATCATCGAAGAGGCGGCAGGCATAACGAAGTTTCGTGTTCGACAACGAGCAGCGGAAGCCCGGCTTGAATCCGCCCGCACTAATCTCAGTCGCGTTGCAGACATCATTTCGGAAATCGAACGGCAGGTGAACAGCCTGCGACGCCAAGCCGCGAAAGCTCGTCGCTATCGAATTCAGCGCGAAGAGTTGCGCGAACTTTTACGTCGCGTGTACGTCGGCGAAGAGCAAAGCCTCGGTTCGCTGCTCGAGCAAACGCAAGCCGATCTCGATCGTGCCAATCAGGAAGAGGAGCAACTCGCAGCATCACTGACTGAGCGTGAAGAGGCCAGTCGCTTGTCGACGCAAAACGCTCGCGCTCTCGAAGATGAATTGGCGCAGGTGCGCGCCGCCGTCGCGGAAGGGGCGCTGCAGCGGGATCGCCGAATTCGCGAGCGCGTGTATCAGGAAGAACAGGTTGAAGCGCTCGCAAAACGGCGAACAGAAATCGGAAGGGAAATTTCAGCGCTAACGGATCGCCTGACTGTCATCGGATCGGAACTGGAACGTCTTTACGCGCTCGATTCGACACTGACCGCAGAAAACGAGCAGACGACATCGCGCCTGCGCACAGCCGAAGAAACACACGCCGGTAAGCTCACCGAGATTGCACAAGCTGAAACGGAAATTGAAACGTCTCGCGCTGAACTTCTGAAGCACACGGTGGCGGCTGAACGGCTGCACGATCTGGCGCGACAGATTGAAAGCTCACTCGAAAAATTCGCTCAGCAAGCTGAAGGATTGGCGCGCGAAGGCGAACGGGCGACGGCGGCGCACGCGACCGCGGCCGGCGAAGCTGAAAAGATCAATCAGCAGATCGCTGAGGCGCGCGCGAAGTTAGCGCGGCTGACGACAGAGCGCGAAACAGCGGTTAAGGCCGTCGTCGAAGGGCACGAACGCGTTTCTGACACCGATGCGGAAATGACACGGGTGCGCGACGAATACGCGCGCACGCAGGCGCGCCTGGAAAGTTTCAGGGATCTGGACGAACGGCGCGCGTACTTTTCGCTCGCAGTGCAGGAAGCGTTCTCGGCGAATGAAGCTGAGGAGTTTCATCTGATTGGAACGTTGGCGGATTCGATCAAGGTCGATGCGCAGTGGGAACGCGCCGTGGAAGGCGCACTCGGGTCGGCGTTGCAATCGATTTTGGTGCCCACGCCCGACGACGCGATTCGCGCCGCTGCCTGGTTAAAGACAAACCATATCGGGCGCGCACAGTTTTTGGTGACCGGGCTTCACGGTGGCAGCGACGAAGTTACCGTCGCGACCTACACAACTCCGATCGAATCAACCAGTCCGACGACTCGGCACGAATATCTGCCGATGGGCATCGACGGCCCGCGCGTGGGCGATGTCCTCAACGCGCCGCAGGAACTCTTGAACCTGCTCGAACGCGCCATGCCGGACCGCATGAACGCGCGTGTTGTGCCCACGCTGGATGATGCTACGGCGCTGTCTTTGGCGACGGGCGACATGTTTGTGACCCTCGATGGTGATTGGGTAACGGGCGGTCAGTTCGTCAACGCGGGCAATGGGCGCGCGCTCGAAGAAGGCGCAGGCCTACTCACTTTCAAACGTGAGCTGCGCGAAATGCAATCACGTGTTGTCGAGCTGGAAGCAGAGTTGGCACTCGCCGAAATGTCGCTGAAGGAAGCGCGCGCGCGCATGGGTGGCTTGGAAGAGTCGGTCGTGCAACTGAATGCTTCAATCGGAAGAGTCGAACGCGATGCCATCGCGCTCGAAATGACGGCTGGAACGTTGCAGCAGGATGTTGAACGGGCCGAGCGTCACCGGCGCGTGGTCGCTGACGATCAGTCGCGACTTGAGCAGGAGCGGCGCGAACTTGACGAACGGCGCGCAAAGACACTGAGCGATGCCGAAACTGCCGAAGCCGCACGGATTTTCGTTAATGAGCGAATCGCAGCGATCACGAATCGCTTGACCGAAATTCGACGCGACGTCGAAACAGAAAGCGAGGCGCTGAACCAGCAACGCGCGGACGCAGCGGCGGCGGCGGAACGAAGACGTTCGACCTCTGCTGATTTGCGGCGATTGGAATCTGAGCGCGTCGAGGTCACTGATAGGGTTGCGCGGCATAACTTCGAATTGGCTGAGGCGTCGGCGCGAAATGAGCAGCTGCGCACCTCGATTGAAGAGATCGATCGGCTGGCGCTCACCGTCGAAGAAGAAAAGGCGCGTGAGGAACAGCAAATCGCCGACGCAACCGCACGCTTAACTCAGGCGCGCGAGCGTGCCGATACGATGGCGGCGGAATTGGCCGAGTTGAATCGCAATGCTGCTGCTTCGCGCGATGCGCGCGCGGCGATTGAGGTGCAGCGAGCTGAGGCGATGGCGCGTGTAAATTTCGTACGCGAATCGTGCGCGAACGAATTGAACCAAAG
>Ga0207675_100007130_pt1 | contig 10565 bp, 11 predicted proteins | sample KBSSwiS42_FD_184305 | JGI IMG/M metagenome (GOLD analysis project Ga0207675, IMG submission 184305) | Switchgrass rhizosphere microbial communities from Kellogg Biological Station, Michigan, USA - KBS Switchgrass S4-2 (SPAdes) (version 2) | ecosystem: Host-associated > Plants > Roots >...
TGGCGATCGCGTACGGCTCGTTGGTGCGCTCGAGGGGGCCGGAAAGCAGGTACTCCTCCTTGATCGGCTGCGGGCAATCGCGCGGGTAGATGCAGCTCGAGCCGAGGAACGTCAGCCGTTCGACGCCGGTGGCGTGGGCCGCGCCGATCACGTTGGCCTCGATGACTAGGTTCTCGTACAGAAAGTCGGCACGCAGCGTGTCGTTCGCCTGGATGCCGCCGACCTTCGCCGCGGCGACGAAGACGTAGTCGGGTCGTTCCCCCTCCATGAACTCCGCGACGGCACGCTGGTCGAGCAGGTCGAGCTCGGCGCGGCTGCGCACCAGCAGGTTGTCGTATCCGCCCTCGCGCAGCCGGCGCACGAGCGCGGAGCCGACCATTCCGCGATGGCCGGCGACGAAGATGCGCGCTTGACGGTTCATGCGTTCAGCGGCGTCCGTAGTTGTCTTCGAACCGCACGATGTCGTCCTCGCCCAGGTACGACCCCGACTGCACCTCGATGATCTCCAGCGGCACTTTCCCCGGGTTGGCCAGTCGATGCGTCTGGCCGAGGGGGATGTAGGTGCTCTGGTTCTCGCTGAGCATCGTCACCGACGTGCCGTTCGTCACCTCGGCAGTGCCCGAGACGACGACCCAGTGCTCCGCGCGGTGGTGGTGCATCTGCAGGCTCAGCCGCGCGCCCGGCTTGACGAGGATGCGCTTGACCTGGAAGCGCGGTCCCTGGTCGACGTTCTCGTACCAGCCCCATGGACGATGGACGCGACGATGCGTGCTCGTCTCGCTGCGGCCGGTCTCGGCGAGCGTCGCGACGAGCTCCTTGACCTCGGGGCTCTTGGAGCGGTGCGCGACGAGGACGGCGTCCGCGGTCTCGACCACCGTGACGTCGTCGATGCCGAGGACGCCGACGAGCCGGCTCGTCGCGTGGACGAGCGTGTTGCGCGAGTCGCGGACGACCGCGTCGCCCCGGACGGCGTTGCCGTCACCGTCGCGCTCGCCGACCTGCCAGACGGCGTCCCACGCGCCGAGGTCGCTCCAGCCGGCGGCGAGCGGAATCATGCGGATCTCGATTCCCGAACCGGGCCGGCTCGCCGGCTCCATCACGGCGTAGTCGATGCTGTCGGCGGGGATCGCGGCGAATGCCTTGCCGTCGAAGCGGAGGAACGCGGCGTCGGGCGTCGCGGTCGCATAGGCGGCGTCGCACGCCGCGGCGACGTCGGCGCGGAAGCGCTGCAGCGCGTCGCGCCAGACGCTCGCGCGCAGCACGAACACGCCGCCGTTCCAGTAGTGGCTGCCGTCTGCGACGTAGCGCTCGGCGGTCGCGCGGTCGGGCTTCTCGACGAACGCGGCGACGCGCAACGTGCCGTCGGCGGCGGCCTGGCCGGCGTCGACGCGGATGTACCCGTAGCCGGTGTCGGGGCGCTCGGGGCGAATGCCGAGGACGACGATGCCGCCGGCGGCGGCGCTCTTGGTCGCCGCGCGCAGTGCCGTCGTGAACGCCGCGACGTCGGCGATCGCATGGTCGGCGGGCGTGACGACGAGGATCGGGTCGACGCCCTTGGCCGCGCTCTTCGCCGCGTCGAGCGCGGCGAGCGCGAGCGCCGGCGCGGTGTTGCGGCCGAACGGCTCGAGGACGATCCGCGCTGCCTCGACGTCGATGTCGCGCAGCTGCTCGACGACGGTGAAGCGATGTTCCTCGTTGGCGACGATGCATGGGCGTTGCACGTCGACGACCGAGTCGGCGAGCCCGGCGACGCGCCGCACCGCCTGCTGGAAGAGCGTCTCCTTCGCCTTGCCGACGCCGAGCGAGAGGTACTGCTTGGGATGCAGCGACCGGCTGAGCGGCCACAGCCGCGTGCCGCTCCCGCCGGCGAGGACGACCGGTGCGACCGTGAGCCGCTGCGCTTCGCTCACGGCTGCGACCGTCCCTGGTCGGCGAGGTCCTTGCGCAGCGCCGAGATCTGCGACTTGAGCGCGATGTACTCGCGCTCCTTGCGGGCGAGGAACGCCTGTGTCAGCTGCAGCTTGTGGCGCAGCCCTGCCGGCGTCAGCACGTAGAGGTAGCCGAGCTTGCGGTCGCTGCGCTGGAAGTTCTGCGCCTTGACCCAGCCCTTGGCGAGCAGCGCCTTCAGCATGTAGTGCGTCTTGCCGAGGCTGACGCCGAGCTCGCGCGCGAGCTGGCGCTGCGAGTACTCGGGGTGCTCCTCGAGCAGGCGGAGCAGGGCGACGGCGGCGTCTTCGTCGGCAGCGGTGGAGACTTCGAGGTGCACGGGGCCGGTGTGTTCAACGACTGAACGCGGCAGTGTACAGGGTCGCCGGCCCGGTCCGGACCCACCGAACACCGGCAGTTGTTGGCGTTCTAGGGCGTGTTCACGCCGAGCGGCCGCGCGCCGCCTGCGCCAGGGTCGGCGCCGCGCGGTCCTTGTCCGAGAGGACGTACGGCACGTCGAGCGTCGGCCAGGCGATCGCGAGCTCCGGGTCGTCCCAGCGGATCGCCACCTCGGCGCCGGCGGCGTAATAGTCCGTCGTCTTGTATTGCAGGTCGGCGCTTTCGCTGAGGACGAGGAAGCCGTGCGCGTAGCCGGCCGGGATCCAGATCTGGCGCTGCTCGACGTCGTCGAGCTCGAGCCCGACCCAGCGCTTGTAGGTTGGGCTCGCCGGGTCGACGTCGACGGCGACGTCGAAGATGCGCCCTTGGGAGACGCGGACGAGCTTGCCCTGCGCGTGCGGGGGTTTTTGCAGATGCAGCCCGCGCAGCACGCCGCGCGCCGAACGCGAATGGTTGTCCTGGACGAAGCGGACGGGCGCGCCGATCGCCTCGACGAAGCGGCGCTCGTTGAAGCTCTCGAGGAAGAAGCCGCGCGCGTCGGCGAACACCTTGGGCGCGAGGATCAGCACGCCCGGCAGGACGGTCGGCGTCACCTGCATCAGAACACCCGGCTGTCGGCCACCTGGAGAAGATAGCGCCCGTAGCCGCTCTTGACCATCGGTTGCGCCATCGCGCAGAGCGCCTCGCGGCTGATCCAGCCGGCGCGAAACGCGACCTCCTCGGGGCACGCGACCTTGAGCCCCTGGCGCTTCTCGAGCGTCGCGATGAACTGGCCGGCCTCGAGCAGGCTGTCGTGGGTGCCGGTGTCGAGCCACGCGTAGCCGCGGCCGAGCACCTCGACCGCGAGATCGCCGCGCGCGAGATAGCGCGCGTTGACGTCGGTGATCTCGAGCTCGCCGCGCGCCGACGGCTTGATCGACGCCGCGATGTCGCAGACGTCGGCGTCGTAGAAGTAGAGGCCCGTGACCGCGTAGCTGCTCTTCGGCGCCTTCGGCTTTTCCTCGATGCTCTGCGCGCGGCGCTGCTCGTCGAACGCCACGACGCCGTAGCGCTCGGGATCGTTGACGTGGTACGCGAAGACCGATGCTCCCGTCGTGCGGTTCGTCGCCGCCTCGAGCATGCGCTGCAGGTCGTGGCCGTAGAAGATGTTGTCGCCGAGGACGAGCGCGCTCGGCTGGCCGCCGACGAAGCTCTTGCCGAGGATAAACGCCTGCGCGAGCCCGTCGGGGCTCGGCTGCACGCAGTACGAGATCGAGATGCCCCACTGCGAGCCGTCGCCGAGCAACGCCTCGAAGCGCGGCACATCCTGCGGCGTGCTGATCAGGAGGATGTCGCGGATCCCCGCGAGCATCAGCGTGCTGAGCGGGTAGTACACCATCGGCTTGTCGTACACCGGCAGCAGCTGCTTGCTGAGCGCGAGCGTCGCCGGGTGCAGGCGCGTCCCCGATCCGCCGGCGAGGATGATTCCCTTGCGGGTGGCGGTGCGGCTCACGTCGGCTCCTTCGCTGCGGTCAGCTCGTCGACAGCGCGATCGACGCCGGCCTGCCATGGCGGCAAGGTCAGCGCGAACGCGGCGCGAAGCTTGGTGGTGTCGAGGCGCGAGTTCAAGGGTCTCAGCGCCGCCTGAGGATACGCGGCGCTCGCGATCGCCTCGATCGCGCTGTCGGCGACGCGCACCGGCGCGCCACGCTCGCGGGCACGCGCGATCGCGCGGCGCGCGACTGCGTTCCAGCTCGCTTCGCCGGCGGCGGCGAGGTGGTACGTGCCGGCGAGCTGCGGCTCGCTGGCTGCGCGCCGCATCGCGTGCGCGGTGACGTCGGCGATCAGCTCGGCGCCCGTCGGCGCGCCGGCCTGGTCGGCGACGACACGCAGCGAATCGCGCTCGCGCGCGAGGCGGAGCATCGTGCGGACGAAGTTCGTGCCGCGCGCGGCGAAGACCCAGCTCGTGCGCAGGATGAGGTGCCGGCAGCGGCTCGCACGAACGAGCTCCTCGCCGGCGAGCTTGCTCCGACCATAGGCACCGAGCGGCGCGGTCGGATCGTCCTCGCGCCAGGGCTTCTCGCCACTGCCGTCGAAGACGTAGTCGCTGCTGAAGTGGACGAGCCACGCGTTCGCGGCGTGCGCCGCGCGCGCGAGCGCGCCGACCGCGGTCGCGTTGACGAGCTGCGCGAGGTCGCTCTCCGATTCGGCGCGGTCGACCGCGGTGTATGCGGCGGCATTGACGATCCATTGCGGTGCGACCGCGCGCACCTTCGCGGCGATCGCATCGGGTTCGCGCAGGTCGCCGTCGCCGCGGCCGAGCGCGACGACGTCGCCGAGCGGTGCGAGCGCGCGCTGCAGCTCCCAGCCGACCTGGCCGTCCTTGCCGAGGAGGACGATCTTCAAGGGGTGCGCTGCCCGTAGTTGGTCGAGAGCCACGCACGGTACGCCCCGGTCTGGACGCGCTCGACCCAGTCGGCGTGCTCGAGGTACCAGGCCACCGTCTTGCGCAGCCCGGTCGCGAACGTCTCGGCCGGCCGCCAGCCGAGCTCGCGCTCGATCTTCGACGCGTCGATCGCGTAGCGGCGGTCGTGGCCGGGCCGGTCGGTGACGTGGCTGATCAGGCGCGTGCGCGGACCGGCGGGGTCGGGGCGCAGCTCGTCGAGGAGCGCGCAGACGGCGTGGACGATCTCGATGTTGGGCTGCTCGTTCCAGCCGCCGACGTTGTACGTCTCGCCGACGCGGCCGCGCGCGAGCACCTCGCGGATCGCGCTGCAGTGGTCCCGCACGTAGAGCCAGTCGCGCACCTGGCGGCCGTCGCCGTAGACCGGCAAGGGCTTGCCGGCGAGGGCGTTGACGATCATCAGCGGGATGAGCTTTTCGGGGAAATGGAACGGACCGTAGTTGTTGCTGCAGTTGGTCGTCAGCACCGGCAGCCCGAAGGTGTGGTGCCAGGCACGGACGAGGTGGTCGCTCGCCGCCTTGCTCGCCGAGTAAGGACTGTTCGGCTCGTAGGCGTCGGTCTCGCGAAACGGCGGGTCTTCGGGGGCGAGGCTGCCGTAGACCTCGTCGGTCGAGACGTGGAGGAAGCGAAACGCCGCCTTTTCGTCGCCAGCGAGCGTCGACCAGTGGCCGCGCGCCGCCTCGAGCAGCGTGAACGTGCCCTCGACGTTGGTGCGCATGAAGTCGGCGGGGCCGTGGATGCTGCGGTCGACGTGGCTCTCGGCGGCGAAGTGGACGATCGCGCGCGGCCGATGCGTCGCGAGCAGCCGTTCGACGAGCGCGCGGTCGCAGATGTCGCCGTGGAAGAAGACGTGGCGCTGATCGCCTTCGAGCGAGCGCAGGTTCTCGGTGTTGCCGGCGTAGGTCAGGGCGTCCAGGTTGACGACGGGCTCGTCGCTTTGGGCCAGCCAATCGAGGACGAAGTTGGAGCCGATGAAGCCGGCGCCGCCGGTGACGAGGATCATGGGGTCTCGTGCGCGGGAGGGCTGTTCAAAAGCTGAACGCGGGAGTGTATCTGTGCCAAACGGCGCAAATGCCGGGAAGCCTTGCGCGAACGCCGAGGAAGCGCTAGCGCGATAATTGCTTCATGAATGAACCGAACGGCGCGCAGGGCGCGCCTGCGGGCGAGCCGGTCTCGCCTGCCCTCGCCGGCTCCCCAGCCGCTTCCTCCTCCCTCCAGTTCTCCTCGGTCGGCCTCGCTCCGGTCCTGCAGCGCGCCGTCGCCGACCAGGGCTACACGACGATGACGCCGATCCAGGCGAAGGCGATCCCTGTCGTCCTCGCCGGCCGCGACGTCATGGGCGCGGCGCAGACCGGCACCGGGAAGACCGCGGCGTTCTCGCTGCCGCTCCTGCACAAGATGCTGCCGCACGAGAACTCGAGCATGTCGCCGGCGCGCCACCCGGTGCGTGCGCTCGTCATCGCACCGACGCGCGAGCTCGCCGACCAGGTCGCCGACAACATCAAGGGCTACGCGGCGCACTCGAAGCTGCGCGTCGCGGTGGTCTTCGGCGGCATCGACATGAAGCCGCAGACGCTCGAGCTGAAGCAGGGCGTCGAGGTGCTCGTCGCGACGCCGGGGCGGCTCCTCGACCACATCGAGGCGAAGAACTGCGTCCTGAACCAGGTCGAGTACGTCGTCCTCGACGAGGCCGATCGGATGCTCGACATCGGCTTCCTGCCAGACCTGCAGCGCATCCTCTCGTACCTGCCGAAGCAGCGCCAGACGCTGCTCTTCTCGGCGACGTTCTCGCCCGAGATCCGGCGCCTCGCCGAGAGCTATCTGCAGGATCCGGTGCTCGTCGAAGTGGCGCGGCCGAACGCGACCGCCACCAACGTCGAGCAGCACTTCTACAGCGTCTCGTCCGACGACAAGCGGCGCGCGGTCCTGAAGCTCCTGAAGGAGCGCCAGATCGCGCAGGCGCTCGTCTTCGTCAACTCCAAGCTCGGCTGCGCGCGGCTCGCGCGCTCGTTCGAGCGCGATGGCCTCAGGACCAACGCGCTGCACGGCGACAAGTCGCAGGACGAGCGGCTGAAGGCGCTCGACGCGTTCAAGAAGGGCGACGTCGACGTCCTCGTCGCGACCGATGTCGCGGCGCGCGGCCTCGACATCGTCGACCTGCCGGCGGTGTTCAACTTCGATGTCCCGTTCAACGCCGAGGACTACGTCCACCGGATCGGCCGCACCGCGCGCGCCGGCGCCTCGGGGCTGGCGATCACGCTGGTCGCGCGCGAGGACGCGCGCCTCGTCTCCGACATCGAAAAGCTGCTCGGCAAGAAGTTCGAGATCGAGCCGCTCGAGCTCGACGAGGATCGCCGTCCGCCGCTGCGCGATCGCGTCCGCCGCGACGACGACCGCGAAAGCGGCGACATCCGCGCCGCGCGGGCGTCGCGCGAGGCGCGCTTCGGCGCCATGCCGCGGCCGTCGCGCGAGGCGGCGCGCAACGACGACCCGTTCTTCGATCGTCCGTACGAGCCGACGCCAGGCACCGGCGAGGCCGCGTGGGAGAAGCGTCCCGCACCGACGACACGCTTCTCGCCCAACATCAAGACGAAGAAGAAGGTCGCCGCGCTGTTCGGCGCCAAGACCCCCGCGCCTGCGGAGAGCTGATCGCGCGCTTCAGCGCGCGAGCCACGCGAACACTGCCGGCACGTCGGCCGGGACGCTGCCGGGCTCGGCACGCCAGCGCGCGACGGGAGCGCTTCGCGTCGACTCGCTCGCGAGCGTCAGGCCGACGCTGACCGACAGCACCGTCGTCGGCTGCAGCTGCGCGACGAGCGCGGCGAGCAGCGCCGGATTGCGGTAAGGCGTCTCGATCGCGACCTGTGTCTGCGCAAGGCGGCGCGACACGGCTTCGAGCTCGCGGATGCGGTCGTTCCGCTCGGCGGCGTCGATCGGCAGGTAGCCGACGAAGGCAAAGCTCTGGCCGTTGAGCCCGCTCGCGGCGACGGCGAGCGCGATCGAGCTCGCGCCGGGCAGCGCGACGACGCGCAGCTTCGCCGCGTGCGCCGCGGCTACGAGCGCCGCGCCAGGATCGGCGAGTGCCGGCAGGCCGGCTTCGCAGACGAGGCCGACGTCGTGGCCGGCGAGCGCCGGTGCGAGGAGTGGCGCGAGGTCGGCCGGCGACGCGGCGGTGCGGCCCTTCGGCGGCCGCGGCAGCTCGACGATCGCAAGCGACTGGATCGGCTGCGCGAGCGGGCAGACGGCGTCGACGCGCTTGAGAAACGCGCGCGTCGTCTTCGCGTTCTCGCACACCCAGTGGCCGAGTCTTGCCGCGATGCGGATCGTCCCGAGCGGCAGCCGATCGCCAAGGTCGGCCGCGGCCTCCGCGGTGCCGACGTCGAGCGCGTTCGGAACGAGAAAGAGCGTTCCGCTCACCGGCGGTCGGCCCGCGCGCCGGCGAGCGGGTCGATGCCGGCGCGGCGCAGCAGCTCGCAGGTGCGGATCAACGGCAGGCCGACGAGCGCAGTCGGGTCGTCGCTGCCGACGCTTTCGACGAGGGCGATGCCGAGCGTTTCGATCTTGGCGCTGCCGGCGCAGTCGTACGGCATCTCGGCACGCAGGTAGTGCTCGATCTCGTCGTCCGTGAGCTCGCGCATCTTGACCGCGACCGGCACCAAGGTCGATTCGGCGAATCGCGTCGCCGCGCAGACGACCGCGACCGCGGTCTGAAAGACGACCGTCTTGCCGCGCATCGCGCGCAGCTGCGCCGTCGCGCGTTCGTGGTCGCCGGGCTTGCCGACGCCGCGGCCCTCGAGGTCGGCGACCTGGTCGGAGCCGATGACGACGGCGTCGGGGTGGCGCGCCGCGACCGCTTCGGCCTTCGCGAGCGCGAGCCGCGCTGCGGTCTGCGCCGGCGTCTCGCCTACCCGCGGGTGCTCGTCGACCCCGGGGGCCTCGACATCGAAGGGCAGGCGCAGCCGCGCCAGCAGCTCGCGCCGGTAGCGCGACGTCGACGCGAGGACGAGGCGGCGCATGGGCATCGGGGCATTGTCCATCGGTGGCTCGCACGTCCCCTGGCGCCTACACTGCAGCGATGGCCGCGCCCCGTCCGCTCGATCCGAGGCGTCTCGACGTCGCCGCGTTCGCCGCCCTTGGCGGCGAGCTCAGCGGCGAGATCGCCGCGGCGGCGATGCCGCGCCTCGCGTCGGCGACGCTGCCGCCCGAAGACGGCTCGCCGCGGCCCGACGTGCAGTGGCGCGGGACCGGCGAGCGGCTGCCGCTCGCGGGTGCCGGCCTTCAGCCATCGCTGCTGGTCTCGGCGGCGACCGACGTCACCCTCGAATGCCAGCGCTGCCTCGGGCCGATGCACGTCGCGCTGCGTGCCGAGCGGCGGATCTTCTTCGTCGATGGCGAGGACGCCGCCGCGGCGCTCGACGCCGATACCGAGGACGACGTCCTCGCGCTGGCGCCTGCGCTCGATCTGCCGGCGCTGGTCGAGGACGAGCTTTTGCTCGCGCTGCCGCTCGTGCCGCGCCACGACGTCTGCCCCGAGCCGCTGCCGCGCGCGTTCCGCGACGACACGGATGCGGCCGAGGACCATCCGTTCGCTGCGCTCGCCGCGCTGAAGCAGGGCTCACGACCCAACTGACCGGGGAGTCGGGGTGGCCGCGGCTGCTACAATGTTGGGCTTTTCCGCGACGCCACCCTCGCCTTGCCACGGGCGACCCTTCGTCGCGACGCCCGCCGCGCGGGCTCCAGGAGAACCACATGGCCGTCCAGCAGAACAAGAAGTCGCCTTCCAAGCGCGGCATGCATCGCGCGCACTACTCGCTCGACAAGCCGAGCACCGCGATCGAGCCGACGACCGGCGAGACGCATCTGCGTCACCACATCAGCCCGACCGGTTTCTATCGCGGCCGCAAGGTGCTGAAGACCAAGGTCGAAGCCTGACGCGAGGCGGTCAAGCGGTCCGCGTGGGCCCTCCGGACGGTCAAAAAGCGAGCTCCGTCGCGCCCACCCCGAGGGCGCCGTCGTGAGCGCGCCGATCCGGCTCGCCGTCGATTTGATGGGTGGTGACCACGGCCCGGCAGTCACGCTGCCGGCGTGCCGCGCGTTCCTCGCCTCGCATCCGGAAGCCGAGCTCGTTCTCGTCGGCCGTCCCGACGCGATCGCCCAGGCCGAAGGCTGGCAGCGCTGCACGCGGATCGCGGCGAGCGAGGTCGTCGAGATGCACGACTCGCTCGAGACGGCCCTCCGAAAGAAGAAGGATTCGTCGCTGCGCGTCGCCGTCAACCAGGTCAAGCCGCACGCCGACCGGCCGTCGCTCGCGCAGGCGTGTGTCTCGGCCGGTAACACCGGCGCGCTGATGGCGGTCTCGCGCTACGTGCTGAAGACGACCGAGGGCATCGACCGCCCCGCGATCGCGACGCAGCTTCCCAACGAGCACGACGGCTTCACGACCGTCCTCGATCTCGGCGCCAACGTCGACTGCACGGCGGAGCACCTGCTGCAGTTCGCCGTCATGGGCAGCGCGCTCGTCACCGCGGTGCTGGGCACGGAAGACCCGACCGTCGGGCTGCTGAACATCGGCGAGGAAGCGATCAAGGGCAGCGAGGCGATCAAGGCCGCGGGCGAGCTGCTGCGCGAGGCGGCCACTGCCGGCATCGTCAACTTCCACGGCAACGTCGAGGCCAACGACATCTTCAAGGGCACGACCGATCTCGTCGTCTGCGACGGCTTCGTCGGCAACGTCATGCTGAAGACCGCCGAGGGGCTGGCGTCGATGCTGACGACGTTCATCAAGCAGGAGTTCAAG
>Ga0207675_100007133_pt1 | contig 10562 bp, 9 predicted proteins | sample KBSSwiS42_FD_184305 | JGI IMG/M metagenome (GOLD analysis project Ga0207675, IMG submission 184305) | Switchgrass rhizosphere microbial communities from Kellogg Biological Station, Michigan, USA - KBS Switchgrass S4-2 (SPAdes) (version 2) | ecosystem: Host-associated > Plants > Roots >...
CCTTCTCCTTCTTGACGGCCTCGCGCTCGATCTTGAGCTGGATCAGGCGGCGGTCGAGGCGGTCCATCGCCTCGGGCTTGCTGTCGATCTCCATCTTGATGCGCGCCGCGGCCTCGTCGATCAGGTCGATCGCCTTGTCGGGCAGGAAGCGGTCGGTGATGTAGCGCGCGGACAGCTCGGCCGCGGCCACGATCGCCGGGTCGGTGATCTCGACGCCGTGGTGGATCTCGTAGCGCTCCTGCAATCCTCGCAGGATCGCGATCGTCGCCTCGACCGACGGCTCGCCGACGAGCACCTTCTGGAAGCGGCGCTCGAGCGCGGCGTCCTTCTCGATGTACTTGCGGTACTCGTCGAGCGTCGTCGCGCCGACGCAATGCAGCTCCCCGCGCGCGAGCGCGGGCTTCAGCATGTTGCCGGCGTCGATCGCGCCCTCGGCCTTGCCCGCGCCGACCATCGTGTGCAGCTCGTCGATGAAGACGATCGTGCGGCCCTCGTCGGCCGCGATGTCCTTGAGCACGGCCTTGAGGCGCTCCTCGAACTCGCCGCGGTACTTCGCGCCCGCGAGCAGCGCCGCCATGTCGAGCGACAGCACGCGCTTGTCCTTGAGCGTCTCGGGCACCTCGCCGTCGACGATGCGCTGCGCGAGCCCCTCGACGATCGCGGTCTTGCCCACGCCCGGCTCGCCGATCAGCACCGGGTTGTTCTTGGTGCGCCGCTGCAGGATCTGGATCGTGCGGCGGATCTCGTCGTCGCGGCCGATGACCGGGTCGAGCTTGCCCTCGCGCGCGCGCTCGGTCAGGTCGATCGTGTATTTCTTGAGTGCCTCGCGCTGGCCCTCGGCCTCGGCCGAGCCGACGTTCGCGCCGCCGCGCACGGCCTCGATCGCGTCCTGCAGCGACTTCTTCGCCAGGCCCACGTCCTTGAGCATCCGGCCGGTCTCGCCCTTGTCGTCGGCGAGCGCGAGCAGGAACAGCTCGCTGGCGATGAACTGGTCGCCGCGCTTGGTGGCTTCCTTGTCGGTCAGGTTGAGAAGACCGTTGAGGTCGCGCGAGACGCTGATCTCGCCACCGGTCCCCTCGACCTTGGGAAGCCGGCCGATCGAGGCCTTGAGCGCCGCCTGCAGCTTTGGCACGGCGACGCCGGCGCGGGCCAGGATCGACGCGGTGCCGCCGTCCTCCTGGGCGAGCAGCGCCGAGAGCAGGTGCTGGGGCTCGATGAAGCCGTTGTCGTGCCCGAGCGCGAGGCTCTGGGCGTCCGCGAAGGCCTGCTGGAACTTGGTCGTCAGCTTGTCGAATCGCATGGCAGATCCCGAAGGTTTCCCCTGACGTGGGGGCAAATCCTTACCCGTTCAAGGGATTTCACGCGCTTTCGCTCCCCTCGCGGGTGCCTAGAATGGCGCCATGGCCACGCCCCCGCCTCCCGCCGAGCCGCCCTCCGGGCCGCGGTCCGCCACGCTCCGCGAGGTCGTCGCGGCGGTGTTCTGGAGCTTCTTCGGCGTCCGCAAGGGCAAGGCGATGCGGCGCGACGCGGTCGCGATCCGGCCCCACCAGGTCATCATCGTCGGCATCGTGCTGGCCGCCCTGCTCGTCGTGCTGCTGCTCACCCTGGTTCGCGTGATTCTCCGCGCGGCGGGTGCGTAGCGCATCGGACCGCTCCGTAGCCGCGCAGGAACGCGACCGTCAACGCGAGCTTCCAGCGGTGCCTGAGGTCGCCGATCGACTCGCCGTCGGCCGGCGGCGGGAGCGCGTCGAGCTCGGCGGCGAGCACGTCGACCGGCAGCTCGGCGATCGACGCCCAGGGTCGCGGGCCCTCGCCGATCGACTCGAACTCGCGGGCCGCTTCGCCGAGCCGCGTCGTCGCGATCACCCGCTCCTCGATCGAGTACTCGTGGTCGTGCCAGGCGACCGCGCGCGGGACGAAGCGGGTCCGCAGTCCCGCGGCGCGCAGCCGCAGCGAAAATTCGAAATCGTCGAACAGGTCGTAGCGATAGCGCTCGTCGAACGGGCCGATGCGCTCGAAGGTCGAGCGCCGCAGCGACGCGTTGCCCACGTAGAAATAGTCGTCGCGCCAGTCGATCCCGGCGACCGGGAACGCGACGCCGAACCCGAGCCCGCCGTCCTCCATCCAGCGCCGGAACACGTCGTGGCGATCGGCTTCGTCGAAGAACGACGCGCCGACCCCGACGGCGCTCGGCGGTGCGAACGCGTGGAAGTGCCGGTGCGCGGCGACGAGGCCGGGCGACGGGCGGAAGTCGTCCGCGACGAAGACGATCAGCTCGCCACGGCTCGCACGCACGCCCGCGTTGTTCGCCGCCGCGCGCCCTGCCGTCGACACCTCGACGGTCCGCACCGGCGTCGCCGGCCGCCGCTTGCGGTGCGCCGCGGCAACCGCGCCGAAGTCCGACCGCGCGCCGCCGTCGACGACGATCACCTCGAACGGACCCGCCGCCTGCTGGTCGGCCCAGGCGTCCAGCACCGGGCCCATCGCATGGGCGTGGGGATTGAGCGCGACCACGACGGACGCGAGCCCCGGAACCCCGTCGCTCATCGCGGCCCCTCGCCCAGGAGCTCGTCCGCGAGCCGCTCGACGAACCCCGGCGGGAGGAAACGCGTCGCGTTCGCCTCGATCGCGCGCAGCGCGAACGTGTGGCCCCACACGGCGGCGACCGGCGCGAACGGGTTGCGCGCGTCGACGCGCACCGCGGCATCCGCATAGAAGGCGGACAGGAGCGAGCTCACCTCGGCCCCGGAGGCGTCGCGCGCGGCGAGAATCGTGTTGGCGCCGTGCAGCCGGTAATCGTAAAGCTCGCGCCCGACGTACACCGGCTCCGCCTCGAGCGTGGCGCGCAGGCAGAAATCCCAGTCGTGGACGTAGCGGAAGTCGCGGAAGCCTTCGAGTCGGTCGAACAACGCGCGCGAGAACAACAGCGTGCCGGACGACGTCGCGACGTTGTGGGCGGTGAGCGCGAACCCGATCGTGTCGTGCAGGCCGATGTGGTCCAGCATCCTGCGCTGGACGTCGGCCTGCGACGATCGACCCGGGGCGATCGGCCGCCCGTCGGCGTCGATCGCACGGCAGCGCGAGAAACCCCACGACGCGCCGGTCCCCGCGACGGCCTCGACCATGACGGCGAGCCGGTCCGGCGCGTAACGATCGTCCGAGTTGAGCACCGCGATCCAGTCGCCGCGGGCCAGGCGTACGGCCTCGTTGAGCGTCGCCGCCGCGCCGCGGCGCTCGCGCGCGATCACGCGCAAGCGGCCGGCGTGGCGCGCGGCAACCGCCTGCACGCGGGCGGCGGTCGCGTCGGTGGACCCGTCGTCGATGACGATGATTTCCAGCGCAGGTCGCGACTGCTCGAGCGCGGACGAGAGCGCTTCCGCGACGAACGACGCATGGTTGTGGCAGGGCACGACGACGCTCACCCGGGCCTCGAGCGCCTGCGCGGACGACGCTGTGCCTCGGCGCGTGCGCAGGTACTCGAGCCACAACGCTTCGGTCTTGACCGGCGCCGACGCTGCGAGCCGCGCGGTCACCGCGACGGCGAGGTTCTGCACGACCTCGAACGGCGCCGGCGCATAGCGCGCGGCGACCGCGCGCAGCGACGCGAGCGCGCGCTCGTGGTCGCCTTCGCTGAGCTGCACGACGCCGAGCATGTGCGCCGCGTCGGCCGAAAGCGGCGCGCGGGCCAGCGAACGCTCGTACAGCGCGCGCGCTTCGCCGAGCCGCCCGCGCCGATGCAGGTCGAACGCCATCCTGAGCTCGTCGTCGAGCGGCGCCGCGTCGGCCGCCGGCGCCGCGACACGGCCGTGGCAGGCCTTGTAGCGTCGCCCGCTGCCGCACGGGCACGGCGCGTTGCGCGACGAAGCCAGCGCTGCGGCAACGACGCTCATGCGCGCGCGACGGGCGGCTCGTCGAGGACGGCCGCGAGCGCGGCCGCGGCGCGCGTCGTGTCGGCGGCCGAGGTGAGCGGATCCGGGCAAAGGCGAAGGAAAGCGCCGCGCGCATCCGCGATGACGCCGCGCCGCGCGAGCGCCTCGACCACCTCGCCGGCCCTGCCGTCGGGACCGGCGATCGGCACGACCACAAACGCGCCGCGCGACGCGTCGCCGCCGATCGCGCGCACGCCGAGCGACGCGAGCGCGTCGACGAGCCGGCGCTGGCGCGCGAGCGAGTCCTCGCGCAGCGCTTCGACGCCGAGGGCGAGCGCCAGCTCCTGTCCCGCGCGCGCCTGGAACGCCGACAGCACCGGCGGCGTCGACTCGAGCCAGCCGTCGCCGCCGCTCGCGAACGCGGGCGGGTCGGGCCGCCGGTACTCGAAGCGCCGTTCCTTCGCGAACCATCCGGTGTCGAGCGTGCGCAGCCCCGCGTCGAGCCAGCGCGGCGCGACGTAGAGGAAGCACGCACCCGGGCCGCCGCGCAAATACTTGTAGCTGCCGCCGACGGCGAAGTCGACGTCGCTCGCCGTCACGTCGACCGGCAGCACCGCGAGCGAGTGGTACACGTCGACCAGCACCTGCGCGCCGCACTCGTGCGCGTGCGCGCACAGCCGCGCGAGGTCGGCGAGGCGCTCGCCGGTCTGGAACATCACCTCGGAAACGACGACGAGGTCGGTGCCCGTCTTCACGGCCGCGACGACGTCGTCGAGCGCGTAATGCGGCAACGCCGTCGTGCCGGCGGCGCCGTCGACCGGCGCGCGCGGCGCGACCTGCGCAAGCTCGAGCCGGCCGCGGCGCGCCCATTCGCGCAGGATCAGGTCGAGCGAGTCGAATTCGCCGCGCGTGCTCACCACGCGCGGCGGGCGGTCGAACGTGCCGAGCACCGCGCGCAAGCCCTGCCCCGCGCTCGTCTTGGGGATCACGGCGTCCGCGCGCGCGGCGCCGAGCAGCGACGCCAGCCGGCGCCGGTGCGCCTGCTCCTCGTCCTCCCACGCGTCCCAGGCGTCGCCCATCGACTCGTACCAGGCGCTCACGCCGTCCTCGACGTCGTCGGCCGTCGCGTCGAGCGGACGGCCGAGCGAATGGTTGGCGAGGTAGACGCGGCCGGCAAGCGCCGCGCGGTGGCGCGAGAAGAGCGGCGCGAGATGGCGCGCGACGCGCTCGTCGGTCCACGGACCGGCCGCGAGCGCGGCGGCCGCGTCGGCGACGACGCCGCTCACGGGAGCGCTGGGAAGGTTCATGGCGGGGCGGGCGGACGGGGCATCATAACGGACCGGGCGGGGCGCCGGCGACCGGCTAGACTCGCGCGCATGGAGACGTTCCGCGCGCACGGCGCGCTGCATCTCGCCGTCGTCCTGGTCATCGCCGCGGCGACGCTCGTCGCGATCGTCGTGCGTCGCCGGCGCGGCGGCGACGCGCAGGCGGTCGGACCGGTCGAGCGCGCGATCGCGCTCGGCTACGCCGCGATCTGGATCGGCACGTTCGTGTGGCTCAACACCGGCCCCAAGCACGACCCGCTCACGACCTGGCCGCTGCAGCTCTGCCATTGGGTGGCGCTCGCGGACGCGATCGTGCTCGCCGCGCCGCGCCGCGCGCTGCGCGCCGTCGCGTATTTCTGCGGGCTCGCGCTGTGCACGCAGGCGATCTTCACGCCGAGCCTCGTCGAGGGGCCCTCGCAGTGGCCGTTCTGGTTCTTCTGGGCGACGCACGCGCTGATCGTCGCCGTGCCGGCCTACGACATCGCGGCGCGCGGCTTCCGTCCGTCGTGGGATGACTGGCGCGTCGCCTGCCTCGTCGCGATCGTCTACGTGGCGCTGATCCTGCCGGTCGACCTTACGACCGGCTGGAACTACGGGTTCGTCGGCCCCTCGAAGCCGAACACGCCGTCGATCGTCGACGTGCTGGGGCCGTGGCCCGCGCGGCTGGCGATCATCGTCGCGATCGCGCTCGGCGCGATGACGCTGCTCATGCTCCCCTGGGCGCTGGCGCGATCGCTCCGAGCGGCTCGCCCCGCACGTCGATGAGCTCGGGGAAGAAGCGCACGTCGAGCGCGCGCGTCAGGAACGCGACGCCCGAGCTGCCGCCGGTGCCCGGCTTGTGCCCGATGATGCGCTCGACCGTCTTCAAGTGCCGGAAGCGCCAGAGCTGGAACGACTCCTCGATGTCGACGAGCTTCTCGCACATGTCGTAGGCGTCCCACCAGTGCCGCGGGTCCGCGTAGATCGTGCGGAACACCGGCACGAGCCCGAGGTTGCGCTCGTAGGGTTGCGTCCAGTCGCGCTCGACGCACTCGGGCGGCACGGGCAGGCCCCGGCGCGCGAGGTGGCGCAGGAACTCGTCGTACAGCGACGGCGCGTGCAGCAGCGCGGTGAGCATCGCCTGCGCCGAGGGGTCGTGCCGGAACACGTCGATCATGTCGGCGTGCTTGTTGCCTAGCAGGAACTCGAGCGCGCGGTACTGCGGCGACTGGAAGCCCGACGACGACCCGAGCGCGGGCCGGATCGCCTCGTACTCGGACGGCGTCAGCGTCTCGAGCACCGCCCACTGCTCGAACAGCTGCCGCTGCACCGCTTTCACGCGCGCGAGAATCTTGAAGCTCTCGGAGAGCCGGTCGGCCTTCACGCGCTCGATCGCCGCACGGATCTCGTGGATCGCGAGCTTCATCCAGAGCTCGGAGACCTGGTGCTGGATGATGAACAGGAGCTCGTCGTGCAGCGGCGCGCCGTCGGCGCCGCGCGAGCGCGGCGACTGCGCGCCGAGCAGGCGATCGAGCTCGAGGTAGCCCCCGTAGCTCATCGTGTCCCGGAGGTCGGTGCGGATGCCGGGCTCGAGCGGGCTTTTCGCCATCGGCCCATTCTAGAGCACCGCGCGGCGTTTGCTACGATGCGCTCCCATGAGGCTACGCCACGCGCTCGCGGTCGCGTCGGTCGCGCTCGCGTCGTGCGGCGGCGATCGCGACGCGTCGCGCACGCTCGCGCGGGAAACCTGTCGCCTGACCCACCTCGCGACGGCCGCGCGCTGCGGCATCGTCACGGTCCCCGAGGATCGCGAGAAGCCGAATGGCCGGACGATCGGCATCCACGTGGCCGTCCTCGCCGCGAACACGCTGACGCCGAAGCCCGACCCGTTCGTCATCCTCGCCGGCGGGCCCGGCCAGGCGGCGAGCGAGCTCGCCTCGTTCGCGGCGCGGCTCAACGAGATCCGCCGCACGCGCGACGTCGTCCTGGTCGACCAGCGCGGCACCGGCCGCAGCTCGCCGCTCACTTGCGCCGCGTTCTCCGAGGTCGGCCTCAAGGAAGCGATCCTCGAGACCGATCCGATGCCTCGCGCGAAGGCTTGCGCGAGCGAGCTCGCGGCGCAGGGTGTCGACGCGAGCCGCTACACGACCGCCGCGTTCGTCGACGACCTCGAGGCCGTGCGCGTCGCGCTGGGCGCGCCGCGCTGGAACCTGTGGGGCGGCAGCTACGGCACGCGCGTCGCGCTCGACTACCTGCGACGCCACCCGGGAAAGACGCGCACGGTGACGCTCGACGGCGTCGCGCCGCCGGACATGATCATCTCGCTCGACATCTGGCCGTCGCGCGAGGCCGCGCTCGACGCGCTGTTCGAGCGCTGCCGCGCCACGCCCGCGTGCCGCCAGGCGATGCCGGACCCCGCGGCGACCCTCGACGCCATCGCGCGCACGCTCGGCGAGCGGCCCCGCGTCGTCGAGATCGTCGATCCGTCGACCGGAGCGCCGCGGCGCGTGCCGGCGTCGGTCGACATGGTGATCGGGCTGCTGCAGCCGCTGCTGTACGCGCCCGAGACGGTCGCGCTGGTCCCCGCATTGCTCGCGCGAGCTCGCGATGGCGACCTCGCTCCGCTGGTCGCGAGCGCGACCGCGTTCACCGGCGACCTCGCCCGCCAGATGAACACCGCGCTCCACTACTCGGTGACCTGCGCGGAGGACGTGCCCCGCGTGGGCCTGGGCTTGCGCGAGCACGCGCTCGCGGGCAAGCGCTCGGCGCGCCTGGCGCGCATGACGCTCGCGATCTGCGACGTCTGGCCGCGCGGCCGCGCGCCGGTCGACGCGTTCGCGCCGGTGCGCAGCGACGTTCCGGCGCTGATCCTGTCCGGCGGGCTCGATCCGGTGACGCCGCCCGCGAACGGCGAGACCATCGCCAGCACGCTCACCCACCACAAGCACGTGGTGGCGCCCGGCTACGGCCACATCGTGTCCGCGCACGCGTGCGCGCCGCGGCTCATCGCCGCGTTCGTCGCCGACGGCGGCTTTGCGACGCTGCCCGAGGACTGCGTCAAGCAGCTCGAGGCGTCGAAGCCGCCCGCGCTGTGGACCGGCCTCCTCGGGCCCGCGCTGCCGTGATCGCCGTCGAGCACCTGGCGAAGCGCTTCGGCAAGCGCGGCGAGATCCGCGCGGTCGACGACGTGTCGTTCGTCGCGCCGCGGGGCGAGATCACCGGCCTGCTCGGTCCCAACGGCGCGGGCAAGACGACGCTGCTGCGCATGCTCGCCACGCTGATCGTGCCCGACGCGGGGCATGCGCGCATCGGAGGACTCGACGTCGTCGCCGAGCGCGCCGAAATCCGCCGGCGCCTGGGCGTCCTCTCCGACGCGCGCGGCCTCTACCCGCGGCTGACCGGCCGCGAGAACATCGCGTACTACGCGGCGCTGCACGGCCTTGGCGGCGCCGATCGCGACAAGCGCATCGACGCTCTCGTCGACGAGCTCGGGCTCGGCGACGTCGCCGGGCGGCGCGCGCAGGGCTACTCGCAGGGCGAAAAGATGAAGGTCGCGATCGCGCGCGCGCTCGTGCACGGGCCCGACACGATCCTGCTCGACGAGCCCACCAACGGCCTCGACATCATGAGCGTGCGCGCGCTGCGCGAGCAGCTGCGCCGCCTGCGCGCGGAGGGGCGCACGCTGCTCTTCAGCTCTCACGTGATGCAGGAGGTCGCGGCGCTGTGCGACCGCATCGTGATCCTCGGGCGCGGCCGCATCGTCGCGACCGGCACGGCGGCCGAGCTCATCGCGCAATCGGGCGCGGCGACGCTCGAGGACGCGTTCGTCGCGCTGCTCGGCAGCGGCGAGGGATTGGCCGCATGAGGCGCGCCCTGGTCGTCGCCGCGAAGGAGCTCGTCGAGACGTTCCGCGACCGGCGCGCGATGATGATGACGATCGCGACGGCGGCGCTCGCCGGCCCGATCTTCCTCGCGCTGATCTTCAACATGATCGCGTCGCAGGGCGAGCGGGCGCGGACCCTCGCGCTGCCGGTCGGCGGCGCCGAGCGCGCGCCGGCGCTCGTCGCGTTCCTCGAGCGCGAGGGCGTGCGCATCGTGCCGCTGCCCGCGGACGCCGAGGCGCGCATCCGCGCAGGGGAGCTCGACGTCGCGCTCGTGATCGAGCCCGATTACGCGGCGCAGGTCGCCGAGGGACGGCCGGCGTCCGTGCGCCTGATCTACGACCGCTCGCGCGACCGCGCGCGCGCGTCGATCGACCAGGCCGAGTCGCTCTTGCGCGCCTATGCCCGCCAGTGGGGCGCGCAACGGCTGATGCTGCGCGGCGTGGTGCCCGACGTCGGGCAGCCGCTCGAGATCGTGGCGGTCGACCTCGCCACGCCGCAGCAATCCGGCTCGCTGATCCTGTTCCTCGTCGCGTACTACGGGCTGTTCGCCGCGGTGATGGGCGGGATGCCGCTTGCGCTCGACGCGACGGCGGGCGAGCGCGAGCGGCAGTCGCTCGAGCCGCTGCTCGCGACGCCGGCCACCGCCGGCGAGATCGTGGCGGGCAAGTGGCTCGCGGTGGCGGCGTTCGCGGGCATCGTCGTGGTCGTGACGCTGACCGGCTTCTACCTGACGCTGTCGTTCGCGCCGCTGCCGCCGGTCGGCATCCCGTTCCTGTTCGGACCGCGCGAGTTCGGCCGCTTCCTGGTGATCCTGCTGCCGATGATCGCGCTGATGCCCTCGCTTTTGCTGTGGCTCGGCAGCCGCGGGCGTACGATCAAGGAGGCGCAGACCAACCTGTCGCTGATGCTGTTCATCGTCTCGATCGTGCCGGTGGCGCAGCTCTTCCTGCAGCGCCGCGAGCCGGACTGGCTCGTCGCCGCGCCGATCTCCGGGCAATACCTGCTGCTCAACCGCGCGCTGCGCGGCGAGGCGATCTCGCCAGGCGACCTCGCGCTCTCGTGCGTCGTGCCCGCGATCCTGACGATCGTCGCGCTGTGGACGATCGCGCGCCGCTATTCCAACGAATCGATGCTCGCGGGCAGGTAGCCGGCATGCCGTCGCGCCGCAGCTTCCTCACGTTCGCCGCGATAGCCCTCGCGCAGGGTCCAGCGGCCGCCCAGCCCGCGCCGTGGCCGAGCCGGGCGATCCGCATCGTCGTGCCTTTCGCGCCGGGCGGCTACACCGACACCTATGCGCGACTGATCGCCGCCGAGCTCGCGAGGACGCTCGGCCAGCCGGTCGTGGTCGAGAACCGCGCGGGCAGCTCCGGCAACGTCGGCAGCGATTCGGTCGCGAAGGCGCCGCCCGACGGCTACACGCTGCTCGTCGGCGGCATGAACACGCACGCGATCAACCTGTGGCTCTACCGCGACCTCCCGTTCGACCCGGTGCGCGACTTCACGCC
>Ga0207675_100007134_pt1 | contig 10561 bp, 11 predicted proteins | sample KBSSwiS42_FD_184305 | JGI IMG/M metagenome (GOLD analysis project Ga0207675, IMG submission 184305) | Switchgrass rhizosphere microbial communities from Kellogg Biological Station, Michigan, USA - KBS Switchgrass S4-2 (SPAdes) (version 2) | ecosystem: Host-associated > Plants > Roots >...
CGCGTCTTCGCGAAGCCTTGTCGGACTTCGTACTTTTGGGCGTTGGAAACAACATCGATTTCTTGCGGGATGCACTGGCGTTGCCGGCGTGGGCGTCGGGTGATCTGCACAACGCGTTCGTCGAAGAGCACCTGGCCGGCTGGAAGGCGGTCGAAGATGTGCCCGTTGAAGCCGCGGCCATGGCTTGCGTTGCTCTCTCTTCTACATCGGCAACGGTTGGGAGTGCGTCTTCACCCAGCGATGTAACACCTTGGACGTCGCTCGGCGACTGGACGCCGCTTCGAGGACGCTGATGGAAATCCGGCTCACCTCAAACGGAGTGGAATTCCGGGTCCAGAAAGAAGATAGCGACAGCGTTTCCGTGACCCGTGGGGACGGTGATACGGAACGGCTACAGGTCAAATCCCTCCCCGACGGCACGTTTATTATGGACGGTGCCGCCGGGTACGCGGTTCGCGATGGCAACCGCGCCTGGGTTCATATTCATGGACGCACCTACAAGTTCGATGTCGTTCGCGCGAATCGCGGCCGGCCAGCCGCGGCTCCCGGAGATCTGTCTTCCCCCATGCCCGGGCAAGTCCAGCGCGTTTTCGTGGCCGAAGGTGACGCGGTGGAGGCCGGACAAACGCTTTTGGTTGTTGAAGCCATGAAGATGCAGCTCGAGATCAAGGCTCCGCGTGCCGGTACAGTTCGACGGCTATCGGCGCGCCAGGGCCAACAGGTGGAAGCCGGCGTCCCGTTGGTGGAGCTGGACGAAACTTCAGGCAAATCATGAGCTCTCTCCCCCCTCGCGCGGTTGTCGTCGAGGTTGGACCTCGCGATGGATTGCAAAGCCAGAAGGTGGAGCTGAGCTTGGATGCGAAGCTTGGGTTCATCGAGCGATTGAACGCCACCGGATTATCAGTGATCGAAGTCGGCGCGTTCGTGAGTCCCAAATGGGTGCCGCAGATGGCGGAAAGCGATGAGGTATTGCGACGGATCAAGCGGAAGTCCGGGGTTCGTTATCCGGTTTTGGTTCCCAATGAAGTGGGATTGGATAGAGCTTTAGCTGCCGGAGCTCGCGAAATCGCGGTCTTCACCGCCGCCTCGGAGACCTTCAACAAGAAGAACACAAACGCCGGAATCGCGGAATCGATCGAGCGTTTCCGTCCGGTTACGAAGCATGCTCGGGAGGCGGGGATATGGGTGCGCGGATATGTATCAACTTGTTTCGGTTGCCCGTACGAAGGCGCGGTGGCGCCGGGCAAGGTTCTCGAAGTTGTGAACCTTCTCGAAGGCATCGGGGTGGAAGAGTTCTCGATCGGCGACACGATCGGGGTCGCCAATCCCGGTCAAGTGGAAGACGTGTTCGGTTTATTGATGAAATCGTTTTCGGCGGATCGTTTGGCGTTACACGCCCATGACACGCGCGGAACTGCGTTGGCGAACTGCTACCAGGCGTTGACGATGGGCATCTCGCGTTTTGATACCTCCGCCGGCGGTGTAGGCGGTTGCCCGTACGCGCCCGGTGCTGCCGGGAACTTGGCTACCGAAGACCTCGTGTACATGCTCGAAGGCCTTGGTGTGAAGACGGGTGTCGACTTGTCGAAGCTGGTGGAGGCAAGCACGTTTCTGGAAGAAGCACTGGGATATTCATTGCCTGGCAAGGCCTACCAAGCTCTTCGCCGAAGAAAGTAATAACCCGTTCCAGAACCAGTACCACACGTGGCATCGCCCCAGGGCGATCCATCCATTACCACACGTGGTACCCGTTCCAGAACCAGTACCACACGTGGCAATCGCCCCAGGGCGATAGATCCATTACCACACGTGGTACCCGTTCCAGAACCAGTACCACACGTGGCAATCGCCCCAGGGCGATAGATCCATTACCACATGTGGTACCCGCTCCAGAACCAGTACCACGTGTGGTGAGGAATAGTTGAGCGCAACTGATCCTAAGATCAGTTGTGCCTAAACCAGAGCCAAGAAGCTTTCCCTCAACTCATTCAAACGCTGTTCAGCACGTTCGCGAGCAGTCATGAGCGTTTCGCCCTGCGCCATGGCCTCGATGTGCTCGAAGTAATACTTGATCTTGGGCTCGGTACCGCTGGGACGGACAATGATTCGCGAGCCGCCCTCGAGCTCGTAAATGAGCACATCGCTCGCCGGAAGATCCATCGTCATCAGACCCCCGTGGCGTTCCCAGCGTGAGCCGCTCTGCAAATCCGTGCGCACCAGAACACTCTGGCCCGAAATAGTGTCAGGTGGGTTCGCGCGCAGTCCCGCAGTGATCGCCTGCATTCTTGCCACTCCTTCGCTTCCCGGCAGCACGACGCTCCTCTGACTGCTCACCGCCAAACCGAAACGACGGTAGATCTCCTCCAAGCGGTCAAACAAGTCTTTGCCTTGGGCTTTCAAAAACAACACCATGTCTGCGGTTAATAGCGCCGTGGAGATGCCGTCCTTGTCGCGCACGACTTCCCCTGCCGTGTAGCCCAATGCTTCCTCGAAGCCAAATACGAACGTGATTCCTTTTTCCTTGTATTCAATGGCTTTGTTGGCAATCCATTTGAACCCAGTCAGCGTCTCGGCGTACTCAGCCTCCAGCTTCTCGGCCATGCGCCGGAGCATGCTCGACGACACGACCGTCGTCATCACTGCTTTTTTGCCGGAGGGCGGGTCTTCGGTGAGCAGGTAATACGACAAGAGAAGTCCCAGCTCGTTGCCGGTCAGTAGGCGAAACTCTCCCGAAGCATCCTTCACGCCTGCGGCCAAGCGGTCCGCATCGGGATCGTTGGCGAGCGCGAGATCCGCGCTTTCCTTCCGGGCCAAGGCCAGAGCCAGATCCATCGCCCCCGGCTCTTCGGGATTAGGGAATCGCACCGTCGGGAAATCCGGATGCGGCTCGGCTTGCTCGGGGACGATTAGCAACTGCCGCACGCCGGCTCGAGCAAACGCTTCCTTTACCCAACGTCCACCGACGCCATGAAGCGGCGTGTACACGATCTTCATGGTCTGAGTCGTTGCCGCTTCGGGATGCTTACGAAGGCCAAGGATGGCTTCGTAATAAGACTCGAGCACGCGATTCGGCACGGTCCAGATCAAGCCGCTTTCCCGCGCTGCGTCCATCTCAGCCATCGAAATGGAATCCATCTTGCCAACCTGGTCAATCGCCTGGCCGATGCCGTGATCGTGCGGCGGGATGATTTGCGCCCCGTTCCCCCAATACACCTTGTAACCATTGTCGGCGGGAGGATTGTGACTGGCCGTGATCATCACCCCGGCGCTGGCTCCCAAGGCGGTGACGGCAAACGCGCATACCGGCGTCGGTGCCGGGCCGTCGAACAGGTGCACGGGGATACCCGATCCGGCCAGCACCCGCGCCGTGTCCTCGGCAAATTCCGGCGACATGCGGCGCCCATCCCTCGCCACCACGACGCCTTTCTTCCAGCAATCCGGCACGGTGTCGAGGAGATAATTCGCCAAGCCCGCCGTGACGCGGCGGACCAATGCGCGGTTCATGCGACCGGGACCCGCTCCGATCGTTCCCCGAATGCCTGCCGTTCCGAACGCCAGTCGCGCGGAGAAGCGTTCCCGAACTTCATTCAGATCTCCGACATCGATGAGCGCCTGCAGCTCCTTACGGGTGGCGGTATCCGGATCCTGCTCTATCCATGCTTGCGCTTCCGCCATCCAGTCCCGTGTATCCGGCGTCACGTAGTTGATTTCTCCTTGTCGTTCATGTCCTCGTAAAGAATTTGCGACGCGTGACCGGTGCGGGAGCTGGTCGCGACGTCTTCGAACAACATCGCTCCGTTCATTTCGGGATGTTTGTTGCTTCGAAGCGGCATCAAATGCTGCAGGAAGAGTGGCTTGATCCGTGCGGATTCGCCGGCCGGGCAAAGCTCGAGGGCTCGCGCCGCATACCGCAGAACCTGTCGCGTTTCGAGGCGCGCGGGATCGTCGAAAAACCAACCGCAGGAAGTGAACATCAGCATGGCGTAGCGCTGCATTTCCAGAATCGCCCAAACGCGAGCCGGATCGGCCGACGCCATCGCGTGCTCATGCAGAAACGCGTGTCGAGCCGAGTCTCCTTTTTGAAGCACGTCGATGTAGGCGTCGCGAGCGCGCCAAGGATCGCGGAGAAGATTGGAACGCTCGAACACGATGCTCAGCTCATCATCGAGAAGGTGGAGCGCGTCGAAAAGAGGCCGCCTCCACGTTTGGGTCCAACCCGACTCACCGTGCGTGGTATCGCCGCAATGACTGCGCCAGCGTTCGACCCCGTGTGCGCAGCTCCAGGACCCCGGCTCGTGAATGAGCGCTTCGAACTGGGGTGGATGGTCGGCAAGAAAGGAGGCGAAGTTGGTGATGCGGATGCCTTCGGATTGAAGCCGGGTGAGCGCAAAGGCCAAAGCTTCCGCTCCCGGCCGATGATGATGCCCGAACGATTCCCCATCGGTGGCGACCGAAAAAAACCGGGCTCCATCCTGCTTGCGTCCCGAGAGCTCGCGATACAGGCGCTTGGCCAGCGCGTCCCCGTCGTCGAGAAGCGTGCCGAAGGCCATGTCGTTGGCGACCGAGCCGTCATAAAAACAAATCGTGATCTCGCGATTGCGGCGAGTCCAATAGCGATAGGGCACATCGAGGTCCGCACCCATGATCGATTTGCGCCACACCTCCGAAGCACCGGAACGCACGGCGAAGAGCTGTCCGGGAGACAGCACCGTAAAGCGAACGCCTTCTTCGGCGAGAACGTTCAAGGTTTCGTCGTCGGCGGCGGCTTCGGGAAGCCAGAACCCTTCCGAATCGCGACCAAAGACATGACGGAAGTGCGCGAGACCCCAGCGCACCTGCGTGCGTTTGTTGCGCAACGAAAGAAGGGGCAGGATGGCGTGGTTGTAGCCGTGCGCAATTGCGTTGCCGTGGCCCAGGCGCAGTTTGCTGGCTGCATCGGCTTCGCGAAGTGCGTCGATCAAACCCGGCGATGCTTTCTTGAGCCAGTCCAGGAGCGTGGGTCCGAAATCGAAGGAAAGAAATCTGTAGTTATCGACAAACGTGTGCGCATCCCGCTCGCGCGATGCCGTGGCGGACTCCAACGGGAACGTGACGGCCCGATTGGCCTCGTAGCATTCCGCGAGGATCCGCGCGTTCCAGTTCGGATACGGGGCTGCGGAAAGCTCGTCGTCGATCTCCCCCGTCCAGGGATTCTCGCGGGGAGGCTGATAGAAGTGGCCGTGAACAATGAGCTGATTCAATAGCCTTATTCTACATTGACTCTTTGCGGTGTCTTCGAGTCGTCACCTCGCTCCCCACCTATTTCGGCTTGCCCAGAACACCACTAACAGGAGTGCCAGCCAAAATAAACCGGCGATCCGAACCTGACCTGGTTTGCCCATGCTTGCCCTACCGCGGCTAAACCATTCATAGAACCTAATTACTGTTCTTGGAAGGAGCAGCCACCAGACGCCGAGCAAGCCGCAAGCCATGAAGCCAATAAGATCGCTCGTCCTCATGCCATCTAGCCTACTACTCGACCAAAATCGCTGACTGAGCTGAACAAAAAAAGAGGCTCGAACCGTGGTAACGGCTCGAGCCTCGAAGAACCCGGCAGCGTGCTACTCTCCCACGCCTTCTCGGGCGCAGTACCATCGCCGCTGAAGTGCTTAACGACCGTGTTCGGAATGGGAACGGGTGTGGCCACTTCGCTATCGCCACCGGAAAACCGGAGCACCGTTCATCCCGCCACGAGGTGAACGGCCCGCAATAATTGACAACTAAAGGAGCGAATCGAGTCAGATCAGCCAAGCTCCAAGGCCAGTCGAAGAAAAAACCGGCCAAGCCGCACGGCTTATTAGTATGGGTCGGCTGAATGCCTTACGGCACTTACACCTCCCACCTATCTACCTTGTAGTCTCCAAGGAGCCTTTAGGTGCCTTACGGCACGGGATTCCTCATCTTGGGGCCGGCTTCCCGCTTAGATGCTTTCAGCGGTTATCCGAACCGAACATAGCTACCGAGCGCTGCCCCTGGCGGGACAACTCGTACACTAGAGGTTCGTCCGTCCCGGTCCTCTCGTACTAGGGACAGACCCCCTCAAGAATCCTCCGCCCACGTTGGATAGGGACCGAACTGTCTCACGACGTTCTAAACCCAGCTCACGTACCGCTTTAACCGGCGAACAGCCGGACCCTTGGGACCTTCTCCAGCCCCAGGATGCGATGAGCCGACATCGAGGTGCCAAACCCCGTCGTCGATGTGGACTCTCGGACGGGATCAGCCTGTTATCCCTGGCGTACCTTTTATCCGTTAAGCGACGGCCCTTCCATGTGGAACCGCCGGATCACTAAGGCCTGCTTTCGCATCTGCTCGACTTGTAGGTCTCACAGTCAAGCTCTCTTATGCCTTTGCACTCCACGGCTGGTTACCAACCAGCCTGAGAGAACCATTGCGCGCCTCCGTTACATTTTGGGAGGCGACCGCCCCAGTCAAACTGCCCGCCTGACAATGTCCCAAGGCCGGCTTCACGGCTCTTGGTTAGACACTCAACAGACCAAGGGTGGTATTTCAAGGTTGGCTCCACGAGGGCTAGCGCCCCCGCTTCAAAGCCTCCCACCTATCCTACACATGCTCAGCCGGGTGCCAATGTCAGGTTACAGTAAAGGTGCACAGGGTCTTTCTGTCCAGACGCGGGTAAGCGGCATCTTCACCGCTGCTACAGTTTCGCCGAGCTCTTCGCGGAGACAGTGCCCAGATCGTTACACCATTCGTGCAGGTCGGAACTTACCCGACAAGGAATTTCGCTCTAGTTGGTCCCCATGTCGCCACGGGGCTAGGACCATATCTTCGACTCGTGTTACCGAGCCGGCTGGCGTATGGCCTCTGAGGATTCTTCAATCTTGCAATTGAAGCCTTTCCTGCTGATTGCCCGCACCGGTCAGTTTTTCACTGCCGATCTTGCGATCGACGAGTACTGCCGGATTCTCGGGGTTCCCAGCATATGGCCAGCTGCGCATCGATGCGTCACCGCATCGAGGGGCAACACCTCGCCTACTGCGAGGATTACCTTAGGACCGTTCATTGATGTTACGACTCACACGGGCGTGTGAGCGGCCAGACATTTCTGCCTGACTCTTCAGATCGCTCTGAAGATCGGACCATATCATCTCTCTTGCGAGAGTCCGGCGTATGGTCTCTGAGGATTCTCTAACCTTGCGATTAGAGCCTTTCCTGCTGATTACCCGCACTCCAAGGATTGTCACTGCCGCACGATCCGAAGATCACGCGACGAGTACCTGGAGATACTCGGGCTTTCCAGCATATGGCCGGATTTGTTGACGGAACTACAGGGGTCCAGTTCTATAGTTACGGCCGCCGTTTACCGGGGCTTCGGTTTGGAGCTTCGCACGGTAAACCGTGCTAACCCCGCCCCTTAACCTTCCGGCACCGGGCAGGTGTCAGTCCCTATACGTCGCCTCAACGGCTTAGCAGAGACCTGTGTTTTTAGTAAACAGTCGCCTGGGCCGATTCTCTGCGGCCCATCTCAGCTTTTGGACGCGAAGTCCATAACCGAAATGGGCACCCTTTATCCCGAAGTTACAGGGTCAATTTGCCGAGTTCCTTCGCGAAGACTCACTCGAGCACCTGAGGATACTCTCCCCGCCTACGTGTGTCCGATTACGGTACGGTCACCGGATTGGCTTCCATAGAGGTTTTTCTCGGCAGCATGATTAGGATCAGTTTGTGGGCTTGCGCCCTCCCCATCGCGTCTCGGAATTGTCCTTCCGGATTTGCCTGGATGGACTTCCTACTCGCTTAGACCGGGACATCCGACACCCGGCTGATCTTTCACTTCTGCGTCACCCCATAGGTCAAACGCCTCACCAGTGGTACAGGAATGTTCGCCTGTTTTCCATCGCCTACGCCTTTCGGCCTCGACTAAGGGTCCGACTAACCCTGAGCGGATTAACCTTGCTCAGGAAACCTTGGGCTTTCGGTGAACGGGTTTCTCGCCCGTTTTCTCGCTACTCGTTCCGGCATACTCACTTCTATCTCGTCCAGCAGCTCTTGCCGAGCCACCTTCTATCGATACAGAACGCTCCCCTACCACTCACAACCGAAGTTGCAAGTCCGTAGCTTCGGCACCAGGCTTGAGTCCCGATAATTTTCGGCGCAGGACCACTTGACTAGTGAGCTGTTACGCACTCTTTAAATGGTGGCTGCTTCTAAGCCAACATCCTAGTTGTCTGAGCAATCCCACATCCTTTTTTCCACTTAGCCTGGATTTTGGGGCCTTAGCTGACGGTCTGGGTTCTTTCCCTCTCGGACGTGAAGCTTATCCCACACGCCCTACCTCCCGGGGTACCTGTAACGGCATTCGGAGTTTGACTGGGTTTGGTAGGCTTGGAGGCCCCCTAGCCCAATCAGTGCTCTACCTCCGTCACATATTGCCCGAGGCATACCCTAAAGTATTTTCGGGGAGAACCAGCTATCGCCAGGTTTGATTGGCCTTTCACCCCTAACCACAGCTCATCCCCCGATTTTTCAATATCGGTGGGTTCGGTCCTCCACGCATGGTTAAATGCGCTTCAACCTGGCCATGGCTAGATCACCTGGTTTCGGGTCATACTCCATGCGACTAAAACGCCCCGTTAGGACTCGCTTTCGCTTCGGCTCCGGAGCTGAACTCCTTAACCTCGCCGCACAGAGTAAGTCGCCGGATCATTATGCAAAAGGCACGCCGTCACCTAGCCGACTCCCGAAGGAATCGATTCGGCTCCGACAGCTTGTAAGCGTATGGTTTCAGGTTCTATTTCACTCTCCGCCAGGAGTTCTTTTCACCTTTCCCTCACGGTACTGGTTCACTATCGGTCGCCAGAGAGTATTTAGCCTTGGAGGATGGTCCCTCCAGATTCCCGCAAGATTTCACGTGTCCCGCGGTACTTGGGAACTCGACCAGCAAGCCAGTCATCTTTCGTCTACGGGCCTTTCACCCTCTGTGGAACAACATTCCGGATGTTTCGACTAGACGACTGGTTTTTGACTTGCCGACCGTCATGCGCGACGGTCAAATCGAGCCCCGCAACCCCGGATGTACAACGCGCGCACGCTTGACGTACAACCCGGTTTAGGCTCTTCCCATTTCGCTCGCCGCTACTTTGGGAATCGAGTTTTCTTTCTCTTCCTGAGGTTACTAAGATGGTTCAGTTCACCTCGTTGGCTCCAACCCGCCTATGAATTCAGCAGGTGGTAACTGGGCATGACCCCAGCTGGGTTCCCCCATTCGGACATCTCCGGATCAAAGGTTGTTTGCGCCTCCCCGGAGCTTATCGCAGCTTACCACGTCCTTCATCGCCTTCTGGCGCCAAGGCATCCCCCATACGCCCTTAGTAGCTTGACCGGTAAAACCCGACATATCCTTGGTGCTTGGCGAATCTGTTGTTGCGCTCGCTCGTGAATCCGAAGACTCACTAACGCGCGCTACCCGATTCGCTCTCTTCAGTTGTCAAAAATCAAGTCACGAGATCTTCCTCAGGAAGATGTCGCGAACCATGTTCGAGGTTCATTTGGTGGAGATAACCGGGATCGAACCGGTAACCTCCGGCTTGCAAAGCCGGCGCTCTCCCAGTTGAGCTATATCCCCGAATCCTCGTTCAGACCAAAGCCTCATTCCGCCTTGCAGCTCACTCCGGTTGTTTCCGTCCGGAGCGCATGCTGCGTCTTGAGCGTGGTGGGCCTGGGTAGAGTTGAACTACCGACCTCACGCTTATCAGGCGTGCGCTCTAACCACCTGAGCTACAGGCCCGGGGTTCGCACACCCGGTAAAGGGCGGATGAGGACAAAAAAATAGTGCGTGTGGAGAGAGACCGTCGCCGACCACCGCTCGAGACTTCCTTCTCCGAAGATTACGGAGGTCTCGTGCTGCTCCTTAGAAAGGAGGTGATCCAGCCGCACCTTCCGGTACGGCTACCTTGTTACGACTTAGCCCCAATCATCGAGTTTACCTTCGGCCGTTCCTTCCTTGCGGTTAGGATGCGGACTTCGGGTACCCCCGACTTTCGTGGCTTGACGGGCGGTGTGTACAAGGCCCGGGAACGTATTCACCGCTGCCTGCTGATCAGCGATTACTAGCGATTCCGCCTTCGTGCAGTCGAGTTGCAGACTGCAGTCCGAACTGAGACCGATTTTTTGGGATTACCTCCACCTCGCGGTATCGGAACCCTTTGTTTCGGCCATTGTAGCACGTGTGTAGCCCTGGGCGTAAGGGCCATGAGGACTTGACGTCATCCCCACCTTCCTCCGGCTTACCACCGGCAGTCTTTCTAGAGTGCTCAGCTTTACCTGCTAGCAACTAAGAACGAGGGTTGCGCTCGTTGCGGGACTTAACCCAACATCTCACGACACGAGCTGACGACAGCCATGCAGCACCTGTGCACTAGCCCCGAAGGGAGGGTGTATTTCTACACCTGTCTAATGCATGTCAAACCCAGGTAAGGTTCTTCGCGTTGCGTCGAATTAAACCACATGCTCCACCGCTTGTGCGGGCCCCCGTCAATTCCTTTGAGTTTCAGCCTTGCGA
>Ga0207675_100007135_pt1 | contig 10561 bp, 11 predicted proteins | sample KBSSwiS42_FD_184305 | JGI IMG/M metagenome (GOLD analysis project Ga0207675, IMG submission 184305) | Switchgrass rhizosphere microbial communities from Kellogg Biological Station, Michigan, USA - KBS Switchgrass S4-2 (SPAdes) (version 2) | ecosystem: Host-associated > Plants > Roots >...
TTCAAAACTTATAGCGAGCAATACTATTATGACTAAACCAAATCGCATTCTTTGATATTACTTTTTAGGATAGTCATGATTAAACAGCCAGTTGATACCATATTTATCTGTCAGCATTCCAAACTTTGCTCCCCAGAATGTATCCTGCAGCGGCATCGTAACAGTTGCCCCATCTGATAACGCGGCAAATGTTTTATCAATCGCTTCTACTGATTTAAAACTGAGGGAAAGACTCGTATTACTTCCATTGCTGACTGTTTGTTCCGGCATGCAATCCGAAACCATAAATGTCAGATCACCGGCCTGGAACGTAGCATGCATAATCTTGTTCTTAAACTCAGGCTTCGATTCCACCGGCGATTCTCCAAAAGTCTGCTGAAAAAGAATTTTCCCATCAAAGGCTTTTCCATAAAATGCCAATGCTTCTGCAGCATTGCCGTTAAAATTCAGATATGGCACAATCGCTTCCATATACGTTTAGTTTATTAGTTATTCAACGCTGCTTTACTCCTGCACTCCTCAACTATTGCGTCTATTTTGTCTTTCGTCAGATGTTCCCTGAATGTTTTTCCCATCTGCATCATCGGGGCATAACCACAGGCGCCAAGACATTCAACAGTTTTCAATGTAAATAAACCATCACCGGTTGTTTCACCAGGTTTAATGCCGAGTTTCTCGTTGATGTATTTAATAATAGTATCACTTCCGTTGATCATGCAGGGGCCAGTCTGGCACACTTCGAACATGTATTTACCAACAGGTTTTAAATTATACATGCTGTAAAAAGTCGCCACCTCGTATACTTCTATCGGCTCAATCTTTAATAAGGCAGCTACGTAATCCATTGTATCACTGCTCAGCCATCCGCCAAATTCCTGTTGTGCTAAATGAAGAACAGGCAATAATGCGCTTTTCTGCTTCCCGGCCGGATAGCGGGAAATAATTGTTTCTACTTCCTTTAATTTCTGTTCTGAAAAAGTCATATAAAATATAAAATGCTGAATGTAAAATCTAAAATGTAAAATGATAGCTGAAAGCTAAGGAGCTCCGTACTTTTACATTTCTTATTTTACATTTTAAATTTTTCATTTCTATGCATCCATCTCTCCAGCTATAAGGTTTAATGAAGACATTACAATTACCGCATCACTGAGCATCGCTCCTTTTGTCAATTCCTCAAATGCCTGGTAATAAATAAAACAAGGCCTCCGGAAATGCAAACGATAAGGTGTACGGCCTCCATCGCTGATAAAATAAAATCCCAGCTCACCATTGGCGCCTTCCACCGAATTATAAACTTCTCCTTTCGGCATATCAATCTCACCCATAATGATTTTAAAATGCCAGATCAGCGCTTCCATTTTTGTATACACATCTTTCTTTTCAGGCAGATAGTATTCAGGAACATCCGCATGATATACTTCCGCTTCAGTACCCTTAAACTGTTCCAGTTTTTGCATGGCCTGTTTTATAAGGCTCATGCTTTGCCACATCTCTTCATTGCGCACAAGAAAACGATCATAACAGTCACCGGTGGAACCAACAGGCACAATAAACTCAAAATCTTCATAGCTGGAATATGGGCTATGAACACGCACATCATAGTCTACTCCCGCGGCACGAAGATTAGGTCCCGTGAAGCCATAATTCAACGCCCGTTCCGCACTGATCGGACCAGCACCGATCGTACGCTCCATAAATATTCTGTTACGTGTAAATAAATTTTCAAACTCCCTTTGTACATCAGGATATTCATCGAGGAACTTCTGTATTTTCTGAAAAGCGATATCATTGAAATTCCGTTCAAACCCACCTATACGACCGATATTCGTTGTCAATCTTGACCCGCATATCTCCTCATATATTTCATAAATCAATTCACGGTACTGCATTACGTACAGGAACCCGGTATAAGCGCCACTATCAACGCCAACAATAGAATTACAAATTAAATGATCTGAAATTCTTGCCAGTTCCATGATAATTACACGGAGATAATCTACCCGCTTTGGCGTTTTTACGCCCAGTAATTTTTCACAGGTAAGATGCCACCCCATATTATTGATTGGGGAAGAACAATAATTTAACCGGTCTGTAAGCGGTGTGATCTGGTATAACGGTCTGCGCTCAGCGATTTTTTCAAAAGCGCGGTGTATATAACCAATAGTTTGTTCCGTGGATACGATTCTTTCACCATCCAGCTCGAGGATATTCTGCATCACACCGTGCGTGGCCGGGTGTGTAGGCCCCAGGTTCAGCGTCGTGGTGGTTTTCTCAATACTGCCTTCCGGTAATTTTATATGTTGTTCTGACATCCCTGTCTTTATAATATTTTTTATGAGCCAAACTTCATTACCACTATTAAACTCCGGGTGCGTCACTTGTACTTTTGATAGTCCGCTTCTGCATCCCGTAAATTCAGAAATAATCCTGGCAAGCTATCGAATTCCATAAATCATCTTAATCCCGATAATTCCCGTTCAGACAATTTCCTCCCCCACATTATGCTTATCCGACTCGATGATGGTTCCATGATCGGTTTTTTCCGTACCAAAACCAATTGTACCACCGCGGCCAAACATTTCATCATCCTTATCCACGCGGCTCTGATCTTCCAACGGAAATTCTTTCCGCAACGGGAAATAATCCATTTCATCAACATTCAATATTCTCTTCAGGTTAGGGTGTCCGATAAAGTTGATCCCGTAAAAGTCATAGGTCTCTCTCTCCTGCCAGTTAGCTGTTGAAAACAAACCTGTAGCCGTATAGATATCCGGTTTACTAACATCTGCAAAAACTTTAAACCGGATACGAACATTCTCTTCCAGGTTATGCAAATGATAGACGACTCCTAATTCTTTTCCTTTATTATCCGGAAAATGTACACCACATAAATCAGTCATGAAGCGAAACTTCAGTTCAGCGTCATCATACAGGAATGTCAGCACTTTGAGATTTATTTCTTTTTGTGCTTCGAATGAAAGCATGCCATACGATTCATCAAAGCTGCTGACCTGCTCTCCGAATTTTTCAGTTAATTTTTGTTTTATATAGTCGTTATTCAACATTGTTCAATTGTTGGATTGTTTGATGGTTAACAATCTAGCATTCAACCATCAAACATTTTTTTGTTACTGTATTCCATAACTCTCCAGAAGTGCTTTATATTTTTCGCCACTTCTTCTTCTCAGGCTTTCCTTCCCTACCAGATCCTGAATCCTTATTACACCATCTATTATCGCCTCAGGCCTCGGTGGGCAACCTGGAACATACACATCCACCGGTACAACCTGGTCGATACCCTGTAATACGCTATATGTATCGAAAATACCGCCGCTGCTGGCACAAGCGCCTACTGCCAGCACCCAGCGTGGTTCTGCCATTTGTAAATAAACCTGTTTTACTACTGGTCCCATCTTCTTTGCAATAGTTCCCATCACCATCAACAAGTCGCACTGGCGGGGTGAAAAACCGACTCTTTCCGAGCCAAACCTCGCAAGGTCATAGTGGGCACCCATTGTAGCCATGAATTCAATACCGCAACAGGAAGTAGCAAAAGGTAAAGGCCAGATTGAATTTTTTCTTGCCAGCCCGATTACTTTGTCAAATGAAGTAGCAAAAAAGCCTTCACCCTGGTGACCTTCCGGCATCTCACCCACCATACTGATATCCGATACCAGTGGCTTTTGCGTTAAATTATATGATACGGGACGAGACATGAGCTAAAATTTAAAATGTGAAATATAAAATAAGGAATGTAAAAGTATAACATCTCAAAAGCGAAGGTGTTCATCGCAATCTGTATTCAATTTTACATTTACCCTTTTATATTCAATATTTTACATTCCTATCTGCGTAAAATTTAAAACACAAAATGTAAAACTATAACAAATCAAAAAATGAAGAGTTTTACTGTTTTTCGGGTTTTTACCTTTTATATTTCTCATTTTACATTCAACATTTTACATTTCTAATCCTCCCACTTCAGCGCCCCTTTCTTGACTATGTAAATAAATCCACACAAAAAGAAAGCGATGAATAATAATACTGCCCAAAAACCACTCCAACCCAACCCTTTAAAATTCACTGCATAAGGATAGAAAAAAATCACTTCTACATCAAACAGTACAAAAAGAATCGCAGTCAGGAAATATTTTATCGCCATTGGCTGACGGGCATCACCGTGGGTTGCAATACCACTGGCAAAGGTCTGGAGCTTATCACTTGTTTTGCGCTTTGGTCCCAGTAAATGTGTCAGTACCATTAAGAGGACAACAAGGCCAACTGCAAATAGTATTTGTATTGCTACCGGCAGATATGAACCGGCATTGGATGTGGAAAGATTGGTCTGGAGTAAATGAATCATAATTTTTTACTCTATGGGCAAAAATAAGGCAGCACATTCAAACTACCTTAGAAATTATACCTCTGAAAACATTAAATAATATTTGATCTGAAACAAAAATCCCCGGCCTTATTAATGACCGGGGACTATCAAAATTTATCCTTGAAAAATTATTTCTTTGCCGTAGCCGATGATTTATTATTTGCCTCCTGTTTAATAAACGCAGAAGGTTTACCTCCGCTGTTAGATTTTGCTGGAGCTCCTTTCGTCGGCGCAGGTTTTTTCTGCAAAATTTGTAAAAGATTTGAGAGAGTAGCATTCGTTGGATCGAATTCAAGTCCTTTCTGTACGAAATAAATTGCAGAGTCCCTATCCTTCTTCGTATTGTTGTAAATCCCTGCCAGAAACTGACTTGACGGAACGCCTTGAATTTTATACCTGTCCTTAGCAGTTAAACCGATTTCTATGCTTTTTTTAAACCCTTGTATCATATTTGATAAGTAAGGTTCGACAGAAAGAGTAGTATCCATAGCTATATTTGTTCTACCCCACCAAAACCATCCATAAATACTATCGGGGTAGTTTGTTGAATACATCTTAAAAACACTATCAGCCTTTGGATAAATCCCGGCCTGGTAGTACGCTAAGCCAGAACTGAAAAGATCGAAGTGATAAGGGATTTTTCTTGTTTTATACATTAATAACCCAAGAGCGGCCTGCAATGATTTATTGTTTTTTGCTTTAGCCGCATCATAAGAGCTTTGTAATAAATCCCATTTACTATTATAGACAGTATCAAGAGTAAGTGCTTTTTCGATACTTTGCAAAACAATATTGTCATCTTTAGTTATTGCGCCATAAACTGCGCCCTTTAAAATCCAGTCCTGTGCTATTATGTCTTCATCTGTTGCTTTAGCAAAATACTGATCAACATATTCCTTGGCACTGGCAGTATCCCCTTTGTCAGCATAAGAATAAGCAAGCAATTTATACGTCCTCGGCTTAGCTTTGTCTCCTGCCTTTGAAACAATATTTTTCAATATACCGATCGCACCATCAAAGTCTTTTTTTGCCCACAATGTCTGCGCTCTTAAATATTCTGTTTGTACGTCAGCATCGGAATTCGCAATATATTTTTTCGCAAATTCGTCAGCTTCATCAAATTTTTGCCGGTACAAATTGTAATAATATAAATCATAGTATGCAGGCGCAAACTTCGGATCCATTGTTACAGTCTTATTGAGATGGTCCGTGAACACTTCCCAGTTTCTTTGTGTTTCATAAATTTTTGCTTTGCGGAATTCGGCCCTGGCGAAGGTTGGGCTAACAGCTATTGCCTTATCATAATTGGTTACAGCCAAACCACCGTCATGTGTTTTGCGGTAAGCATCGCCAAGGTTGAGGAATATGTCGGGATTTTTCGGATCGCGGTCTGATGCGATTTTTAATTTTTCAATTGCATACGCTACATCGCCTGCTTTTGCAATAATATTGGCACGTCCAATTGCATTCAACACATTGGGGTCGTCCCCTTTTTTACCTTTGCTTTGTGTAATGGCTGCTTCAAAACGCTGCTTTGCTTCATTCGTTTTGTTATCTATTAAATCCACCTGGCCACGGCCAACAAGTATAAGTGGTGCGTTACCATTTGTTGTCAGCGCTTTATCGTATAAATCCCGGGCGGATTTTACATCATTCATTTCAATATAGGACTGACCCAGCCAGTATATAGCATCAAGGTTGTTGGGATTTGCAGCAATGAGTTTGTCAAATACTGCTTTTGCGCTTTGGTCCCTGTCTGCGTAAAGGTGATTAACGCCTTCCTGTATGGATTGCGCCATCAGTTGTGTGATGCTGATGAAGCCAGCCACCATTAGTGCGATTGAAGTTTTCTTCATTTTTCTATTCACGTTTTAATAGTTGTAAATATAATCAGTTCTTTTATTCCTCCCTGAGCTTTACCGGCCGAATCCGTAAATCTTTTTGCATCGGTGCCAGGTATGCTCTTTTGAAAACCAGTTGACCCCGTTCTCCGCTCATAAAACTTGAAAATCCATGTGCCAATCCATTATGCCTTTCCTTCATGATATATACCAAATCGCGTACCAGTGGGTAACGCAACGTATAAATTGTTCCAGGTACCGGCGTCGTATAAACACCCTTCAGATCCGACCTTTCTAATTTTGCTATTTTCACCTTTGTCAAAAAACTTACCTGTGTTGAATCTTCAGGATTACCGATCCAGTTTACACCTATAAACCCAATAGCATCAGGTGTTTTCGAAACGTAATCAATCACTTCCTGACTGGTTTTCCCGGCAACTGTCTTTGGTGAAAGGGTATCTCCTTTTAACAATGAATCGACGATAAAACGTACCGTACTGGTTGCCTTCAGCCCGTCAAATACAGGGATTAAATTTTTGGTAAACCGTCCGGTCAGAATTTGCTTTATTTCATCGATCGTAAAAAGAGAGTCTTTCGCATCTTTGTTTAATATAACAGCAATAGCATCCCGGGCCACAATCATTTGCTCGGGAGCTACCTTCAATGAATCAACCAGGAATTTTTCTTCTTCTTTGGTTGTTTTTCTTGTTACAATGACCATACGGATGCTATCCACCGCAAAATCTCTGAAACAATCCGCCTCCGGTTTATAATGCACTATAATATGTGCATCGGGGTGAAGCGCTTCGAAAACTTTTATCTGCGAATCAATAACAGGCTTAAACGTTTCATCTGAACTGATATTGATAGTTCCTTCTGTTCTTGTATCCCCGTTTTTTGTATCGGTTGGGGTAGCACATCCGCTTATAATTGCAAATAAAACTATTGAATAAATTACCTGTTTTGCTGCTGCTACTACCTTACCCGGGAAAAAAATGTTCATTTAAAATAATTTTTTTTATATCCCCGGTAAACCCGCCAGGATCCGTACAACAAACAAAGGCCGCCAAAAAATTTATCCAGCAACGTCGGCGCTTCACTTCCCCGTGGGATATTAAACTTATCATGAAATAAAAACAAAACACCGGCGACCAGCATAAGTATTCCCATGCCGTAATCCATAATCGCACGCATTTGTCCTACCTGCTTTCTCTTCCTGTTCTCATATTCCTCAAGCATTCAACCTGTTTTTGAGGCTAGCAATTTAACCCAATTTTTCACACAAATCATTCTTACAGTTCATTTATAATAAGCATCGGGCTATGACTTTCACATTTCGGGACATAAATTCCAATGGCAGAATAACTTTTTTTTTCCAACAAGCCATCCCGCAAGTTATAGTTAACAACCGGTAGCTATTTCCACATTGCTTTTCCGATAACATTTTATTGTTCAACACCTATAAAAGTTACCGGCTGCGTAAACGATGTTGCTACTTTTATACCGTTCTGAATCGCAGGGTTCCATTTCGGCATCCGTTTAAATGCCCTCAATACTTCCCTGTCATAGCTGTCGCCGCCACTTTGTATCACTTCTGCTCTAACAATTGAGCCATCTGCCCCTACAACAAAGCGAACTAATATTACTTTCTTTTCTCCCGGCTCCAGGTCAGCCGGCGAACTCAATGTTCGTGAAAAAAATAATGCCAACGCTTCAGGACCGCCTGGAAATGTTGGTGGCATTTCCTGTATTTCAAACTTTTCTTCCTTTTTTTCTTCTTGTTTTTCAGTTCCGTCATTTTGAACTTCATTCGTTACTCCTTTTTCAGGATTCCCAGGAAGTATCCCGTCAACATTTGCATTAGAAATAGCCACATCAACAAGATCAGTATGATCCGCTATAGGCTCATTCACTTTATTGTCTTCGACGATTTTAAAAGTTTGAAAATTCCTTTGGGCAACCGGTTCGGGCTTTTTAGGTTGCGGCTGCTCAGGTTCTTTTGGTGGTATCAATTCTACCTGTGTTAAAACGACTCCATTATCAGGATCATTTATCCATCGATTGGCACTTCTGTCCGATTTATTTAATAATGAAATCAAAAAAAACAAAATAACTGCCGACAATGCTATGCCCAACGCAATCAAAAGACGGTTATTATAGTAACGACGAAGCGTATATGCTCCGTAAGATTTGTTGCGGTGCTCGAATAAAATATCCAGCAAATCCGCTTTCAGGATTTCATTATTAGTCATGGCTATACTTTTGAAATGAGATGCGTATTGAAAAAGAATCCATAAAAAGGTGTAGATGTTATAGGCTGTAGGCTATAAGCTTTAGGCTTTAACTGGAAAGAATCACCCAAATAAAAAAGGAAATTCTCCAGCGACGGCATGACAGCCTATGGCCTGCAGCTTATAGCTTATGGTTATATTTGCCGCATGAAAATTTTAATGGTTTGTCTTGGAAATATCTGCCGCAGCCCGCTGGCTGAAGGTATTTTACAGGATAAGGCGAAAAAGGCTGGTCTTGACTGGAAAGTGGACAGCGCAGGTACTAACCGGTATCATACCGGCGATGCGCCCCATCCGCTATCGCAAAAAGTGGCGCGTTTACATGGAATCGATATCAGTAAACACAGAGCAAGAACAATTGTACCGGATGATTTTGATCGATATGATAAAATTTATGTACTGGCGCTTGATGTATTAACAGATATGAAACGGATTGTCGGCAACAAATTCAACCCGGATAAAGTTGATTTATTATTAAATGAATTATTTCCAGGTGAAAATGCAGAAGTGCCTGATCCCTTTTACGGACCAGAACAGGGATACCACGATGTGTATAAAATGATCGATGATGCCTGTGATGCGATCCTAAGCAGGTACTCAAAGAAAGAGGAAATATCAGGCTCTTCAGCTATAAGAAGTAAGCTTTAGGCTGTAAGCGATACGCTTATGGCCTAAAGCCTATAGCAAATTCTAAACGTACAATTAAATGAAGCTTTCAGCATGGCAAAAGTGAATGTTAGTTTACCGCAAGGCACAAGAGATTTCGGACCGGAAGTAGTTCGCAAACGGAATTATATTTTAAATACGATCAGGAATGTTTTTGAACTATATGGATTCCAGCCATTGGAAACACCGGCCATGGAAAACATGGAAACATTGATGGGTAAATATGGAGAAGAAGGCGATAAATTGATTTTTAAGATTCTCAATAACGGATTGAATGATCCAAAAAATATTGATAAGGCAAAAACGGCATTTGAAAATGTATTGCAGGGAAAGAATGATAAAAACCTCACCGAACGTGCTTTGCGCTATGATCTGACAATTCCGTTTGCACGATATGTTGCGATGAATCATACCCAATTAACTTTTCCATTTAAACGTTATCAGATACAACCTGTGTGGCGTGCTGACCGGCCGCAGAAAGGACGATATCGTGAATTCTATCAGTGCGATGCGGATGTAGTAGGAAGCAATTCTTTATTAAATGAAGCAGAGCTTGCGATTATTTACACAAGTAGTTTTAAAAAACTCGGAATCGATATCGAATTGAAAATAAACAACCGGAAAATTCTATCTGCATTAGCTGAGTTGTGTGGTGGTGCCGGTAAAATGACGGATATAACCGTTACTATAGATAAATTAGATAAGATCGGATTGGAAAAAGTAAAAGAAGAATTGAGTCAACGCGGACTAAACAATGAGCAGATAAAAACTATTGAAACATATCTTTTAATCTCCGGCTCCAATGAAGAAAAAATAAATAAAGCGAAAGATCTGTTAGGACAAATTGAATCAGGCAGAAGAGGCATTGAAGAATTGGAAACTCTTCTCTCATCACTCACTATTCACCATTCACCATTCATCATTGACTTTACTCTTGCAAGAGGATTGAATTATTATACGGGAACTATCTTCGAAGTAAAAGCAAATAATGTGCAAATGGGCAGCATCGGCGGTGGCGGCCGCTATGATGATCTCACCGGTTTATTCGGCGTTCCCAATATCCCCGGTGTTGGTATTTCATTTGGTGTTGACCGTATTTATGATGTAATGGAAGAGTTAAAACTATTTCCGCAGGAAGTACATACAGGAACGCAGGCTTTATTTTTTAATCTCGGGGAAAATGAAAGTAAAGCGGCATTCAGTTTACTGCAACAGTTACGTGAAAAGGGAATCAGCAGCGAACTATTCCACGAGAATAGCAAGATGGATAAACAATTCAAATATGCCGAAAAGAAAAATATCCCTTATGTAATTATCATTGGTGAAAAAGAGCTGAAGGAAGGAACCTGCAATATTAAAGACATCAGAAATGGGGA
>Ga0207675_100007139_pt1 | contig 10557 bp, 8 predicted proteins | sample KBSSwiS42_FD_184305 | JGI IMG/M metagenome (GOLD analysis project Ga0207675, IMG submission 184305) | Switchgrass rhizosphere microbial communities from Kellogg Biological Station, Michigan, USA - KBS Switchgrass S4-2 (SPAdes) (version 2) | ecosystem: Host-associated > Plants > Roots >...
TGCTTCTCGTGCAACAACCTCTCCTGCAATCGAGGCACCGTAAAACGACTGATCGCTTGTGCGAATTGTGACCGCTACGTGCGCCAGGATGAGAGCGCGTGTCCGTTTTGTCGGGCCGCGCTGCTCCGGGCAGGCGCGCTGCCCGCCGCCAGTGTGCCCGTCGGGCGCGCGGGGTTATCGCGTGCGGCCTCGTTCGCGATGCGCGCCGCGCTCGTGGTGGCCGCGCCGGGCGCCGTGGCCTGCGGCGGGCAAGAGGGGTCCCGCCCGAGAGATACACAAAAAGACGTGGCCGCTGCCGGTCGGCAGTCGGGCAGCGCCGGCAGCACGGGGCAGGCGGGCAGCAGCTCCGAGACGACGGGCAGCGGCGGCCCTATCTTGCTCGATACCAACGACTCCAGCGGCCGCAACGACTCGGGCGACTCCAGCACTGAAGCCACTGCTGACGCCGGCGCCGATGCGCAGCCATACGCCCCCATTCCCATCTATGGCGGCGTGTTTCCCGATCCGATGAGCCGCGCCCGGGTCTGAGGCGCAGCGCTTCAGCTGCGGCGCTTGACAATTCCGGCTGGCAACGAGGCTGCGCGCCCGAGCGCGCGGTTCGGCTTGGCGGCGAGGGTCGCCCGGGCGGAGGCGGCCGCGCTGGGACGCGCCGATAGGCGCGCCTTCAGCCACTGGCGAGCCAGCTCGAAGTCGACGAAGACTTCCGCGTGCCGGGGTGCCGAATCTCGAGCGAGGCGGCTCAGCTGTAGCTTTTGCAGGGACGCGGGGCTAACGATGACGGCGACCGGGCGGGCCGCGGACTCCCACGCAGACAGGATCTGTTCGAGCGAAGCTTGTGTCTTCGGTCCGGTGACCTTGGGCGCCTCGCGCAGATCGAAGAGCAGGCCGCGCGCCTCGCCGGTCGCGAGCGAACGACAGATGGCGACCTTCTGCTCCGCGAGCCGAGCGCCGGCAGCGAAGTCGAGGTCCGGTCGACTCCAGACGCGGCAGTGAGCGACGTCGCCGTCGAGCTCGACGCGGTAGTTGCCGCCTTCCTCCACCACCAACGCGCTCACCGTCTGCTCACGATAGCACGAGCGGACCGTGGAGTGGCGCCCGTGTGCCGGTGGGGCCGATATCGGGAGCGGTCGTACAGCCCGCGCGGCGGCCCGGGACCGCCCCCGATCGAGTCGGCCCTGCGAGGCACGGATCGCGCCGGGCGACGTGATCAATTAGCAGTTATGGGAGTGGCTCGGGAGCCCCGCGGCGTCTTGCCCCGTGTAGCAAACACGTAGTCGAGCCAGGGGCAGCTGACGCCAAATCGCGTACCGGGCCGCTTGAAGTGATGCAGGAAATGTTCCCGGCGCAGCCACCGACCAAAGCGCGAGGTGGGCACCCGTGCGTGCACGTACCAGTGCAACTCGTCATACAGCACATAGCCGAGCACGAAGCCGGCGAAAGGGCCATACATGGTCCTGGGGCCGAAGATCGCCCGAAACGCCACGTACGTCAGGACGCAAAGAACCAGCGATGCTCCCGGCGGGAAGACCAGACGGCTTTCATCCCCCGGGCACTGGTGGTGAACGCCATGGATCAGGAACTGGAATCGCGCCGTCTTCGGGCCGATGACTGGCAAGTGGAACAGCAGACGGTGGGCCCAGTATTCAAAGAGCGTCCACAAGACATAGCCGAACACTACCTCGGCCACGAGACGCCCGAGCGTCGTGCCTTGCACGCGGATGGCGACCACGGCTGAAGCGAGGGAGACCGGCAAATATAGCACCGCCGGGACGGCGGGGTGCACATGTGAAAACCTTTCGAGCAGCTCGGACTCGAACATGCGCACAGACTCGCTACCTGTGACTTGTTTGAAACGCAGCTTGCTCATCTCGGCAGTCCTCTCCCATCCAATGACGTGCTCGCGCGATGCAAGACAATGGCCATTTGGTGCAGCCAGCCGCTGACGGCAAGGGCTTGCGTTGGCCGCGACGCGCGTGGCATGATCCCCCTTGCTGGGGGAGTGTCCACGCTGTCGATTGCTCGGAGATCGAGGCGTAGATGGGTGCAGATGTCCAGGCGGAGTGAGCGTGTTGCAGCCTTGCTCGAGCTGGGGCAGCCTGGGACACGGCAGCCTGGGACACGGCAGCCTGCAGCAGGGCTGCAACAGGGCCGCGCCGCATTGCCCGCAGCTCACTGCCGCCGCTGTACCCGCATGCGTAGGCCGCCGCGCGGCGCCAGCGTGATATCCGCAGCCCAGCCGCGTGGGGGCTGCAGAAGCTCGAAGCGCAGCCGCTGATACAGCGTGGCGAGCAGCAGCGTCGCCTCCAGCAGGGCGAAGCGCTTGCCGATGCAGGCGCGCGTGCCGGCGCCAAACGGCAGGTACGCGCCCGGATGCAAGCGCGCGGCGGCCTCGGGCGCAAAGCGCTCGGGCCGGAAACTCTCGGGATCGGCGTGCTGCCGTGGATCGTGATGTGCGTGGTACACTCCGAGCAGCACGTGCGCCCCTGCCGGCACGCGCCAGCGGCCCAGCGTCGTCGGGGCGCGGGCCTCGCGCAGCAGGGCAAAGGCGGGCGGATAGAGTCGCATGGATTCCTGCAGAATCTGCGCGCTGTAGACCAGGTTTGGCACGTCCTCGTACGTCGGCGGGCGCGTCCCCAGCACCGCCTCGATCTCTCGCTCCAGCGTGAGCCGCGCCTGGGGATGCTGGGCGAGCAGAAAGTGGGTCCAGCTGAGCGCGTGCGACGTGGTTTCATGTCCGGCAAAGAACAGCGTCAGGGCCTCGTCGCGTAGCTGCTCTCGCGTCATGGCGCCGGGCTGATCCAGGCTCTTGGCGAGTACAGCCAGCAGGCAGTCCGCCTCGAGCGCCGGGTCACCCCGGCGCTGGGCCTCGATCAGCCCGTCGATCATCCGGCGCAGCTTTTCCCTGGCCCGCTGCTCGCCCCAGCGCGGCGGGTAGGGCAGCCAGGCAGGCAGCAGGGCGCTCACCCCTGCTGCGGTGTCGCGAAAGCCCTGCATCAGACCGGCAAGCTCATCCTGTTCCGAGCGGACGTGGCGACCCATCAAGAGCCGCGCGACGATCTGCAACGTGAGGCCCATCATCTGCGCGCTGACGTCGAGCTCGGCGCCGTCGGGCCAGCGCTCGACCCAGCGCTGTGCGTACTCGACCATGCTGGCGGCGTAGCTCCGCAGGTGCTGCGAGTGGAACGCCGGCTGGATCTGGCGCCGCTGCTCGCGCCAGAAATCGCCGTTGGAGGACACGAGCCCGTTGCCGAGCAGGCGCCGCAGCTGGGCTGCTCCCATGCCCGTCTCCGGCTTTTGGTAGCTCGCGGCGTCCTCGACCAGGGCCTGGATCAGGCAGTCCGGATCGCGAGTGACCAGCACCGTGATCGAGCCCACGCGCGACGTATAAGTATCGCCATAGGTCTCGAAGCGCCCGCGCTGAAACGCGATCGGGTCCCGCGCGAGGGCTCGCCCGTAGCGCCAGAGCGAGAGCGGATCTCTGCGCACGCGAGGCGGGCCGGGGGGCAAGCCCAGGGCGGCCAGGGCCGCTGCACGGGGGGCCGGCGCGCTCGTGGCGCCGAGCGGCTCGGGAATCGTCATGACACTAGCTGTAGTGCCGGCGATAGAAGGCCACCAGCGCCTCGACGGCGACGGGCGTGAACGTCCCGCCCCAGGGCTCGGCGAAGGCCGCCTCCACCGACGGCCGCTCGTGCATCATGTGATCGATGCCGGCGAGCTCCTGGAATACCCCGCGCGGAGCCAGGCGGGCGATCTCGGCGGAATCCTCGGCCAGGCTGAGCCAGTCGGAGCTGCCGTGCAGCGCCAGCACCGGGCAAGCTACTGCGCGCCAGGCGCTCGCCACATCGACGGCCGCCAGCTGCTGGAAGAACACAGCGACGCGATCGTACACGTAATCGCCGCGAAAGCTCACCGGATCGGCGTCGCGCAGATCCGGACGGCGTTCGAAGGCTCGCTCCGGGGTCAGCCCCGCGCCATACACCAGCTCGTGCAGGTCCGCGAGCTTTTGCAGCGTGCGCTCCAGCGCCGCGCCGGCTCTGCCCGCCAGGCGATACTGGCGCTCGGACGCGGCCAGCATGCAGCGCGCCCAGGGCTGCGCCGACGTGCCCCAGACGGCCATGGCAGACCAGTCTCCGGGCTCGCTCAACAGTGGGGCCAGCATGCCGCCCAGGCTGCGTGCGTACAGGAAGCGAGCGTCGGCGCGTACGCGCGGGTGCTCGCGGAAATAGCGGCTCGCCGCCCGCCAGCCCTCGAGCTCTGCCTGCAAGTCCAGCTCGGTGCACGGCGGTCCCTCGCTGTCGCCGAGCCCGCTGCGTTCCACGCGCAGGGTGGCAAAGCCCGCGCGCGTGAGGCCGCGCACCAGCTCGAGCCGCGCGCTGCGCGGTTCGATCGGATGCTCCTCGGACAGCCACGCCGCGCCCGGCAGCAGCCAGATCGCCGGCACCCTGCCGGTGCTGTTCGGAAAGCTCCAGACCGCGCGCAGCCGGTGCGAGCGCCAGGGCACCGCCCCGAGCACGATCTCGCCCACTCCCAGCGCTTCGACGGGCAGCGGCTCGGCGCAGAGCCAGAGCTCGAGCCGCTGCTCTCCACGCTCGAGCAGCAGGCGCGACGCTCGGCTCACTGGCAGCCCTGCGACCAGTTTGCGAATCTGATTCAGATCGTTGGTTTCGCTGTCGCCGATCGCGAGCAGCGCGTCCCCCGTCTGCACACCGGCGCGCTCGGCGGGTGACCCGGGGTCGACCCCCTCGACCCAAAGCCGCTCGTCCGGCAGGGGCGGGCGCACGCCGCGCGAGAGCTCGAGCCCCAGGTGTGAGCGGCGTGGCAGCGGAGGCGGTGCCGGCATTGCGCTCACTTTAGCGCCCTTCCGCGGCACGTGCCGCGATCGAGCCTCGCGCAGCCGCGCGCGTCGGCTCGTGTCGCCTGGCGCACGTCCGCGGCCCTTTCGCCCGCGCCCTCTCCGCGCTAACCCTGTAGCATGCAGAACGAGAGAGCGGGCCTGCGCCTCGCGGCGCTGTTTTCCGATCACCTGGTGCTCCAGCAAGAGCGACCCTCGACGATCTGGGGTTGGGATGGGCCCGGGCAGCGCGTGACGGTGCAGCTGCGTGCGGCCGACAGCCGCGCCGAGCTCGCCGTGGGCAGCGCACAGGCGGATGCCGCTGGGCGCTTTCGCCTCCAGCTGCCGGCGCGGGCGGCGGGCGGTCCCTACGAGCTGAGCGTGGAGGGCAGCCGCCAGGTCACGCTGCGCGACGTCTGGGTCGGGGAGGTGTGGCTGGCGTCGGGGCAGTCCAACATGGAATGGAAGCTGGCCTCGTCGCTGGATGCAGAGCGCGAGCTGGAGCAGGCGGACTTCCCCCAGCTGCGCGTGTTCAAGGTGGCTCAGTGTGCGGCTCGGGAGCCCCAGCGCGATGTCAGCGGAGCCTGGGCGGTGTGCTCGCCGGACACCGCCGCAGACTTCTCGGCGGTGGGCTACTTCTTTGCGCGCGCCTTGCACCGGGCGCGCGGCGTCGCCGTCGGCATCATCGACTCTACCTGGGGCGGCACCTGCATCGAGGCCTGGACCAGCCTCGAGGCGCTCGGGCCGGTGCTGCCCGATCTGGCGGCGCAGCAGGCCGATCTGGCGGCGCAGCTCGGCGACTTGCCGCGGCTCGAGCGCGAGTACGCGCGCGCGTTCCTGAGCTGGCAGCGCCAGCATCTGCCGGCAGACGACTCGAACCAGGGTCTCGGGCGTGGCTGGGCGCGGCCCGATTTCGACGATCGCAGCTGGCCGCTGATGCCGCTGCCGAGCTACTGGCAGGCGCGCGGCCTCGGCTTCAACGGCATCGTGTGGTTTCGCAGCTACGTCGACATCCCCGAGAGCTTCGCCGGCAAGGAGCTGGTGCTGAGCCTGGGTGCGCTCGACGACTTCGACGACACGTACTTCGAGGGCGAGGCCGTCGGTAAGACCCCGCCCGGCACGCTCAACGCGCACCAGGTGCGGCGCCGCTACCGCTTGGCCGCGAACAGCGTGAAAGACGGGCGGCGCTGCATCGCCGTGCGCGTGTTTGATCACTTCGGCAACGGCGGCTTCGCGGGGCCGGCGCGCGACATGTTCGTGACGCGAGCCGACGGGCAGGGGGAGCGCATTCCGCTCACCGGAGCCTGGAAGTACCAGGTGGAGCGCGAGATCCCGCTGGTGGCCGCCAGCGTGTTCCAGAGCTCGCCCGCGCCGCCGCTGGCGCTGGCGTTACAGAATGCTCCCGCCACGCTGTTTCACGGCATGATCGCTCCGCTCTTGCCCTATGCGCTGCGCGGCGCCATCTGGTACCAGGGCGAGAGCAACGCGGCCCGCGCCGCGCACTACCGCGCGCTCCAGGTCGCGCTGATCCGCGATTGGCGCACGCGCTTCGGCCAGGGCCAGTTCCCCTTCTATCTGGTGCAGCTCGCCAACTTCCGTAGCTCCGGCGACTGGCCGCGCCTGCGCGAGGCGCAAGCACAGGCGCTGTCGGAGCCCGAGACGGGCATGGCCCTGAGCATCGACATCGGCGATCCGCTCGACGTCCACCCCAGGAACAAGCAAGAGGTCGCGCGGCGGCTCAGCTTGCTCGCGCTCGCCCACTGCTACGGGGAACGCGAGATCGCCGCGCACGGGCCGCGCGTCGCGCGCGTGCTGATCCGCGGCGGCGAAGTGCGCGTGGGCTTCAGCCATGCGGGAGGTCTGCGCACCCGCGACGCCGGTCCGGTACGGGGCTTTGCGCTCGCGGGCGCCAGCGGCCCGTTCCAGGCGGCGCGCGCCCACATCGTGGGCGAAGAGCTCTGGCTCGAATGTGCCGGCGTGCCAGAGCCCCATGCCGTGCGCTACGCCTGGGCGGATGACCCCGAGGTGAACCTGGAGAACGCGGCGGGGTTGCCGGCAGAGCCATTCCGGAGCGATGGCTTTGGTCCGGACCGCGATCTCGGCTGAGAATGCGGCTTCGGCGATCGCACCTGGAAACGCTTTCAGTCTGCCTGCTGACGGGAATACTTCAGTGCGCCAGAAACTGCGTGATTCGCTCCGGTGAACCCGTAGACTGACTCGAGGGTGTCTCGTTAGTGTCTGAAAAACCTATGACTTTGTTTCTTCGTACCGGGTTGAGCTCGCTTCTGCTGTGGGCCGGTGCCGCCGCGCTGCTGGGGTGTTCGGGTGCCGGAGGCGGCGATCGCTTTGGCGATGACGCGCCGAGCGCGAACCCGTCGGTGACGCCGGCGTACGGCGGCACGAGCTCGGGCTCGACCAACCCGGCTGGGGCGACGACGCCGGGTTCCACCACGCCGGGCGCTACGACGACCCCGGGTGCTACGACGACCCCGGGCGCCACGACCCCGGCGGAGGGCAACCCCAACCCGGGCCAGGTGTCCACGGGCGCCGGCAGCGGAGGCACGGAGCTCGGCTCCGCCACGATGGGTGGCAGCGGCAGCTCGACGAACCGCTATCAGAAGGCGGACGTGACCCGCGACGGCCAGAACTACTTCTTCATCGCCAACGGCTGGGGCCCGGGCTTCGTCTCGCAGAGCGTCTCCTGGAACGGCACCTCCTTCACCGTGAGCATGGACGGCATGCAGGGGCCCAACTACCAACCTGCGTCGTATCCGGCCATGTTCTGCGGCGCCTACTCGGACTCGCGCTCCAAGGAGTGCGGGCTGCCCGCTACGCTCGACTCGCTGACCTCGCTGAAGACGGGCTGGAGCTGGGACCCGAACGGCAACGACAGCGAGTACAACGCCGCGTACGACATCTGGATGGGCACCAGCACCGATCGAGCCAGCCACAGCGGCTTCTTGATGGTCTGGTATCGCGAGCCCGTCGGTCAGCAACCGGCGGGTAAGCTCACGCTCACGAATGTGACCGTACCGAATGTGTCGGGCACATGGGACATCTGGACGGGTGCGGTCGGCGGCAAGCCGATCATCAACTGGGTACGCCACGAGGGTCAGGACACGCACGACATGGAGTTCGACATCATGGACTTCGTGCGCGACGCCCGCTCGCGCAACCTCACGGTTCCGGGCACCACCGTGCTCAGCGTCGCCATCGGCTTCGAGATGTGGGAGCCCGTCACCAACCTGAAGAGCAAAGACTTCTACGTCGACGTGCAGTGAGCGGCTGAGCTCGCTCGGCTGAGCTCGCTCGGCTGAGCTCGCTCGGCTGAGCTCGGTGCTGCACGGCAGCCGTCGTTCCAGCTGTCCCTGATTCGGCGCTGTTTTGGGGCCGGGCTGCCAGCGTGCGGCCCAGCGCGGCACCTCGGGACGCGGCGCGCCTTGTGCTAGCATCACGACCATGCTTGGCCCGGCTGATCGACCCGCTTCAGACCCGAAGCAGCCCAACGATCCCGCCGTGGAGCTAGCTTACCGAGCCGCACCGCCAACAGAGGTGGCCGAGATTCTCGACGGCGAGCTCCACACCATGCCTCGCCCAGGGCCACGGCACGCGCGAGCGGCAACGCGTCTGGCACGTCGGCTCGGCCCTTTCGACGACGATCCGGGCGAGCCAGGTGGCTGGGTCCTGTTGCTGGAGCCTGAGCTCCATCTCGGGCCGAAACCAGACAAGATCGTACCCGACATCGCGGGTTGGCGGCGCGATCAGCTGCCGACTTCGGTGTTCGAGGTGGAGGCTCCAGCGGCACTGAAGATCGCGCCGAACTGGGTGTGTGAGGTCCTCTCGGAGCGGACGGAGCGCGTCGACCGAGTCAAGAAGATGCGCATCTATCGACGCGAGAGCGTCGGGCACGTGTGGCTGCTCAGTCCGCAGCTCGAGACGCTCGAAGTGTATCGGTTCGACGCTAGCCACTGGGTACTCGTGGAGACGTTCGAAGGCGATGCCCTGGTTCGCGCCGAGCCGTTCGAGGCGATCGAGCTACCGCTCGCCACGCTGTCGCCACGGTAGCGGATTGCTGCTCGCTTCTGGTCCGCATTCCGTTCGAGGCGCGGTCGCCTGCGGCGCTAGGAGGCCGATGGACTGCTGCTGCGCACGGCGTAGCTGGTGAGCATCACCAGTAGCGCGCCGACGAGCAGCGAGGCTCCCGCCCAGATCAGCTCCACGAACGAGGCCTCGGTGAAGATCCAGAGGCTCACGGCAGCGCCGATCCAGGGTAGCGCGGCGCGCACGCCCTGGGGCTTGCCGCGCCGGAACTTGTACACCGCCAGGCACGTCACCAGATACTGCACGGCGACGGCGACGTTCGACATGCCGATCAGCGAGCGGTAGTCGAAGGGCACCAGGCACACCACGGCCAAAAGGGCGGTGGTCAGCACCGCAAAGTGAGGGGACCCAAAGCGCGGGTGTATCTCCGCCAGGCGCTTGGGTAGCTGGCCGCCGACCGCGGCTGCGTACAGGTAGCGCGGCGTGCCGAGCGCGCTGCCCGAGACGAAGCCGAGCGTCGAGATGAGACCACCCACTGCGATCACGACGCCGAGCGCCGGCGCGACCAGGCGCGCCGCGTCTGCCAGCGGAGCGTCGCTGGGCTCGCCGAGCTTGGCGCCGCTGCCGACCAGCACCGCCTGCACGACGATGTACAGCAGCGAGGCGCCGGCGAGCGAGCTCAGCACCGCGAACGGCACGTCGCGCTGGGGCATGCGCGTTTCCCCCGCCGGTACCGGCACGACCTCGAACCCCTGCGCCGCGAACAGCGCGATGAACGTCGCCCGCCCCAGATTACCCAGCCCCGAGGGCAACGGGCCGCTGAAGTGTTCGGGGCTCACGCGCGGCACGAGCACCGAGATGAGCAGCAGCAGCACCAGGAACTTGCCGGCCGTGAACACGTCCACCGCGATCGCGCCCGGGCGAGCGCCGCGGTAATTGAGCGCCGCGAACACGGCCACCACCCCCACCGCCACCACCTTCTGCACGGCGGGTGGATCGAGCGCCGGCACCAGGCGCGCGGCGTAGGCCGCCGCGGCGCAGGCCACCGCCGCATACGAGAAGACCGAGTTGGCAAAGCACATCCAGCCCACGCCAAAGCCCACGCGCGGCCCGAACGCCTCGCTGGCGTAGATGTAGGGGCCCCCCGTCCGGTCACACTCGCCGGCGGCCGCAGCGTAGCACCAGGCCACCGGCAGCAGACCCACCAGGCAACACACAAACGCGAGCGGCGACAGCCAGCCGAGCTCGCGGTACAGATCATCCGGCAGCAGGAAGATGCCCGAGCCCACGATGGCGTTCAGGCCCAGGCAGGTGATGTCGAACCGACTGAGGGTGCGCCGCATGACCATCGGCGCATCATCACACGCCGGCCGGGGCCGAGGCGGGCTTTTTTCTCGAGGCGCTTCACGCGCTGGCAGAGGCAAGGATCGGGCTCGGATCCAGCGTCGACGCGCCCATCAGGATATGCCCGCTGCCCCCCTCTGCGCGAGGACAGCGCTAGCGGCTGCGCTCCGGCAACGGCACTGCGACACACTGGCGTCGCAGGGGCGGATCCCGCGCCAACGTGCCGGGCGAACGCGCGGGCGCGGCACTCGCTAACGGGGCGCGCGCGTGGCCGGCCTCGCCCCGCGCTCCGCGCGGGGACCCCTCGGCCTCGAGTAGTGGCTACTCGAAGGTGCTTGCAG
>Ga0207675_100007140_pt1 | contig 10556 bp, 6 predicted proteins | sample KBSSwiS42_FD_184305 | JGI IMG/M metagenome (GOLD analysis project Ga0207675, IMG submission 184305) | Switchgrass rhizosphere microbial communities from Kellogg Biological Station, Michigan, USA - KBS Switchgrass S4-2 (SPAdes) (version 2) | ecosystem: Host-associated > Plants > Roots >...
ATGCGCTCGGAGGTCCACATATGCGCGACATCAGTCACATCCGTCGGCGTCTTTTCGGAGCCGTGGTCGCGTCGCTGTTCGCGGGATCACTGGCATTTGCGCAGGGCACCGCTTCCGTCGCGGGCACCGTTCGCGATGCGAGCGGCGGCGTCCTGCCCGGTGTGACTGTCACGGCCACGCAGACCGACACGGGGTTCACACGCACCGCTGTGACAGATGAGGAAGGCCGTTTCAACATCCCGAGTCTTCCGGTGGGCCCCTACCGGCTGGAGTTTTCACTGCAGGGCTTCACCACGTTCGCGCAGACGGGAATCGTGCTGGAGGTGAACGCAGCACCCACCATCAATGCGGCTCTCTCGCTCGGCAACCTCCAGGAAACCGTCCTCGTTGCAGGAGCATCTCCGCTGGTCGAGACGCGAAACGTCGGCATAGGGATGGTGGTCGACAATCAGCGTGTCCTCGAGCTGCCGCTCAACGGGCGCCAGACGCTGGACCTCGTGTTCATGACGGGCATGGCGGTCTCGGGCGGAACACTGGGTGGCGCGCGCGGAGGGGCCACGTCCACGTCGCCCGGAACCATTGCCGTGGCCGGCGGTCTGCCGAACGCTACGGCGTACTCGCTGGACGGCGCCACGCACACCGACCCGTTCAACGGCTCGTCATTGCCGTTACCGTTTCCGGAGGCACTCCAGGAATTCAAGGTCGAGACGAGCGCTCTGCCGGCCCAGTATGGACATCACTCGGCCGCTGTGGTCAACGCGGTGACCAAGTCCGGTACGAATACCCTGTCGGGCAGCGTTTTCGAGTTCGTCCGCGACGACGCGTTGAACGCGACCGACCCATTCGCGCCACTTGGCCCCGACGGCGAGCGGCGCAGCGACGGTCTGAACCGCAACCAGTTTGGCGGTTCGGTCGGCGGCCCGATCGTCCGGGACCGGCTGTTCTACTTCCTGGCCTATCAACGCACCAGGATCCGGCGTGTTCCCGCGTCCTCCTTCCAGTACGTGCCGACGCAGGCGATGCTGAACGGCGACTTTACCGCCATCGCGTCGGCGGCGTGCAACACGGGCGGGGCGATCTCACTCAGGGCACCGTTTGCGGGCAACAGGATCAACCCGGCGCTCTTTTCTCCGGCGTCGCTGGCGCTGGCGAGCCAGCTGCCGAAAACGGACGATCCCTGTGGCCTGGTCTTCTTCGACCGTATCGACGACAGTGACGAAAACGTCTTCACGACCAAAGTCGACTATACGATCACCAACAGACAGTCAGTCTTCGGTCGGCTGCTGATTTCAGACTACTTCGCGCCGAGCGACTACGACGGGCAGACGCTCCTGTCGCCTACCCGGTCCGCCTCTATGGACGGCGCGTACTCAGGCGTCTTGGGTCACCAGTTCCTCATCAGCAACAGCACGGTCAACGCGTTCCGCGTGACGGTCAATCGAGGCCCTCACACCAAAGAGTACGTTCCGCTGCTGGACTACAACGACATCGGCGTCAAGGCCACACCGGTGTTGCCTGAATACTTGCGCCTGAGTGTTTCGGGCGGCTTCTCCATGTCGCCGGGTCTGCCGACCGCCACGCCGACCCTGGTGTACCAGGCCTCGGACGAACTGAGCATCCTTCGCGGCGATCACCAGTTCGGGTTCGGTGGGAACTACATCTACTCGAAGTACGACCCGGAGTCGTACACCTCCGCCGCTGGCAACACGTCGTTCAACGGTGGCGTGACCGGGCTGGGGCTCGCTGACTTCATGATCGGCAGAGCGAACCAGTTCACGGCTGGCACCCCGACGGGGGCGAAGATGCGCTCCAACTACATCGGCCTGTACGTCCAGGACAGCTGGACCATGTCTCCGAACGTGACGCTGAACGTCGGCCTTCGATGGGATCCCTACTTTCCAGCGTACAGCGGGCCGGGCCAGATCACGCATTTCGATCGCGCGCGCTTCGATGCGGGACTCAAGAGTTCGGTCTTCCGCAACGCTCCGGCCGGGCTCATCTTCACCGGTGACGAAGGGATGCCGGGCAAGTCGGTCGCCCGCCGCGATCCCTGGAACTTCGGGCCGCGCGTCGGCGTCGTCTGGGATCCGCGGGGCAATGGGCTCCAGACGCTGCGGCTGGCTTACGGACGACTCTACGATCTGCCCCACCTGCAGACCTACACGGGCCTCGCGCAGATGTCGCCCTGGGGCAACTCGATCGTCGTGAACAACCTGCCGAGGGGCTGGGACGACCCGTGGTCGGCGACGCCTGGCGGCGATCCGATTCCGGCCCTCCTCAACGGGGCGAGCCCGGACTCGGTGTTCCCGCTCGGGGGCAACTACACGACGTACCCGCTCGACCTGCAGGCAACGGCCGTGGATCAGTGGAATGTGAGCTATCAGAAGCAGCTCAGCACCGACTGGATGGTCTCGGCAAACTACATCGGCAGCATCACGAATCACATCTGGGGGACTGACCAGATCAACCCAGCGGTCTACATTCCGGGGGCGTCGACCGTCAACAACACGCAATCGCGTCGCGTGTTGAACATGCAGAACCCGGCGGAAGGACAGTACTTCGCCAGTATCCAGGAGCTCGATGACGACGCCTCGTCGAATTACAACGGGGTGTTGCTGTCGGTGCAGAAGCGCCAGCGCAACGGCTTCTCGCTGCAGGGCAACTACGCCATCTCGCGGTGTATCACCGATCGGTGGAACAGTGAGCCAGGCGTCGCCGGCGTGCCGTACATGATTCCTGGAGACCGCGACGCCGACCGAGGCCGATGCCCGAATTCACCGGACCACAATGTCAACGTGTCCGTCGTCTACCAGATACCCAAGTCTGGAGCGAACTCCGCCGTCAGCGCACTGAGCTCAGACTGGCAGGTGTCGGGGATCCTGGCCGTCCGGTCCGGCTCCTACTTCACGGTCACCACCGGTGCCGATACTGCGCTGACCAGTCAACAGAACAACCAACGAGCGATCCAGATCCTCGACGATCCGTATGTGGCAGATCGGACCCTCACGGAGTGGCTGAATCCCAACGCGTTCGTGAGGCCCGACAGCGGCACCTACGGGACGATGCCGCTTGACGCGATTCTCGGTCCGGGGCGTTGGAATGTCGACTTGTCGCTGTCGCGCTCCTTCCGGTTTGGCCTCAGGCATTTCCAATTCAGGTGGGAGATTTTCAACGTCTTCAACACGATGACGCCGAACACCCCGGTCTCGACGATGAACAGCTCGGACTTCGGGAAGGTGACGTCGCTCGCTGCAGGGACGGCGCCGCGCGTCATGCAACTGGGGTTCAAGTTCAACTTCTAATCGGGAGAGGGCGGACGAGCAAGGCAGGTGAACTGGTGCCGGAGCGCGAGAATCTCAAGATGCAGTGCCGCACGAGAGCGAACCAGCGAACGTAGCGACAGGAATATGGAGACGACGATAGACATCCCCGATCGGAGGTTATTCGAGAGCGACAAACCTTAATGAATTCGCGCGTACAGAGTTTCTGGTAGCGACAGCCGCGCATGGGTCAGCTTCCCAGGCTAGAAACGCGAGAGGGTGCGCCAAGCCGAACGCAATGAAGTACGCGACTTTAAAGAAGTGATGCCACCACCGTTCGTGTAGGTCGAGGGCCACATCAAGTGACGCGATAGCTCAATTCGTCACCGTCATCAGCCCGGCGATGTCCGCGTCGCGGTCCACGAGAAATCCGAGATTCGGGGCCATCATCTCTTCCCAGCTCTGGTAGCCCTGATAGACCCACCGGTTCGGGTCGGGGTTGTTCTTGTTGCTCGTCGAGTTGTCGTAGCGGAACTCGATCCGCAGCCTGGAACCCTTTGGCAGATGCACGGCCATGTCGTAGGCAACCTGCCAGTTGAAGTCGTAGTGCGGGACCTTGAGCAGGACCTCCTCGCGTCCATCCGGATACGTCAGCTTGTACTCCGCGCTCTTCCCGCGCACGTGGGCGTGGGGCCGCAAACGCACCAGCTCGACGTCCTTGAGGATCTCAATTCCCATGGGAGGAGCGAGGTAGTTCCCGTCGTTCGGCGGAATTGCGAAGTCGGGGTTGTATGCGGTGGAGAACACGGCCCGTGAGTTGGCCGCGCTCGGCGCAATGACGGGCGTATCCTCGCCCGCGCCCTGAACCAGGAATCTCTTCGCCGGCGGCGTCTTCGCCACCGTGAAACCGATTCTCGTCCGGTCAACCGTTGCCTTGCCGTTCGCCGTGTAATGCATGCTGAAGATGATGTCCGAGCCAGCGGGTACGAACTTTCCGGCCTTCCACCCCCGGTAATCGTCCAGGTTGTTCCCCGGAATGAAGCAGAAGTCGTTGGTCTGCTTGAGCGTGGGGCGTCCGGGCGAGAGCTTCACCTCGGTACTGCCGACGGTGCGCGAGGCCGTCATCATGTTCGGCAGGTCCCCGAATCCGCTGTTGCCGGATGTGGGGTTGCCGGCGGCGTCGCGCGGAACGTGCACCCACTCGTAGCGGTTGTACACGGTTGACGGTTTGTGCTTTTCGAAACTGAAGCAGATGTGGTGCACCACCTCGGCGGCGCCCGGCAGAATCTCCATCGACGTGAGCCACGCGTCGCCCTTGAACGGCGCCGGGAACGCGATCAGCTCCCATTCGAGCACGCCCTTCGCCGGCACGTCATGCGGGGGCAGCTCCATGACGACTTCCGGCTGGATGGTCCATCCGTCCTTGGGCCACTCGATCGCCGGAGGGGCGGCATGAGGATCGCCTTCCGAGGCGCCCGTGTCCGCCCATTTCGCCAGGGTCTCGATGTCGTGCTGGCTGAGCGATCGATCGTTGGTGAAGTGACCGTAGGTCGCGTCGGCAAACCACGGCGGCATCTTCTTCTGTATCACGGCGTTCTTGATCGCCCTCGCCCAGGGTCGCGCGTCCTGGTAGCTCAGGAGCGACATCGGGGCCACCTGCCCGGGCCGATGGCAGCTCTGACAGTTCTTCTGCAGGATGGGAAGAACGTCCTTCGAGAACGTCACAGGGGTGGGATCGACAGCGGCGGCAAGAGCGACCACAGCCAAGCCCACGAGGGTAAGACGCACCATATCGCGTGCCTCCTCTCCCGAGATTTCTTGCGGCGAGGATGCATTGTAGCGTATAGGACTGGCGTCCTCGCGATACCACCGCGAACCTTGGCGATCGTCTGCTTACGTCCATCACGATGTCTGTTGAGACGGTTATCACCACGGGTGCTGGAACGCAGGCGAGCCGGCTTTCGGGGCGCGTGCGGCCGGCAACTCGGGCTACTGAGAACTTCGAACGTATTGCGACGATTGAGGTTGCCAGCATTCTCCGATAGTGCGGGCATAGCGAGGCTATCGGAGAACGTCCGTAACCTCAATCGTCGCAACGTGTACAGTGTTTTCAATAGGCACAACTCAAAGAATCGGCGGCCATGCAGGGGCAAGAATCGCACGGAGCGCGGACGCGTTCCACAGCTTTCTCCCGAGGCATCTGACACCTGACCCCCATTCGCGGTACAACAGAACGCTGTGTCCGTCTCCCTCGTCGACCTGCTTCCCGACGCGAAATGGGATCCGTCGAGCGACGTGCTGCTCGAGCGCTTCCTCCAGTACACCTCCGGCAAGCACCTCGCCCTCTATCCGGCCCAGGAGGAAGCCATCCTCGAGCTCCTCGACGGCAAGAACGTCGTCCTCAACACGCCGACCGGATCCGGCAAGTCGCTCGTCGCCTCCGCGATGCTCTTCGCCTCGCTCGCGCGCGGGCAGCGCGCGGTCTACACCTGCCCGATCAAGGCACTCGTCAACGAGAAGTGGATGGCCCTCTGCCGCGAGTTCGGACCGGATCACGTGGGCCTCTCGACCGGCGACGCCTCCGTCAATCGCGATGCGCCGATTCTCTGCTGCACTGCGGAGGTGCTCGCCAACATCGCACTGCGCAGCGGGAGCGACGCCGGCTTCAGCGACGTGGTGATGGACGAATTTCACTACTACGCCGATCGCGACCGCGGCGTCGCCTGGCAGGTGCCGCTGCTGACGATGCCCGACGCGCGATTCCTGCTGATGTCGGCTACCCTCGGCGACACGCGATTCTTCGAGGAGGCCATCACGCGCCTCAACGGGCGCGCGACGGTGACGGTGAAGTCCGGCGATCGCCCCGTGCCCCTCGAGTACTCCTACGCGGAGATCCCGCTCGCGCACACGATCGAGAAGCTCGTAGACGAAAGCAAGACGCCGGTCTACGTCGTCCACTTCACGCAGGCCGAAGCCGCCGAGAGCGCGCAGGATTTCACCAGCCTCAAGATCTGCACGAAGGAACAGAAGGCTGAGATCGCCGCGCGCATCGCCGACTTCAAGTTCAGCAGCCCGTATGGCGACGACATTCGCAAATGGCTCAGGCACGGCATCGGCCTTCACCATGCCGGGCTGCTCCCGAAGTACCGCGTGCTAGTCGAGCAACTGGCACAGGCGGGACTGCTGAAGGTGATCTGCGGAACGGACACGCTCGGCGCCGGCATCAACGTGCCCATCCGCACGGTCCTCTTCACGCGGTTGTGCAAGTTCGACGGCCAGAAGACGGCGCACCTGAGCGTCCGCGACTTCCACCAGATCGCCGGCCGCGCCGGGCGCAAGGGCTTCGACGACCTCGGCTTCGTCGTCGTCCAGGCGCCGGAGCACGTCATCGAGAATCTCCGGCTGAGTGAGAAGGCCGCGCGCGACGGCAAGAAGATCGTCAAGCGCAAGCCGCCCGAGCACAACTTCGTCAACTGGGACCTGAACACGTTCAGGCGGCTGATCGGTGCGCCGCCAGAGCAGCTCGTCTCGAGGTTCCAGGTGTCACACGGGATGCTGCTCAACGTGTTGAGCCGGAAGGGCGACGGCTGTCGCGCGATGCAGCGGCTGCTCCGGGACAGTCACGAAACGGACGCGGCGAAGTCCGCGCTGCGGAAGCGCGCGTGGCAGCTCTTTCGATCGCTCGTCGCGCGCGGCGTCGTTGAGTTCGTCCCGAGGACCGAAGAGGGCGCCAGGCTGCGCGTCAACGTGGACCTGCAGGACGACTTCTCGATGGACCAGACGCTGTCGCTGTACCTGATCGAGACGCTGCCTCAGCTCGACGCCGCCTCGCCGGAGTACGCGCTCGACGTGCTGACGCTGGTCGAGTCGATCCTCGAGAACCCCGAGTTGATCCTGCGCCGGCAGCTCGATCGCATCAAGGACCGCGCGGTCGCGCAGATGAAGGCCGATGGCGTCGAGTACGAGCAGCGCATGGAGGAGCTCGAGAAGCTCGAATACCCCAAGCCTCTCCGCGACTTCGTCTACCAGACGTTCAACGCATTCGCCGACACGCATCCGTGGGTCGGCGAAGAGAACATCCGCCCCAAGTCGATCGCGCGCGAGATGTTCGAGAACTTCCGCTCCTTCGACGAGTACGTGCTGGAATACGAGCTGCAGCGCTCGGAGGGGCTGCTGCTGCGGCACTTGAACAGCGTGTACAAGGTGCTCAGTCAGACCGTGCCTGACGGCGTCAAGACCAGCGAGGTGATCGACGTGGAGCTGTACCTCCGCACCCTCCTCAGCCAGGTCGACTCGAGCCTCGCGGACGAGTGGGAGCGAATGCGCGATCCCAACTACCAGCCCCTCGCCGCGGGACTTACAGCGCCAAGGCCGCCCGGCGCCAAGACCGTGGCTCCGGATGTCACGCGCGACGCGAAGGCCTTCACCGCCGCAATCCGGGTGCTCGTGTTCACCTTCCTGCGCGCGTGGAGCACCGGCCGTCACGCCGCCGCCCTCGAGGCGCTCGACGCGCCTCCACCTGTCCAGCCCGACGCGGGCGCATGGTCGGCGGAGCGACTGCGATCAGCACTCGAGGACTACCGCGTCGACCACGAAGGCGTCCGTCTCGATCCCGAGGCGCGAAACATCCGGCACACCCACGTCAACGCGTCCGAGGACAGACGTACGTGGCGCGTGCAGCAGGTGCTGGTCGACCCCGAACAGCACAATGACTGGATGGTGGAGTGTGAGGTGGACCTGCCCGCCTCACGCGAGGCGAACCGGCCAGTGTTGTCGTTGCGTGAGATCGGGCCGATCGGGTAGGCGATCGCGTCGATCCAGTTGTGGGACATTACGGGTGCAGCAGCGGCTGGTCTCCATGCCCACGTCAGTACATCGGAGCTCCTAACGCTCGCCAGAGCCTATAATCAAGGCCATATAGCCCCAGCAAATCTAACGTTCTCGATGCTTTGAGCGAACAATCTAGGGTCGGTTTGAGAAGGAACGGACGCTATTCTCTTAAGACCTTTGCTCAGTTTTCGGACAGTACGAGGGCGCCGAACGTTGCGGGATATCCTTCTCACGTGTACTCGCACGCGCTTCTGATCGGCATCGTCGCTGGTCTCCGTACCTTCACCGCGCCGACGGCGATCAGCTTGGCCGCCTGGTCGGGACGGCTGGCCTTGAAAGGCAGCTGGCTCGCCTTCCTCGGCCATTCTTGGACTCCTTGGATCTTCGTGCTCCTCGCCCTCGGCGAGTTCGTCGGCGATCAGCTACCGTCGACGCCGAGTCGCACGGTGCCGATGCAATTCGGCGCCAGGCTGCTGAGCGGCGCGATCTGCGGTGCGGCGATCGGGTCGCACGACGCAATGCTTGGCGGGCTCCTCGCGGGCATGGTGGGCGCGGTCATCGGCACGCTCGGCGGGCATACATTCCGTATGCGCCTAGCCGCAGCATTCAAGAAGGATCCGCCAGCCGCTTTGATTGAAGACGCTATCGCCATCGGTGGCGCGTGGCTGATCGTCCAGACCTTGTCGTGAGCGCGATCTACGAATCTCCACCACAGGGATCCGCTCAAGTTTTCGGACACTGCGGCCGGGTGTGGTTACTGAAAAATCGGTACGCGTTGTGACAGTTGATGTTACGGCCGTCGCCGGATAGGCTGCCGCGATGTCGGTCGTCGTCGCATTCATTCACGCATTGCGGGTGTCGTTCCGGTCCCGAGCCGTGTTGCAGGCGGAAATCATCGCCTTGCGTCATCAGCTCCACGTCCTCCAACGCTCACGGCCGCAACCGCGGCGTCTGGCATGTGCCGACCGTGCCTTGTGGGTCTGGCTGTCGCGCACCTGGTCCGGCTGGCGTACGGCGACCGTGCTCGCAAAGCCCGCAACGGTAGTCGCCTGGCATCGGCAAGGCTTTCGACTGTTCTGGACGTGGAAGTCGCGGCGTCGTGCAGGCCGCCCGGGCGCGTCAGCCGAGACACGGTTGCTGATTCGAGGGATGTCGGAAGCCAATCCGTTGTGGGGCGCGCCAAGGATCCACGGCGAACTCCTGAAGCTCGGTATCGACGTCAGTCAGGCGACCGTGGCGAAATACATGTCGCGTCGACGACGGCCGCCGTCACCACACTGGCGGACGTTTCTCGCCACGCATGCCTCCCAGATCGTCGCCGCCGACTTCTTCGTCGTGCCAACGGTGACGTATCGCCTCCTCTTCGTGCTCGTCATGCTCGCGCACGAGCGACGACGCCTCGTGCATGTCGCGGTCACCGCGCATCCCACGGCAGCCTGGACGGCCCAGCAACTCCGCGAGGCGTTCCCCGACAACGACGTACCGCGGTTCCTCCTCCACGATCGGGACAGCGCCTTCGCCGCGGTGTCCACCACGATCAACGGCATGGGCATACAGGACGTGCGTACGGCACCCCGCGCCCCCTGGCAGAACGGGTACGTCGAGCGCGTGATCGGATCGCTGCGACGTGACTGTCTCGACCACGTCATTGTGCTCAACGAAACCGGACTCCGGCGCGTGCTCCGGCAGTACGTCGACTACTTCAATCATTCCCGGACGCACCTGGGCCTCGCGAAGGACACGCCGGTATCGCGACTGGTCTCCTCTGGCCCAGGACGCATCGTCGTGATTCCACAGGTCGGCGGACTCCACCACCGCTACGACCGCCTCGCCGCATAGCGTTCTGGACGACTGAACGCCCACCTCGCTGACGCTCGACGTGTCACGTAAGCCCGCGCCGTACCGCCCAAGACCGCGGCGTCACGATGTCGGACACCAATGCGATCACCGTCAGCGGCCGGGCATCATCGGCTTTGCCCCTCACTTTTCACGCTGCACCAACGCCGGTCGAGTTTTCAGCAGGGACAGGTGTCCGCATTTCGCCTTTTCAGTAGGCACAGGTTCCCCGAAACAGCGGCCCCGCTCGAATCGCTTATCGCGGCGAAATAGCTACGTCGTCGGATTCTTGCCCTTCGACGCTTGCGCGGGTGGATGGGCGTCGCCGCTCATGGTGGACGGCAGGACGCCGTCGCCAGAGACGTGTCCGGCTGCCCGCATCGACTCGATAAGCTCGCTGATCTTGACCCCGGTGAGCGACTCGACCACCGTCGGCATGGTCGCGATGACTTTGGCCACTTCACCGGTGATGCGGGACATGCCGATCGTCGGAACCAGTGCCGTCCGCATGACGTCGAATGACGGTCCCATGGTGAATCTGGTTCCGTTTCCCCTCGATCGCGTGTGGGGCGTTCTCCCGAGCATCTACGACTCACTCGGTATCCGCATCGATCAGATCGATGCGGTCGC
>Ga0207675_100007142_pt1 | contig 10556 bp, 5 predicted proteins | sample KBSSwiS42_FD_184305 | JGI IMG/M metagenome (GOLD analysis project Ga0207675, IMG submission 184305) | Switchgrass rhizosphere microbial communities from Kellogg Biological Station, Michigan, USA - KBS Switchgrass S4-2 (SPAdes) (version 2) | ecosystem: Host-associated > Plants > Roots >...
CAGGTAAGGCCCAGAGATCCGCCTTCGCCACCGGTGTTCCTCCTGATATCTGCGCATTTCACCGCTACACCAGGAATTCCGATCTCCCCTACCTACCTCCAGCTCGGAAGTATCGGACGCAGTCCCGGGGTTGAGCCCCGGCATTTCACGCCCGACTTTCCGAGCCGCCTACGCGCGCTTTACGCCCAATGAATCCGGACAACGCTCGTCCCCTACGTGTTACCGCGGCTGCTGGCACGTAGTTAGCCGGGACTTCTTCTGCAGGTACCGTCAGTTTCCCTTCGTCCCTGCCGAAAGGGGTTTACAACCCGAAGGCCTTCATCCCCCACGCGGCGTCGCTGCGTCACGCTTTCGCGCATTAGCGCAAGATCCCCCACTGCTGCCTCCCGTAGGAGTCTGGGCCGTGTCTCAGTCCCAGTGTGGCTGGCCGTCCTCTCAGACCAGCTACCCGTCGTCGCCTTGGTGGGCCGTTACCCCACCAACAAGCTGATAGGCCGCGGGCCCATCCCGGACCGTCGGAGCTTTCCCGGCGCGACCATGCGATCACGCCGGAGTATCCGGTATTAGCTCAGGTTTCCCTGGGTTATCCCGGTGTCCGGGGCAGGTTGCCCACGTGTTACTCACCCGTTCGCCGCTCTCCCCTCAGAAGGGTTACCCCTCCTGAGGTTCCCGCTCGACTTGCATGTGTTAGGCACGCCGCCAGCGTTCGTCCTGAGCCAGGATCAAACTCTCCGTAGAGAACCGTTGGATCCGGCCCCATCTGCTTGCGTGGGTCCGGTTTCGGGTTCGTTGTTGGAAAGTCGGCCTCCCCGAGCAGCACACCCGGATCGGCCTTCCTGTGTTGCTGTTCCGTACGACCGTCGAGCCGGCAGGCACGGCGAACCGCGCCTCCCGAGATCAACGGGGAAAAACGCACTGGCTTTTGGCACACTGTTCAGTTCTCAAGGTGCGAGCGCCGACCCGAAGGAAGGGACTCCAAGGAATGGGGTCGCGCGACCCACCATGGTAAGCACGCTCGCCTGAGGCGTCAACCGCCCCCGGCCGGCCACCACGATCGGTCACCGTCAGGGTAACAGCCCGGCCCAACCGAGCGGTCATTCGAGAGCCCGTGCCACATGAGGGCAGGAAACCGACCTGGCGGGGATCGCTTTGGCCCATACGTTCGAGGGGTGAGCTCGCCGTCCGCTCGCGAGGGAGGTCCCCGTTGACAACGCCCCGTTCTCTCTTGAGATCCGCCAGCTGGAGGAGTGCGTCGACGCTCGCCGCCGCCCTGGTGCTCGTCGCCACCCTGACCCTCAGCTCGCCCGCCAGCGCTCAGCTCGCGCCCCCCTGGGACGGGAATCCGATCTCGGCCGGCCTCGGCCCGACCTATGGGGAAGCCTGGTGTGCCGACGCGGCCCCGGGCTCGAACATCGACACCCAGCAGAACCAGCCGCTCGCGCTCATCCCGTACGAGGCGATCGCCTGCACGCTCGACCGATTCCAAGCCGAAGCTGCCGAGGCCAGCATTCCGCAGCGGATGTCGTACGAGGTGATCGGGCAGTCAGCCGGCGGGCGCGATCTCTATGGCGTCGTCGTCAATGCGTTGGAGACGCCTGATCAGCAGCGCGACTACGACCGATGGGTACGGCTGCGCCAGATCATGCTGACCGATCCCGTGCAGGGGCAGGCGCTCCTCGCATCCTGGGGCAATCAGGTCAAGCTGCCGATCTTCATCGAGGCCAACATCCACGGCAACGAGGAAGAGAGCACCGACGGGATCATGCAGGTGATCCGTGACCTCGTGACGACGTCCTACGGTGTGAACGCCACCGTGGACGATCTCCTCGACCATGCGATCCTCATCGTGATCCCCGTCGAGAACCCGGACGGTCGGGTCCGCGGAACGCGATCCAACAGCAACGGCTTCGACATGAACCGTGACCTGCTCGTCCAGTCACAGCCCGAGATCCGCGCGAACGTCGCGTTCGAGCAGCAGTGGCTGGCTCCCGTCGGCCTCGCGATGCACGGGTACGTGGATCCCACGCTGATCGACGGCCTCACGAAGCCGCACAACCCCGGCGTCGAATACGACCTGTTCCTGAAGTGGAACCAGCCTCGTCTCGACGTGAACGAGAACGCGCTGGCCGACGTCGGGATGAACATCACGAGACCCGTCAACCAGTGGAACGGCCTCGCCAGAAAGACGCCGAAGCCGGTCGGTCCGGCCTACGCGGAGGGATGGGACGACTGGGGACCCTTTTACACGCAGACCTACATGGAGTTCTTCGGCGTGGACAGCTCGACACTCGAGATGTGCAACGCGGGCCCAGGCTGCAAGGGACGGTTCGGCGCCAAGCGTGCCCAGTACGTCGGCTTCTATTCGTCGGCGACGTTCTGGACCGAACATCGCACCGACATCTTGCACGACCAGCTCGAGATCTTCCGCCGCGGTGTCACGGGAGCGCCACGGCCGAACTGCTGCGACAACCCGTTCATCGAGGGCCTCGGCTTCACCGAGGATCAACACAACTGGATGGTCCCCTACCCGGAGGCGTTCGTGATCCCCTTCGAGGGCGGGGGGCAGCGGAGCGACGCGGAGGCCAACCGGATGGTGCAGTGGCTCCTCGACAACGGCATCCAGGTCGAGCGCGCCGACGCGTCGTTCAGCTGGGACGGGCAGAGCTTCCCGGCAGGTTCGTACGTCGTGTGGATGGACCAGCCGCTGCGGGGACTCGCCTACACCACGCTGAGCGCCGGCCAGGACATCTCGGACAGGATCACCCAGCTCTACGCCCCGCCGGGGGCATGGAGCCACGGTCTGCTCTGGGGAGCCGACGTGCTCGAGATCCCGGAGGATCCCTCGTTCGCTCCGAGCACGACGCCGATCACCACGCCCAACGCACCCGTGGGGGGCGTGGTGCCCGGTGAGGCGAGCTCCTACGCGATCACGCTGCGGGGTGTCGGCGAGGTCCGGGCGATCCTGGATCTGCTCCGCTCCGATGTGGACGGCGAGGTGGCCGAGGAGGCCTTCACGAGCGCGTCCGCCGGGGTGATGCCGGCCGGCTCGCTGCTCTTCGACGCGGCCGATGCGCCGGCGCTCGCCGCCGCCGGGCTCGTTTCCGGCGTGTTCTTCGAGCGCGTCCTGGAGCCTGACGAGCCCGACGAGACGACGCAGCTGGACGAGGCACCCAAGGTCGCGATGCTCGCCGGAGGGTCCGGGAGGAACGACACGCTGTGGTCGCTCGAACAGATCTTCGGCGCCGACGTGCAGATCGTCACGACGAACGCACTGCTGAACTCCGCTGCCGACCCGCTGCTGCCCTTCGACGTCATCTACAACGCGGGACAGGCGTATCCGTCCGAACCACAGAGCGACCAGGCGCGGGATCGGCTGAGCGCGTTCTTCGATCGAGGGGGCGGTTACATCGGGACCAGCCAGTCGGCGAACAACTTCGGGTTCCTGAACGACGCCGGCCTTCTCTCGTCGCCGCTCGCGCAGGGGTCGGACGCGGCCGGGGGCGGGATCGCGATCTGGTCGAACGAAGGTGCGGCGGGTCCGCTGACGGGTGGGTTCCCGGCGCAGGACTTCCTGTACCTGCCGACGAATATCACGTTCTTCTCCGCCGTCCCGGCCGAGGCCTCGGTCGATGGACGGTACCTGGGCAGCACGGACGACCTGTTCCTCGCCGGGTTGTGGCGGGGTCGGGACGCTGCCGTGGCCGACGCCCCGATGATCGTCCACGGGCAGACGACGGCCGGCAGCCGCTACCTCGGGCTGGCGACCAACCCGTTCTCACGCGGCGATGCCGAACGCGAATGGGCACTCATCGGACAGGCCGCGCTGTGGTCGAACCTGACGGACGGGTAGACGGAATCGGAAAGGGGCGGGCGGCGGAGGCAGCCCGCCCCCCGTCATCTCAACTTCACGAACCGCCGTCGGCCGACCTGCAGCACACGGGCGCGGAGCTCGGCGACGGGGAGCTCGAGCGCATCGCCGGCGACCGGCTTCCCGTCGAGACGGACCCCACCCTGTTCGATCAGGCTCCGCGCCTGTGAGTTCGAGTCCGCCATGCCGAGCTCCTTCATGAGCCTGGGCAGGTACACGCTCCCCTCGGCGATCAGACCGTGGGGGATTTCGACGTCGGGGATCTGGTCCGGCAGCTCGCGCTCGCGATGGACGCGGTCGAACCCTTCCTCGGCGGCGGCCCCCGCACCGTCGCCCTGGTACAGGTCGACGACCTCGCGCGCGAGCCGGCGCTTCTCGCTCCACGCGTCGAGCGATCCGTCGGCCAGGCCCTTGTCCACCCGTTCGGCCTCCGTAGGGTCGCGGAAGAAGTCGAGCGCGAGGAGCCGGTACGTGGGGATGAGCTCGTCCGGCACCCTCGCGAGCTTGCCGAACATCTCCTCCGGTGGATCGGTGATCCCGACGTAGTTGCCGAGAGACTGACTCATCTTCTGCACGCCGTCGGTGCCGACGAGCAACGGCGTGGTGAGCGCCACCTGCGGTTCCTGCCCGTATGCACGCTGCAGATCCCGACCGACGAGCAGGTTGAACGTCTGGTCCCTCCCGCCGAGCTCGACATCCGCCTCGACCGCGACCGAGTCCATCCCCTGGAGCAACGGGTACAGGAACTCCATGATGGAGATCGGCTTGCCCTCCGCGTAGCGCTTCGCGAAGTCGTCGCGCTCGAGCATCCGCGCGACGGTGGTCGAGGCCGTGAGGCGCAGGATCGCCTCCATGCCCATCGGCTCGAGCCACTCGGCGTTGTACCGGACCTCGGTGCGCGCGGGATCGAGGATCTTCCAGAACTGATCGAGCAGCCGCTCGGCGTAGCCACGCACCTCCTCCTCGGACAGGCGCGGCCGTGTCTCGGTCTTCCCCGAGGGGTCGCCGACCTGTGCGGTGAAGTCCCCCACGATCAGGACGGCCGTGTGTCCCGCCTCCTGGAACTGGCGCAGCTTGTGGAGCACCACGGCCCATCCGAGCGTGACGACGGGCGCGGTCGGATCCAGTCCGAGCTTCACGCGCAGTGGCCGGCCGAGGCTCAGCTTGCGCTCGAGCTCCTCAGCCGGCACGACCTCGGCGGAACCGGCGAGCAGGTTCGGCAGGTCTTCCGGTCCCATGGCGCGAAGGCTAGCAGTGGGACCCTTCCACCCGTGGCAAGATGGTGGAACCATGGCCCCTCGCTCGCGGACCCTCGTGGTCGGCGTGTTCGTGTTCGCTCTCGCCGCATCCGCGTGCGACCTCCAGTCCCTGCACGAGGCGCGCGAGAACGCGGACGCTCTCCCGGAGACCTCCTTCATCTACTCGGCCGACGGGGCGTTGATCACCGCTCTCCATGCGGGTGAGAACCGCGTGGTCGTCCGCTCCAGGAAGATCCCCGATGTGGTGCGCGACGCGGTGATCGCGATCGAGGACCAGCGCTTCTACGATCATTCAGGCGTGGACGTTCGGGCGCTGCTGCGAGCGGCGTACGTCGACGCCACGACGGGGGAAGTCGTCGAGGGCGGCTCGACGATCACCCAGCAGCTCGTGAAGAAGCTCTACGTCGGGGACGAGCAGACGGTCGGGCGCAAGATCCGTGAGGCGTACCTCGCGTGGCAGCTCGAGCAGCGGCTGAGCAAGGACCGGATCCTGACCCGGTACCTCAACACCGTGTACTTCGGCAACGGCGCGTACGGGATCCTGGCCGCTTCCGAGACCTACTTCGGCGTCGAGCCGCTCGAGCTCACCCTGTCGCAGGCGGCCACGCTCGCCGGTCTGATCGCCGCCCCGGTCGACTACGACCCCGTCCGCCACCCGGGACGGTCCGAGCGTCGCCGCAACCACGTGCTGACGCTGATGCTCGGTCTCGACATGATCGACGAGGCCGAGTTCGAGACCGCGAGCGGCTCGCCGATCACCCTCGACCTCACCCCCGAGGACGAGACGCACTACGCCGCGCCCTGGTTCGTCGACTACGTGAAGGAGTGGTTCCTGTCGAACCCGCACTTCGGGCAGACGCCCCAGGATCGCTACGACCTGTTGTTCGAGGGCGGCCTGAAGATCGTCACCACGGTCGACCTGCGCCTGCAACACGCCGCCGAGCGGGCGATCGGGTCGGTGCTGACAGAGCCGGGCGACCCGTACGGTGCGTTGACGGCGATCGACCCGCGGACGGGGTACGTGCGGGCGATGGTCGGCGGCCGCGACTACTGGAACGAGGACGACGACTTCGCGCGGATCAACCTCGCGACCGGCGGTGTCACCGGCCGACAGGCCGGCTCCGCCTTCAAGCCGTTCGCGCTCGTCGCGGCCCTCGAGCACGGGATCCCGAGAACGCAGCCGCTCAACGGCTCCTCCGCGCACATCCTGCTGCAGGACGGGACGTACTGGGACCCGCACAACGCCGAGGGCGGCGGCTACGGGACGATCTCGCTGGAAAGCGCCACGGTCAACTCGGTCAACGTCGCCTACGCGAACCTGCTCTCGGTGATCGGTGACGGCGATCCCTACGCGGGCGCCGCGGCGCTCGTCGAGGCCGCCATGCGGATGGGCATCCGGTGCTGCCCCCGCACCACCGAGCCGAACGGCCCGCTCGCGGCCGTGCCCGCCGCCGTCCTGGGCGTGAACGAGGTGAGCACACTCGAGATGGCCTCGGCGTTCGGCACGCTCGCGGACGTCGGCCAGCACGCGCAGCCGACCCCCGTGATCTCGGTCACGACCTCCGACGGGCAGGTGCTCTACCAGGCTCGCCCGCGGGTGTCGGAGGCCGTCGAGCCCGCGATCGCGGCCGAGGCGGTCGACATCCTGAAGGGCGTGGTCAGCTCGGGCACGGGGGTGGGTGCGAACATCGGGCGGCCGCAGTTCGGCAAGACCGGCACCGCGCAGAACGCGAGCGACGCGTGGTTCGTCGGCGCGATCCCCCAGATGGTCACCGCGGTCTGGGTGGGTTTCCCACAGGGCCAGATCCCGATGTGTTGCGGCAACGTGCGGATCTCGACCGTCTACGGGGGGACGTGGCCTGCCTCGATCTGGCGTGCGTTCATGGTCGCGGCAACCCGGGGGTTGCCCGTGAAGGAGTTCGGCACGGCGCCGAACGCCGCCTACGTGACGCTGCGTGTCGACACCACCCAGGGGTGTCTCGCGAACCCGTACACGCCGCCCGAAGATGTCGACGTGCTCCAATTCCCGGCCGGCGCCGAGCCAACGCTCGAGGTGTGCACCGAGCCGTCCTCGTACCAGGTGCTGGAGGTGCCGTCGTTGATCGGCCTCGAGCGCCAGGCGGCGATCTCGGCGCTGCACGACGCCGGGTTCACCTACGCGACGGTGATCGCGCGATCGGACCGCCAGCCGGGCACGGTGGTCGCGCAGGATCCCGGGGGCGGCTCGCAGCTGATCCAGGGCGGGACGGTGACCATCACGGTGGCCTCGGGCGCGCCCGAACCATCCCCAGCACCCGACCTCGCCCGGGTGCCGAACGTGGTCGGCATGCAGCGGGGTGCCGCGGAGGCGGCGATCCGGCGGGCGGGGTTCGTCGCGTCGGCGTCCTACGCCGAGTGCGACCCGGACGACACCTCGTGCAACGACCGGCCGGGGGTTGTCTGGTCGCAGTCGCCCCACGCCGGCGGCCAGGGGGAGCCGGGGTCGACCGTCACGATCCTCGTGAACCCGTAGCCTCTCGCTCCGCCCCGACGACGTCGGGGACCGATGGCTTGCCCGGCGAGACGAACACGCTCGCTCGTTCGAAGAAGCGCCACCGGTGCTCGATCCCGACGTTGACCCCGACCCGGGTGCTCCGGCCGGTCGCACGCGCGCCGAGCGGAGAGCCGGCGACCAGGAACAACGAGGGATCCTTCACCAGGTCCGTCCCGTTGTCGGCGCGGTCGATCCCGAACGCCTGGGTCAGTCGCGCCGGGCCCGAGCACAGGAGCCGGACCGAGTCCGTCCCCCGGTTCGCCGCCATCGTCTCGAACCCGTCGAGTGGCTCGGCGGCCCGGAGCAGGACCGCGCTCCCGTACCCCTCCGGGCCGGTCACGACGTTGCAACAGAAATGCTGCCCGTAGGTGAAGTACACGTACAGCCGCCCCGGGGGCCCGAACATCACCTCGGTCCTGGGCGTGGGTCGACCGCGGAAGGAATGGCTCGCCGGGTCGCCCTGCTCGTACGCCTCGACCTCGACGAGCCGGCCGGCGAGCCGGGTGCCGTCGGGCCGGACCCTCACCAGGATGCGGCCGAGCAGCTCGGGCGCGACGACGGTCGACGGTCGTGCGAAGAACGAGCGCGGCAGCCGGCGGCCGAACCCCACCGCGCCGTTCCGTGTGCGTCTCACCGGCCCTTCCGCAGGAACGCCTTGAGCTTCGAGAGGGGCCACGCGTTGATCACATCGTGCTTGGTGAGCCACCCACGCTGCGCGGTCGCCACGCCGTACCGCATGTGCGCGAGGTGAGTGGTGGCATGTGAGTCGGTGTCCACCGAGAACTTCACGCCATGGCGCCGTGCCCACAGGATGTGCTCGTCCCTCAGATCGAGTCGATCCGGATAGCCGTTCACCTCGAGGGCCGTCCCCGTGCGCGCCGCAGCCTTGAACACCTCCTCGAGGTCGACCTCGACCGGCTGGCGCTTGTTGATGATCCGGCCGGTGGGGTGACCGATCACGTGCACGTTGGGGTTCTCCATCGCCCGGACGATCCGCCGGGTCATCTCGTCCTTGGACTGGTTGAAGAGCGAGTGCACCGATGCGACACAGATATCGAACCCCTCGAGGAAGTCGGCGTCCCAGTCCACGTTGCCATCGGCGTCGATGTTGAGCTCGGTGCCGTGCAGCAGGGCCATCTTCGGGTACGAGGACTGCAGCGCCCGGAGCCGCTTCCGCTGAGCGAGCATCTTCTGGTCCGTCATCCGCTGCATGAACAGGTTCGGCGCGTGGTCCGTCACCGCGTAGTACGCGTACCTCAGCTCGGAGGCCGCCGCGAGCATCTGCTCGAGCGAGGCCAGGCCGTCCGTGAGGTTGGTGTGCGTGTGCAGGTCACCCCGCAGCTGCGTGCGCGCGAGCACGTCGGGGATCGTTCCTTCCAGCGCAGCCTCGACCTCGCCGCGATCCTCGCGGAGCGTCGGGGGGATCCACGGGAGCGAGAGCTTCTCGTAGACCTCCTCCTCGGTCTCCGCGACGATGAGCTTGCCCGACTTCGCGCGGTACAGGCCGTACTCGTTGAGCTTGAGGCCCTTGCGGACTGCCATCTCGCGGATCCGGATGTTGTGGGCCTTCGAGCCGGTGAAATAGATCATCGCCGCGCCCCACGCCTCGAGCGGGACGACGCGGAGGTCGACCTGCAGCCCCTTGCGCGTCAGGATCGACGACTTCGTTTCACCCCTTGCGAGCACGCGTTCGGTCATACCGTCCGACGTGAACGCCTCCATCACCCCGGTCACGTCGTCGCCCGCGACGAGGAGGTCGAGGTCTCCGATCGTCTCGGCCATCCGCCTGAGCGAGCCCGCGAACTCGATCCGGCGCACGTCCTTGCGGGACCCGAGCCGCTGGATGAACTGGTCCGCGAGGTCCATGGCGTCGGACACGAGCACCCGACCCGTCGACTGGCTCATGCGCTCGATGCCGCGGCGGATGTTCTCCTCGGTCTTGGCGCCGAATCCCTTGACGTCGGCCAGGCGGCCCTGCTCCACCGCCTGGGCGAGCTGCTCGACGTCCGCGATCCCGAGGTCGCGGTAGAGCAGGATCGCCTTCTTCGGACCCAGGCCCGGGATCGCGGTCATCTCGCGAACCCCCGGCGGGATCTGCGCGCGCAGCTCCTCGAGCGCCTCGAACGAGCCCGTCCGGACGAGCTCGTCGATCTTCTCGCCGATCGACTTGCCCACGCTCGGGATCTTCAGGATCTCCTTCGGCTCCATCGCGGCCAGATCGTCGGGATAGCCACCCACCGCCCGAGCCGCCTTCTCGTACGAGCGCGGCTTGTACGGGTCGTCGGTCAGGATCGACAGGAGGTCGGCGTACTCGATCAGCGCGGCCTCGACGGTGTCGTTCAGTCGCGCCACGTCGGGTCCTCCGGGATCGGGCTCAGGCGAGACCGAGGAGCCACAGCAGGAGCGCCTTCTGCGCGTGCATCCGGTTCTCGGCCTGGTCCCAGACGACCGAATGCGGGCCGTCGATCACGTCGGGGGCGATCTCCTGCCCCCGGTGGGCCGGCAGGCAGTGCATCACGGTGACGTCCGGGGCGGCGACGGCGACCTTCTCCGCGTCCAGGGCGTACGCGGGGAAGACGAGGGCGCGTTCGTCGGACTCGGCCTCCTGGCCCATGCTCGCCCAGACGTCGGTGTACAGGACGTCCGCGCCGCGCGACGCCTCGATCGGGTCGTGCGTGATGGTCACGCTCCCGCCGGTCTCCGCGGCGATGTCGGATGCGCGCTGCACGACCTGCGGGATCGGCTCGAACCCGGGCGGCGTCCCGGCCCGCACGTGTATCCCCGCCTTGGCGCAACCGAACAGCAACGAGTGCGTCACGTTGTTGCCGTCGCCCAGGTACGTGACGATCGTGCCGGTGAGCTCCCCCTTCACCTCCCGGATCGTGAGCAGGTCGGC
>Ga0207675_100007143_pt1 | contig 10555 bp, 7 predicted proteins | sample KBSSwiS42_FD_184305 | JGI IMG/M metagenome (GOLD analysis project Ga0207675, IMG submission 184305) | Switchgrass rhizosphere microbial communities from Kellogg Biological Station, Michigan, USA - KBS Switchgrass S4-2 (SPAdes) (version 2) | ecosystem: Host-associated > Plants > Roots >...
ATCGTATTTTTTAAATGAGTATAAGATAAGCCCGATGTTATAAAAAGACCTGTGATCTGTTGAGCTTAACTGCACACATTTACGATAATCTTCCAAAGCTTTTTCCGGCTGATTCATTTTGAAATAACAAGTAGCTCTTATATCATAAGCAAGGCGATAATCAGGCTTCAGACGGATCAATTCATTGGCATCTGCAAATGCTTCCTTATACTCTCCCCTATCTAAATGCATCAATCCACGATATTCAAATGCCGGCGCATGATTAGGCCACATTGATAAAGCGATCCGGCAATCTTCCATTGCCACTTTATAAATACTATCACGATAAGGTTTTTGGTCCGGGCGAAGAGCAAGCTTAGAAAGATAGTTTGCCCTGTTTGTTCTTGCATAAGGTGCCCGTGGTGTATACTTCAATGCATTTGTCCATAATGTGCCACTGTTCTTCCAAACTTTTGTACGTTGAAAAGTCATAATGCCCATTACGATAATAAAAACAGAAGCAATAGCTAACAATGCTTTTGAAGGAATAACTTTTATATTACTTACCAGCATCGCCACCATAAATGCAAGGCCGATATAAGGAACATAAGTATATCTTTCTGATACGATCGTTAAACCAATAGAAAGTATCTGCAATACAAGCAAAAGATTTATCACGAAAAATAAAATACCAAAAACAAAGACCCTGTTCTTGCGTAAAAACCAAAGTAAGATCAACAGTGCCACAACAAAAATCGGCGATAGCAGAATTCCATAACCAGGAAAATTGGTCATCGGAAACGGATGAAATGCTGACAATGGATATGGAACGAAGAAACGATAGAAATAGGTCATTAATGTATAACAGCCAAACAATAATCTATCTGTTATTGAAAAAACCCCAAGCCCAACCATTGCAGACTTTGATTGTATGGCAACTGTTGTAATACCAAATGCAAATGATAACAGGAAGAAAATAATTTTCTCGGTTATTAATTTGGTCGAAAATGATCTTTTATACCAATAATCAAGCAGCAACAAAATCAGGGGTAGAACTATGGCTGCTGGCTTTGATAATAGCGATAAAATGAAAAACCCAAAACATATCCAAAGGTTTTTCTTTTTACCATCTTCTAAATACCGCCAATACTGCAAAAGTGAAAGAAGGAAAAAGAAGGTATAAAGCACATCCTTTCGTTCTGCAACCCATGCAACCGATTCCACATGCATTGGATGAACACCAAAAACAAGTGCAACAAATGCAGCTACCCACTTATTCTTACCCGATATCTTCCAGATAAAATAGAATACTAATAATGTATTGGCAAGATGAAAAATATAGTTGACCAATAGATAAGAAAATGGATGAAGACCTGAGATAGCATAATTAAACGCATAGCTCAGGATCGTAAGCGGATGGTAGTTCCCTAACACCTGTGTCGTTACTATGGCCCACAAATCAGGGCCGCGAAGCATTTGGTTTTTCGCAACATAATACTCGTCATCCCAGTTTGTAAATTCATTGAATAACATCGGGAAGAAAAAAATAGCAGTGACCACACCTATAAATAAAAGCCATGGCAATAAAGGATATTGCTTTCTGACCCTCGCCTTTTTTTTAACAGGAGTTCGGACAGCCTGCTTTGTCTTCTGTTGCTTTTTAGTTGCCATAATTCGATTTGGGAAGAGTGATCCCGGAGAAAGCCCAAAATAAATAAATATGGGCAATAAAGACAATCGAAGTCGATATAAACAGTTTGAAAAGATGGTTTTAGCCCTTCACAATCAAATAATTCGGGCTTTATACATTTGCAGCTTTGATGAATGTTTTATATTTTACCGCCCTAAAATCAGCATCCTATCCAATGAAACGCCCCCTAAAACATACACGGAAGGATGTCGAAGAAACAAAAAATAAAAAAGAAGATCGTCGTACCCGAACGGACTTCTGAAAAAAGCTCAACACCCGTACCAGCCACTGCAAAACTGCCCGCAGAGCCTCGTACTAATCTTATACTTTTCGACGGAAAGACAAAAATTTTCCTTCTCATCTTATTGGCTACTTATTTAATTCTTAGCTCATTAAAGATCCACACATCTAATATTGCAAACTGGGATACATACTTTGGCTTAGAAAAATCTGAATCTGTAATTGTTGGTAAGCCCCGATTCATACGAATGGATGAATGGATGATCAGTTCAACGGGTGCAATCGGCCAATATAATGCAGGCATGCCATTAAAAAATAATTCTGTTGGTGATCTGAATGCTCCACTTGTTTGGGGATTACCAGTAAAGGATTTGAGCTCCACACTGCGTCCAAATCTTTGGCCCTATTTTATTTTTGATCTCGAACATGCTTTTGCATTTGCCTGGAATTTTAATCTCCTGTTTTTTCTTGCCAGCACTTTTCTTCTTTTAATGTTGTTGACAAGAAATAATTTTTGGCTTTCTGTATCAGGTACATTTTTTATTTTCTTTTCAGGTGGTGTGCAATGGTGGTCATATTTTATTGCTAACTACATGCTATACCTGAATGGCATGTTTATATCTGTTGTTTATATCCTTTATAATAAAAAATTAAGACCGTTGGTCATTGCAGGACTGATCTTTATTCTGAGTGCTTATGGTTTTATTTTTAATTTGTATCCGCCATTCCAGGTTCCGTTAGTGTGGCTATATGTTTTTCTTTTTATTGGATTCTTATGGCAAAGAAAAAACTTCCAGGTATTCAAAGATCATTGGAAATTAAAAGCTGCTGTGTTTGGAGCAGCGACACTTGTTCTTCTCTTCTTCACATACCATTATTATACACTGGTAAAAGACACCTATGCAATGATGTTGAACACTGTTTATCCGGGTAGAAGGTTTTCAACAGGAGGTGATTTGAGACCAGGAAAAGTGTTTGCAGAATTCTTTGGTATATTCTTGACAGATACAAAAGGTGATGCTGCCGGCACACCAATTCAATGGCAGAACATCTGTGAAGCAAGTGGGTTCATTATGTTTTTCCCGATCGTGTTTTATGCAATGGGTTATTATTATTTTAAAACAAGAAAAGCAGACCCGATCCTTATTTCAACAACTATTTTTCTTCTCATCGGTCTTATTTATGTATCGGTAGGCTTTCCCGTTTTTCTAAGTAAGATCACTTTGTTTTCAATGTCACCTGCATTTCGTGCCTTACCAATAGTTGGAGTAGCCAATTGCTTTTTATTGATCTGTTATATTTCAAGTACAAGAACTCAATTCAGGAATGAAAAATTCTCATGGATAGAAGGACTAATCGTTGCTATCGCCAGCATGATCTTTATTCTAATAGTAAGTGCTGATATAAATAAGGCAACTCAGAAATTTTTCACTTCTACACAAGTAGGAATTGTAGCTGCTTTAGTTGTTATTTCTTATTTACTGGTTCGTTATAAGAATTTTAAGTACGTAAGAATAGCTTTATACATTGCATTCGTTGGATTAGTGATTGATAATGCAAATGTGAATCCTGTAACAAAAGGTCTTTCACCTATTTTAGAAAATCCATTGGTAGTAGATAGTAAAGAAATACATCAAAAAGATCCTTCGGCACGATGGGCATTGTTTGGGAATACCCGTTTAACACATTTATTAAAAGCAAATGGAATTGACCTGTTCAATTCAGTGAAGCTGGTACCACCAATGAGGGATATGAAAGTGCTGGATCCTACAGGCAAATTTGATTCCGTTTATAATCGCTATGCCTGGATGACAGTGAACTCAAAACAATTTGCTCAATATTATGGAGTGAACTGGGGCGACACTGTTATATTACGAAGACCGGAAGGATACCAGGATGGATATACCATTTATATTGATCCATGTTCACCAAGATTTAAAAAATTGAATGTAAAATATTTTGTGTTTGATGAAAAGCCAAGTGACAACGAAGTAAGATGCATGACAAAGCTGAAGGAAAACGCTGGTTTATTCATTTACAAAAGAAACGATGAATGATCATTTCAGTTGTCATACCATGTTATAATGTATCACGGCATATTGAAGACGTGATAAAGAAGCTTCCATCGGAAGTGAATTGGATCATTAGTGTGAATGATTGCTCAAAAGATGACACGGAAAAAATCTTATCAAGGCTTGCTGAAGAAAATAAGAAAGTTGTTTTTATTAATCATCAAACCAACCAGGGTGTTGGTGGAGCACTGATAACAGGCTTTAATAAATCAATAGAATTGAATAGCGATATAACAATAAAGATCGATGGTGATGATCAGATGGATACCTCATATATTCCAGCATTGATAAAGCCGATAATTGAAAATAAAGCCGACTATTCAAAGGGAAATCGCTTCAGGGACTTTAAGGCTTTAAGGCAAATGCCGGTACTGCGTAGGTTTGGCAACCTGGGATTAAGTTTTATGATCAAAGCGGCATCTGGCTATTGGAATATCTTTGATCCAAACAATGGCTTTGTTGCTATCAGCAATGAAATGCTGAAGACAATTGATCTAAATAAAATACATAAGCGATATTTCTTTGAATCATCAATGCTCATCGAGCTTTATCATGCAGATGCAGTGATACAGGAAATTCCAATGAAGGCAAGATATGGTGATGAAGTCTCAAATCTATCTCTTACGAGAACATTGTTCGGTTTTCCTCCCAAATTGTTGAAGGCCTTTATCCGGCGGATCATATTGAAGTATTTTTTGTTCGACTTCAACATTGCATCATTGTATTTATTATTCGGAGTTCCGTTATTCCTATTAGGTGTTATTTATGGTATTGTGAATTATATTGAATATGGCAGCAGTCACACACCAGCACCAACAGGAACTGTTGTCATCCCCACGTTATTGATCATTATGGGATTTCAGTTATTGCTATCTGCAACCAGTTATGATGTTTCAAATTATCCAAAATCGAAGGATACAAATTCTAAAATATGACAGCAACAGCTGACGAAATATATTCAAAGGATTATTTTGATTACTTGCATAATCGTTCATCTTTCCGGAAGAAAGTAAGAACTCTTTATTTAAATGACATAAAGAAGTATTGTATTGGCAAAACAATTGACTTTGGTTGCGGCGTTGGGGAGCTATTAAAAACTTTGCCTGAAGGATCGATCGGTTATGAAGTAAATAAAGTTATAGTGAAGTTTTGTCAAAAGAATGGATTAAATATACATCTCTATACTCCCGAAGAAGATAATTATGAGTTCAAAATGATCGAGCCTGGAAAATATGAAACATTTACGATGAATCATGTGCTGGAGCATTTGGAGAATTCCTCGAATGTCATCAATAAAATATTTGAAAGCTGTAACAGGCTAGGAATAAAAAGAGTTGTTTTTACTGTGCCGAGGCACAAGGGTTATAAGTCTGATGCAACTCACGAGACCTTTATAAATATGGATTATTTGAAAAAGACAGGAGTTACAGAAAATAAACATTACCGGTTAAGCACAAATAAATATTTCCCGGTCAATTCAGAGGCATTCAGTCGTTACTTTACTCATAATGAGTTGAGACTAGTTTTTGATAAAAGACAATGAGCAATCATTCATTTGCCGTGATGGCGTATAAAGAATCACCATATCTTTCTCACTGTCTTGATTCATTAATGAACCAAACAGTCAGGAGTGAAATATTCATTACCACTTCTACCCCATCGCCATACATTGATGAGATAGCAAAAAAATACGGCATACAAGTTTTTGTAACAGAGCCGGCAAAAGGCATTGCACATGACTGGAACTTCAGTCTTGATTCTGCAAAAACAAAATATGTAACATTGGCTCACCAGGATGATATATATGTTCCCGATTATACAGAAAGATGTCTAAAATCTTCAGAAAAATTTGATGATACATTGATCTGCTTTACTGGCTATAGTGAATTGATAAATGATGAAAAAGAAAGAAGTTCTACGCTGATGCTGAACGCTAAAAAGGTATTGAACTTTATGTTCATGCCTTTTAAAAAAAATATCAAAAGTAAATCCTGGAAAAGATTTTCGCAGGCTTTTGGTACACCGATCCCATGTCCTACTGTTATGTTCAACAAAGAACTACTTGGCGATTTTAAATTCTCTGAAAAATATAAAGTGAGTCTTGATTGGGATGCCTGGCTCAGAATGTCATCAATGAATGGAAGATTTGTTTATATACCTAAAATACTTGTAAAACACCGTATACATCTTGATTCTGCGACTACTGAAGGCATTAAAGCTAATGTGAGGCAAACAGAAGATTTTGAAATATACTGTCGCATATGGCCAAAATTCATTGCAAGAATACTTTCAAGGTTTTATGCTGGCAGTTACAAGTCAAATGAGATATGATGAGATAACATGCAAAAGAAACTACTAAACATAGTAAAATATATCATACTGCTTGGAGTGGCAGCAGCGTTGTTATTGTATGCGCTGAGAGGAATGGATGTTAAAAAAGTATTTCAGCAAATATCCAGTGCAAATATCTTTTGGGTTTCCGTTTCAGGTTTCATTTCAATAGTTGCATTTGTAGTTCGTGCACACAGATGGAATTTGTTGATTGAACCGATGGGTTACAATCCTTCTTTAAAGAATACGACTTATTCAGTACTGATCGGATATCTTGCCAATCTTGCATTTCCACGGTTAGGTGAAGTCTCCAGATGTGGTGCTTTAAGCAAAGTAGAATCTATTCCATTCAACAAATTATTGGGAACTGTTATTGTCGAAAGGATTATTGATGTCCTCTGTCTTATTATTTGTATTTTATTGGCAGCAGCAATAGAATTCAAACGACTTGGTAATTTTTTTACTGAAAAGATATTTGATCCATTAAATGAAAAATTTCAAAAGCTCACTGCGTCACCATTATTACTTGGCGGACTAGTATTAGTATTGATCGTTCTAATTATTGCAGCCATTTATTTTTTCAGAAAGATTGCTAAACAAGGTTCTGAATCCAAAATAAACAAGATCATTAAAGGCTTTATTGATGGATTGAGGTCAGTTGGAAATTTAAAACGTCCTGGTCTTTTTATTTTTCAATCAGCTTTTATCTGGGTTTTATATTTTCTTGGCGTATATACTGCTTTGTATGCATTTTCATTTACAAGCGGACTAGGCGCCACGGCGGCTTTATTTTTATTGGTTGCAGGGGGGATAGGAATGTCAGCACCTGTACAAGGTGGTATTGGTGCTTATCATTTACTGGTAAAGGAAGGATTAATACTATATGGTGTAGCTGCTGAAAATGGGCTTGCCTTTGCATTTATGCTCCATGGCTTACAACTGATCCTGGTGATTGCATTGGGAATTATTTCGTTATTCTTGTTATTCTCAATTAATAAAAAGATCCCTGCAGTTGCGGAGACAAAAACTTAACAGTTCACTTCGGGCTATAAAGAAATTTTATTTATTTTATAATACATCCACCCTCATATGGCATCAAAAAGAAAAAAGAAATATTACAGGCTGCCACAACCTGGAGCCAAACAACAAACTGAAGAAGATGTGGAAGAAGAATTTGAAGAAGTCGGGTCAGACGCCTCGCCTGAATTCAAATTTAATATTTCCGGACCATTACGTTTTTCATTAATGGTGACGGCAGGCTTTTTTGTGCTTGCACTTATTGGCATGTTAACGCATGAGATGTGGCGTGATGAACACCAGGCTTGGCTGGTGGCAAGAGATGCTAATTCATTATCGGGTTTACTTGACAACATGAATTATGAAGGAAACCCTGCTTTATGGCATTTCTTTCTTTTCCTGATAACAAGAGTAACGCATGATCCTGTTTTTATGCAGGCATTTCATTTGTTAATTGCTACTTCTTTTATTTTTATTTTCAATCGTTATGCGCCATTAAGTAATCTTCATAAGATTTTATTCACATTCGGATATTTTCCATTGTATGAATATGCTGTTATAAGTCGTAGCTATGCACTGGGGATCTTGCTTGTGTTTGCTGTATGTGCTTTATATAAGAATCGTACGACAAAATATATTTTGATAGGCGTGCTGTTAGCGTTATTGGCGAACGTTACGATCTATGCAATTATTCTTGCCGGTGGTCTTGCAGGCATATTAGTATTGGATTATTTTATTTACCAGAAAAAAACATCCAAAGCAACTTTACAATTAGCACTTGGAATTTTAATCTTTATTTTAGGAACTGCTTTTTCCATTTATCAAATATGGCCGGAAAAAGACAACACTTTCCCTGCTCCCTACGCAACTAATTTATTTGAATTTGCAAGGTGGTGGCAGGTATCATCGAAGCTTTTTACAACTTATGCATACATTCCGCAGGTTGAAGAGAATTTTTGGAACACCAGTATTTTTTATAAAGACCCGGGAGTTATTGTTGCCGGAAGCTTTAGTGACTGGCTTGGGCAAAATCCAACGTTCTGGTTTTCGTGGGTACTTATGCCAATCATAGTGTTTGCATCTGGTGTGATCATTTTTCTAAGAAGGCCTTTAATATTGTTGTTATATGTTGGCACAACACTCGGCTTGTTTTCCATTTTTTATTATACAGCTTTGCTTCATTCCAGATATTGTGGTTACATGCTTATTGCATTAGTAATTTGTTATTGGCTTGCAGAATATTATCCGGAAAAGAGATACGGTTCGGGAATAAAAGGTAATTTATCAGATCTGGGTAAAAGAATAAGCAAACCATTCCTGACTGTCGTTCTTGCATTAAGTGTCATTGGGGCAATCATAGCTTACAGCATGGATATACAATACAAGTTCACACCAAGTAAACAAGTAGCTAATTATATAAAGCAAAATAAAATTGATAGCCTGCCGATCTTTGCTATCACAGATTTTACCATGTCTCCCTTGTCAACTTACCTTGATAAAAAATTATATTATCCGCAAATGAACGATACAGGCAGCTTTATTATATGGAGTAAAAAGAGAAAAGACCAGATAAGTTTTGAAGAAACTATTAAGGCGTTGGGAGCTTATGTTGATAGTGTGCACACCAGAGTACTTTGGATCAAGAATAGTGCACCACAGATAACCGCTTCTGACGGCAGAACCCCAATGGATATGACGAAAGCAGTTTTACGAAATGACCTGCAGGTAGATCTTTTAAACAGTTTTCCCCCTGGTATTGTAAATGATGAGCAATATTATATTTACCTGGTACAAAAAGTTGATCCAACTAAAGTTGATTATAACAAGTATATAAAGATCAACTAGGCCGTACAATTTGAATTATCCTTTACCTTTAAAACCATCAGAATTTGAACTTTTGAACAAGGTTTTATATTTTTCGCATTTAAATTAAAGTTATGATCCACGGGAAGAAAGTAGTTGTAGTGTTACCGGCTTATAATGCCGCTAAAACCCTTGAAAAAACTTACAATGAGATCGATTTTGATGTCGTAGACGATGTTATATTAGTTGACGATAACAGTAAGGATGATACGGTTGAAGTTGGTAAACAGATCGGTATTAAACATATTCTAAGACATGATCGCAACTATGGATATGGAGGCAATCAAAAAACTTGTTACAAAAGAGCATTGGAAATAGGCGCTGATATCGTTGTCATGCTTCATCCCGATTACCAGTATAATCCAAAACTTATTCCTTCGATGGCTTACCTGATAGGCAAAGGAGTTTTTCATGTTGTTTTAGGATCAAGAATTTTAGGAGATAGGGCAATGATCAATGGAATGCCTATCTACAAATACATCGCAAACAGGATACTTACCTGGACACAGAATTTTATTATCTGGCAAAAATTATCCGAATATCATACTGGATACAGAGCTTTCTCAAAGGAGGTGCTTGAGAGATTGAATCTTGATGCGAATTCTGATGATTTTATATTCGATAACCAGATGCTTTGCCAGATATTTTATTTTGGTTATGAGATCGGGGAAATATCTTGTCCTGCAAAGTATTTTGAAGAAGCTTCCTCAATAAATTTTAGTCGCAGCTCAAAATATGGTTTGGGAGTAATTGGCACTTCTATCAAATACCGGTTGAATAAATGGGGAATCCTTAAATCAGATATTTATCACAAGCCTGCGGAAAAAAGAATAGAAGTGATCGCAGGTAAATAACCTGTTCTCACTTCTATTTATTCTACTACGATTTTACAAATGAAAAAGTCCGTTTATAATTATCACCTGAAAGTATAAGATAATAAAATCCATTTGATATAGAACTTGTATTGACCTGCACAGAGTTTTCACCTGGGTTTATTCTCACATTTTGTGATTTGACCTCTCTTCCTGAATTATCGATGATCTTTAAAAACAATTGATCGGTTGGCATATCGATAATGCGTAAAGCAAGCAGGTTACTGATCCTATTGCCAAATATAACCTTAGCATTTGTAACATCATCACGATTTACTTTGATGACATTACTATAACTGTAATTGCCATTTTTATCAATTTGTTTCAAACGATAAAACTGGACCGGCCTCATCTCGTTATCATCAAATGAATACGATGTTTCAGTTTTTATTCCACCTTTAGCTATTCTCGTTCCAATGCGTATAAAATTCATACCATCAACCGATTTTTCTATTTCAAATTGATAGAAATCTTTTTCATCAGTGGTCATC
>Ga0207675_100007144_pt1 | contig 10554 bp, 10 predicted proteins | sample KBSSwiS42_FD_184305 | JGI IMG/M metagenome (GOLD analysis project Ga0207675, IMG submission 184305) | Switchgrass rhizosphere microbial communities from Kellogg Biological Station, Michigan, USA - KBS Switchgrass S4-2 (SPAdes) (version 2) | ecosystem: Host-associated > Plants > Roots >...
CCGCCTATCACAAGCCGGAGGATCGCGCGCGCACCGAGGCCAATGCCCGCGGCCAATGCAAGCAGCCGTTCGTGATCGGCCAAGGTCCCAACGGCGGCGTCATGATGTATCTCGCCGATTCCAATCAGCTCCAGGAGCTTCGCCTCAAGGGTACGCCCGCAGGCCGGGACTATATCGGCCCGGCCGGAGAGACGCCGGGTGTGCAGGACCGTGAGATCGTGTCTTTCGACGGCCGCGTGCTGGTGATGAAATACGTCGATCCCGAGGTCGACGGCCGCTACGGCACCGGCGTGTTCGTGCGGTGCGCACCGCGCGCTTGACCGGCACGGATTGCCGCCGCCCTTCCGCGTGGGCGAAGGAGTCGCCACCATGAAACGCCGCCTGCTCGCGCTGCCGCTGGCGGCCTGGGAGCGCGAAGGGCTCAAATCCGCGCTGGTCAAGGCAGGGCTGCCAGCCGACGACGTGGGCGATCCGCGCCAGTTGTTCTGGCGCTTCGAAAGCCACGAAGACGTTCCTGTGGGCTTCGGCGGGCTTGAAGTTCATGGCGATGAAGCGCTCCTGCATTCGGTGGTGACGCTGCCGCCGCTGCGCGAGCTTGGCATGGGGGCCGCGATCGTGGCGGCGCTCGAGGACGAGGCGCGCGCGCACAGATGCCGCGCGATCTATCTCCTGACCGAGTCGGAGCGGGATTTCTTCGCGCGGCTCGGCTACGCGGCCTGCGCGCCCGGCGACGTGCCCGATGCGGTGCGCAACAGCGAGCAATTCAAACGGCTCTGCGACTCGGCAGCGGTGATGGTCAAGCACGTCGGCTAGATCGATCCCGGCGCGAGCGTGCTAGGTTCGAATCCCATCACGCGCTGCGTTCCGACATGCCCCACCTTCGCGATGTCTTCGCCGGTCCCTGGCGCGCCGTCCTGGTGCTCGGCGTCACGCAGATCCTTGCCTGGGGCGCGATCTTCTATCCGCCGGTGCTGACCGTCCCGCTGATCGCGGCGGAGCGCGGCTGGTCGATGACGTTCGCCATGGGCGGCTTTTCGCTGGCGCTGCTCACCGCCGGGCTCGCTTCCCCCCGAGTGGGGCTGCTGATCGATCGGCACGGCGGACACCGGGTCATGTCAGTCGGCTCACTCCTGGGCGCGCTCGGTCTGGTCTTGATCGTCCTGGCCGATCATCCCGTCGCGTATCTTGCGGTGTGGATGCTGCTCGGTGTCGCCATCGCCGCCTCGCTCTACGATCCGGCCTTCGCCACGCTCGGGCGCATCTTCGGCGCGGCGGCGCGGCGGCCGATCACGGCGCTGACGCTCGCCGGAGGATTCGCGTCGACGGTGAGCTGGCCCACCACCCATATCCTGCTCGAAGCGGTCGGATGGCGCGGCACGTACCTGGTCTATGCCGGGCTGCTCGCCTGTGTCGCCGCGCCGCTGCACGCTTTCGCCCTGCCGCGCACGCGCGCCGATCCCGTTGCGCCGGCCGGCGGACCGGTGCAAGTGCCGACCGTCGTCCTGCCGCCGAAGGGATGGCCCTTCGTCCTGGTGGCGGCGGCGTTCGCGGCCTATGCCTTCGTGCCGTCGGGCATGTCCGCACACCTGCTCGCGATCTTCGGCCGCGCCGGCATCGATGCCGCCACCGTCGTGGCGATCGGCGCGTTGTTCGGCCCCGCGCAGGTGGCCGCGCGCATTTGCGAGCTCGTATTTGCCCGCCGCACCCACCCGCTCAACGTCGCGCGCTGCGCCATCGGAATGCTGCTGGCGGCATTCGCGCTGCTCGCGCTGTTCGGGCTCACGGTGGCGAGCGCCGCGACCTTCGTCATCATGTTCGGAATGGCGAATGGTCTCATCACCATCGCGCGCGGCGCCGTGCCCCTGACGCTGTTCGGGGCGGCAGGCTATGGACATCTCATGGGGCGGATCGGGGGGCCGTTCCTGGCGATGCAGGCGATCGCGCCGTTGGCGCTCGCCTTCGTCGCGGAACGGGCGACCGATCCGGTGGTGCTGGCGGTGGTCGCGGGCTTCGCGACCGTGGCCTTTGTCGCCTTCATCGCGATACGTCCGCCCAAAGCGGCGCGTTGACCTGGTAGAGCCCGCCAGAGGAGAGCTGCTCGAAGCGATCGGAGGGGCGCGTGGCTGGCCTAGACGTCCTCGCCCTGATCGGAATCGACATCGCCGTCATCGAGGTCGTCCGTATCCTGATCGTCGTACTCATCTTTGCCGGTGCTGTCGTCGAGCGCACCGTAGCTGCGGTCGCCGGCGCTGCCGCCACTTGATGAGGGTGTGCGTCCGATGTCGTCGAGCCCCGCCTGGCGCGAGAGATCGCCGCCGCTGCTGCTGCCACTGCCACCCCAGGGCGATGATCCGGTCGTGCCCGCGTTGGGATCGAACGCCGCCTGCGCGCCGTGCTGGCCGCCCATCATCGAGCGAATACCGTTGAGGAGCAGCGAGCCTCCGACCACGCCGGCCGCTGCCGCCGCCGCGGTGCCCAGAAACGAACCGCCACCACCTGCCATCGGTCCGCCTGCCATCGGTCCGCCTGGCTGGCCCGCGCCCATGGGCATGCCCGCTCCGGCGCCTGGCGCCATTGCCGGCGTGCCGGTACGCCAAGCCGGCGACATGCTGCCGCGCGCGTCCTCCGGCCGCGGCACCGACGGAACCGAGCCACGTCCTTCGCGGCGGCCGAACAGACTGTCGCGTACGCCGCCGAGAAAACTGTTGTCACGCGGCGCGTCGGCGGCCGGTTCGCCTTCGAGCTCTCGGATTCGGGCGTCAGCGCGCTTGAGCGCTTCGTCCTGCACCAGCACGGTCTGCACCAGCGCATAGGAAGCGTTGGGGGCTTGCCGCAGGCCGTCCCTGATCAGGCGTTCGGCGTCCGGATCGCGCTGGGCGTCCTCCAGCGTGGCCAAGCGGTCGAACAATTCGATGACGAGATTGCGTTCCTCTGGGGTCATTGGCCGTCTCCTTGCTCCCGTGACGACGATCAATCATGTAGGTAACGGCCGTGGCAGCGGAATGACCCGCGCCAACAAAAAAGAATCTGGTTCGCTTTCTCTTGCGCCGTCAGCTGGATAGCGCCATCGACGGCGTGCCAGCCAACGCCACGCCGTGGCTTGCGAGCGCCGCCGGGAAGGCATCCCCGGCGAAGTAGGCATATTCCTTCTCCCGCAACGTCGTGAGCGGGTCGAGCCGCTGCAATTCGGCGTCGACGAAGCCGGGGTGACACATCACCACGCTGCCATCGGGCAGACGATCAAGGAACCGCGGGAACAGGGCAGGGAAGTTCGCCGCATCGTCGAACTGATAGGTGCCGGCGAAGCCCGGGTTGGTGCGCAGACCGAGCGCCGCTGCACGGCGCCGGAACCGATAGCTCATGATATCGAGGAGCAGCCCCTTGCGGTCGGCAAATCGTGCCGCGAGCGGGACCACGCGGCCGCATTGTCGCACCCACGCGTCCGGCAGCGTCTCCTTGACCACCGTGAGCAACGCGTCGCTGATTTGCGGCAGTAGATGCACATGCTGGTGGCCGTCGACGAAATCCGGCGCGCGTCCGAAGGTGCTGAGAAAGGTCTGCATCTGGAGCGTAATCTCAGCCACCAGCGTGTCGTGGTCGAAGCGGCGCATGGCGGCATGTCGAGCCGTCGCAGCGAGCGGAAGGAACGCGCCCCCGCTCACCGGCCTGAAGCTCTTGCTCAGGGGTTGAAACGGCGCAGTGAGCCCGAGATGCAACCCGATCGCCACCCGCGGCTCAACGGAATTGAGCGTATTGAGCGACATCGCCTCCGAGCGCGAGAAACTCGGCGCCACCACCAGCACCGAGGTGGCATTCAGGCGTCCGCGCACCACGAGATCGCGAATGGCAAGGTTGACCGAATTCGAAATGCCGAAATCGTCGGCGCACAGCCAGATGCGACGGCGCCCGGCTGTGTCCGCCGTGGTCACATCCAGTCGCTCCGTCCGATCGGCACGCACGGTCACCTCAATCCGGTATCCGCCGCCGCTCAAGTGGCGGCGGCGCGGGGCCACAACATCTAGCCGAATCGATCGTCTTATGGGTGCGACAGCGGGGATAAAATCTTGTCGCAACCGTTGCGCCGAGCTCACTCCGCCGCCGACCGCGCCTGCGGATCGCCCGCGCCCGCGCTCTCGGCGGTCTTGAACGTGTGCTCGGCCACGAAATAGACCGGGCGCGCTTTGAGCTCGGACAGGATCTTGCCGATATACTCCCCCATGATCCCGATCATGATCAGCTGCACGCCGCCGAGCACCATCAAGCCGACGACGACCGACGGATAGCCCGGCACCTTCTCGCCGAAGACGACAGTCTCGATCAGGATCTGCATGCCGAAAATGAAAGCGCCGGCCGCGAGCAGGAGCCCGAGCAGGCTCGCGACGCGCAGCGGCGCGACCGAGAACGAGGTCAATCCCTCGATCGAAAGCCCGATCAGCGAATACAGATTCCAGGTGGTGCTGCCATGGATGCGTTCCGCCGGCTCGTAGTCGACCCGGATCTGGCGAAATCCGATCCAGCTCGCGAGTCCCTTGAAGAACCGGTTGCGCTCCGGAAGCTGTCTGAGCGCCGCGGCGGCGCGCGGCGAGAGTAATCGAAAATCTCCGGCATCCGCCGGGATTTTTTGCCGCGCGCCCCAATTGATCAGGCTGTAGAACGCCTTGACCCCAACCCGGCGCAGCCACGGCTCGCTTTCGCGATGTGCCTTGGCGGTGTAGACGACGTCGTAGCCTTGGTCGAGCCAATAGCCCACGAGCTTGTCGATCAGTGTCGGCGGATGCTGCCCATCTCCGTCCATGAACAGGACGGCGCCCAGGCGGGCGTGGTCGAGGCCGGCGAGCAACGCCGCCTCCTTGCCGAAATTGCGGGACAGCGAAAGCACTTGAACGTCGAGGTTGGCGGCCGGAAGTTCGCGCGCAACCGCAAGCGTTCCGTCGCGGCTGCCGTCGTCCACATAGACGACCTCGGTCGTCAGCCCGCGGGTCGCCTTGAGGGCGCCGGCGGCCTCGACGAGGCGCGCGTGCAAGGAAGAGAGATTGGCCGCCTCGTTGAACAAAGGCACGACGATGGAAAGGCCGGCGTCTGCCATTCCCCGCGATCGTGCGGGGACGCCAGGACTGCCTGCCCGGGTCATCGCATCGGGTACCATCGACCGCGCCTCTCGAGCCGTTGTCCGCCGCATGGGGTTATAGCGCAGGCGCGGACGGCTGTCGCGCGGCGGCGGCACCCGTGACGCCGGCCGGGCTCGGCGGAACCGGGCGGACGTGCTAAGGGGCGTGGAATGAGGCTGCCCCCGCTGCTCGATCGTCTCTTTCGCCGCCTCGTGCAGGCATGGCGGACGCGCGGGGTCACGCTCAAGGCGGCAAGTTTCGCCCTGGTCGGCGTGGTCAACACCTTCATCGACCTGGGGATCTTCCTCGCAGCCTACAATCTGCTCCAACTGCCGCTGATTCCGGCCAATGTGCTCGCCTGGCTGGTTGCTGTTTCCGGCTCCTATGTGATGAATTCCTTCATCACCTTCGCGGCCGAATCCGGTCGCCAGTTGCGCTGGCGCGCTTACGGCGCGTTCGTCGCCTCGGGCGTCGCCGGCGTGATCACCAATACGGCGATCCTGGTCGTGGCCTCGTATTGGCTTCCCGTGCTGGCGGCGAAATTATTGGCCATCGCCGTGAGCTTTGTGGTCAATTTTTCGTTGTCGCACTTCGTCGTGTTCAGGACCCGCGAACGCCGGGTGGAACCCTCGGTCGAATGAACTAATGAATGAAGGGGAGAAGCGCTTGCTGACACGCAACGCCAAGGTCGAACAACAAGAGCGCGACGACGAAAACCTGACGGCGGAGCGCCCGACATTCGTCACCCATCTGGAATGTTCGGCGACCGGCGAGCGCTATCCGGCGGATGAGCTGCACAATCTGTCGCGTGCCGGCAAGCCGTTGCTCGTGCGCTACGATCTTGCCGGGGTCAAGAAATCCTTGGGCAGGGAAGCACTGGCGCAACGCCCGCACGATCTCTGGCGCTATCGCGAGCTGTTGCCGGTGCGGCGGGTGGAAAACATTGTCAGCCTTGGCGAGGCAGTCACCCCGATCGTGGCAATGCCCAAACTCGCCAAGAAGCTGACGGCGGCGGAGATCCTGGTGAAGGACGAAGGCCGGTTGCCGACCGGCTCATTCAAGGCGCGCGGGCTTGCGATGGCGGTGTCGATGGCCAAGGCGCTCGGCGTCACCCACATGGCCATGCCGACCAACGGCAATGCAGGCGCGGCGCTCGCTGCCTACGCCAGCCGCGCCGGCATCAAGACCACGGTGTTCTGCCCGCAGGACACGCCCGAAGTGAATGTGCGCGAAATCGCACTGCAGGGCGCCATCGTCTATCGGGTGAATGGCTTGATCGATGATTGCGGCAAGATCGTCATGCAGGGCCAGGCGAAGGTCGGCTGGTTCGATACTTCGACCTTGAAGGAGCCGTACCGGATCGAGGGCAAGAAGACCATGGGGCTCGAACTCGCCGAGCAACTCGGCTGGGAGCTGCCGGATGTCGTGCTCTATCCGACCGGCGGCGGTACCGGGCTCATCGGCATGTGGAAGGCGTTTGCGGAGCTCGAGGCCATCGGCTTCATCGGCAAGAAACGCCCCCGCATGGTGGCAGTGCAGGCTGCGGGCTGCGCTCCCATCGTGCGGGCCTACGACACGGGCGTGGAGCACGCGCCGCGCTGGGAGGACGCGCAGACCATCGCCGCGGGCATCCGGGTGCCGCAGGCGATCGGTGATTTTCTGGTGCTGCGCGCGGTGCGTGAGAGCGGCGGGTTCGCCATCGCGGTGACGGATGAAGCCATCACCGCGGCGATCGACGAGGTCGCACGCGCCGAAGGACTGCTGCTGTGTCCTGAGGGCGCGGCGACTTACGCTGCGCTCCAGCAAAGTCTCGCCGACGGCCGCATTCGCCGCGACGAGCGCGCGCTGCTGTTCAACTGTGCGACCGGCCTCAAATATCCGATGCCTCCGGTCGGCCGAACGCTCGATCGGTTGCAGCCGATCGATTTCGCGACGCTGTAACAAGGACCATCCACGTCATATCGGGAAGGAGAGCCATGACCAAGCTCATCATGGCGGCCGCCATTGCCGCGCTGGTCGCAATCATCGGCGGGGCCGAGGCGCAACCCTATCCGTCTCGCCCCATCACCATGATCGCGCCGTTTCCCGCAGGCGGCCCTTCGGATGCGCTGGCACGCGTCCTCTCCGAGCCGCTTCGCGCCGCGCTCGGCCAGCCGATCGTGATCGAGAACGTCGCGGGCGCGGGCGGCAATATCGGCATCGGCCGGCTCGCGCGCGCCGCGCCCGATGGCTATACCATCGGCATCGGTCAGTGGAGCACTCACGTCGTCAATGCCGTCACCTATTCGCTGCCGTACGACGTGCTGCAAGATTTCGAGCCCATCGCGCTGCTTGCTATCACGCCGCAGCTGATCATCGCGCGCAAGAACTTTCCCGCGAACAACGTCAAGGAACTGGTCGAGTGGCTCAAGGCCAATCCGGACAAAGCGAGCGCAGCCACGGTCGGCGCCGCCGGCGGCGCGCAAGTCACTGCGGTCTATTTCCAACAGGCGACCGGGACGCGCTTCGCGTTCGTGCCCTATCGCGGCGGCGCGCCGGCGATGCAGGATCTGGTCGCCGGCCAGGTCGATATCATGTTCGATCAGGCCGCCAACGCCATCGGCCAGGTCCGCAACGGCACGATCAAGTCCTATGCCGTCCTGACCAAGGACCGATGGTCGGCGCTGCCCGATGTTCCATCGATCGACGAGGCGGGCGTGCCGTCCCTGTACGTCTCGTACTGGCACGGCTTGTGGGCTCCGAAGGGGACGCCGAAGGACATCGTCGCCAAGCTCAACGCAGCCGTTGTCAACGCCTTGGCCGATGCGACCGTACGGCAGCGCTTTGCCGATATCGGCCAGGAAGTGTGGCCGCGCGACCAGCAGACGCCGGAGGCACTCGCGGCGCATCACAAGGCCGAAACCGAGAAGTGGTGGCCGATCATCAGAGCATCGAACCTGAAGGCCGAATAATCGCCGCGGGCAAGTCGACCCCGTGGGCGCGGCGGCTGGGTGCGACGAGCTTCGCAGCAGCTTTCATCCCTGAGGAAGCGGGAGGCGGATATGCGAAAACTGTTTCCGGCCATCATCGGGCTTGTCGCCGCCCTGGGCATCGCGAGTGCCGGCGCGCAAACCTATCCCTCGCGTCCCATCACGCTAATCGTGCCGTTCGCCGCCGGCGGGCCGGCGGATGCGCTGGCGCGCGCGCTGGGCGAGCGCATGCGTGCCTCGCTCGGCCAGACCGTCATCATCGAGAACGCGACCGGTGCGTCAGGTACGATCGGTGTCGGCCGCGTCGTGCGCGCCCCGCCTGATGGCTACACGCTGGGCATCGGCCACGTCGGCACGCATGTGGTCAACGGCGCGATCTTTGCGCTGCCGTTCGACCTGTTGAAGGATCTCGAACCGGTGGCGCTGCTGCCGAGCAATTCGCTGCTCATCATCACGAAAAAGACGTTTCCGGCCAACGATCTCAAGGAGCTGATTGCGTGGCTGAAGGCCAATCCGGGCAAGGCGTCAGCGGGGACCTCGGGTGCTGGCGGCGGGTCGCACGTCAACGGCGTCTATTTTCAGAATCTTACCGACACCCGCTTCCAGTTCGTGCCTTATCGCGGCACCGGGCCGGCCCTGACCGATCTCATCGCGGGGCAGATCGACCTGATGTTCGACCAGGCCTCCAATTCGCTGGGGCAGGTGCGGGCCGGGACGATCAAAGCCTATGCGGTCACGGCCAAGGCACGGCTCCCTTCCGCGCCCGATATCCCGACAGTCGACGAAGCAGGCCTGCCGGGATTCTATACATCGACCTGGTACGGAATGTGGGCGCCGAAGGGCACACCGAAACCCGTCATCGCCAAGCTCAGTGCCGCCGTCATGGAGGCGCTGGCCGATCCCGTTGTGCAAAAGCGGCTGGGCGACCAGGGCCTCGAATTTCCGCCGCCCGCGCAGCAGACCCCGGAGGCGCTCGCTGCTCACCACAAGGCGGAGATCGAGAAATGGTGGCCGATCGTCAAGGCCGCGAACATCAAGCCGGAATGAACGTGCCTGCCGTAATGAAGCAACGGACCACACGAGGTAAGCCATGACATTACTGCGGATCGTGGCGGGCTGCGTCCTCCTGTGGGGAGGGATCGCAGCCGCGCCGGCGCAGGTCTATCCGTCACGTCCCATCACCATGGTCGTGCCGTTCGCCGCCGGCGGACCGGTCGATACCGTGGCGCGCATCCTGTCCGAGCCGATGCGCGCCACGCTCGGTCAGAGCATCATCGTGGAGAATGTCACCGGAGCGGCGGGATCGATCGGGGTCGGACGCGTCGCGCGGGCGGCGCCGGACGGCTATACGCTCAGCATCGGGCACTGGAGCACCCATGTGGTCAATGGCGCGATTTATCCGCTGCCGTACGACCTGTTGCGCGATCTCGAGCCGATCGTGCTGCTGCCAAGCAATCCCATGATCGTGGTCAGCAAGAGTGCCGTGCCGGCGAAGAACCTCAACGAGTTCGTTGGGTGGATCAAAGCAAACGAAGGCAAAGTCTCGGCGGGAACGGCCGGCGCGGGCTCCGCGACCCACGTCGCGGGCGTCTATTTCCAGAACGTCACCGGCACTCGTTTCCAGTTCGTGCCGTATCGCGGCACTGGGCCGGCGCTGCAGGATCTGGTGGCCGGTCAGATCGATTTTATCGTCGACCAGGCTTCGAATTCGCTGCAGCACGTGCGCGACGGCAAGATCCGCGCTTATGCCGTCACGGCCAGTGCGCGCCTGCCCTCGGCGCCCGACATTCCGACCGTTGCCGAGGCTGGTCTGCCGTCGCTCGACATCAGCGTCTGGTATGGCCTGTGGGCACCCAAGGGCACACCCAAGGAGATCATCGCCAAGCTCAATGCCGCTGCCGTACAGGCCCTGAGCGAGCCCGCCGTGCGGCAACGCTTCGCCGAGCTCGGCCTCGACATGCCGCCCCGCGACCGGCTGACGCCCGAAGCGCTCGCCGCATATCAAAAGGCCGAGATCGAGAAGTGGTGGCCGGTGATCAAGGACGCCAATATCAAGACCGAATAGCAAAGCCTGCTAGTGTCTCGATTCCGAAGTTCGCATCATTGTGCGGCACGCTCACTTGCGAACTTCGGAATCGAAGGACACTAGCAACTTATTGACCTAGTGTGGCTTTGGTTCAGAAGTCCGCATTCGGACTTGCCGCGGAAATGATGCGGACTTCTGAACCGCCACACTAGGCAAGCCCCGCCGCGAGCTTGGCGTAGAGCGGATTGGCGCGGGAAAAGACGTAGCCAAGATCCGCGACCACGACATTCTCGGCGCCCTTTTCACGCAACCGCGTCGCCAATGCGTGGACGTGCTTCGGCGGGCAGTGCAGCGTCAGCATGCCGGAAGAGGTTGGACCGCCGAACGGCGTCTCGACACCGAAACGCTCCTTCGCTTCCGCCAGCAGCGCTGCGTCGCAGCCTGCAAAGCG
>Ga0207675_100007152_pt1 | contig 10546 bp, 9 predicted proteins | sample KBSSwiS42_FD_184305 | JGI IMG/M metagenome (GOLD analysis project Ga0207675, IMG submission 184305) | Switchgrass rhizosphere microbial communities from Kellogg Biological Station, Michigan, USA - KBS Switchgrass S4-2 (SPAdes) (version 2) | ecosystem: Host-associated > Plants > Roots >...
GCCCTCCAGCGAAATCCCCAGCAGCTTCTGCGCCTCGACCGCGAACTCCATCGGCAGTTGCTGGAGCACCTCCTTGGCGAAGCCGTTGACGATCAGGGCGACCGCGGCTTCCTGGTCGAGCCCGCGCGCCATCGCGTAGAAGAGCTGGTCGTCGCTGATCTTCGAGGTGGTCGCCTCATGCTCGATCTGCGCCGAGGGATTCTTGACCTCGATATAGGGCACGGTGTGCGCGCCGCACTGATGGCCGAGCAGCAGCGAATCGCACTGCGTATGGTTGCGCGCATTCTCGGCGGTCGGGCCGACGCGGACGAGGCCGCGATAGGTGTTGTTGCTCCTGCCCGCCGAGATGCCTTTCGAGACGATCGTCGAGCGGCTGTTCCGGCCGAGATGGATCATCTTGGTGCCGGTGTCGGCCTGTTGGCGGTTGTTGGTCACCGCGACCGAATAGAATTCGCCGACGCTGTTCTCGCCCGCGAGCACGCAGCTCGGATATTTCCAGGTGATAGCCGAGCCGGTCTCGACCTGGGTCCAGCTCACCTTGCTGTTACGGCCCTGGCACAGCGCGCGCTTGGTGACGAAATTATAGATGCCGCCCTTGCCCTCGGCGTCGCCGGGATACCAATTCTGAACGGTCGAATATTTGATTTCGGCGTCGTCGAGCGCGACCAGTTCGACCACCGCGGCGTGGAGCTGGTTCTCGTCGCGCATCGGCGCGGTGCAGCCCTCGAGATAGGAGACATGGCTGCCCTTGTCGGCGACGATCAGCGTGCGCTCGAACTGGCCCGTATTTTCGGCGTTGATGCGGAAATAGGTGCTCAATTCCATCGGGCAGCGCACGCCCTCGGGAATGTAGACGAAGGTGCCGTCGGAAAAGACCGCGCAATTGAGCGTCGCGAAATAATTGTCGTGCATCGGCACGACCTTGCCGAGCCATTGGCGCACCAGATCGGGATATTCGCGGATCGCCTCGGAGATCGAGCGGAAGATCACCCCGGCGCGTTCGAGCTCGGCGCGGAAGGTGGTGGCGACCGAGACGCTGTCGAACACCGCGTCGACCGCCACCTTGCGCGCGCCTTCGACCCCGGCGAGCACCTTCTGCTCCTCGATCGGGATGCCGAGCTTCTCATAGACGCGCAGGATTTCGGGATCGACCTCATCGAGCGAGGACAGCGCCGGCCTGGCCTTGGGCGCGGCATAATAATAGGCGTCCTGATAGTCGATCGGCGGCACGTCGAGCTTCGCCCAGTCGGGCGGGGTCATCGTCAGCCAGTGACGATAGGCCTTGAGCCGCCATTCGAGCATCCATTCGGGCTCGTTCTTCTTGGCCGAGATGAAGCGGACAATATCCTCGGACAGCCCCTTGGGAGCGAAATCCTGCTCGATATCGCTGGTGAAGCCCCACTCATAGGTCGAGGCTTTGGCCGCCGCCTCGTGCGCGGCGCGATTCTTTTCGGTGCGGAGGTCGCTCATGCCGGCACCCCCGTAGAAGGGCGCGACAGCATTGCAAGGCTCACGCCGTCGAGCGCGCTGCGGATCGTGCCGTTGACCACGCTCCAATGCGGCTTGACCCGGCACGCGCCTTCGAGCCCGCAATCATGGCGATGGTCGTCGACGCACGCGGTCATCGCAATCGGACCCTCGACCGCTTCGACGATGTCCGCGAGGCTGATCGCCGCAGCGTCGCGCGCGAGGCGCACGCCGCCGCCGCCGCCGCGCGCCGAGGCGAGCAGCCCGGCCTGCGCGAGCCGGCCCATCAGCTTCTGCGCGGTCGGCAGCGGCACGCCGGTCTCCTCGGCGAGTATCGCCGCGGTCAGCCGTGCGCCGGGCGCATGGCGCGCCGCGGCAGACAGCATCACGACCGCATAATCGGCAAGGCTGGAAAGACGCATCGGGCTCCAATCGGACTGATTCGATCCGATTGGCAGATGGGCGTGCAGGCGGCGAAGGTCAAGGAGGGAATGGCGACTCTTCGGCATGCCGGCCTTCGCCGGCGTCACGGCCGAGCGGAGCCGGCGATTTGCGCGTCCCGCAAAAATCTCTAGGGCATGCCCATGCCGATCTACGCCGTTCTTCGTCCGCTGCTCTTCACCCTCGACGCCGAGCGCGCGCACCGCGCGACGATCCGCGCACTCCGGCTCAAGCCTGGCCGGCGCCCGCCCGCCGACGATCCGCGGCTCGCGAGCCGCGTGGCGGGGCTGCATTTCCCCAATCCGGTCGGCCTCGCCGCGGGGTTCGACAAGGATGCGCAGGCGCCCGACGCGTTGCTCGGGCTAGGCTTCGGCTTCGTCGAAGTCGGGACGCTGACCCCCTTTCCGCAGGCGGGCAATCCGCGCCCGCGGCTGTTCCGGCTGGTCGAGGACCGGGCGGTGATCAACCGCATGGGCTTCAACAATGGTGGCCAGGCCGCGGCGCATGAACGGCTGCTGCGGCGCAACGCGCGGCCTGGAATCGTCGGGGTCAATATCGGTGCGAACAAGGACGCGGCCGACCGGATCGCCGATTATGCGCACGGCGTCCAGGTGATGGCGGGCGTCGCCCGCTATCTCACGATCAACATCTCTTCCCCCAACACCCCCGGGCTGCGCGCGCTGCAGGATCGCGGCGCGCTCGACGCCCTGCTCGGCGCGGTGACGGCGGCCCTGCAGACCGCCGAGACCGGAGCCTCCCGGCCGCCTATATTCCTCAAGGTCGCGCCCGATCTCGAACCCGCCGACATCGACGATATCGCCGAGCTTGCCGGCGCGCACCGGCTCGACGGGCTGATCGTCTCGAACACCACCATCGCGCGTCCGCCGCTCCGCTCGCGCCATGCGGGCGAGGCGGGCGGACTGTCGGGCGCGCCGCTCCGCGATCTTGCGCAGCGGCGGCTGGTTGATTTCCGCAAGGCCACCGGCGGGGCGATGCCGCTGATCGCCGCGGGCGGGATCGCGAGCGCCGACGACGCCTATGCACGGATCCGCGCCGGGGCGAGCCTTGTCCAGCTCTATTCGGCGCTCGTCTATGAGGGCCCCGGGCTGGCGCGGCGGATCAACCGCGGGTTGCTCCGGCTGCTCGACCGGGACGGCTTCGCCAGCGTCGGAGAGGCGGTGGGGACGGCTTCGCGCTGATCGTCGCGCCGCCGGCGAGACGCCAGCCGGTGCGTGCGCGGCTCATTTGCCCGCCATGAAGTTCGGAAAACCGTAATTCTGCGCGACCAGCATCGTGTGCGTGCCCGCGACATGGCTGACGATCTGGACGACCTCGCGCGTGTAGCGGAGCAGATTATAGGGGTTGCGGTAGGACGCGCTGATCAGGATGTCGAAATTGTTCGATCCGTGGATGATGCTCGCGTTGGTCAGCAGCAGCGGCAGCTTGCCGCCGTCAAGATTCGCTTCGATCCAATTGCGCGAGCGTGCGATGATTTCGGTGACGATGCGTTCCTGCGAAGGTTCGGCGCCTTCGCGGCGGCCCTCCCAGGCGAGCCGCTCCTCGCGCAGCGAGCCGAGATCGACCGAAACCGCGATCATCCCCTGTTCGGGAAGCTGGATTTTTTCGGCATGGCCGCGCGGCCACAGCACTTCGGCGATGGTGTTGTCGCCGATCATGCGTGTCAGCGCGCGGGCGACCGCCTGCCTTTCATGATCGGTCAGCCCCGCTGCCCCATCCTTTTCATACCATTCGCGCAGCGACGCGCTGTCAAGGAACGACTGCCGGTCGTGCAGCCGCGGGAACTCGGCCGCCAATGCTCGCAATATCCGTTCGGACGCGCCTGCGCGGCGCGCCGAATCCTTGTCTTCAATACCGTTCATGCCTGTTCCTGCAGCCTGCGCGTTGCGCCGTCACCATCGGACACCGACCCGCGCCTGTCACGCCTTATTCACATAAGCCGGTGCTGCCGGAGTCCCGCGGCCGGACATGGCGCGGACCGCGCGGATCGGCTATGCTCGCGCATCGCAACAGAGGCGGCATCAATATGACTCCGTGGGAAATCAAGGGCTGCGAGCTGGTCAATTGCACCTGCGAATATGGCTGCAACTGTCAGTTCAATGCGCTGCCCGACAAGGGCCACTGCCATGCGGTGGCGGGAATTCGAATCGACGAGGGCTATCATGGCCAGACCCGCCTCGACGGGCTGTCGGTCGCGGCGATCTTCAAATGGCCGGGGGCGATCCATGAAGGCAATGGCGAGGCGATCGCCTTTGTCGACGAGGCGGCCGACGAAAGCCAGCGCGAAGCGCTGCTGCGGATCATGACGGGGCAGGACACCGATCCCTTTGCGACGATGTTCGCGGTCTATGCGTCGACGGTCAGCCATATGAACCCACCGGTGTTCACCCGCATCGCGCTCGAGATCGACGTCGATGCGCGCCGCGGCCGGATCGTGGTGCCCGACTATGTCGAGACGACCGGCGAGCCGATCCGCAACAAGGCGACCGGCGCTGAAACACGCGCGCAGATCGTGCTGCCCGAGGGCTTCGAATATGCGCTCGCCGAGATCGGCAGCGCGACGAGCCGCACGCGCGGGCCGGTGCAGGTCGAGATGAAGGACAGCTACGGGCAATTCGCGCGGCTGCACCTCAACAATCATGGCGTCGTCCGGGCCTGAGCCGCGCATGGCCGGAGAGGCGGCGCTCGAACGCCTGCTGAGACGCGATCGGGTGATCGCCGCGACCGGGCTGGCGCTGCTCTGCGCGCTGGCCTGGCTGCACGTCGCGACCGGCGCCGGGCTCGGCATGAGCGCCGCGGCGATGACCAGCCTCACCTTGTTTCCCCACCGGCTGGCGGGGATGGCGATGGCCGCGGCTCCCTGGCCGTGGGCGACCTGGGCGCTGATGCTCGCGATGTGGTGGACGATGATGGTCGCGATGATGGCGCCGAGCGCGGCGCCGACCATCCTGCTTCATGCGCGTGTCCACCGCCATGCCCAGGCGACCGGCGGCGACGCCCGTCCCGCGCCGAGCGGGGCCTTCGCGGCGGGCTATCTGCTCGTCTGGCTCGGCTTTTCGGTCGCGGCGACCCTGATCTACTGGCTGCTCGAACGTGGCGGGCTGGTCGCCGCGATGTCGATGGGCTCGGGCAGCCGCTGGCTGTCGGCCGGGCTGCTCGGTGCAGCCGGGCTGTTCCAGCTGTCGCCGCTCAAGCAAAATTGCCTCGCCCATTGCCGGTCGCCCGCTTCCTTCCTTGCGCGGCACTGGCGGCCCGGCACGATCGGAGCGCTGCGGCTCGGCGCCCTGCACGGCGGCTTCTGCCTCGGCTGCTGCTGGCTGCTGATGGCGCTGCTGTTCGTGGGCGGGGTGATGAACCTCGCCTGGATCGCCGCGCTGACGCTGTTCGTGCTGGCGGAAAAGACGCTGCCGGGGGGGCGCTGGCTCGGCCGCGCGGCGGGCATCGCGCTGATGCTGTGGGGCGTGGCGACGCTGCTGGTGTAGCGGGCGCGGTCGTGAGGTTCGATGTCGCCGGGAACGCTCTACTCAAAGCAGATCGTTGCTGGACACAATCTCTCGCTTGATCATCACGGATGCTCTAGCGCAGCTTGGCGATGGAGAGGCCGTCGAGCTTGGCGCGGTCCTTGACCGATTCCTCGCTGCGCTTGAGCGCCTTGGCGATCGCCTTGAGCGCCATGCCCTTCTTCGCGAGGGTGTGGAGCTTCTGGATCTCGTCGCTGGTCCACGGCTGACGATGCCGCTCGAAACGCTCCGCCATCGCACTCGCTCCCCTTGTCCTGTTTTCGCGGCCCGCGGCCACGATTCTTATACCGAAAGATCGAAACCGCTCACCCGCGGTAGAGCGCGTCGAGCCGCTCGCCATAGACCGCCCGGATCGCATGGCGGCGGTTCTTGATCGAAGGGGTCATCTGCTCGTTGGCGATCGAGAAGGGCTCGTCGGCTATCATGATCCGGCGCACCCGTTCGACCACCGACAGATCCCTGTTGACGCGATCGACCGCCGCCATCAGCGCGCGGTACAGATCGGCATTGTCGCGCAGCTTCGCCAGCTCGGGCGCAAGGCCGCGTTCGGCCGCCCAGCCCGCGAGCCATTCCTGATCGGGCACGATCAGCCCGACGACATAGGGCCGCCGGTCGCCCGACACCATCGCCTGGGCGATCTCGGGCTGGAGGGTGAGCATGCCCTCGATCTTCTGCGGCGCGACATTGTCGCCCTTGTCGTTGACGATCAGATCCTTCTTGCGATCGGTGATCTTGAGCCGGCCGCGTTCGTCGAGCATGCCGACATCGCCCGAATGCAGCCATCCCTCGCGCAACACGCGTTCGGTTTCGGCTTCATTGCGCCAATAGGCATGCATCACCAGCTCGCCGCGGATCAGAATCTCGCCGTCGTCGGCGATGCGCAGCTCGACCCCCTTGAGCGGCGGGCCCACCGTGTCGAGCCTGATCCCCGCGCGCGGCCGATTGCATGCGACCACCGGCCCCGCCTCGGTCTGGCCATAGCCCTGGAGCAGGGTGAGTCCCAGCGACGCGAAGAATTGCCCCACCTCGGGGTTGAGCGGCGCGCCGCCCGAAACGAGCGCCTTCAGCCGTCCCCCGAATTTCCTGACGACCTTGGGCTTGAGCAGCAGATCGATCGCGATCCGGTAGGGGAAGTCGACGAACCGCGGCCGTTCGCGCGCGCCCAGGGCGATGGCCTTGTCGAGCAGCTTCTTGCCCAGCCCGCCCTGCTTCTCGACCGTCTTGATCAGCCGCGCGCGCAGCAGCTCGAACAGCCGCGGCACGACGACCATGATGGTCGGGCGGACCTCCTCGATATTGGCGGCGAGCTTGTCGAGCCCCTCGGCATAATAGATCTGCCCGCCCAGCGCGATCGGCAGGAACTGGCCGCCGCTATGCTCATAGGCATGGCTCAGCGGCAGGAAGGAGAGGAACACCTCGTTGTCCCAGCCGAAATCCTGGGCGACGATCTCGAGACAGCCTTCGACATTGCACAGGATCGCGCCATGGTGCTGCTGGACGCCGCGCGGCGCGCCGCCGGTGCCGCTGGTGTAGATCAGGCAGGCCAGCTCCTCGCGCCGCATATCGGCGGCCTGCTCGGCGAGCGCCGTGACGTCGGCCTGCCGATCGCCCGCCATCGCGGCGAAGGACAGCGTGCGCACGCCGCCGGGCGGCAGCGGCTCCATCGCGATCAGCAATTCGCAAGTCGATGAGCGGACGATCGCGGGCAGCAGCGTCTGCGCGAGCTTCGCGGTCGACACGATCGCGGCGCGCGCGCCGCTATTCTCGAGGATATGCGCATGATCGCGTTCGGTATTGGTGGTGTAGGTGGGCACCGTCACGCAGCCGGCCGCCATGATCGCGAGATCGGCGACGCAGAATTCGGGCCGATTCTCCGACACCAGCATGACCCTGTCGCCGTCGCGGAGCCCCTCGGCGCGCAGCGCCGCTGCGAGCGAGGCGACCTGCCGCGCGGCCTCGTTCCAGCTTAGCGGCGTCCAAGCGCCCTGACGCTTCGCCCACAAAAAGGGTGCATCCCCCTTCTCCGCGACGCGCGTGAAGAACATCGTCACCAGATTGGGGAATCGCTCGAACGCGCGCATCGTCTCTCCTGGGCGGTTGGCCTGAGCCGCTCTTCCTATGTCCGGTCCCGATCGGGACCATCGCCGCGTGCGACACCCGGGCGAGGCTGGGGCAGCCGCCGGGGTGACAGTATAGGATAATCGGCGACTATTGCACCAGCGCGACACCCGGGCTGCGGGGATCGGCTGCGCCGACCCAGCCTTGCGGCGTGCGTTCGATCGCCATGATCTTCGACGGAATGTCGCCCGGCACGACAATTTCGCCGAGGCTGGCCAGCGCGGGCATCATCGCCTCGAGCGGGCTGTTGCGTTCGACGACCAGGCCGCCTGCGTTGAAGAAGATATTGGGGAGGCGGATCGCATCGGCGGCCGGCAGCTTCCAGTCGATCGTCCCGACCAGCGCCTTCAGACTGTGCATGATGATCGTCCGGCCGCCGCCCGATCCGAGCGCGAGCCACGGCTTGCCGTCGGGTGCGTAGGCGATCGTCGGCGCCATCGAGGAAAGCGGGCGCTTGCCGGGCTGGACGCGGTTCGGAACCGGCTTGCCGCCGGCCTCGGGCGTCCAGGCGAAGTCGGTGAGCTCGTTGTTGAGGAACATGCCGCCTGCGACGAGGTGGCTGCCGAATGGCGCCTCGACCGTCGAGGTCAGGCTGACGATGTCGCCCCGGTCGTCGATCACCACCAGATGGCTCGTGCCCTGTTCGGGCGGGGCGGCGGCGGCGGCGAGCCTGGGCGCGCCCGGCGGGGTGCCGGGCTTATACACGCCGAGCGTGCGATCGGGGGCGATCAGCTTCGAACGTTCGGCGAGATAGGCGGGGTCGAGCAGCCCTGCGACCGGCGCGGCGACGAAATCGGTATCGCCGAGCCAGGCGTCGCGGTCGGCGAAGGCAAGGCGCATCGCTTCGCCGATCAGGTGCCAGGCGACCGGCGAATCCTTGCCGAGGGCCGCGAGATCGAACCGTTCGAGCAGCCCGAGGATCATCAGGTCGGTGATCGCGCCCGACGAGGGCGGACCCATCCCGCAGATACGGTATCCGCGATAGCGGCCGCAGATCGGCGCGCGTGGCAGGGCGCGATAGCCGGACAGATCGGCGGCGGTCATCGTCGTCGGATTGCGCTTCGAACCGGCGACGGCGGCGCGGATCTGCTTCGCGATCGATCCGCGGTAAAAGGCACGCGGGCCCTTCGCTGCAATCTCGCGCAGCGTCGCGGCGAGCGCGGGATTGGCGAGATGATCGCCGGCCGCGACCGGCGCCCCGTTGCGCCAATAGATCGCCCGCGCCTCGGGGAAATCCTGCCACAGCGCCTGATATTGACGCAGCCGCGCGGCGAGCGTCGGCTGGACCGCATAGGGGCCGGGCGCGTTGTCGGGGAGCAGGGTGAAGCCCTGCTCGGCGAGGCGGATCGCGGGCGCGAACAACCGGGCCCATTTGAGCCTGCCCCAGCGGCGGTGGGTTTCCGCCATCAGCGCGATCGCGCCGGGCACGCCGACCGAATAACCGCCGGGCACTGCCTGCATATAGGGCAGCGGCTGGCCCTGCGCGTCGAGAAAGCGTGTCGGACCGGCCGAAGCGGGGGCGCTCTCACGCCCGTCGATCGTCTCCAGCATGCCGGTTTTGCCATCGTGATGGAGCAGGAAGCCGCCCCCGCCGATCCCGGTCGCCATCGGTTCGGTGACCGTCAGCGCGACCATCACCGCCATCGCGGCGTCGGCCGCGCTGCCGCCGGCGCGCAAGATTTCCTGCCCCGCCGCCGCGGCGCGCGGCTCGGTCGCGACGACGATGCCCGCGGCGGAGACCGGGATTGGCGCGAGAAGAAGGGCGAAGAAGAGCAGGGTGCGGCGCAACATTGCGCCAGCTTATTGGATTCGGCGACCGCGGCAAGACCGTGCTCCGGATGCGCCGAGGGATTGAGCGCCGCGCCGATGCTGCTAGGCTCGCGTCATGACGGAGGGGGTGAACCGCACGATCCGCATCGCCGCGGCGATGCCGCTGGCGCCGCTCCCACGCGACCACGTCCTCCCGCTGGCGCGCAGGTTGTGAGCCTGCCTTCGAAGCGACGGCCCTGATCCGGCATGCCGCTCTGTCTCTGGCCGGCGCGCTCGGCGTTGCGCTGGCCGGCGCCGCCGATGCGCGGCTGGCGGCGATCATGGTCGAGTCGGTGAAGCCCGCAGCAAACGCGCCGGGCAAGCCGCCCTATGAGATCGTCTCCGGGACATTCTCGGGAGAGCTCGACCCGGCAGGCAGCCATAACCGGATCATCACGGACCTCGCGCTCGCGCCGCGCAATGCGCGCGGGCTGGTCGAGTATCGTGCGACCTTTCGGATCGCGCGGCCGGCCGACCCGGCCGCGGGCAGCGGCGTGCTGTTCTACGACGTGCCCAATCGCGGCACCGGCATGGTCAAAGCCGATGCCGACGGCCATGTCCGCGTGATCAGCGGATGGCAGGGCGATCTCGTTGCCGGTCCGGGCGTGCAGAGCATCGCGGTGCCGGTCGCGCGCCGCGCCGATGGCGGGTCGATCACCGGGCCGGTGCTCGCGCGCTTCGACAAGCTGGCCGGCGGCGGCGGGAGCATCGCCATCACGGGCGGGCTCGGCACGCCAGTGGCGCGGCCGTTGCCGGTCTCGCTCGATACGTCGCTGGCACGGCTGTGGCGCGAGCGGCGCGACGGGGGCCGGACGCTGGTTCCCGCCGCGGCCTGGGCCTTCGCCGATTGCCGGACGGCGCGTTTTCCCGGGACGCCCGATCCGCGCCAGCTCTGCCTGCGCGATGGCTTCGATGCCGACGCCGCCTATACGCTCGTCTATCGGGGCAAGGATCCGCTGGTGCTCGGCATCGGCTTTGCCGCCACGCGCGATCTCGTCTCCTTCCTGCGCAGCGGGCGCGCCGACGAGGCCGGCCATCCCAATCCCGGGCGCGGCGCGATCCGCTGGACCGTGGCGAGCGGCAGCTCCCAGTCGGGCAATTTCCTGCGCAGCTTCGTCCATCTCGGCTTCAACGCCGACGAGGCGGGCGCGCGCGTCTTCGATGGCGTCAAT
>Ga0207675_100007153_pt1 | contig 10545 bp, 9 predicted proteins | sample KBSSwiS42_FD_184305 | JGI IMG/M metagenome (GOLD analysis project Ga0207675, IMG submission 184305) | Switchgrass rhizosphere microbial communities from Kellogg Biological Station, Michigan, USA - KBS Switchgrass S4-2 (SPAdes) (version 2) | ecosystem: Host-associated > Plants > Roots >...
GGATCATGTTCCCATTCTAGTCGAACATGTGTTCGAATTAAGTGTGGAATCCGTCGGCTTGCCCTTAGAATTAAGGCGATCCAAAGATGGGCGGCGGGGTCTCGGGAGGGTTGCTGCACAACTGCCTCAACCACCGCCAAGCCACCACCCGGACACCTGCGCGAACCCGCGCGGCCTCCCTCCGTCGCTGCCCCTTTCCACCCCTGACGACCGCACGCCGGGCTACCTCGTGAAGTGGAAGAACGGCCGCCAGTGCCCGCGTCCCCGCGACGCACATGGCGCGTCAGGCGACGCGCAGGGTCCGCTTCGAGAGGCCCATCCAGTAGCCGTCGATCACCTGCTCGCCGGGAGCCTCGAGGTCGGTCGACGCCCCAAGTGTGACGAACAGCGGCGTGTAGTGCTCGACGGTCGGGTGCGCGTAGGGCATGCCGGGTGCCCGGTCGCGGTACGACGCCAGCTCCTCCACGTCGCCCCGGGACATCGCGTCGGCGGCCCAGGCGTCGAACTCCACCGACCAGGTGGGCGCCTTCGCGTCGATCCGGAACTCCGTGAGGAACGGCAGCCCGTGGGTGAGGAACCCGGAGCCGATCACCAGCACGCCCTCGTCGCGCAGCGGTGCGAGCCGCGCGCCCAGCGCCATCAGCCGGTAGGGGTCCTGCGTGGGCAGGGACATCTGGATGACGGGGATGTCGGCTTCCGGGTACATGATCTTCAGCGGCACCCAGGCACCGTGGTCGAGGCCGCGCCGGGGGTGCTGGTGCACCGGCTCGGTATCGGGCATCAGCCCGGCGATGCGCCGGGCGAGCGCCGAGGCGTCCGGCGTGTCGTACGTCATCCGGTAGTACTTCTCCGCGAAGCCGCCGAAGTCGTAGACCAGGCCGACGCCCGGGCCGGACGCGGACAGCGAGACAGGCGCCGATTCCCAGTGGGCGCTCACGATCAGGATCGCCTTCGGGCGCGGGAGGTCGCCCGCGAGGGCCACCAGCTGCGAGGACCACACCGGGTCGTCGAGCAGGGGCGGGGCCCCGTGGCCGATGTACAGGGCGGGCATGCGCGTGTTCATGGACTCCATCTTAGTTCAAGGTTCAACTAAACAACACGGTGCCGGATGACTTGATTCTCCGGAGCAGCCTCCATCATCGAACCATGAAGTCCGCGTACAAGTACCTCGCCCTGGCCATCGCCCTCGACGTTCTGCTCCAGGCCGCGTCCATCGCGTACGCCGTCAGCGGTCTCGCGTCCTACGTCGACGACGGACACCAGGTGGCGGAAGGCACCTTGGCGGATGCCCACTTCACCGGGGTCGGCGGGTATGCGCTCCACGCCACCAACGGAATGGTGGTCATCCCGTTGCTCGCGATCGCGCTGCTGGTGGTGGCGCTGCTGTCCAGGATCCCTGGCGCTGCCCGCCAGGCCGGCATCCTGCTGGTCATGGTCGTGGTGCAGGTCGGGCTCGGCGGTGCCGCCGGAGCGGTGCCGATCCTCGGCGCGCTGCACGGTGTCCTCGCGCTCGCCGTGTTCGGCTTCGCCACGATGATCGGCGTCCGCGCGATCCGGGCCGAGACGAGCACGAGCTCGACGGTCTAGGCAGGCAGGCGCCAGTCGACCGGCGTACCGCCCTGCTCGGTCAGCATCCGGTTGACCCGGCTGAAGGGCTTCGAGCCGAGGAACCCACGGTGCGCCGAGAGCGGGCTCGGGTGCGCCGACTCGACCCAGGGAACGCCGCCCAGCATCGGCTTGAGCCCCTGCGCGTCGCGACCCCAGAGGATCGCGGCCAGGGGTCCGCCGCGGTCGACCAGGGCGTGGATCGCCTGCCCGGTGACCGCCTCCCAGCCCTTGCCGCGGTGCGAGGCCGGCCGCCCCGGCGCGACGGTGAGGCACCGGTTGAGCAGCAGCACCCCGGCGTCGGCCCACGCCGACAGGTCGCCGTTGCCCGGCCGCTCGACGCCGAGGTCGTCGACCAGCTCGGTGTAGATGTTGACCAGGCTCTTCGGCACAGGTCGCACCTCCGGCGCCACCGAGAAGCTGAGCCCGACCGGGTGGCCCGGCGTCGGGTACGGGTCCTGCCCGACCACGAGCACCTTGACGTCCGCGAGCGGTCGCTGCAACGCCCGTAGGATGTGGTCGCCGGCCGGAAGGTACGACCGTCCGGCCGCGATCTCGGCCCGCAGGAACGCCCCCATTCGTGCGATCTGGTCCTCCACCGGCTCCAGTGCCGCCGCCCAGTCGGGGGCGACGAGCCGGCGTTCGACGAGGCTGGCGAGGGTGCTCACGGGTCACATGTTTACCAAGGTATCCAGGTTTCTTGACGACCCCGGTCAGGAACCACTGGGACGTGGGCGGAAAGCCCTAGATACCTTGGGAATTCGACGCGCCCACCCGCACCGGCCGCGCCAGCCGATCCAGAAACGCCGACAGCAACGCCTCCCGCAGCGCCGGCTCGGCGAGGTCGAGCAGGGCGTTGATCTCGGCCATCGAGTCCGGAAGCCCGACGCCGCCCTCGCCGCTCATGCCGACCGCGGCGAGCAGGCCGTCGAAGTCGTCCTCGGTCAGGGCGGCCGGGTCGAGGGCGCGGACGAACTCGACGATCCCGGGGTCGATCGCGATCGGGCCGGACGCGACGGCCGCCGAGACCGCCACACCGAGCGCCTCCAGGAACTCCTCGACCAGCGGCGCGGTGGCCGCCGAGAGCGAGAGGTGGACGTTCGGGCGCGACCCACGGAACGAGAGCTGCGGCTGCACCCACCAGCCGGCCGCGGTCATCGCGTCGGTGATGGTGAAGACGTCGCACGACCCGTCGGTCTCGAATGCGACCAGCGTCGAGTCCGGCTCGGCCACCAGCCGCAGTGCCGGGTGCGCGGAGATGCCCGCGACCAGCCGGTCGACACCCTCGAGCACCTCGCGGGTCAGCGTCAGGTATCCCTCGTCGCCGATCGTGTTCACGACCGCCCAGGCCCCCGCGATCGGGCCACCGCTCCTGGTGGACTGCAGAGTCGGGTTCAGCATCGTGTAGCCGGGCCACTGCGCGCTCGCGAAGAGCTGCGGCCGCCGGTGCCCGGCGGTCCGGTGCAGCAGCACCGAGGTGCCCTTGGGCGTGTAGGCGTACTTGTGCAGGTCGACCGAGATGCTGGTGACGCCCGCGACCGCGAACGTCCACGGCGGTACGTCGCGTCCCAGCCGTGCGGCGTAGGGCAGGACCCAGCCGCCGATGCACGCGTCGACGTGACAGCGCACGCCGGCCTCCAGCGCGTCGCCGGCGATCTCGGTGACCGGGTCCACGACCCCGTGTGCGTACGACGGGGCGCTCGCCACCACGAGCACCGTGCGGTCGTCGATCGCGCGCGCCATCGCGACCGGGTCGGCCCGGTGGTCCGCACCGACCGGCACCATCACCGCCTCGACCCCGAAGTAGTGGGCGGCCTTGTGGAACGCCGCATGCGCGGTCATCGGCAGCACCATGCGCGGCCGGTCGACGTCCGGGCGGCTGTCCCGCGCACCCTGCACGGCGAGCAGCACCGACTCCGTGCCGCCCGAGGTGATGGTGCCGACGACGTCCGGCGGCGCGTCGAGCAGGTCGGCGGTGTAGCCGACCAGCTCGTTCTCCATCGTCAGCAGCGACGGGAACGCGGTCGGGTCGAGTCCGTTGGACCCGGCGTACGCCGCCACGGCCTCACGGCCGACTCGGTCGGCCTCGGACAGCCCGCTGTCGTAGACGTAGGCCAGCGTGCGACCTCCGTGCACCGGCACGTCGCCGGCCTGCATCGCCCGCAGCCGGGCGAGCACGTCGTCGCTCATGGAACCTCCTCCGGGTTTCGAGATGACTGCTGCGCAAACTCCTCGACGACCGAGATGTCGAGCGTGTATCGACGCAGGAACACCAGGCTCAGCAGCGTGAGCAGCGCCGGGATCACCGAGAACCCGATCACGATCGCGGTCACGGCCGACGACGGTTGCTCCGCGTCACCCGTGGTGGACGAGACGTAGCCACCCAGGGCGAGCACCAGCGCGAAAAGTCCCGGCCCCATCGCCAGGCCGAGCGTCTCACCCGCGGTCCAGACACCGGTGTAGACGCCGGCCCGGTTCTGTCCTGTGCGACCGGCGTCCACCGCGGCGGCGTCCGGCAGCATCGCCAGCGGGAAGACCTGCGCACCGGCGTAGCCGACTCCGACCAGCGCGGTCGCCCCGAACACCATGGCCGACGGCTCCGACCGCGCCCCGACCAGCAGCAGCGCTCCGAGCGCGAGCACCAGTGACGCGGCGACGTACCCGCGCTTCTTGCCGACCCGACCGCCGATCCGCGCCCACACGGGCGTCAGCACCACGGCCGGCCCGACGAAGCAGACGAACAGGATCGTCGCCGCGCCACTGCCCCCGAGCACATGGCGCGACATGTAGTCGACGCCGGCCAGCATCGATCCAACCCCGAGTGCCTGCACGACGAACGTGGTCAACAGCAGCCGGAAGTCTCGCGCGCCGGCCACGATCCGCAGCTGGTCGCGCAGCCCCGCCGAGTCGGCCACGGGCGCGCCGACCGGCGCGTGCCGGGTGCCGAAGTAGGCGCCGACCACCCCGGCCACCAGCAGCATCGCGACCACGACGCCCATCACCGCGTAGCCGGCCCGGCCGCCCACGGCGTCGCGGATCGCGGGTGCGGTCGCGCCGCTCAGCATGATCGTGAACGCGAGGATCCCGACCCGCCACGTCATCAGCCGGGTGCGCTCGTCGTACGACGAGGTGATCTCGGCGGGCATCGCGACATACGGCACCTGGAAGAACGCGTAGGCCGTCGCGCACAGCACGAACATCACCAGCACCCACAGGCCGTCCGCTGTGGTCGAACCGAGGTCGACCGAGGCGAACATCAGCGCGAAGAACACCGCGAGTGCGAGCCCGCCCCGCAGCAGGAACGGCCGTCGCGGACCACGCGGGTCGGTGGACCTGTCGCTGATCCGGCCCGCGATCGGGTTCAGCACAACGTCCCACGCCTTCGGCGCGAAGACGATCACGCCCGCGAGCGCGGCCGTGATGCCGAGCGTGTCCGTGAGGTAGGGGAGCAGCATCAGCCCCGGCACCGTGCCGAACGTGCCGGTCGCCACCGATCCCAGTCCGTAGCCCACTCGCAGGCGACGATCCAGGGTCCCCTCCGGCATGGGAGGAATCTAGTGCTACCGGTCGATCGCCTGCGCGATCAGGCCCGCGGCAGCCCGCTGCTCCTCGGCGAACGGGTGAAGGGCCGCCGCCCGGCCGGTGTCGGTGCGTACGCCGTTGACCCAGGCCTTCTTGCCGGCACAGGCGTCGTGTCCCTTGGAGGCGGCGTACAGGTCGACGAAGACGGAGCCTGTCCGCTCGGCCGCAGACCTCATCTGCTGGCTGAGGGAGCGCGTGACCGCGTTGAGGGCGACCGTGTCGCGGCGATCGACCGGCAGCACCTTCGGGCAGGAGCGCGTCGGGTCGAGGATGCGGGGATAGCCGACCAGTACGACGGTCGCTTCGGGCGCCTTGCGGTGGATCGCGCGAAGGTCGCGCGTGACCAGGGCCCCGATCCTGCGGACGTCGGCGGACGCCACACGCACGTCGACCTGCCCGCACCGGACGCCCTCGCTCGGCGCGAAGATGCGGCCCTGCGGACCGCTGATCGGGCAGGTGCCGACGAGCGAGCCGAACAGGCCGAAGTCGTTGCCGCCGATTCCGACGGTGACCAGGTCGGTGTCGCGCGTGACCGCGGCGAGCTGGGGCGGCACGGTCTGCTCCTGGAAGGTGTTCTGGCGACCGGTGAGGTCCTTGCTGGTCGCGCCGCTGCACGAGACGTCGACGTGCTTCACGTCGAGCTTCGCACCGAGCAGCGCGGGGTAGTTGCCGCTGGAGCGCAGGCAGCCCCCGGCGACGTCCGTGAGGTAGACGTACGGCGCCGCCGTGTAGGAGTCACCGAGCGCGACGTACCTGCGGATCTTCGTCGCGTCCGCCGAGCCGCTCGAGGTCGAGCCCCCGCCGGAGCCCGTGGTCGCGCCGTCGGCGCCGCAGCCGGAGAGGCCGAGCAGGGCGACGACGAGCAGGATCGCCAGACGTCTCACTTGCGGGCGAGCCCCCGCGACGACGCGGAGCGGTAGGTGCGGTCGGGGCTGGCGCCGATCGACGGCGGGTCGCCGCCGGTCATCGCCTGCGTGGGTCGCGCGGCGGCGGGCATGCGCTTCGCCGGCGACTGTCTCGGCGAGGCCGGCTCGGAGTCAGCTGTGGAGTGCTCCGAGATCCACTCGTCCATGATCCGCCAGGTCGTGCCGCGGGCGGCGCGCCCGGTCAGCATGCCGAGGTGGCCGCCCGGCACGATCTCGAAGCGCACCTCGGAGGCGTTCGGCAGCAGCGGCACCAGCGCGCGCACGGAGTTGATCGGCGCGATGCCGTCGGTGTTGCCGGCCAGCACCAGCACCGGCAGGGTGATCGCGTCGGTGCGGATGTCGTGGCCGTTGATGTCGATCACGCCGTCCTTGAGCGCGTTGTTCCGCACCATGCGGTGGTAGAGCTGCCCGAACGTGCGGCCGGGGTAGGCGATCATGTTGGCGGCGAACCGGTCGACGGCCTCGAGCTGGGCCAGGAACTCCGCGTCGTCGAGGTTGCGCAGTCGGACGTAGGGCTTGGTCACCAGCTTCTGAACACTGGCCAGCTGGAACGCGCGCCGGACCAGTGGCTTCGGCGCGCCACCGACCAGCCGGTAGACGTGGGTCACCATGCCGCCGTTGCCCAGGTCGAGGATCGGGCGCAACGGCGCGATCAGTGGCACCTGGGAGACGTCGAAGGGTGACCCCACGACGGTCAGGGAGGCGATCGGCAGGTCGGTGTCGTTGGCCGCGGCCAGCACCGAGAAGATCCCGCCGAGGCTCCAGCCGATCACGTGCACGGGGCGGCCGCCCGCGTGCTCGCTGGCGCCCCGGATCGCCTCGGGCACGACCTCCTCGACCCAGTGCTCCATGCCGAGGGTGCGGTCGCGGAAGCTGATCTCGCCGTACTCCACGAGGTACGTCGGCCGGCCCGCCTGCACGAGGTGCTCGACCAGCGAGCAGGAGCGTCGCAGGTCGTAGCAGAGCGCGGGCGCCGCGAGCGGGGTGACCAGCAGCACCGGGTCGCCGGTGTCGCGCACGTGCCTCTGCGGTCGGTAGTGGTACAGCTCGCGCAGCGGTCCGTCGTCGATCAGCGTGCGCGGCATCGGACGGAGATCGGCCAGCCCGCCGTACAACATCTGGTGCGCGACGTTGGAGGCTGCGGACACGATCTGCCCCGGCTTGGGGATCAGATCCATGCTGCGAAGGGTACCGATCGGTTCCACGGTGGGACGCGGTGCCATCAACCCAGCCAGGACAAGGTCGCACTGGTCACCGACGGCTTCTGCTGACCCTCAGGAACGACTGGCGGGCTTCACGTTCTTCTCGTGGGTGACGGCTGTGCCCCCGAGCGCCTCGAGGAACGAGCCGGCCCAGGCGGCGACGTCGTGCTCGGCGACGGTCTTGCGCATCGCCCTCATCCGCTTGGTGCGCTCCTTCTCCTCGGCGGAGTACGCCGCGAGCATCTGCGCCTTCATGCCGTTGATGTCGTAGGGGTTGACCAGGTAGGCCTGACGCAGCTCCTCGGAGGCGCCCGCGAACTCCGAGAGCACCAGCGCGCCGTCGCCGTCGAAGCGGCAGGCGACGTACTCCTTGGCGACCAGGTTCATGCCGTCGCGGAACGGCGTCACGACCATGATGTCGGCGGCACGGTAGAGCGCTGCCATTTCCGCCTGCGGGTAGGACGAGTGCATGTAGCTGATCGCCGGACGACCGATCCGGCCGTGGTCGCCGTTGATGTGGCCGACCAGCCGGTCGATGTCGTCGCGGAGGAGCCGGTACTGGTCGACCCGCTCGCGCGACGGGGTCGCGACCTGCACGAAGACGGCGTCCTCGACCGTCACGTGTCCGTCGGCGATCAGCTCGCCGAACGCACGGAGCCGGGCGCGGATGCCCTTGGTGTAGTCGAGCCGGTCGATGCCCAGGAACACCTTGCGCGGGTTGCCGAGCTGCTGCCGGATCTCCTCGGACCGCTTCTGCACCTCCTCGGAGCGGGCCAGCTCCTCGAACGCGCCGGTGTCGATCGAGATCGGGAACGCCTTGGCGGTCACCACCCGGCCGTCGGGCAGGAACACCTGGTCGCGGTGGGTCTTGTGGCCGACGCGCTGCCGGACCAGCCGGACGAAGTTCTGGGCGCCGCCGGCGAGCTGAAAGCCGACCAGGTCGGCGCCGAGCAGGCCCTCGAGGATCTGCCGACGCCACGGCAGCTGCTGGAACAGCTCCGCGGGCGGGAACGGGATGTGCAGGTAGAAGCCGATCCTGAGGTCGGGCCGGAGGTCGCGCAGCATCTGCGGCACCAGCTGGAGCTGGTAGTCCTGCACCCACACCGTGGCGTCCTTGGCGGCCGCCTCGGCCGCCCGCTCGGCGAACCGTTGGTTCACGCGCACGTAGGCGTCCCACCACTCCCGGTGGAACGACGGCTTGGCGGCCAGGTCGTGGTACAGCGGCCACAGCGTGTCGTTGGAGAAGCCCTCGTAGAAGTTCTCGATCTCGGCCTGGCTCATCGAGATCGGCACCAGCTGGATGCCGCCCTCCTCGAACGGCTCCAGGTCCTCGTCGGTGCCGCCGGGCCATCCCAGCCAGGCACCCTGGTTGGCCGTCATCACGGGCATCAGCGCGGAGACCAGGCCGCCGGGGGAGCGACGCCACGTGGCGTTGCCCTCGTCGTCGACCACGCGGTCGACCGGCAGCCGGTTGGCGACGACGACAAGGTCGGCACCCTGCTGATTGCGGCGGGAGGGACTCACGCCGCCACCCTATGCGGCTCGGGCTGGCCCGACATGAGGTGTCGGGCTGGCAGGATCGTGGTGGCGCCCCGCGCTCCGTAGCGTCGTTCCCATGACGCACACGCTCACCCAGAGACTCGACATGACTGCTGATGACACGGCTCCACTCTCGCGGGGGCCCGAGGGCGACGGCTGGTGGCGCCGGCTGCTCCGCGACACCGGGTACACGCTCACCGCCTTCCCGATCGCGCTCGTGGCGTTCGTGGTGGCCGTGGTCGGCCTGTCGTTGGGAGCCGCCACCCTGGTCATCGGCGTCGGGTTCGTGGTGCTGGCCGGCACCCTTGTCGTGCTGCGCGGCTTCGCCCACCTCGAGCGGCTCCGGCTGCGCTCGGTCCGGGGTCGGACCAGCCCGGTGCCGTCGTACGCCGTGGCGCGCGCGGGCGACTCGACGGTCCGTCGGCTGGTCACACCGCTGCGCGACGCGCAGTCGTGGCTCGACCTGCTCTGGGGGGTGCTGGGCTTCGCGACCGGGACCACGGCCTTCGCGGTCACGGTCGCGTGGTGGGCCGGCTCGTTCGGCGGGATCACGTACTGGTTCTGGCAGCGTTGGCTGCCGGTCGACGACGGCACCGAGACCCTGGCCAGCATGATCGGGCTGGGCGTCGGCCGCGAGCCGGAGATCTGGCTCAACCTGGGCCTGGGTCTCGCCGGCCTCCTGCTCCTCCCCGTGGTGGTGCGCCTGATGGCGACGATGCACGCGAGCCTGTCCTGGGTGCTGCTGTGCAGCCGGGCCGAGCTCCAGCGCGACGTACGGCACGCGGAGGGTGGCCGCGAGGCCGCCCGGATCGCCGAGGCGGACTCGCTGCGCCGGCTCGAGCGCGACATCCACGACGGCCCGCAGCAGCGGCTGGTCCGGCTTCAGATGGACCTCGGCCGGGCCGGAAAGCAGCTGGACCAGGACCCGCGGCAGGCGAAGCTGACGATCGACGCGGCGATGCAGCAGGCCCGTGACACCGTGGCCGAGCTGCGGTCGCTGTCGCGAGGGATCGCACCACCGGTGCTCGTCGACCGGGGTCTGGTCGCCGCGTTGCAGGAGGCGTTCGCCCGCGCCCCGTTCCCGGTGCACGCGACGATCGACGTGCCCGGCCCCTTGCCCCCGCACGTCGAGACCACCGTCTACTTCGTGGTGTCCGAGGCGCTGACCAACGTGGCCAAGCACAGCGGTGCCGGCCGGGTCGAGGTCGGCGTGGTGCAGGTCGGCCGCCGGCTCCGGGTGGCGGTCACCGACGACGGTGCCGGTGGCGCCCAGGTCGGCAAGGGCCACGGCCTGGCCGGGCTCGAGCAGCGGGTGCGGGCCGCCGACGGCACGCTCGAGATCACCTCGCCGGCCGGCGGACCCACTTCCCTGCGGGCGGAGCTCGCATGCGACTAGCCGCAACGCCCTATCCCATGGCCTGCTGCGCGACGCGATGCACGCACGCTGGCTGCGTTGTCGTCACTCGACGGGTGTCCACCCGCCTTCGCTCCTCCGCCTTGCCATCGCACGCGCCTCACGACGCTCGCGACGGCCGAGGATAGGGCGATGCGACTAGTGGTCGCGGACGACTCGCTGCTCCTGAGGGAGGGTCTCCAGCTGATCCTGAGCGAGGCCGGCCACGAGGTCGTCGCCTCGGTCGGGGACGGTCCGTCCTTCGTCGCCGCGGCGCTCGAGCACCGGCCCGACGTCT
>Ga0207675_100007155_pt1 | contig 10545 bp, 8 predicted proteins | sample KBSSwiS42_FD_184305 | JGI IMG/M metagenome (GOLD analysis project Ga0207675, IMG submission 184305) | Switchgrass rhizosphere microbial communities from Kellogg Biological Station, Michigan, USA - KBS Switchgrass S4-2 (SPAdes) (version 2) | ecosystem: Host-associated > Plants > Roots >...
GCCCCCTGCAGCGTCGGCAGGAAGTAGTTCGAGACACCTTCCTTGTCTGCGTACTTTTTCAGGCTGGATGACGGCAACGCCGCGGCGATCACATCAACGGTGCCGTTGTCGAACGCCAATTCCAGTGCCGACTCGTCGGTGTAGACCGGCAGCTCGACCTTCTTGAACGGCGACTTGGGTCCCCAGTACCCGTCGTACTGGGTCAGCTCGTACTTGACGCCGGTCTGCGCGGTCGTCAGCTGGTACGGGCCGGTGCCCAAATCATGGGAGGACAAGTAGGTTTGGGCGTCGTCAGAGCCGGCATTGGCCTTGAGGCCCTCCGGCGATTCCATCTTCGGACCGAACGGCGACGCAAGGTAACTCAGGAACGCGGTGTTCGGCTGCTTCAAGGTGATTACCGCCGTCAAGTCGTCGGGCGTCTCGACGCTCTTGACCACGTCGACCATATACGCCGCACCACCTTTCACCGCGATGCGGCGCTTGAACGCGACATCGACGGCGGCGGCGGTGAACGGCGTGCCGTCGTGGAAGGTCACGCCCCTGCGCAGGTGGAACGTGTACACATCATTGGTGGGGTTGACCTCCCACCTCTCGGCTAGCCGTGGCGCGATCTCGACTTTGTCGGTGTTGTTCTTGTACTGGACCAAGCCTTCGTAGGCGTTGATCATGATCACGGTGCCGTTGTTGGCGTAGTAGATATCGGGGTCGGGCGGCTGCCCGATGTCGCCGAGCAGGCCGACGGTCAGGGTGCCGTCGGTGGGTGCGGCGGACGTGCCTCCCCCGCCTCCGGTGGGTGTGCCGGAACTACACGCGGCCAGCGCCAGGGTCAGCGCGGCGCATACCGCGACTCCGCGCAGCAGTCGGGTGTGCATAGGAGACTCCTTTGTTCGGTTGGGCAAACGAAAAGTGTTGCGACGCTTCATTCGGCGGCCACCCTCGGATCGGCGAGCGCCTGCAGCAGGTCGACAACGAGGTTGGACAGGACGTAGATCGCCCCGAGCACGAGCGTGACCCCGGCAATCGCCGGGAAGTCGGCGACCGGGATCGAAGCGGCCAGGTAGTTGCCGATGCCGGGCCACGAGAAGACCTGTTCGACGACAACCACGCCGGCGAACATGTATCCGAGCTGCAGACCGCCCATCGACAGGGCAGGCCCCATGGCGTTCCGCACCACGTGGTGGGCGACCACCTGCTGCTCGGTCAGGCCCTTGGAGCGGGCCGTGCGCACATAGTCGACGCCCAGGACCGCCTGCAGCGACGACCGGAACACCCTGCCGATCGCGACCGCAGGTGCGACCGACAGCACGACCGCTGGCAGCACCAGGTGCTGCAGCGCATTGACGAACGCGTCGGTCTGGCCGTGCAGCAGGGTGTCGAGCGCCTGCATCCCGAACGGTCCCGGATCTTGGAAATCCCCAACGCCCCTCGCGGGCAGCCACCCGAGCTGGCCGAAGAACACGATGATGCCGACGATCGCCAGCAGGAACGGCGGCGCCGTCGCCAGCAGCAGCAGGACGCCCCGGCCGATCGAGGCCCCCGGCCACCGAAGCGCGCCGGACATCGCATACAACGCCGCCAGCAGTAGCGCGATGAGGAACGCCGTGACGACGAGTTCAACGGTGCTCGGCAGATAGGTGGCGATGTCGGAGATCACCGGTTGGCGGGTGCGCAGCGACCGGCCCAGATCACCGGTGAACAGCCCGCCGAGGAAGCGAAAGTACCGGGTGAAGAACGGGTCGTTCAGGCCGAGCCGCTGCCGCTCCGCCGCGACCATTTCCGGGGACGCGTTGGCCCCGACATACGCGCGTGCCGGATCACCGGGCGAAACGGCTTGCAGCACAAAGATAACCAGCGATAAGACGAGCAGGATGAGCACGGCGGCCGAGAGCCGGCGGGTCACAAAGCGCAGCATCAACTCACCTCCGCACCGGCATCAGGTTGCGGATGGCGTCGCCACCGAGGTTGGCGATCAGGCTCAGCATCAGCACCGCGATGCCCGGGATGCCGGGCACCCACCACTGACTGAGCAGCTGACTCAATGAGCGTGCGGTGTCGGCGCCCAGCTCGGGGGCGGGCGCCTTTTGCCCGAGCCCCAGGAAGGACAGCGCGGCGAGCAGCAGCACGACGTTGCCGACATCCAGGCTGGCACTGACAACCGCGGTCGGCACGACGCCGGGCAGCAGGTGGCGGGTCAGGATCCGCGGCCGGCTGACCTCGGCCAGCCGGGCGGCCTCGACGTGTGGGCGGGCGGCAAGCGCCTTGACCTCGCCGCGCACGATGCGGGCGTAGTAGGGCCACCAGACGATCGCGACGCCGATCAGGGTGTTGACCAGCCCGGACCCCAGCGCGGCGACGATGGCGATGGCGACCAGTGCACCGGGGAGCGCGAGAAACAAATCGGTGACGCGCATCAGCAGAATCGCGTCGACCCAGCCGCCGGTCGCGCCGGCGATCAACCCGATGGTGCCCCCGATGAGCAGGCCGCTCGCCACCACCACTAGTGCGCTGAGCCAGCTCACCTGAATACCGATCAGGGTGCGGGACAACAGATCTCGACCGATCCCGTCGGTGCCGAGCAAGTGCCCGGGACTCAGCGGGGGCAGGTTGAGGGGTCCGACGGGTTGGATCGGGTTGTACGGGGCGAGCTGTCGCGCGAAGACGGCGACAAGGGTCACCAGGCCAAGCAGCCCGACCAGGGCCCACGCTACCGGCCTAGCCAGCCGCGCACCCCCGACCGACACCGGCCGCAGCCGGCCGCGGGGCACCAGCGTGGCGGTCACCTCGCAGCTCCCTCGACGATCTCGGGCACCGCGGCGAGCAGGGTGCGGGTGTAGGCCTCGCGGGGTTGCGAGATCACCTGCTCGGCAGGACCCAGCTCGACGACGCGGCCGGCCTGCATCACGGCGATGCGGTCCCCCATCAACCGGGCGACCGCCAGGTCGTGCGTGACGAACAACACCGTCATCCCGATCCGCGCCCGCAGATCGCGGATGAGGGCCAGCATGCTCTTGGCCAGCGAGGCGTCCAGGGCGCTGGTGGGTTCGTCGCACAACAACACCGCGGGCGGGATCATCGTGGCGCGGGCGAGGCCGACACGCTGCCGCTGCCCGCCGGACAACTCACCGGGGTGGGCCTTACCAACCTCCGGAGGCAGATCGACCGCGGCCAGCGCGGCGATCACGCGGTCCTTGACATCCGCCCGCGACAGCTTGAGCCGACGCAATCGCTCCCCGAGCATTTCACCGACGCTCATCCATGGGGTGAGCGACGAGCCGGCGTCCTGGAACACCATCTGCGGTCCGCCGGTGCCGGTGAGCGTGACCGACCCGGACGTCGGCTGGTCGAGCCCCGCGACGATCCGCAACAGAGTCGACTTGCCGGACCCGCTCTCCCCGACGATCGCCAGCGCCTCGCCCAGCGCGATATCCAGGTCGATCCCGTCGACAGCGTTGATCTCACCGGAGTCGCCTCGAAACCGGCCGCCGCCGCGGCGCACGGTGAACGTACGGCGCAGGTCGCGGATCCGCACGGCCGGCTCGGCTGGCTCGGCGGCCCCGGTGAATCGCTCGTCGCGGGGCATCGTCAGGCTGAGCCGGGACGCCAGCAACGAGCGGGTGTACTCGTGCTGCGGGTTGCGTACCACGTCAGCGGCCGGGCCGATTTCGACCAGCACGCCGTCGTGCAGAACGGCGAGCCGGTCCGCGATCTGGTCGGCGACTCCGAGGTCGTGGGTGATCAGCAGGACCGAGCAGCCGAAGTCGGCACGCAGCTCGCGCAGCAGGTCCAGCAGCTGTGCCTGCACCGTGACATCGAGCGCGGTCGTGGGTTCGTCGGCGACGATCAGACCCGGGCGGCCGCCGACCGCGATCGCCGCCATCACGCGTTGCCGCAGCCCACCCGAGAGCTCGTGCGGATAGACCCGCAGGCGCAGTTCGGCGTCGCGGACCCCGACCGTTTCCAGCAGCCGGACGGATTCGGCGTCGTCGTCGGTGACCTCGCCGATCTGCTTGCCGATCCGCATCGTCGGGTTCAGCGACGTCATCGGGTCCTGGAAGATCGCGCCGAGCACCTCGCGGCGCACCCGGCGCAGCTCGGCCGGCTTCGCGCGCAGCATGTCCACCCCGCCGACGGTGACCTCGCCGTCGGCCTCCGGATAGGAACTGTGCGGAAGCAACCCGAGCAGGCTCAACGCGAGAACGCTTTTGCCGGACCCGGACTCGCCGACAAGGCCGAGGATTTCGCCCGGCCGGATCTGCAGGTCGATGTGCTTGAGGACCTGGCTCCGAATTCCGTTGCGCACCAGGGACAGCGAGTAGTCACTGACAATGGCGACCGGTGTCGCCAATCCGCTCACGACGACACCTCCGCAACAGCTCCCGGCGGCGGGAAGAGCGCGCGCGAATCCACCACGGCCCGGTGGATCTCGCTCGGCGTCGTCAGCCACACGCCGTCGGCGGTGGCGATGCGTTCTAGTGCCCGTGCGACCGCCCGGAGCCGGAACGGCACCCCGGTGATGAACGAATGCAGCACGATGCTCATCACCAGCGGGTGCTGCGTCGCCGAGAGTTCGGCGAACTCATCGACGATCATCTCCTCGAATTCGCGGGCGGACGCGAGCCGGCCGATCATGGTCGACGAGTCGTTGAGCTCCGCGTTGTACGGAATTGCCAGCAAGGGACCGGATTCCGTGGTCAGCCAGACGGGCTGATCGTCCAGGCGCAGATCGAGCAGGTAGCGGTACCCGGTTTCGGCCAACAGGGCCAAGGTCGCAGAGGTGTGGCTGAGCCAGGGGCTGGACCAGCCGCCCGGTGCCACCCCCTCCTCGGCGCGGATGCGGTCGGCGACGTCCGTGAGATAGGCGCGCTCGGCGTCGGGAGTCATCCCGGACAGCGAGTCGGAGTTGGACCGGCCGTGCCCGACGATCTCGGCCCCGGCCCGGCGAGCCGCCGCCATGACGGCCGGGGCTTCGTCGTACACGTCGGTGTTTAGCAACACTGCCGGCGGGATGCCAAGTCCGCGAAGCAATTCGAAGATCCGGAAGGCGCCGACCCGGTTGCCGTAGTCCCGCCAGGCCGTATTCACGAGGTCTGGGGCCGGCACGCCGGGCAGCACGTCCTCGGTGTGGCCGTCGCCGAACCGGTAGGACTCGACGCCGACACACACGACGACGGCGAGCTGCGCGCCGTTCGGCCACGTACCCGTCTGCCGGGCGGGCAGAGGGGTGTAAGAGTAGCCGGCGGGGTTAATCATGACGCCACCCAACGGCTGAAGCCGACATCCGTTGCGGCCGCCCTGCGCACGATGTGCTGGTACGCCGGGAACAGCCGATTGGCGCTCTCGCGGGCGGCCCGGATCGCCGGCAGCTTCGCAGCGAACAGCTCCCGCGCTTCGTCGAGCAACGCCGACTCCGCCACGCTGGTGACGTGGCCGCGTTCGGCGACCACGCGACCGGCCACCATGGTCAGCACGACGTCCCTTCCGTCCTCGCAATGCACCAACTGCTCCCTTAAGTCGTTGAGTGGTGTGAACGCGACGGCATGCAGGTCCACCAGAGCCAGGTCGGCCAGCGCGCCGGGCGCGATCGTCCCGAGGTCGTCGGCCCGCCGGGTGGCACGGGCACCGCCCCGCCACAGCGCGTCGAGAATCTCTGTCGGGGTAGGCCATTCGTCGCTGTCCAGCCCGGCGACGTTGTGGATCAGACCGGCGGTCTTGGCGACAGTCCAGACGTTGATGGTGTCGTCGCAGATCGCCTCGTCGGTGCCGAGCGCGACAGGGATGCCGTGATCCAGCATCGCGCGCCAGGGCAGCACACCGCTGCCGAGCCGCAGGTTGCTGACCGGATTGTGCACAACGGTTGAACCGGCGTCGGCGATCACGTCGAGGTCGGCGTCGTCGACCCACACCGCGTGGATCACGTTGGTGTGCGCCTTGAGAAGGCCTGCAGCAGCGCTGTATTGGACCAGAGACCGCCCGGCGAACCGCGGCTGCTCGGTCATCAGAGTGCGCTGGACCTTGGTCTCCAGCATGTGCGCGTACAACGGCAGACCGTAACGCTCGGCGAGATCGTCCAGCGCCGCGAAGTAGTCCAGGCTGACGCGTTGCGGTGCGGAGATCGACACGGCCGCCCGGATCCGGTCGTCGGCGGCGCCGTGCCAGGTGCTGATCAGGTGGTCGTAGGCCTCGAGCAGCTGTGCGGCGGAAGCGCCTGCCGGTTGGTGGAAGGTAGCGCGGGTGGGGTCGTCGAGATCGTCCAGGAATGGCAGCTTTTCGGCCTCGGTCAGCTCCGGCTGGTCCAGTGCGAGGAAGGCCCGGATCCCGCTGTCGCGGTACGCCGAAGCGACCGCGTCGATGATGTCCGGGTTTGGGAACGGCATCAGGAACGCGTCGTCCTGCACGCAGGTGATGCCGCGTTGCAGCATCTCGATGGCGCCGAGCATGGTCCGCAGGTAGGCCTCCCGCGGGCTGGCCGTCATGGCCGGGTCGGCGGGTGACTCGAACAGCATGAACAGCTCGAGCGGCAGACTCCGAACCGAGCCCTTGAGGTGGTTGGCCGGCGAGTGGAAGTGCGCGTTGATCAGCCCGGGCACCAACAGGTGTCGACCGCCGCCGTCGATGATCCGAGCTTCGGGTGAGGCGGGCAGGTGGTCGCCGACGGCGCTGATCCGATCGCCGTCGACCAGGACGTCGCGGGGACCGGTCATCGCGCCGGGGGCGGCGGTGTCGTAGATCAACACATGACGGAACAGCACGGTCATGGGCGCTCCAGAGGCAGACCGGGAACGGCGGCAAAGGTGTTGGCCCGTGACGTATTGAGCCGCATCGCCACCAGGCCGGCCGCGATACCGACGGCCGCCGCGACACCGTCGATGACGGGCACGCCCAGCGTGTCCGACAGCGGGTCGACGAGGTCGGCCAGGCCGGCGCAGCCGAGGACGACCGCCTCGGCATGGTCCGCCGCGATCGCCCTGCAAGCGGCCTCGGCGAACGCGTCGAGCAGGTGGGTCGAGCCGTCGACCAGCTCCGCCACCCGCACGTCAACCGCGATCACGCTGCAGCGGTGCTCAAGCCCGAGCGCGCGGACAACACGCTCGCTGTGCGCGATCGTGCGGGCCGGCAGCGTGATCACGACGAACCTGTGCGCCACCAGGCAGGCGGTCTGCAGCGCGGCCTCGGTCATCCCGACGACCGGACAGGTGGCGACCTCGCGGGCCGCCAGCACCCCGGTGTCGCCGAAGCAGGCGACGACGAACGCGTCGCTGTCGGCCCTGTGCTGATGTACCTGCTCGAGCACCCCGAGGGCGGCGATCGCCTCCTCGGCATGGCTTTCGACACTGGGCATGCCCACTGGAGGGTTGACGCCGGTAACCGTCACGCCGGCGCCCGCGACCGCTTGTGCCGCCGCGGTGATGGTGGCCGTCAGCTCCGCGGAAGTGTTCGGGTTGATCACCGTGATCCGAGTCATCGAGCCATCCCCGCCGAATTCGTAACGGCGGCAAGCAATCCGCCGATGCCTGGCGCGCCGACCGCGATGCGCGCCGCTGCCGCGCCTGCGGCGGCCGCGGCGTAAGGGTCACCGCTGCGTAGATGCTCGGCCGCAAACGCCCCGCAGAAGGCATCTCCTGCACCGGTGCTATCCACCGGTTCGACGACATCCGCTGACACCACAGTAGGTTCGGGGCGCTCTGAGGTCGCCACCAGGCATCCGGCCGCGGCGAGTTTGATGACGACCACCTGAGGCCCTAGCCCCAGGAAGGTTTCGGCGGCTGCGTTCAGCTCAGCGGTGCCGGCCAGGGTGATCGCTTCAATTTCGCTCGGCAGGAAGACATCACACGCTCGCACCGCATCCAGCAGCGCGGCCTCATGGCCGGCGATGTAATCCTCCTGCGGATCGAAGTAGACGGTCGCTGGGGTGCGCGCGCGCAGCCACGCGGCCAGCTCGAGCTGAGCATGCAGAGCCATCCCACACAGCAGCAGCCCGGGCGCGGCCAGGACGGCGTCGGACACGTCGGCGGGGTGCACCGAGAGCTCCTCGAAGTGCGCATCGCCCAGGACCAGATCCCAGACTCGGCCGCCGGCCTCATCGTAACGGACGACATTGCGCACCGTGGGCAGGTCGCGTCGGGGCAGCGCCGTGGGATCCGTACCGGCCGAACGGATTGCGGCCAGCAAAGCCGGCATAGCGTCGTTACCCAGCGGGGCAAGAATCGTGGGGTTGCCGCCGGAAACCCGGGCGGCGAGCGCGGCGAAAAGCGCATCCCCACCGACGGATTCGACCCGCTCCCCCGCCGGGGACACGGCCTCGTCGATGGTGAGATTGCCGATGCAGACCAGGCTGGATGCGTCAGTCATTGGCCACCGCCGCGGCGTAACAACTCAGGCCGAGGTGGTAGCCGGCCAACTGGGCCGGCAGCAGATAGAGCATGGGCGACAGCGGCTCCGGAATCGCCGGCAGGGTGATCACCTGGCCGGTGAGGTCGTCGAACGCACCCTCGCCATCGGTCGTGACGACATAGAGTCGACCGCCCCAGCGCAGCGCGTCCCTGCCGGTATCGACGGCACGCGGCACCGAAGGACCGGAGGGAGCGAGCAGGAACAGCGGCTCGCCCGCCTTCTGCGAGTTGTAGTGGTGGTACTCCTCCACCTGGATCTCGATCGCGTGCAGCGTCGTACATTCCTTGACCTTGGCCGCGCCGACGATGGCGGACGCAAGATTCGGTCCGCCGCCCGAGAACAGAACGGTATGCACCCCGGCCTCGACCTCGTCCTCGGCGATCTTGGCGATCAGCGGGTCGATCCGGCTCAACACCCCCGCCATAACATCGGGAACCTCATCGAAGGCCTCACGCAGCGGCGCAGCCGTGGTGGGAACGCGCCGCTCGCCCACCCGGATGGCCAATTCCAACAGCAACGCCAGCGCCGCGGTGGACGACTGGGTCGGCCAACCGACACGGGTCGCCTTGATCTCGAGCGATGTGTCGGCCTCGGATTGCAGCGTCGAGCCGGCCGTGTTGGTCAGGGCAACGGTATACGATCGGCGATGCTGAGCCAGCAGGAGCGCTTCGACGGTCCGCGTGGTCTCGCCGGAACTGGACAGGGCGACAACCGCCGTGCCGGTGTCGACGAGGTTCGTGTGGTAGTACGCGAACTCCAGGCTCTGCATGGGTTCACAGGGCACCCCGAGCGTGCTCTCGAGCGCCTGCCGCGCAGCGATCATGACGGCCAGCGAGTCCCCGCAGCCGACCAGCACGACACGACGGACGCCGGCGGTGAGCCGGTCGGCAATCTCGTCCAGAGTGGACGTATTGAGCTGCAGTGTTGCCTGTATCGCCGCCGGCTGGCCAAAGAGTTCCGGTCCGGTCGCTTCGACGCGAGAGTGCAGTTTCGGGTCCAGCGGATCATTGCTCGGCAGGGCGAGGACGTGGGCACGCTCAGCGTCGGAGACCCGCTGTACGACGGCGCGCTGGCGGACATCGAGCGGGCTGGTACCCGGATCGAGAAGGGGGCTCGCGGGAGCGCTCATCGTCGGGTACACACCGCTTTCGTTCATCGGCCATGGTGCGAGGCACCCTCACCTGGCGTTGGCCAAACGGTATACCGTTTCCGTTTCTTCCGTATCACGTTTCGTCACGCTCCGGTTAAGGGCATACCGTCGGTCGATTTCTGGAGGCCAACTGTTGTCCGATGCCAGACGCATGTATGACCGCCGGTCCGAGCTATCGGCGGGCTGGGGTGAACGGCAGATCACCCTCTGTCGCAACGCGGTTCATGAACTCCTCGGCGTCATCGACATCGAACTCCCCAATTCAATGCCGTTGATGTAGAGGAACGTCCACGCGCCAGCCCAGGCGGTTTGTGTACGCTTTCGGCCTCGACGGCGGCGGCGTGCACGACGGCGCGAAGAGAGGTGTTCCCGCTATCGGCGAGGCGCTGCCAGGTGAGCCGGAGACGGTAACCATCGCCGGTCTCGTCGATGTCGTTCTCACGGAAGCGGATTCGTGGATACCGATCAGCGTCGAGCGACTTCAACGCATTCGATCGCGCCAACGCCTTCTCCGGCAGTGCACCAGTGACGGACGCGCGGAACGACGCCGTCGGCCAGCGACATGGTTGCGTGCATGCGCATGCTGCGGCCAGCCTGAGTGTGCGACTCGGATCTGCCGCAGGTCAGCGGGACGAGGGTGGCTACAGACCGCGGGACAGGTCGCGATCGAGAAAGTGAGAGCTGACATCGCCACTGTAGAAGAGGCTCGGGTCGAAAGCATCGCCGAAGTGCTCACTCAGCAACGACGAGAACAGCAGGGCGGCCGACTGCGGCCGGTGGTTCATGACTAGTTGACTGGTCTCGCCCGCGTCGTTGAAGTACACGACGACGAAGTTGTAGATCTCGACTCCGGACGGATGGTAGGCCTCACTGCCGCGGATGCGGGAACGGTAGTCCTCCAAAAAGAGGTCGCCGCGCATGCCATAGAAGCGGAAGTCCTGGAACGCGTAGAGGCTCCGCGCGAAGCTCAGCATCTTCCCGACCTGTTCTGCACCACGCAATTC
>Ga0207675_100007156_pt1 | contig 10544 bp, 10 predicted proteins | sample KBSSwiS42_FD_184305 | JGI IMG/M metagenome (GOLD analysis project Ga0207675, IMG submission 184305) | Switchgrass rhizosphere microbial communities from Kellogg Biological Station, Michigan, USA - KBS Switchgrass S4-2 (SPAdes) (version 2) | ecosystem: Host-associated > Plants > Roots >...
TCCCCTTGGATGAGAACGGTAGCGTCGTTCTTTACCACGCGCCCGATGACCTTATAAATTTCTTGCATTGCCATGCTGTGACCAATGATCTGCTCGGTCTTTCCGGGCGTGGCGAGCACAGGCACGAAGTCTTTGACAGTGAGTTGCTGCGCCTCGCAGGCGCGGGCGGCGAGGGCCTTTACCTCTTCCAGGTCGAAGGGTTTGGGAAGATAGTCGAAAGCGCCACGTTTCATTGCCTCGACGGCGTTGGTGAGCGTCGTTTGTCCGGTCATGATGATAATAGGTGTCGTCAGTTGTGCTTCCTGGACGCGGAGGAGGAGATCAAGCCCGGTCAACTCCGGCATGCGAATATCGACAAAAGCCAGCGCAAATGCTCGCGTTTGCAAACACTCCCAGGCGAGTTTTCCAGAGGGGACGGTTTCCACAGTATAGCCTTCTTCTCTCAGAGTATCAGTGAGGACGCGACGAATGAGGTCTTCATCGTCGGCAATGAGAATAGCGGGTTGTGTCATAACTGTATTTTACGCGACGACGGGAAGATAAATGTGAAAAATTGTGCCCCGACCGGCCTCGCTTTCAACGCGAATTAATCCGCCGTGCTGCACGACAATGCGTTGACTAATTGCCAGACCGAGGCCAGTTCCCCCACTCTTCGTCGTGAAGAACGGAGTGAAAAGTTGCTCCAGATGTTCGGGAACAATCCCTGAACCGTTGTCACTCACATCGACCGAAAGAAAGCGCGCCATACGAATGGACTGTGGCGTGTCAACACGGTCAGGCTTCGCAGTCGTTTTTCGCGTGCGTGGTGGGCGGTCTTCTGGGGCAGGAAGAGGAGGTTCAAGGACAGCAAGCGGAGCAGTTGTTGAGCGCAAAATATGGAAGTCAGAGGCGATACGGGTTGTCACCGTCAATATCCCACCGCGGATACCCTGCAACGCTTGCAGACCGTTCTTAATAATATTTCTGAAGACTTGTGCGAGTTGCGTTTCGTCGCCCGCGACATTCGGTAAGCTCGGATCAAATTGGGTGATGATTTTTACTCCTTTGGGTGTTGTTTCGCGTTCGAGAAGAAGTACATCAGTTAGTACCTTATGTACGTTCATCGGCTGCGGGGTGAAGCGAGCATGGGGAGATAGCTGGAGTAATTGCTCCAACAGGCTACTCAGCCGATCAATCTCCCGAAGCATGACAGTTGTGTACTCGAAAGCCGAGGCATCGTCCTTAATGCGTCCCTGGAGGAGTTGGGTCGCGCCGCGAATACCTGCCAGCGGGTTGCGAATCTCATGAGCCAACCCGGCAGCAATGACGCTGAGCTGGGCCAAGCGCGTAGTTTGCTGTTCCTCCTGGGCGAATTCTTTCTGATGAGAGAGATCGTGCAGGACGGCAACAAGTCCGAGAAACAGACCTGCATTCGTAAGGATCGGAGAACATGTGAGGCGGACAGGGGTCGTACGGAGGGAACGGTTCTGCAAATCCCCTTCGCCTGCGGTCGGACTATGGTCGGAGGCGAGCATGCGTTTAATGATCGTCACAACCCACGGGTTACTGGCGAAGACTTCGGTATAGGGACGATGGCGGACGTGAGTTGCAGAGAGGCCGGTAAGCTGCTCAGCTGCCGGATTGACAAATGCCAGGCGGTGTTCTTGATCAAGGACAAACACGCCCTCCTCTAAACTACCAAGAATATGTTCCCAATAATCGGAAGGAAATTGGGCAGAAGGAAGGGCGAGGTCCAAGGTATGTTTTGTGCGCACGGCTACAGCACGTTCCATCGCAGACCATTTTCTCTCTGTCAAGGCGGGGTTGCCAAGACAAACCCAGGCCAGCTATGGTAGCGGCGTATGAAGTACTCAGACGCCTCCTGCCGACATGTGGCAGAACTCTTGATCGCGAGCCTTTGCGAGAAGAATCTGGTACGCCTGCCTCAGGAGAAGCGGGCTGCTGTCGTAACCAAGATGTCGGCTGCTCTGCTTGACAACTTCCGTCAGGAAGAAGCCATTGAAAAAGAGGCTGAGCAACTGGCTGAGGAGCATCTGCGCAAAGCTCCTCCCGGGATGGATCGCCGTCGTGTTGTGCAGATGATCAAGCAACGCCTGGCAGAAGAACGGCGCTTTTCCCTATGAACCGCTTGTCTGACAACCGTGTTGCCGCCCTTTCTAGGCTGCTGTTACGGACACTGACTCCTGAAGGGGAAGTCTTAAGCGAACGGGCGGCCTTGGTCGAGGCTAAACGCTTATTATCAGAACACTTTCAGCGCGACGAAAAAATCGATGAGATCGTTCGCCGTAAGATCGCCTCTCTTTCCCGCCGTGTTGTGCCTGGGAGCGCCGAGTGGGAGGTGCTCTACCGTCGCTACTTTGAAGAAGAGACAAGAAAACACAAAATCTAGATCAATTTCCCTTGACAACCTAGCGGAAGTGATTAACTAGTTTACGTTCGTCCACGCGCGGGAGTCACTTAACCGACATCCCCGGGCGGTCAAAAACATACAACCTAAGATATATAGCGAGGAGAAAGGAGAGAGGTATGAAGATTCGACCCCTACAGGATCGAATTATTGTCAAACGGATCGCAGAGGAAGAGAAAACCAAAGGCGGAATCATCATTCCTGACACCGCCAAGGAAAAACCGCAGGAAGGCAAAGTCATTGCGGTTGGCAAGGGCAAAGTAAATGAGGACGGAAAAGTCACTCCTCTCGATGTAAAAGCTGGCGATAAGGTGTTATTTGGCAAATACTCTGGAACCGAAGTGAAGATTGATGGCGAAGAACACCTGATCATGCGCGAGGATGACATCCTCGGGGTGATCGAATAAGCGTCGCGCACACGTGAGGAGGAAACACTATGGCCGCGAAAAATGTCAGATTTGGTCAAGATGCGAGAGATAAAATCTTAAAAGGTGTCAACGTGCTCGCGGATGCCGTGACCGTGACCCTCGGCCCTAAGGGCCGCAACGTCGTTATCGAGAAGTCCTTTGGCGCGCCGGTCGTTACCAAAGACGGCGTGACTGTCGCCAAGGAAATCGAACTCGAAGATAAGCTTGAGAACATGGGCGCACAGATGGTGAAAGAAGTCGCCAGCAAGACGTCCGACATCGCTGGTGACGGGACGACCACCGCGACCGTGTTGGCACGCGCGATCTATTCTGAGGGCGTGAAGATGGTGGCGGCTGGGCACGATCCCATGAGTATCAAACGTGGCATCGATAAAGCCGTTGGCGCTCTCATCGGGGAGTTGAAAGGGTTGTCGAAGCCGACCCGTGATCAAAAAGAAATCGCTCAGGTCGGGACGATTTCTGCCAATAACGACTCTACCATTGGCGAGATCATTGCTGAAGCGATGAACAAAGTCGGCAAAGAAGGCGTGATTACGGTTGAAGAAGCCAAAGGACTGGAAACTACCCTTGATGTCGTCGAAGGTATGCAGTTCGACCGTGGCTATCTCTCCCCATACTTTGTGACTGATCCCGAACGTATGGAGTGCGTGTTCGAAGACGTCTATATTCTCAACAACGAGAAGAAGATCTCCGGCATGAAGGACCTGCTCCCGGTGCTCGAACAAGTGGCGAAGAGCGGTCGTCCGCTTCTTATCATTGCCGAAGACATCGAAGGTGAAGCGCTGGCAACACTTGTTGTGAACAAGATCCGTGGCACCTTACAGTGCGTTGCGGTAAAAGCCCCCGGTTTCGGCGATCGCCGTAAAGCGATGCTGGAAGACATTGCCATCCTCACTGGCGGTCGTGTGATTGCCGAAGAGCTTGGCGTGAAGCTGGAAAGTCTCACGCTGAATGATCTCGGTCGCGCGAAACGCATCGTGGTGGACAAAGACAACACGACCATCGTTGACGGTGCCGGCAAGAAAGCCGACATCGAAGGCCGCATCAAGCAAGTGCGCGCACAGATCGACGAGACGACGTCGGATTACGACCGTGAAAAACTGCAAGAGCGCTTAGCCAAGATGATTGGTGGCGTGGCGGTAATCAAGGTTGGTGCCGCGACCGAAATCGAAATGAAAGAGAAGAAAGCTCGCGTCGAGGATGCACTTCATGCGACCCGTGCAGCAGTCGAAGAAGGGATCGTTCCTGGCGGTGGCGTCGCGCTGATTCGCGCTTCGAACGCCCTCAACAAAGTTGAGGCGAGTGAAGAAGAGACTGTAGGTGTCAATATCGTGCGCAAAGCGTTGCAAGAGCCGCTGCGCTGGATCGCGACGAATGCTGGCGAAGAAGGTTCGATCGTGCTCGATCGTGTGCGCAGCAACAAAGGCGCGTTTGGTTTCAACGCCGCAGCCGGTGAATTCGAGGATCTCATCAAAGCCGGTATCATGGATCCGACCAAAGTGGTGCGCACCGCACTGCAGAATGCGGCCTCAGTTGCTGGGCTTTTGCTTACGACCGAAGCTACAGTCTCAGAAAAGCCGGAGGAGAAAGGCGCCGGTGGTATGCCTCCGATGCCTCCGGGTGGTATGGGCGGCATGGGCGGCATGATGTAGTACGTCAAGCGTAAAACGTTAGCTGTAGGACTCACATTCACGAGTCACGCAACACGGTTTCGTGTTTTGCTTCCACATGGCCCTGCTGGGGAAACCTGGCAGGGCCGTTGTGTTTTGTGACCCCCGTAGTAGCAGACTTGCAAAACGCACCACACTTGGCGAAAGATACAGAGAGGAGGTGCTGACATGGCGCAACAGATGCACGAGATCGACTATAAGATCTTTGGCGATGATATGCAGTTTGTTGAGATCGAACTTGATCCGGAAGAGGCCGTCGTCGCTGAAGCTGGCGGCATGATGTACATGGACGATGGCGTCGCGATGGAAACGATCTTTGGCGACGGAAGACAGCAAAGCTCAGGGTTTCTCGGGTCGCTGCTTGGCGCTGGCAAACGATTGCTTACCGGTGAGTCGTTGTTCATGACCGTATTTATCAACAAAGGGCAGGGCAAACGACGAATCGCCTTTGGGGCGCCGTACGCCGGGAAAATTATCGCTGTCCATCTGGGAGACGTTGGCGGTGAACTCATTGCGCAGAAAGATTCATTCCTCGCAGCGGCAAAGGGCGTCTCTCTTGGCATTGCCTTTCAGAAGAAAATTGGTGTCGGTTTCTTTGGCGGCGAAGGGTTCATTATGCAACGATTGCAGGGGGATGGCCTCGCGTTTATTCATGCCGGCGGGACAATGATGGAGCGAACCCTCGCATCAGGAGAAATGATTCGCGTCGATACCGGCTGTCTTGCCGCCCTTCAACCCTCAGTGCACTACGATATTGAGTTTGTTGGTAAGATCAAATCCGCGCTGTTTAGCGGCGAAGGTCTATTCTTTGCGACGTTGCGCGGTCCCGGAAAAGTGTGGCTTCAATCGCTTCCATTAAGTCGACTTGCCAGTCGTATTTATGCAGCGGCACCGCAAACCGGTGGCGCTGGTCGTGAAAGTGGATCCTTGCTCGGTGGGCTTGCAGGTGGTCTGTTCGGCAGTGATGAGTAAATTATCAGTATGGGCTATCCCGCAGTTCTTCATGACCCTGTGTCTGGTGCGACTCGCCGGGTGACAGTGACGTGGGACTCTGCGTTACAAGGCGCTCTACGTGTCGATGACGGTAATAGTACTCCTCATGACGTTGCCGCAGCAGATTTGTCGCTATCCCGGGGAGGATGGAGTGGAGACGCGATTAATTTTTCGTGGCAACACCAAGGCAAGATGTGGGCAATTACTGTTGACGATCAACAAGCAATTGCGCAGTTAGCTAAAGAACTCCCGCCGAATTTCTCGGGGCAGATTATTGCCTGGCAAAAACAAAGCAAGCGCAGTGAACACTGGACGACAGCAGCACTCTCATTTTTCGGGCTCCTCGCGCTGTTGCCGGTGCTGCTCCTGATCGTACTGTTCATGATGCGGGACCGCATTCTGGATGCAGTTATTGCTAAACTGCCAACTAGCATTGATGCCCAAATTGGCGATCTCTTGCACGCTCAAATACTTCAGTCTAAGGAGCTGGTGAAAGAGGGGCCTGCGGTTGAAGCCGTACGAGCGGTTGGACAGCGATTTATCGCCCATCTCCCGAAGCAAGATTTTAACTTTCGTTTTGAGGTAGTGAACGATAAATCCGTCAATGCCTTTGCCGCACCGGGTGGGGTCATCGTCGTGCATACTGGTCTCCTCGCGAAAGCCGCCTCGGTTGATCAGCTTGCAGGAGTCTTGGGCCATGAAGTTACTCATGTCACCCGCCGACACTCGCTCCGGCAGATTGTCTACGACTTAGGGCTAACCACCACACTCCAGTGGTTGCTTGGGGTGCCGGATGGAGTGGCGGATACCATTGCTGGCGCAGTGGCGGACCTGAGTGGACTGGAGTTCAGTCGTGAACAAGAGGCTGAAGCGGACCGTGGAGGCGTTGAGTTGTTGCAGAAAGCGCAACTTCCGGCAACCGGGCTGAAATCGTTCTTTGAGGAACTTGCTCGTGATAAGGGACAAGTCCCGACATTTCTTTCAACTCATCCAGCGGATGCTCAACGATCTGCTACGTTGCAACGTTTAATTGCGGAGCGGGAGCCGTGGGAGATCGAACCGCTCGTAATTGATTGGGAAGCTGTGCGACGTGATGCCGGTGAGCGAATGAAGAAGCAGCAAGGGTGCGAAGCCGAGAAAGAGAGAATGGGGTTGTTGCCCTTCGAATTCGCTCTACTACGCTCAGGGCAAACGGAACATTAACCTGAGCGTAGCTGCGACAGCAGCGGAGTCGAAGTCTGAGGTGCATTCGAGTTGATGGCTACTCACCATGCGTAATCCATATTTTTATCTATTTGCCGGGTAACCCGGTAATCCGAATCCCCGCGGAGTGTACTTTGTTGAGAATGTTGAGGCGAATCAGGAGCGCCGTGATTGGTTCGATCAATCGTGCGGCTTCAATCGGGCCGACCTCAACTGCTTTGATGCCTCCACCAAGTTTCTCAACGAGCCGCATCACGGTTGGACGCGCCTCTTTGTCGCCACACACCAGTACATCACAATCGATTGGTGCGTTGAGGTCACGCAAGAGGTGCGCTGAGACGTTCTGCAAGGCGCACACCACTTTCACGTCAGGACCAAGTAGCGCTTTCGCTTCTTCACTCGCTGATCCCGCGGTAGGCATGATGACTCGGCGCGCATTCTCGGGATCAAGCGGCACCGAGACGTCGACAAAAATCTTGCCTTTAAGTTTTTCCTTCACGCTTTCCAAGGTGCCGACGTGAGCAGAGTAGGGAACCGTAAGAACCGAGATGTCTGCCTCCGTGGCGGCGGTGACGTTATCGGTGCCACGCAGCAGGTTCTTCCCCAGCTCCTGGTTGAGTTCAGCGGCGACTTTCTCGCCCTTTTCCTTTTGCCGTGAGCCAATAATGACCGTCTCGCCTGCCTTCGCCCAGCGAAGCGCCAGACCTGGGCCTTGTTCCCCTGTTCCACCGAGAATAGCGATTTTCATGTTGCTCTGTCCTCCTCCGAAAAAGAATCAACTGCGGAAATAGTCGGAAGAGTATAAAGCGTAAAACGTAAAACGTAAGGGGATAACGATCTAGCTAATGTCTGAAATTCGTGCCAGTGCGCCGTCCCTCCTTCGACTTCCCTTTGATCCTTCGACAGGCTCACGACGAACGAGACCCGGAGTTGGTCCGCCCAAAGGACAGATACGAAGCGACAATCTTACTGTGTCTTCGTTTTACGTTTTACGTTAGCGCTTTTTCCCGACCGATGCCTGAATGTATTTGCGTGTAACTGGCGAGAGATCATCGGGATTGACCATGACTTCAATAATCACAAATGAGGGAGTCTTACCAGCATCTACTAAGGCAGTACGCAATTCTCCGACGGTCTCCACACGAAAGCCGATCCCTCCCCAGGCTTCCGCCATTTTGGCATACGGCCAGGACGGAAGGTTAAGTAAATCTTGACGTTCAGTGACAGGGCGAAAAATGCTCCAGCCCGCATTGTTCATCACAACGATGATAGGGTTGAGGCCGTAACGCGGGGCGTGACAAATTTCCGGGCCTGTCATTTGGAAGGCTCCGTCACCACAGAGGACGATCGGCCGATCACCCGTGCCGATCTGCGCCCCTAAGGCGCCAGGGACGCCAAATCCCATTGATGCATAATAGCCCTGCGCAAGGTACGCGCCGCTATGGTCGACTTTAATGTCAAGCCCGGCGAATAGCATATCGCCCGCTTCGGCGACGACCATGTAGCCCTTGCGCCCCTGCAAAAATTTGTTGACTTCCCACAACATGTCTGCGACCTGAATTGTCCGAGCTTCTCCGTGTGGTTGGGGCGTGAGATTGTCACAGTAGACCACTTTTTCACGATGCTGCTTTAGCGGTGCTTTGAGGAGTCCTTTGACGTAGTCACGAACGGTGACGTCGGTGTACGAATGGTAACTAATATCGACTTTGTTTTGCACCGCCCAAATCGATTTCTCTTTCGGCAGCTGTGGCAAACGAGAGCCCAAATTCATGTCGGTCAATAAGGTGCCGAGGTTAATGACTAAATCGGCTTCGTCTATGCGTTTGCGGATGGGTGGGGGGGAGATGGGGCCGATGTTCACACCCATGTACTGGGGGTGATCCATCGGAAAGGCACCCTTGGCAAGAACGGTACTCATGCAGGGGGCGCCCATTTTTTCGACCAACTCGACGATTTCCTTCTGCAAATTGAAACGAAACGTTTCAATGCCGACAATCACCGCTGGTTTGCGTGCGCGATTAAACCACTCGGTGGTTTCCCGTACCGCTTCTTCGACTTGTCGTGTGTCAGAATGGGCAAACTCCAATTTGCCATCCCATTCCAAAATGTGGCGTGGGACCTCGATTTCACGGTCAACCATGTCTTGATGAATTTCGATGTATCCAGGTTGATGATGGAGCCAGGTCTGCCGGACGACTTCATCAATGTCCGTTGCCGCAGTCCGAGGATCGGCAATGATCTTCGCCGCGCACGTGATTTCCTGGAAAATGTGATATTGCGACTCGATTTCCTTAGCCTGATGATGAATGAGGACGCCGAGTTTCCGTTTCTCTTCGCCTGGTCCGCCGCTAATGACTAGTACCGGAACTCGTTCAGAAAATGACCCTGCCACTGGGTTGACGACATTGTGGCCGCCCGCACCGTAAGTGACACACAACACTCCGAGTTTGCCGGTCGCACGGGCGTAGCCATCGACAGCGAACCCCGCCCCGGGTTCGTGCGAGAACGTGATGACTTCCATCCCCCGTGGCTTACCGAATTTCATGAATAGCTGGATGACTAAGTCACCGGGAATGCCGAAGAGATGCGTAACCCCGATCTTGCGTAGGTAGGCGACAAGGTAGTCGCCAATTTGCATATGCGTTTTCATAGATGCTTACCACTGGGAATATCCTAGCAAATTTCTCCCAGAGAAAGCGCATCGAACAAAAAAAAGAGGAGAATAAGAGATTACCCAAAAAATTGTTCGACACTACCTGAGATAACCGCGATGTCACGAACAGAATTATTACGAAAGACCCGAAAAAGGACGGTCTCGCCTGCCCGCTTTCCCCACAGATAATCGTAAAATTTCCGCCGATCGGAAACTTCCTGACTGTCGATAGCGAGGACTACATCTCCGGCTTTGAGCCCAGCTTTATCACCGGGCCCGCCAGGAAGCACCCCGGCAATAACGAGATGCTCACGCAGGGTGTAAGAATATATCCCAATCCATGCCCGCGAAGGTTGCGAAACCCGTCGTCCATATCGCAACAACTCATCCTTATGCTGGATAAAATTCTCTACCGGAATCGCGAGGGAAAACCTGCCGACCTCGTTGAGGTTGAGGTAGGTGATACCCACCATGCGTCCGTTCATGTCAAACATCGGGCCGCCACCAGGGCCAGGGTTCATCGCTGTACAGACTAAGGCCCGGTCTGTGGCGTATTCCCAGTAGGCATCAAACGGTGCGACTGACATGATCGCACCACCGTTGACTCGGCGCCCACTATCCTCTCCAGAGCTGGCTACGAGAAAGACATCATCTCCCGGTTTAAGATCACGAGAGGGTTGCAAGGGAACAGAAGGAAGGCCATTAGCCACTACCTTTAGGACCGCTGTGCCGGAGGCAAAGTCCTGTGCGACAATTTCGGCATCATATTGCGTATTATCAAGCAAAGTGACTTGCAGCGAGGTAGCACCAATAACGATATAATTTACCGTGAGAATATATCCTTCGGCAGAAACGACTGCGCCAGACCCCATCCGTTCTGAGCCGAGTAACATAGCTGATGGGTGTTGCTGGGGAACAGTCGAATGGATGCTCACCGTTGCTGGCAGCACTTGTTCAATAAGTTTTATTGATGCGTTCACTATTCCCCCTTTACGGGTGAGGATGGTGCAAAGCTAATGGCTTGTCTGGACGAAAGCAACCCCAGGACTTTTTCACTCATGGACAACCAAGAACAGAGTATATCGCTTTTGCTCTTTGCCTAACGCTATTCCACCATCATACATAAAGACTGTTCTTGTTAAGGTGTTAATATTTTGTCGCCTTGCGTTAAAAATTTGCCACTTTTGTCA
>Ga0207675_100007162_pt1 | contig 10541 bp, 4 predicted proteins | sample KBSSwiS42_FD_184305 | JGI IMG/M metagenome (GOLD analysis project Ga0207675, IMG submission 184305) | Switchgrass rhizosphere microbial communities from Kellogg Biological Station, Michigan, USA - KBS Switchgrass S4-2 (SPAdes) (version 2) | ecosystem: Host-associated > Plants > Roots >...
GGATAAGTGCGCTGCCCGGGAGGGTACTCAACTACCAAACGAGGAGGGGTCTTAGGACATATGTCATGAGCAATACCCTTGCTTGTTGGAGTTGGACGAGATGGAGGAGCCGCTGCTCGGCTTTGCAAAATGTAAGGAGCTTTCCTTGGCTCCTTAGAACTGCTCCCAGCGGGTTCCTTCCCGGCACGATGACGTGGACGCAACTCCCTTGGAGGATTTCGAGGAGCATCTTCCCTTTGAGAGTGAGGATCATGACGCCTCTTTTGTCTCCGTTGCTCTGCGTCCTCCAAGGACTCACCAGCGCGTGGCCTCACCATGCCTATGTAGATAACAAGGATCAAGACCAAGCTGGATAGAATTTGGAAGAAAAAGATGTGCTGGTGGAGATCAAGTCCGGAGACTCCGGGTATATCCCCGGAGACTCCGGCCCAGAGGGTCCGGAGTATCCGGGTGTATATCCGGAGTATCCGGACAGGAGCACCTGAAACCCTAAGTTTCAAAAATCTAAGGATTTGACCATGGGATTTGAATGAAACTTGAGCCAAAGGTTCCTACACATGCTAGGAAGAGATGCCCTAAAGATTTTTCAAAGAAACCTACGACATTGGGAGATCGGGCGATCCGAAGTTCAAAAGTACCTTTGAGACCGTTGAGAGCGCGGGAACTTCAAATCCAAGACTTCCCCGGAGTTTCCGGAGGGGAGGAGAGTCTTCCTTCAAAGATTTACGAGTTCTTGATGCTTGGAAGAGTGGAATCGCCCCTAGGGCGTGAGTGGGAGAGGGGAGAGGAGAGGGGGCGGCGGCTGTGGTAAAAAGTGAATATAACGGTTTACCCCCGACCCCCCCGCGGTATATATAGTAAAGACCAGATATCCGGAGTATCCGGCCCCATAGCCGGAGTATCCGGATAGTCCGGAGTTTCCGGTCCCTGGGCCGGAGTCTCCGGCTCCCCCTGAGACTGAACAGAAAGAAGTTCAAAAGAACTTGATCTAGATGGATTTGGCTAAGATAGATTTTGAAGATCTAATGGTGTGAGAGAAATTACTCAACTTGAGATCAGCCAACAATCGAACAATGGAAACAATGATCTCAAGTGAGTAAAGTGAAGAACCAAGCCTTTTATAAACACAAAATCACCCAAATTTTGAAAGTTTTTAAGAACTTTTCATTTTAATAATCACTTAATCTATGATCACTCAAGTGTATGCAGTAATTCAAGCTAGGTTACGAGAATCCAAGATGTTTAGTTCACTTCTCAAAGCACAAAACCTTGACTCATCTAGAGGCTTAGTGAAGATATCGGCAAGTTGCCCGTCGGTGCTTACATGTTGTAAAGCAATATCTCCCTTAGCCTCATGATCCCTTAAGAAGTGATGACGAATATCTATGTGCTTTGTTCGGGAGTGTTGTACCGGGTTGTTTGCTAATTTGATTGCACTCTCATTGTCACAAAATAGAGGAATTGCATCAAAATGACAACCAAAGTCACTCAACGTTTGTCTCATCCACAAAAGTTGTGCACAACACGCACCGGCGGCGACATATTCGGCCTCCGCCGTGGACAAGGCAACCGAGTTTTGCTTCTTGGAGCTCCAAGCTACTAAAGACCGGCCAAGAAATTGACAAGTCCCCGTAGTGCTCTTTCGATCCACTTTGCAACCGGCATAATCCGAATCGGAATAGCCAAGTAAATCGAAAGATGAGCCCTTGGGATACCATAAACCAAGGTTAGGAGTGAAAACCAAATATCTTAGGATTCTCTTAACCGCCATCAAATGACATTCTTTCGGATTAGCTTGAAATCTTGCACACATGCACACACTAAGCATAATATCGGGCCTAGATGCACAAAGGTAAAGAAGGGATCCAATCATGGAGCGATATACCTTTTGATCCACGGCCTTGCCATCTTCATTGAGATCAAGATGCCCATTGGTTGGCATGGGAGTTTTGATGGGCTTGGCATTTTCCATGTCAAACTTCTTGAGCATATCCTTGATGTACTTGGTTTGACTAATGAAAGTGCCATCCTTGAGTTGCTTGATTTGAAATCCGAGGAAGAAGGTCAACTCACCCATCATAGACATCTCAAATCTCTTTGTCATAATCCTACTAAAATCATCGCACCAAGTTTTGTTAGTAGAGCCAAATATAATGTCATCGACATATATTTGGCACACAAAGATATCTTTATCAACTTTGCGAGTGAAGAGAGTAGGATCGGCTTTGCCTATTTCAAAGCCTTTCCTTAAGAGAAAGTCCTTAAGGCATTCATACCATGCTCTAGGGGCTTGCTTGAGCCCATAGAGCGCCTTATGGAGCAAGTAGACGTGATTTGGGAATTTTGGATCTTCAAAGCCCGGTGGTTGCTCAACATATACCAATTCGGAGATTGGTCCATTAAGGAAAGCACTCTTCACGTCCATTTGATATAGCTTGAAATCATGGTGAGTAGCATAGGCAAGCAAAATACGAATTGACTCAAGCCTAGCTACGGGTGCATACGTCTCACCAAAATCCAAACCTTCGATTTGTGTGTAGCCTTGAGCAACCAACCTTGCTTTGTTTCTTGTTACCACGCCATGTTCATCTTGTTTGTTTCGAAAGACCCATTTGGTTCCAATGATATTTTGCTTGGGTCTTTCTACTAAGGACCAGACTTCATTCCGAGTGAAGTTGTTCAATTCCTCTTGCATAGCCATCACCCAATCCGGATCATCCAATGCTTCTTCCACCTTAAGAGGTTCCAAAGAAGAAACAAACGAGTAATGTTCACAAAAAGTAGCCAAACGAGATCGAGTGGTTACCCCTTTACTTATACTTCCAAGGATATTATCCACGGGATGATCCTTTTGAATTATGTGATGAACTCTTGGATGTGGAATGGAGGATTGATGTTGGATTGGTTCAGCATCTCTACCATCTTGAGACTGATCTTGATGTTGGATTGATGCCTCAGCTTGAGTAGCCCGGATACTCCGGTCTGGAGTCCGGATACTCCGGTCAAGATGTCCGGAGTCTCCGGCTTCATATCCGGAGTTTCCGGGTTTTGCAGCGGATGTAGAGGTAGATGGCCCTTCAAACATCAACTCATCATCATCATTGTCCACTTGTTCTTGAGGCTTTATTTCACCAATCGCCAATTTCTTGATAGCTTGACTTGATGATTCTTCCATTCCTACAACATTATCAACTTGCTCCCCTTGAGAGCCATTAGATTCATCAAATGTCACGTCACACGCTATTTCAACACAACCGGAGGTTTTGTTGAAAACACGATAGCCATGAGCATTTGAGGCATAACCAAGAAGAAAACCTTCATCAACTTTAGGTGCAAACTTAGAGTTCTTGGGCTTCTTGTTAAGAATGAAGCACTTACTTCCAAAAACTCTAAAGTAAGACACATTAGGCTTTTTACCAAGTAGGAGCTCGTATGCCGTCTTGTTCAAGATCTTGTGAAGATATAGGCGGTTGATTGCATGACATGCCGTGTTGATTGCTTCCGCCCAAAATTGATCCGAGATCTTGTACTCATCAAGCATTGTTCTTGCGGCCTCGATGAGAGTTCTATTTTTCCTCTCAACAATTCCATTTTGTTGAGGAGTGTATGGAACCGAGAACTCATGACCAATGCCCTCTTCATCTAGAAACTCTTCTACATTAGTGTTCTTGAATTCGGTGCCGTTGTCACTTCTCACTTTCTTGATCTTAGTCTCAAATTCATTTTGAGCTCTTTTTGCAAACTTCTTGAAGGTCTCTTGCACTACACTTTTGTCATGCAAAAAGAATACCCAAGTGAAACGAGAATAATCATCAACAATGACAAGACCATATTTGTTACCACCAATGCTAATGTACGCCACCGGGCCAAAGAGATCCATATGTAGAAGTTCAAATGGCTTGACGGTGGTGACGATGCTCTTTGATGGATGTGGAACACCAACTTGCTTCCCGGCTTGGCATGCACTACATACACGATCTTTCTCAAAAGAAACATTTGTTAGTCCTAGGATGTGATCCCCCTTTAGAAGTTTGTTGAGATTTCTCATCCCAACATGAGCTAGTCGGCGATGCCATAACCAACCCAAGCTAGACTTTGCTATCAAGCAAGCATCAAGTTGAGCCCTCTCTTGAGAAAAATCCACAAGATAGAGCTTTCCCTTGAGCACCCCCTTGAAAGCAACGGAGTCATCGCTTCTTCTAATGACGGTTACACCCTCGTTAGTGAACAAACAATTGAAGCCCGAATCACAAAGTTGTGAGATGGACAACAAATTGTAACCAAGTGACTCAACTAAAAGAACTTTTGAGAGAGTGAACTTTGAGTTTAGATTAATGTTACCGGTACCAAGCACTCTTCCCTTTTGATTTCCCGCAAAAGTAATGAAATGATCTCCACTTGATGCGGTTATTGTTTCAAACATACTCCTTTCTCCGGTCATATGATTTGTGCATCCACTATCAATCACCCAAGTTGATCCACCGGAGGAGTATCCCTACAAAACAAAGTTACTCTTTTCTTTTAGGTACCCAACAATACTTGGGTCCTTTAATGTTAGTCACAAGAACTTTGGGCACCCATACATGCTTTTTCACTTTTGTGTTCCATATACGGTGTCCTACAAACTTGGCAACCACTTTACCATGGTGGTTCCTTGTCAATACATAATCGGCATAAAAGGATACATGAGATGATTCTTGTGCCTTGATCTTAGTTGGGTTAGAGGCCTTGAACTTATCTTCTTTGAATGAGGATGCAACAATCTTAGCACCCTCATCACATGTTGTGCCTCTCTTGATGAAGTTGACATGACCACTTTCTTGAATCACATCATTTGTCTTGTGAATGGGAGTGGTCATGTTCACTAGACCTCCTTGAGCACCCAAGGCGGTCTTGTTCTTGTTCTTGGTAAATGGAATGGCATGTGGGGTACCTTGCCCATTCCTACCAAGTCCCTTACCCACTTCAAACCCAAACTTGCTCATGTATCTTGACCCAAATCCCTTGGTGTGTTTCTCAAATTCACCTACCCTTGTAAAGGGAATTTTCTTTGGGACTTGAGTATGTGATGGAGCCTCTTCTTGCAACAGATGAGTGAGTCTAGAGATTTCTTTCTTCATTGCATTCATCTCAACATGGTTAGTAGCACTAGTTTGAATATCAATATTAAAGCACCGTGCACATCCATTACTTGTAGAAGGACTAGATGAATTAGATGTCTCTTTAGTCTTAGAAGTACTTTCCCAAAGAGTATTAAATTGAACTTCAAGTGCCGTGTGATTAGCTTGTAAGCTTGTCATGCTCTCTTGAAGTTTCTCATTATCCTTCCTTAGAAAAGTGTTAGTGTCATTGACAAAAGAAAATTTTCTAGTCAAATCATCCACTTTTTCTTTTTCACTAGAGAGTGACTCTTTCAACTCAAGAAGAGTGCCATCCTTGACTTTGATTGAGTTCACAAGCATCTTGTTTTCCTCCCTTTCATAGGCGAGGTCCTTTTCAAGAGCCTTGAATTTTTCTCTCTCAAGTCTAAGCAATTCTTCTTGTGTTTCAAGAGTCTCATCCGCTTCATCTAGTTTCATAACTAATTTCATCATTTTAGTTGCGGCCCCTTTACCATATTTCTTGACTAGTTTAGCAACTTCTACTTCATTATCCAATTCATCGTCCGATGAGTTTGGAGATGTTACCTTGGAGTTTTTAGCCATGAGGCACATGATAGGAGATTCATCTTCATCATCGGTGAGATCTTCAAACAAGCTTGGAGGATGTGGAGATGATGCCTTGAAAGCCATGGTTGCAACATCTTCTTTCTCGGACTCACTTTCTTGTTGTGAATCCCATTCTTGACCAAGATGAGCTTCTCCGGCTTGCTTCTTGTATCTTGATCTATCTCTCTTGGATGTGCTTTCTTTGGTGTCTTTGTTCTTCTTCTTCTCTTCCGGGCAATCGGCAATGAAATGCCCAACTTTGTTACACCCAAAACATGGCCTATTAGACCTTCTTCTTGGCTCATACTTCTTATTCTTTCCAAAGTTTCTAAAGTTGCCTTTCCTTAATACTCTTGTGAAGTTCTTGATAAAGAAAGCCATTTGCTCATCATTAAGCTCTTCATCATCATCACTACTAGTGCCTTCATTTTTTGAGGATTGGTTTGCCTTTTCTTTGCCTTTTGACTTAGCTTGAAGTGCCAACCCACTATTCTTGGCCGCTTGTTCTTGAAGCTCGGCTAGATCTTGGTTAATCTTGACTCTCTTCAATTGATCATGGTGAGCTTCAATTCTTCCAAGGACATTCTCGGCGGTGAAGTGTTTGAATCCTCTTTCGGCTCTAATCAAGCTAGGTAGAGTAACATCCCTAGCCATATACACGGTCAAGAGCTTGTCCACAATCTCACGGTCGCCCCACTTGTCACCACCAAGAGATTTGATTTGATTTGTGATTTTCTTCATGCGGTTGTACATCTCTTTCACACCTTCATCCTTCTTCATGGAGAACAAGCTCAATTCATCTTCTAAAGTTTTGATTCTTGATTCTCGTACTTTCCTTGATCCTTGATGGTTCACTAGGAGAGTGTCCCAAGCATCTTTGGCGGTTGGTGCATCCTCTATCTTGTCAAACTCTTCGGGACTCACGGATGTGTGTAGGATGTTCAATGCTTGGAAATTCCTTTGTAGCACATATGCTTGAATCGGTGTTGGAGTTTCATCTTCATCCGGAATTTCACACCCAACTTCCACAACTTTCCAAAGATCCTTGTGGATTGCATTCATATATCCGAACATCTTAGTCTTCCATTGATTATACCCGGTACCATCAAAGAAAGGTGGCTTGCCCATGTGAATTGATGCATTATGCTCACTAGGTAGAGAAAAAGTGTAATCATGAGCAACTCTTCTATAATCACCTTTGCCTTTTGACTTTGATGAGCTGCCCTTGTTTGAAGAGCGTGAGGCTCTTCTCTTGGAATCGGTGTCGGAGTCATCACTAGAGTCAATGATAACTCGGGAGCTAGTCTTTTTCTTCCTTTGCTCCTTCTTCTTTTTCCTCCATGCCTTCCACTCCTCATAAGACATCTCATCATCGGATGTCTCTTCTTCACTTTCTACTCCACCATTCTTATTCTTTCCCTTCTTGTTGTTGTTGGATGGCTCTACATTCTTGTCTTTGTCTCTTTTATCACTAGGATCACCTTTTTCACCTTCATTAACCGGAATCTCTTGATTCTTTTCATCATCCGACATCTTGACCTCTCCGGACGGTTAAGCCCTTTGAATGGAGAGCCAAGCTCTGATACCAATTGAAAGGATCTTAAGATGCCTAGAGGGGGGGTGAATAGGCAATCTGCAATTTAAAACACTTAACAAAAGGGTCAGACACAGACTAGCCCGGATACTCCGGGTATATGCCCGGATACTCCGGGTTTGGTGGTCCGGAGTATCCGGAGCTATATCCGGAGTCTCCGGGTTTGAACGACCTGAAATGAAACTGCAAGAAGCTCTGATAGAAAAGTAGATCGAGCTAGAGAATGAGTACCAGGGGTTCCTTAAGGTTGATATCCAACAAACAAAGTTCACTAGAAACTTGTGAGTGAGTAGATCGAGCTCAAACCCTAGTAATAAAGTCTCACAAGCAAATGACAATGAAATCAAGTAAACTAATACAAAGGAGACAAGGATTTGTTTCCCGAAGTTCACACCCGAAGGTGCTACGTCTCCGTTGAGGAAGGATTCGAGAGACGGTGCTCAAGAACCCCTATGCTCCTCTTCCAAGGGCGAGATCACCTCTCAAGCCCAAGGTTACTTACTATGGATTCCTCGGCGAGGAATGGAGCTTACAAACTTCTTGTGCAGCTCACAATCTTGATTGAGCAATCACAAGCACGCCTAGCCGTCTAGGAGCACAAGGCTCCAAGAGTAACAAACTTGAATCCGCGGGCTTGACCAAAACCAAGTGCTCAAGAGATGGAAATGAGGCTCACTAGCACTAATCCTTGCTCTTGCTTGCTTCTCACTCAAATCCCTCAAGGGAATCACTCAAGAATGGAGAAGGGAGAGTGAAGGAGCTCTTTTTGGCTTAGGTTTGAGTTCTGTTCGTCCAAAATGGCAAGAGAGGGGGCTGAAGGGGTATGGAGGGAGTATTTATAGTCTTCAGCCCAAAAATAGCCGTTGGGCGAAAGGGTACCCGGAGACTCCGGGTATATGCCCGGAGACTCCGGGCAACCCTGATTTTTCAGCCCGGAAACAGCACCCGGACACTCCGGGCAATGGGGTCCGGAGTATCCGGCCCTATACCCGGAGTATCCGGGTAAGGCAGGGAAAAATCTTCGGTTTATGGCTCCTTTGAGTTGTTTTGTGGCTCACAAATGTTTGTATAGGTTCTCTTGAGCACAAGATCTAAATCAAAACCCTTGAACCAAGTCCCTCTTGATAGTACGGCGTTCCTATACTCAAATTTCAAATTCAAAATCTAATTTCTTGAGTAAACTTGAACTCCGCTTTTTCATTTCCTTTTTGAGGGTCGTATATCGTCACTTGATTCACCTATACATGTTCACCACCTGCACACATGCTCAATTACACGATTAAATGCACATGTGTTTTGTCATTAACCACCAAAACCCACTTAGGGGCCTAGATCACTTTCAATCTCCCCCTTTTTGGTGATTGATGACAACCCACATGTAACTCATTTGATAATCATAAAGCGATAAACATCTAGCATATAAGAGCTCCCCCTAAATGTATGCCATGAACTTTGAATTTCAATTTTGACTTGACATGTCAACAATTGGCATATTTATCGAGAGAAACACAAATGCTCTTATAAGATTTACAGTGGGGTGAACAAGTGAGTGCCAAGAGTATGTGTGATGCATATGACATGTTATCCACTCAATAAAATGTGTATCTGTCAGCTGGACCCGGAGACTCCGGGTATAAGTCCGGAGACTCCGGTCAAGATATCCGGAGAATCCGGCCTGTAGCCCGGAGTATCCGGCCTTTCTGAACCAGAACACAGAAAAACAGAAAACAGATAATCCACAGCTCAAATATGTCACACACTAGCAGAAATTTCTTAGAAATAACTCAAGTTCGACAGCTAAGCACAGAGTAGCACTCATTACAAAGGATCTCACACCACATAGTCCTTACAAACGATCAAGAGAGTTTTAAAACGAAATGGAAATGACATAAGTTCGATACAAAGGCGACACATGCCCAAATGAGTACATATATGGCATTTTCACTCCCCCTTTGTCATCAAGTGCCAAAAAGGGAATGAAAAGAAGCATGAAGTCCATCTACTCATCATCTTCATCTTGGGCGGCATCCTCGGAGGTATCCTCATCTTCATCGGAGTCGGGGTGCTCACGGTAGCCTATGGGCGCGTCTTCCTCGGTCTCCTCTTCCTCATCAAAGATCTCTTGGCCACTTGGAGGAGCACGGCGAGAGGAAGTAGAAGCACGACGACGAGGAGAACGGGCTTGGCGACGAGCACGAGGAAGTGGGGCATGAGTAATAGCAATAGCAGCCTCATCGGCGGCATCCCACTCAGCAAAAGGATTATCAAAGTCCGGGAGCTCGCGGTGAGAATCCAAAGGAAGCCCCAAGTGACCTCGAATTTCATTGATCGACCTTGTGTTCTCATGAACATCTTGTGCAATGTTCCTGCACATTCCAAACAAGCTGCGGAGGGCCCTCTTCACAAAAGAGTCATGGTGACGGTGACGAGACGATGAAGAGGCACCCACAGAGGATGGAGCAAGATCATGTCTTGGGTTTCTTGTTGCACCGGCATGAGATGGAGGAGGAGGTGGTGCATCACTAGAGCGAGCACGCAGGTGAAGAGGCTCATGCTTGACTGTCTTTGGAAATGTGACCTTCGTCACCCTCTCTATCATGTACATGATGTATGGTGCAGCAGGAAGTGACTTCTTGGCCTCAATCATAGTCCTTCTTAGCTCATTCCAAATAAAGTCCATGATGCAAAAAGGTCTTCCACTTGGCAAAGTACGGGCTAGAAGGTTCACTGCATAGTATCTAAGTGCCACGGAATCACCATCCTTTGCATCAATAGTGGCTCTAAAGAATTGATTCATTGCATAGTATACCGGTAGGAGATGGTTTGCCTTTCCTTCTTGAGCACAAATAGGATTGTAGAACAAGGTAGGTACTTGATATGGCTTGAGTTGTTCCTCAACATGAATGTGATCTCTTTTCTCATCCTCAGTGCCAAGTCCAAGTAACCTAGAGAATGTCATGTAATCCACTCCATACTTGGCTCCCTCGGTGGTCCAATAGAATGCAATCTCCCTTTCATCATAGTACAAAGAAGAGTGAAATTGAGCTAGGATTTCCTCATTCCAATCATAAACGAAAGCCCATGATATCATAAAGACCCATCTCCTTGCACTTTTCCATAGCCTCATTAAAGAATGGATCCTTCATATTTTCATAATATTTCCAATCCACATATTTGCATGGGACAATGGGAGCACGAGACTTACGCATCACCACTGAGGAATAGAAGTCTTCATGAAG
>Ga0207675_100007163_pt1 | contig 10540 bp, 5 predicted proteins | sample KBSSwiS42_FD_184305 | JGI IMG/M metagenome (GOLD analysis project Ga0207675, IMG submission 184305) | Switchgrass rhizosphere microbial communities from Kellogg Biological Station, Michigan, USA - KBS Switchgrass S4-2 (SPAdes) (version 2) | ecosystem: Host-associated > Plants > Roots >...
CGCTTCAGATAATTGTTCAGCGGATCGCCGTCGAGCAGGGTCGCGGCGTTCACTACGATCAAGCCCTCATATTTATCAACGACGTAAAGATACGCGTATAACGAATGAATCGGTTGCTCCTCGTTGAGCAACTGTTCGCGCGGCAGACGGCCCGCCTCATCAGGCGAAACCATTCGTCCGTCGACGGTCACGCGCCAGCGCGCCGGATCGACAGCGAGCGTGGAAGGCGCGGCTACGGCAGTGGCGTATTTCGTCTTCACCCAAAACTTCTGTCCAAACTTTGAAACGGGCGCCGTGGTGATTCGTTCCGAAAACCCTTTCTGATCGATTTGCGCCACGTCGTAAACGCGCAAGCCGCCTTCGCCGGCTGCTACGTACGCATACTCACCACGCAGCTGGACCTGAAGCACGCGTGGATTTCCTTTGTGCTCGTAAACTTCGCTCAATTCCCGGCCGCCGTTGACGAACTTCTGGTAATTGCGCGGGTAAGCAATTTTGTGGAGCGTGCTCCCGATTACCGCCTGCGGTTCATTTCGCTCAGTGGCGACCACGGCTTCTAACGAGTCATTCGCCGCTACATAGACATAGCGTCCCATGAAATTGACAAAGTTCGTCCCTTGCAAAAGCACTTGCGCGAGCCATGCATTGTTGTCGTTGTTTTTCGACACGTGACAGTCTGAGCAAGTCCTGGTCTCGGTTGCGCGCACAGTGTGCGGCACGTGGGTGTTGAAGGTTTGGCCCGAGAAACCTTCGGCGGAAACAGTCTGTTGTTGCGAATAGATCCACTCACGATTTTGATTCTGCGAGCTGACCAGGACGGCACTCGACGAACGCACGGGCGCGATACGATTGCCGGTCACTGTGCCGTCGCGTCCCAGCATGAACACATCATCGCGCAACACCTGGTAGTTGTAGGTCGTGTAGTTGCGACTGTCGCCACCCTCGTTATGCCGGTTCGGCATCTTCCGATTCGCAGTCATCGAAAGATGACATCCAAAACAACTCGTCATCCACGACGAATGACACGCGAAGCACGTCATGTTTTCATCGCGATGCGCCAGCTGGTTGTTGTCGGCGGGCACATCGCCCCAGGTCGTCGCATCGGTACGCATCGTTTTCGCGTAACGCGACTTCACACTGTAATCCTCTGAATGTGCAGCGTTCGGATTGATGGTGTCGATAGTCTGCTTCACCCGCCACCAACGGCCAGGCACAACCATCGAGTTTTGAATGATGTCGCCGGCTTTTAACTGAACGCCATTTCCGAACTCGTCCTTCTTCGTGGTGTCGCTGCTGATTTTTTGAAATAGGAGCACACGTCCGCCGTCTGGAGTGCGAAAACGTAGTGTCGCGAGATTTCTGCCGGCGCCATCGACAATCTTTCCTTCTTTGATTGATGTTCCCGCGGCGACGCCCGAAGTCACAAGCTTCGCCCGCTCGCGGATCGTGCCATGACAGTCGACACAATTTATTTCAATAGCAGCGCGCGGCTCGTTGTAGAGAATTCCGTTGCCATGCGCGTCCTGCCGAAAATGGCAATCGACGCAATGCATCCCTTTTTCGAGATGAATGTCGTCGAGATGTACGGCCTTCTTGAATCGCTCAGGATCTTCAGCCGGCACGACGTTGTTCTTCGCGTCAAGCAAGTTCCCTTCTCGATCGCGCTTGAACACCTGCCGAAACATCCAGCCGTGGCCGTGGAAATCCGCGAATTGGGTGTTCTTCAATTGTGAATTGAATTCCGGCGTACCGGTCTTGTTCAGGAAGTCAGGTTCTGACCAAAATCCGCGCAGACTAGCCGCCTCTGGATTACTGTTAAGTTTGCGCGCCTCTTCTGTCTGCGAAGGATCGTGCTGCTCGGCGGGATACATCTTGTCGCCATCGCTTTCGTTGTCCCACCACATCAGCCCCAGGTACGACGCCACCATGTTTTCGCCCGGGTGCATGTGGCAAATCATGCACTGCGAAGTCGGAATGCGGCTGGTCAGTTGATGCTTAATCGGATGGCCCGGTTCGTCTTTCGGAATGCTCGCGTCATCGGATTGCGACCTGCCGCGGTTGCCGGCTGAACTGTAGAACGCCGAGTGCTTCGGATCGCGATCGTTCGCATAAATCACATGACAGGCAGTACAGCCTGACGAGCGGTAATCGCCCGGATGATCGTTCGTGCCGAGAAAATTCAGCGTCGGATCGAGCAAACGCGTCTTCTGCAATCCCAAATAAACCGGATCGGTTCGCTGGGCGGTCCCCAGGCCTCGCGCGCTCAAACCTTTGTCGGGCTTGCCGGGATCTTCGTCTCGGTCTGGCAACCCTGTCTCCAGGCGTCGGCGGCCGCCACGCTCAAATACGCGCAGAATGTTTCCCGGCTGTGAGATTTCCCAACGCGGCAGCGGATCGAGAAACGGCAGAATGCCTTTCAGTCTTTTTTGCTCTGCGGTGGGCTGTGGGATTTGAATCAACGATTGCGGCGCGCCGTTTGCGCTGTAGCTTTCGCCGAAGCTCGCGTCCTTAATCGGGAAGCCGCCATTGTTGTAAAGGGCCGCGCCCCACAGCATCGCGCCATGCGTCATCATGCTGTTCATCGCGCCTTTTGTTTCGGCGCTGTGACATTCGGAACTGCCGCACGTAGTCGCAGCGACACGAAGATCACCGGGATTGATAAAGCGCACGAACTCTAAACTCTCCCGGGCGAGCAGTGGACCTGATCTTTCCGGCACGCGAAACTTGCCGTTCTTAGACCACTCGTTCGGATAACGCGGACGAACGTGCGCTTCCTCTTTCGCCGTCGCCGTCGGGTTGCCGCCATGACAGAAAGTGCAGGTCAGTCCTTTCGCGTCTTTGCCGTTATCCAGTTTGTCGAGCGGCGCCGGTCCACCATAACGATGCATCGGCTCGATATTCGCGTGACACTTGAGACAGCCTTCGAGTGGCGCTGTGGCGGCTTGAGTCTGTTGAGCACCCGCCGACGCATGGCCTGCCGAGTGGCGAGCGGCATTAACCACGAAGGCACAAAGACACAAGGATAGGAAACCAGACAAAACGAGTGGTCGCCTCGTTTTACTATTCTTCCTGGTGTCTTTGTGTCTTAGTGGTGAAATCATTTCAAAAAATAAATTTCACTTGCCCGAACAGATTGAACAGTAGTTTGTTCGGATTAATGTTCACATCATCGGGCGTGCAGAACTCAATTAGATTCGGCGGACAATCCCGATTCGCATCGGTGTAAATGTCGCGAAACCCGCGCCCCGGTTTCAATGTCGCTGCGCCGAACGTCATGGTGACGTTGTTGATCAGCAACGGCCGGTAAGCCACGCCCAAACTCAGGTCCCAACCAATTTCATGTCGAATCCGATTTTGAAACAAGACGTACTCAAGCGGCTCAGTACGATGGAACCGCAAGTAATTCAAGTTCAAGACGGCTTTGATTCGCTGCGTGACCTCAACGTCAACGCCCGCGTTGTAAATAAAAATCCCGGGATTAACGAAGTTCGCCTGCCCTTCGATCTTACTGCTGCGCAAACTGGGCAAAATGCTATTCGCCTGGACCAACCCGACACCAGTCTGCGTCAACCGAATGCCGTTGCGGTTCCAAAACGAAAACTGTCCGCCGACGAAATTTGGATCGTCAAAGATAGCGTCAAACCCGTTCGCCTGGCTGTCCGTGGGATTCTTGTCGCCTTGCGCCCAAAAGAACGATCCGCGAAAGCGCAGGTAATCGTGATCGATTGAGGTCTCGACCGCGGCCATCTGCGAACTAACGTGGACCGGACGCCCCGCGATCGGATTTCGATCGTCGCGACCAAACGCGTAGTAGTAACTGTTCGTCAGATTCAGACGCCCGAGATGTCCATCGCCATTGATGCCTACATATCCGACCTTTATCGCATGCGGGCGCACATCGCCGATGAGCGCCGGCCGCACCAGGAATCCATTTCTGTCGTACTGAACGTTGCGGCGGTCGTCGTTGTACAGCGCGCTTGCCTGAATCGTGTAGCCCTTGCGGATGAAATCCTGGCGAAAGAGATTCGCGACGTAAACGTTCTGCTGTCGCCGATCGAAACGGTTCAAGCCGCTGTTTGTGTCCTTCTCAAGCTGCGCGAAGTAAGCGGCGTTGAATTGATAACGATTGTTGTCAAACGAACCAAAAATACGCGCGCCCAGATTGTTGTCGGAAAAAATGAAGCCGCGAAAGTCCGAGACAAAGGGCTGAATCCCCACACGCGCGGAGACGAAATCAAAATTGTCGTTGACGTCAAACAGCTTCACTTCGGCGAAAGCTTCTTCGAGCGAAACCTGCGTGTCAGTACGTGTCGAGCCGCGACGCACGTCGATGTTGACGACGCCCGTTTCGCGCGCATTCAGGTAGTTCGGCAGACTGATCGTCGGCGAGAGCTTGAGGGCCCAATCGCGCGGCCGGAAAGTCGAATCGCCATGGAACATCTCGAACGTGAATTGAAATAATTGATTCACGGCGAGTTGCTCCGGCTTACCGAAGAACTCTGCGCTGCCGGGACGCGCGCTGCTAACGTCGGACGGTTTCGGTGTTCGGCTTAACTCGACTGTGGTCGAACTCACGGCGGACAAGATCATGAAGACTTTGTTGCCGATGATCGGATAGTCGCCTTTCAGCCAGCTTTGATTGTAAGGGTCGTACCAATGGCCTTTTCTGAAAGGAATGTCGCGACCACGCGCGCCTTTATCGCCGTAACGGTCGTATTCGGGAAATCCGATCCGCCAGCGATCGCGCACTTCGCGACGATCTGCTTCAGTCTGTGGCTCAGACTCAACAGTCGTCGCTCCCGCAGCACCAGGCGGTTTGCGCGGCACCACCGTTGTCAATGGCTCTTCTTTTGTTTTCTCAACGGCAAAATCAATGGTTGTCGTTTCGCCTTCGCTGACAATGACGTTTTCCAAAGCATCATCACGTATCAGAGCGTGCTGGCCATAGTTCTTCGCTTGATCGAATCGCGCAACGTACGGCCGCGCAACACTCACCCGATAAGCGCCGGGGCGCACGCTCACGGAATAACTGCCGTCAGCTGTCGTTCGAGCTCGCGTGATGTGGCTGGTAACTTGATTGAGGACGACGACTGTTACGTCAGGAGAAGCACGCGTGATCTTGCCCTCGATTTTGCCGCGCTTTTGCGCGACGGCGGCGGTCAACATGACAAAGATACAAGCGGCGGCCAAGCCGAATCGCCTGTCGCACTGAAGATGACCGCGCATCATGTTCCGACTTGAGGAGTGTTACAGCTTGTAGCACACGGCTGTCGCCGCTTCAATGAAAATCTGTCCGCGATTCGCGGTTGGAAAAAATGCTTCGCAGCGCGTGCGATTGGTGATAGATTCACAAGGCTTCCCATCACTCGGATTAACGCAGCTATGGCAGCTCGCACGGCAACGAGGTTATCCCGTAGAAGCTGGTGTTTTGCTCTGCAGATGCTGTGCGTAATTTTACTCGCCTTCCCACCCACAAGATCTTTTCACACAAAAGCGCAATCAACTCGACCGGTGCTGATCAGTGAAGAGAGCTCGACACGCGCCGTCGCTGTCGATTCCGTCACGCGCAAGCATGAACCGTTTTCAGTTACGAACGAAGTTAGTTTCGGCAGTGACAATCGTACTCGCGTCATGCTGTTCGCCATGGAGATGGCCGGCGACGCAAGTCCATCTGAAGTTACCGCCTCTGCTGAAGACGGCGCGCACAACCTCTATGTTTTGCCCGTCGAGTATGTGGGAAGAGTTGCGGGGCAAGAATGGATGACTTCGATCATTGTCCGGTTGAGCGACACGATGGCCGACGTTGGCGATGTCCTGGTCGGCATTAGCTATCGGGGTGTCGCTAGTAATCGCGTGCGTCTTGCGATTGGACATGTAGGTGGTGGCCCATCTGATGACCAGGGCGCCGTGCCCACTCCGGGAAGCGTTGTCCCTCCGCAGCCCACCGCATTGACCGCCGGCACACTGACGACCGGCGAAGTGCAGGCGATCATCGCGCAGGCTGTCTCAGCCGCATCTTCTTTGAATCGCGCAGTTACGGTGGCAGTCACAGACAAAGAGGGCAACGTGCTCGGCGTTTTTGCGATGACCGGCGCGCCTGCGACGACACAGTTGCGCGGCGGTGGTCCCGGACCAACGCTCGTGCCCAATCCAATAACCGGATTTGTGCCGGTCGGCCTCGACGGTACTGTCGTTCCGGCAAAGCTCGCCGCGATTTCGAAAGCGGGCACGGCGGCTTTATTCAGCACGCGGGGCAACGCATTCACTTCGCGCACGGCGAGCTTCATCATTCAGGAACATTTTCCGCCAGGGGTTGATAATCGCGCCGGCGGACCGCTTTATGGCGTCCAGTTCTCTTCACTGCCTTGTTCAGATATCAAGATACCCGGTTTGCCGCTCGGGCTCAGCGGCGATCCCGGAAGCACGCCAATTTACAAAAACGGAGAAGCGGTCGGCGGCGTCGGCATCGAAGGTGATGGCGTCTACACAGTCGATCGCGATCCAACGGACTTCGATCAGCCATTCGAGGAAGTAATCGCGGTTTCCGCCACGCGCGGATTCGAAGCGCCACCGCTGGTTCGCGGCGACAACATTTTGGTCGACGGAATACGCCTGGCTTATCTGAACGTGATAAGCGCCCCTGCACCGCCCACGGTTGCGTTTGGCAGCTTGCCCGGCGCCGTTGATCCGATGTTTCCGATTCGCTCTGCCCAGTCGTCGCAATTCACGCCAGCAGTTGTCGGTGGCATCGGCGGCGAAGTCGACGCACGATTCTTTCCTTTTGTGGCCAGTCCGACAGTCACTGCGAATTCTTTGACAGCCGCGGACGTGAACACCATCATTTCGCACGCTGCGCAACAGGCGAACATCACGCGCGCTGCGATTCGCCAACCACTCGGCAGCAACGCACGAGTCACGATTGCCGTTGTTGACACGAATGGAGTCGTGCTCGGCGTCTTTCGTCAGCAGGACGCGCCGGTGTTCGGTTTCGATGTATCGGTCCAGAAGGCGCGCACCGCGGCGTTTTTCTCGCGCGCGAACACAGCGGCGTTACTGAACGCGGCGGGATTCGGATCGTACGTGACGCGGGCGGGAACCGACGGCATCTCGTTGAACGGCTCAATTGCCTTCAGCGATCGCGCAGTCGGATTTCTGCACCGGCCTCTCTTTCCGGACGGTATTAACAACACCGCGGCGGGGCCGTTCAGCACCGAACTAAACAACTGGAGCGTTTTCAACGTCGGCCTGCAACTAGATCTGATCAAGACAAACTTACAGACAGTTTTGAGCGGCGGCGCAGCTCCGTGTAGTTCGATTCCAAACCTGCCGAATGGTTTGCAAATTTTTGCGGGCAGCATTCCGCTTTACAAGAATGGCGAATTCGTCGGTGCGATTGGGATCAGCGGCGATGGAATCGATCAGGACGATTTGATCGCCGCCGCGGGCGCGGCCGGCTTTGCGCCACCGGTGAATATTCGTTCCGATCAGTTCTTTGTGCGCAGCGTGCGTCTGCCGTTTGTGAAGTTTCCCAGAAGTCCGAACCTCTAAGAAGGTCAAAAGGAAAAGTAAAAAGGTAAAAGCAGGCTCACCCGAGCAGGAACTTATGATGAAGCGTTTTGCATTTGCTCTTATTTTTTTCCTTTTTCCTTTTTCCTTTTTCCTTGTTGCGCAATCCACGCAATTCGGCGTAGTTCGTCTCAAAGTGCGCTACAAATCTTCCGAAGGCACTAAAGACCTGCCCCGCAAACGTTTCTTTCTGATCAAGGGCTCAATCGACCAAAACAGAGCGCTCATCGAAAAAATCAAGCAGACGAGCCTGGCGTCACTTGAGTGTTACTACCGCAGTCACGGCGCCAGCGAAGCGTTGATTAAATGGCTAAAAGACAACGATTGCGAATCTGTTTACTGCCGCGAGATCGAGGACAAGTACTTATCGGGAGCAGAAGCCGTGCCGGAATTTCAGAAAGCTTTTGAGCAGGCGCTCAACGAATTGAAGAATCGTGAAGTGGCGCGTCGATGGTTGACTAATTATCTTGCGCCCGAGATTCGTTCAGGCTTCTACGACGAAAAACAGAAGATGATCCAAGCGCTTCTTTCAGGACCTGAAGCCAGCACCAAGGCGAAGGTGATGTCCATCATGACGGATCGCAAAGGCACTGGATATCTGACGAATATCGAACCTGGCACTTACACGATCTCAAACGTCGTTGCGAGTGAAACTGACAAGACGAGCATTGTCTGGATCTGTGAACGCGAAGTTAAGGCGACGGATCTCGGCACTGCGATGAAACGACCTATGATGTTGTCGAACGAAGCAGATCCGAAGGTAAAGTGCGAAGTAGTCGAACGGCCATTGGCGGCTTGTAACTGATGACAAAACGGGCGTTCATTTTCATCCTCGTCTGCGTGGGAGTCGCGGCGCTAGCCAGCGCACAGACCCGCCGTCGCCCGCGCACGTCACGACCAGCAACCCAAACGCAGGCGCCCCGCGGCTCGGCCGCGAAGTATTCCGCGTTTCTGCACTCTTCCGACAAACACAAAAGTCTTACCTGCAACGAATGTCACAAGGTTCCGACCGGGTGGGCCGCGAAACGAGACTTTCCTGATGTCGCTGACTTTCCGGATCATGACGCATGCGTGCGGTGTCACCGGCAGCAGTTCTTCACGCGTCAGTCGATGATCGGGACCGGCCCGGCGATTTGCACCGTATGTCACGTGCGCGCGGCGCCACGTGAAGATATGCGCTTCGCATTTGGCAAACCAAACAACTCAAACCAACAAGCCAAAGCTAAGGACGAACGGCAGTTCACGATCGAGTTTCCCCACGACCAACATCAGAACGTCATTGCGCGTTGGCGTGGAGTTCAATCTGTGCGCCTCGAATCGCATCACGGATTCAAGTCTCTGAAAGCGGACGACAAGAAACCTGATTACAACAACTGTTCAATCTGTCATCAGACCGACATGAGCCTGGCAATTGTTGCTTTGGCGGCGCCGAACACCGACCCGGCAATGCTGCATCCGTTCAAGTCAATGCCGCGCAGCCATGATTCCTGCTTCAACTGTCATTGGAAAAACCAGAAGCCGGTTGCTGCCGATTGCGCGGGCTGCCACCAGCCGGCGGCAACCTTCATCCCGGAGCTTGGGAGAAAACGCATCTCGGCCAAGTTCGCTCACGAAGGTGGTAAGGGCGAGCACATTGCCGAATGCACGACGTGTCACATCAACATCACGCGCGCCAGCACCACGCGCGGCCTGACACCGGACGTGCCAATCAACGCCTGTGCTGCTTGTCATCGCGACAGCAAGAAGACGACCTATCCGAAAGCTGTGACGATCGAAACCGAACTCGATCAGTTCAAAAAGACTGGCGAATGCACCTATTGTCACGCAGCGGATGTAGGCAAGAAAAGACCGCCGCCGAGTCATGATGCAGCGGTGCAGTAGGACAAGGCAAAAGGAAAAAGTAAAAAGGCAAAAGTAAAGAGACAAAACGAATGGCAGTGGCACGAAATAAGCGAGGAGAGTTGCTCGAGAGAATTGTCTTTCTTTTTTCCTTTTTCCTTTTTACTTTTTACTTGACCTCCCTTTTTCCTTTTGCCTTCGCTTCTGCGCAGGACTATTCAAAATTCCTTCACACGAGTTCGAAACATTCATCGCTCGGCTGCAACGATTGTCATCGCCGCAGCGACAATTCCGCCCGCCCGAATTTTCCGGGACACAAAGCTTGTACGGGATGTCACCTGACGCAATTCACGACGCCGAATATCCCGATGTGCTCAATCTGTCATGAGAACGTGAACGGGAACGATCCGCCGCGCAAAGCTTTTCCTGATCGATTCAAAGAGAGCTTCAACATGAAGTTCGATCACGCGCAGCATCTGACCGGCGCAGCGCGACCAAAGAGCGGCTGCGTCAGTTGCCACAGTGGCAATCTGCGGCGCGGCGCGGCGCTGTCGATTCCCGTGGGAATCTCAGCGCACAACGGCTGCTACACGTGCCACACGCCGAACGCGCAGGCAAACGGCCGCGACCTCGCTTCCTGCGGTGTGTGTCACGAAACGAAACCTTACTCGCGCACGCCGGCAACATCCGTCGCGTACAATTACGCGTTTCGTCACGCAGATCACACGACCCGACAGCGTTTGGATTGCAATGATTGCCACAACGCAACGCGGGGTCTCCCGCAAAAACGGCAAGTCAGCTCGCCCCGTCCGCAGGAACACTTTCCCTCGGGAAATAACACGTGCGCGACTTGTCACAGCGGCCGCCGCGCGTTCGGAGGTGACTTGGATTTCAAGGCGTGCCGGCGATGTCACACAGGATCGAGCTTTCGCATCGGATGACTGACCACGGAGGACACAGAGGAAGACAAAACAGCTAAGTGCAAAGAGCAAAGTGCAGAGTTACCGAATCGATTTGCGCATTGGCCGAGAGTTTGCGCCTGGCCCTTTGTTCTTAGCGCGTTTTCTCTGTGTCCTCTGTGGTTAAGATTCACATCGCAATTGACAGCGCGTCGACCGTCTACCTAAGATGCGAT
>Ga0207675_100007165_pt1 | contig 10540 bp, 9 predicted proteins | sample KBSSwiS42_FD_184305 | JGI IMG/M metagenome (GOLD analysis project Ga0207675, IMG submission 184305) | Switchgrass rhizosphere microbial communities from Kellogg Biological Station, Michigan, USA - KBS Switchgrass S4-2 (SPAdes) (version 2) | ecosystem: Host-associated > Plants > Roots >...
GGCCGCAGCCTCCCGCTCGTGATCTCCTGGCTCAGCTGCTCGACGATATCCTTCTGGCTGACTCGGTGCCCGGCTCGAGAGGCGGAGAAATTGACCGAGACGAACGGCTCGCGCGCCATGGGTCAGAGCTAGCTCGAGGCCCAGGTCGAGTCGAGGGACAGAGCGGGAAAGAACCCAGGGACAGCGCCGAGGACACGGCTCAGGGACGAAGGACGCGCACGACGGCGGCGTGTTCCGCATCGAAATCGTGACCATGCGCGCCCGGCGCCGAGGCGTCCAGAGCGGCACGCCCGCGCGAGGCGATGATCTTGGCGTACCAGTGGTACGAATCCTTCGGAATGCGTCGGCCCGTCGCGTAGTCCACGTAGATGAGCCCGAAGCGCTCTTTGTAGCCGTCCGCCCACTCGAAATTGTCGAGCGCGGACCAGTGAAAGTAGCCCTCGATCGGTACACCGTCGCGCAGGGCGCGATGCAGCTCGCGCAGGTGACGTGTGAGAAAGTCCATGCGCTGCGGATCGTGCACGCGCTCGTCGAGCGACGGCCAGTCGCGACACGACAGGCCGTTCTCCGTGATCAGGATGGGCTTGCCGTAGCGCTCGTAGGCGAACTTGGGCCCCCAGTAGAGCGCCTCGGGCGTGATGGGCCAGTTGAAGGCGCTGAGCGGAAAGCCCGCCGGCGTCGGCACGACCTCGGCCTTGCCCGCCGCCCCGCGTCGTATCCGCGCGCCCTGATAGATGTTCAAGCCGAGAAAATCCGTCGGCGCCGCAATCACTTCCAGATCGCCCGGCGCGACCTGCGGCACGTCCTTGCCGAACAAGCGCCAGCCGTCCTCGGGGTAGCGCCCGAGCAGCACCGGATCGGACCACCAGGTGAGGTTCCAGTGGTTCGGATCGATCACCGAGAACATCAGCTCGCGCGCCGCTGCGATGTCCTCCGGAGAGTCGCTCGCGGGCAGCTTCGGAAAGCCCATCGGGGCAAAGCCGACGCGCGCCGGGCGCGGGCTCGCCGCGCGGATGGCCTGCACGCTGCGGCCGTGCGCGAGCAGCGCGTGGTGCCCGCAGCGCAGCATCTCCGCGAGCGAGAATTTCAGGCCGGGCGCGTGCCGGCCGTCGTAGTGCCCGTGCCCGACGAACACCTGCGGTTCGTTCAGCGTCAGCCAGTTCGCCACGCGGTCGCCCAGTTTGCGCACGCACAGCTCCGTGTAGTCGGCGAACCAACTCGCCACGTCGCGATTCAGCCAGCCACCTCGGTGATACAGATCGAGCGGCAGATCCCAGTGAAACAGCGTCACGTAGGGCGTGATCTGCGCCGCCAGGAGCTCATCGACCAGGCGATCGTAGAAGGCCAGGCCCGCCGCGTTGGCGGCCCCCGTGCCGCTAGGCAAGACGCGAGGCCAGCTGAGGCTGAAGCGATAGCCGTTCAGCCCGAGCTGCCGGAACAGCGCCACATCCTCGGCCCAGCGGTGATAGTGATCGCTCGACACCTCGCCGCTGTGGCCGCCGTGAATGGCGCCGGACTTCTCACACAGCATGTCCCAGATGGACAGCCCGCGCCCGCCCGCGCGGGCGCCGCCTTCTACCTGGTAGGCGGCCGTGGCCGCGCCCCACACGAATCGATCCGGGAATGCCTGAGCGCTCATCGCGGGGGCCCTCTTAGCACGGAGCAGCAGGGGGCAACGAGCCCGAGCGGGGCCAGGGCCGCCCCACTCGGCTCCTCGGCCCCCTGGCTCCCGACCCGCCGAGCTTGGTTCGAGCTTTAAAACCGGTGAAAATCGAGGCTAAGCTCCGGCGCATGCAGAGCCGAACATGGGGCGCAACAAAGCAGCCAGTGGCGCGCATCGGGCAAGGCACCTGGCACCTCGAGGGGGATGACGCGGCAGGCGCGATCCGCGCGCTGCAGCGCGGCCTCGACCTGGGCATGACGCACATCGACACGGCCGAGCTCTACGGCTCGGGCCGCGCCGAGGCGATCGTGGGCAAAGCCATCGCCGGCAGGCGGGACGAGGTGTTCCTGGTGAGCAAGGTGATGCCGAGCAACGCCAGCCGTTCGGGCACGCTGAAGGCCTGCGAGCGCAGCCTCAAGCACCTGGCCACCGATCGGCTCGACTGCTACCTGTTGCACTGGTCCGGTTCGTATCCGCTGGAGGACACCATCGCCGCCTTCGAGCAGCTGTGCGAGCAGGGCAAGATCCTGGCGTACGGCGTGAGCAACTTCGACGAGCAGGATCTGGCTCAGGCGCTCGAGATCGCCGGCCCGGGGCGCATCGCCTGCAATCAGGTGCTCTACAACCTGGAGGAGCGTCGCATCGAACACGCCGTCCTGCCGTTCTGCGAACAGCACGGCATCGCCGTGGTCGGCTACACGCCGTTCGGTACCGGGAACCGCTTGCCGCGTGCTGACGCGGGCAAGCTGCTCGCAGATATCGCGGCGCGGCATGGCGCCACGGCGCGTCAGGTGATCCTGGCGTATCTGACGCGGCGGCCCAGCCTGTTCGCGATCCCCAAGGCCGGCAACGTGCAGCATACCGAAGAGAACGCCGGAGCCGCACCGCTGCTGCTCTCCGCCGCTGACGAACAGGCGATCGACGCGGCGTTTCCGCTCGGACGACGCCGTTCGGGCGTCGCGATGTTGTGAGGCGCACGAGCTCGGCAGCAGCAGACAGCGGCGAATATTGCGCCACAGAAGGACAGCCTCTCCATGCTCGCAACAGATAGGCCGACGCTGTCCATCGTCGTTCCGGTGTATCGCAGCGCCGAATGCCTGGTCGAGCTCGCTGCGCGCGTGAACAAGGCGTGCCAGAGCATTGGTGTCAGCCATGAGCTCATCCTGGTCGACGATTGCAGCCCGGATCACAGCTGGCAGGTGATCGAGGGGCTGTGCGCCAGCGACCCCTCGGTCGTCGGCATCACGCTGCGCAAGAATGTCGGTCAGGACAATGCCATCATGGCGGGCTTCAACTCCGCGCAAGGCGGAGCGGTCGTCGTGATGGACGACGACCTACAACACGACCCGGACGACATGGGCGCGCTGCTCAGCAAACTGCAGCAGGGCGGCCACGATGTCGTCTATGCCAAGTACAAGCAGACGCATCAGAAGCTGTGGAAGAACCTGGGCAGCTGGTTCAACGGCAGGGTGGCCCAGGTCGTCCTGGGCAAGCCACGGGACATCTATCTTTCGCCGTACAAGATCCTCCTCGCCGAAGTGGTCTCGGAAATCATCCGCTATCGCGGGCCGTATCCGTACGTCGACGGCCTGATCTTTCGCACCACCTCCAACATTGGCCAGGTCACGGTGGAACACCACCCTCGCTTCAAGGGCCAAGGGTCGTACACCTTCTGGCGGTCGCTGGCCGTGTGGGCTCGATTGTGCACGAATTTCTCGGTCGTGCCGCTGCGTCTGGCCACCATCACCGGCGGCGTGAGTGCCGGCGCTGGCTTGAGCACCGGTCTTGGCTTCTTGCTCTATCGCTTGCTCATCAACCCCTCTTACGGTGCAGCGCAAGAAGGCTGGGTGTCCGTCATCGTCAGCATCCTGTTTCTCGGCGGAATACAGCTGCTGACCATCGGCATGCTGGGAGAATACGTGGGGCAGATGCATCTCAACATCAACAGCCGGCCCCAGTACGTGCAAAAGGTGCGACTCTCCCGGCGAGCACAGAGCGAGCCGAGGGCGTCCGAGCGCGCCACGGAATCCTCGCCGCTCGCGGCACGCGAAGCTGGCAGCGCCGCGAGCGCTGCTCGCCGGGCGGCCCGTGATTCCTAGCGGCTCGGCCATCCCCGCCCCCCGGAGTCGCCAGGATGGCCCTCTGCAGTCTATCAGAGCCCAGGCCGACCGATCGACCATCGTCGACCTGGCAGCGCATTTGCTGGCGGGTCAGTCCGTGGCAAAGGGATGAGCCGGGGTCGCGTGGTTTCACTGCAGAGCTCTCAACGAATCCTGCTCAATGACTTCGTCGCGCAATGGCGCGACGTGCGCGTCGACGCTGTCGCAGCCCTGGAACGGGTAGGAGAGAGCGGCTGGCTCATCCTGGGGCGCGAAGTGAAGGGCTTCGAAGCCGAGCTCTCGAGCTACTGGCGGGTTTCACATGTCGTCGGCTGCGCCAGCGGGCTCGACGCCATCGAGATCGCGCTGCGCGCCCTCGGCATCGCGGTGGGAGACAAGGTGCTCACCACACCGCTCAGCGCGTTCGCCACCAGCCTGGCCATCGTGCGAGCCGGCGGCGTGCCCGTCTTCGTCGACGTGGACGACACGGGCTTGCTCGATCTGGCGCACGCCGCGCGGACCATCCAGGGCGATCGCGCCATCAAATTCTGCGTGCCGGTACACCTCTTCGGTCACGCGCTCGACGCCCAGCAGCTGGCGCGCATCGCCGAGCTGCCGGTGCAGATCATCGAGGACTGCGCGCAGGCCTGCGGCGCTTCGAGCCGCGGCGTCCCGGTGGGCGCGACCGGCATGGCCGCGGCTACCAGCTTCTACCCGACGAAAAATCTCGGGGCCATGGGTGACGGCGGCGCGCTGCTCAGTCGCGACGCGACGGTGGCCGCCGCGGCGCAGAGCCTGCGCGACTACGGCCAGACCGCCAAGTACGTGCACGCGCGACTGGGCATGAACAGCCGCCTGGACGAGCTGCACGCCGCCATCTTGCGCTCCGCCTTGTTGCCGCGGCTGCCGAAGTGGACCGGGCGCCGCATTGCCATCGCACAGGCGTATCGCCGTGCCATCGCCAACCGGGCACTCGCGCTGCCCCCGGTGCCGGAAGGCTCGGCTTCGGTGTGGCACCTGTTCCCGGTGCTGATTGTCGCGGGCGCACGTGAAGCGTTCATGGCGCACCTCGATCGCGCGGGCATCGCCACGGGCATCCACTACCCCACGCTCATTGTTGACCAGCCCGCCTTCGCCGGCGTGCGCTTCGAGTGCCAGGAGCCGCTGCCGCGCGCTCGCCGCTTTGCCTCGAGCGAGGTGTCGCTGCCGATTCACCCGTACCTGACGGACGAGCAGGTCGAACGCGTGATCGCAGCGTGCAACGCCTGGAAGCCATGAGCACCCATTCACTGGTCATCCCGGTCTACAACAACGCTGACTCGCTGCCCCGGCTCCTGCCCGCCTGTGAGGGCTTGTCGGACGAGCTCGGCGGAGACCTGGAGGTGGTGTTCGTGGTCGACGGCAGCCCGGATGCCTCGCACGTGCTCTTGCGGCAGCAGCTGCCGAGCCTGCGCTTCCGCTCACGCCTGGTGCTGCTCTCACGCAACTTCGGCTCGTTCTCCGCGATCCGCGAGGGTCTGCGCGTGGCCGGCGGGCGCTACTTCGCGGTCATGGCCGCCGACCTGCAAGAGCCGCCGGAGCTGGTGCTCTCCTTCTTCCGCGCTCTCGCCGGCGAGCCCGTCGACCTGGTGCTGGGCACGCGCATCGGCCGCGCGGATCCGCTGCTCTCGCGCCTCGGGTCCTCGGTCTTCTGGTGGTTGTATCGCCGCCTCATCGAGCCGCAGATGCCCCGCGGCGGGGTGGACGTGTTCGGCTGCAACCGCGAATTTCGCGACCGCCTGCTCGCCTTGCCGGAGTCGAACAGCTCGCTCGTAGGGCTGCTCTTCTGGCTCGGCTATCGGCGCAAGCTCATTGCATATGTGCGCCAGCCGCGCCTCGCGGGCAAGAGCGGCTGGACGCTGAAGAAAAAGCTGAAGTACCTGTTCGACAGCCTGTTCGCCTTCTCCGACTTGCCGATCCGGCTGCTCGCCTTCTTTGGCGGGCTCGGGTTGCTCACGTCCGCGAGCCTGTCCTTGGTGGTGTTGGTGGCCCGAGTCCTCGGTTGGGTCACCGTACCAGGATACGCCGCGACGGTGCTGGTGGTGGCGTTCTTCGCCGCTCTCAACTCCTTTGGTCTGGGCGTGATCGGCTCGTACGTCTGGCGCACCTTCGAAAACACGAAAGGTCGTCCCCTGGCCATCGTGATGACGGCCGAGGAGTTTGCCGGCGACTCTGCGCCCGAGAGACGGCCGCAGCGGTCCGCAGCAGTTCTGAAGGAGACCTCGTGAGCGACTATTTCGTGCATCCGCAGGGGCTCTGCGAGAGCCTCGCGGTCGGCGCGGGCACGCGCATCTGGGCGTTCGCGCACGTGCTACCCGGCGCGGTGCTGGGCCGTGACTGCAATATCTGCGACCACACCTTCATCGAAAACGACGTCGTGCTCGGCGACCGCGTGACCATCAAGTGCGGCGTACAACTCTGGGATGGCTTGCGACTCGAAGACGACGTGTTCGTCGGACCGAACGCCACCTTCACCAACGACCACTTCCCTCGCAGCAAGCACAGGCCGACGGAGTTCCAAAAGACGGTAGTGAGCCGAGGTGCATCGATCGGAGCCAACGCGACCATCCTGCCCGGCGTCTCGATCGGACAGAACGCGATGGTGGGCGCAGGCGCCGTGGTCACGCATGACGTGCCCCCGAACGCGATCGTCGTGGGCAACCCGGCTCGCATCGTGGGCTACGCGGACGCGGGGGAAGCCGTGCGCTCGACGCGCGTCCTCTCCAGCTCCCCGAGCGACGTGCTCGTACAGGAGACGCGCGTGGCGGGCGTCACGCTGCATCGACTCAAGCTGGTCAAGGACATGCGCGGCTCGCTCTCCGTGCTGGAGTCGAGCCGCGACATCCCGTTCACGCCGCGGCGCTATTTTCTGGTCTTCGACGTACCGAGCGCCGAGGTACGCGGCGAGCACGCCCACTACGAGTGCCACCAGTTTCTCGTCTGTGCGAAGGGGCAAATGGCAGTGGTAGCTGACGACGGCGTGCGGCGTGAAGAGTACCGGCTCGACAACCCCGACATCGGTGTCTACCTGCCACCCATGGTCTGGGGCATTCAGTATCGTTACTCCGCCGATGCGGTGCTGCTGGTGTTCGCCTCGCACGCCTACGATCCGAACGACTACATCCGCAACTACGACGAGTTCCTGGCGAAGAAGGCCGTGCGCTGAAGGCGGAGCACCACGAATGCCACGCCAGGCCTCACTCGGCGCTGGTCCGTACCGGCGCGCTCTGGGCCTCGCCGAGCACTGCTTCTGCGACAGGAGCTACTTTGCTCCGCGCCAGTGGATCGAACAGCGAACGCAGCCCCTCGCGGGCAGGTCGTTCGATCGAGACATGCAAGCCGATCGCAAACGCGACCACCAGCAAGATGGTCAAGCCGTTTGCAGCGAGCCAGGCATCGTCGGGTAACCTTCCCAGGCTCATGCGCCTCATCATGTTGACGTGGCAGAGGTAGAGCGCGTAGGAGGCCTCGCCCAAGAGGATCAGCGGTCTCGCCGCTAGCCAGCCGCGCGACGAGGCGGGCATGGAAGCCAGGCAGAAGATCAGCGCGGCAGCGGGCAGCGCATAGGACACATCCCAGCTCGCCGCGCTGTAGACGTGCGCGGGCCAGCACATCAGCGCCACGATGACGGCGGTCGAAAGTGCGGCGCCCCATTGCAACACTGCACGAGAAATGCCGCTCTGGTTCGCCACCAGGCGCGCCGTGAGCATGCCGAGCAAGAAGTCGCCGAGCCGGCAGCAGGGGTTTCGGTACAGCCAGCGGTGCGAGGAATGCGGATCCTCCCAGGGCAGGTCCGCGTAGCCGCTACGATAGAAGTAGGCCGTGAACGCCACCATCAGGGCTACGACGATCAGCAGCGCGATGCTGATTCTGCGCGGTTTGCGCAGCACGGGCAGCAGCAGAAACACGAGCAGCGGGAAGCACGCATAGAGAAAGAACTCCACGCTGATCGACCAACCGGGAGCGTTGAACGTGTAGGCGTTCTGTAGCGTGCCCGTCCACGCCTGCAGCGCCAACGCGTGTTTCAGCCAGAGCGAACCGTTCACCGTGCCCAGCCACAGCGCCGGGAACGACACCCAGACCAGCAGCAAGAGATACAGCGGGTACACGCGCGCCAGCCGCGCCACGAAATAGGAGACCACGAGCCGCAGACTGAACTGACGCAGGAAGCGATCGAAGTAGTTGTGCGTGAGCACGAAGCCGGACAGCACGAAGAACACCGTCACGCCCGCATACCCGGAGTCCAGGAACGCCTTCAAATACGGGCCCGCCCCGGGTGGCTTCCGGAGGTGAGAGAGCAGCACCGCCAGCGCCGGAAAGATGCGCAGCCCCGTCAGCGCGTCGATGCGCGGGGCGCGGGACGCCCCGGCAACCAGGGGAGCGTCGTTCATGGCCGGGCCCACAGCCATCTTGCCTACGGCGCTGGCGCCGCGGCTTCCTTCTGCGGTTCGGGCGCAGGCGGGATCGCCCACACGCTGAGGCGCTCGTCCGAAAATAGCAGCTTCCACTCCGGCGGGGGCGAGCGAAAGACCGCTTGCGTCTGCGGCCGTTGCTCCAGGATGGCAAAGCGGATGCCGTGCGCACGATCGGTGTAGCGGGTCGGCACGTTCGCGACGCCCACGTAGAGCAGCGCGAGCAGTCCGGCAAACGCGAGGAGTTGCCGCCGCAACCGGTCGTGAGCGTGCACCATCGCAAAGCCCCCCAGCCCCGCCCCGGCGAGCGACAGAGGAGCGGTCAACGTCGCAACGAGTTGCTGCTTGGAATTCGCGAGCAGGTCGAAGGGGCGCTCGCGCAGGATGCGCGAAACTGGCCAGTGGTTGTAGCTGCCGGGGTAGTTCTCCCAATTGAAGGAGGTGGTTGCCCTGAGCGCGTACGCAATGTTGTACTGGGAGACTCCCGCGTGCAGCGGCGTTCCATATACCAGCAGGTTGAGCAGCCAGAGCGGCCAGGCCGTCGCGGCGAATCCGGCGACGAAGGCGAGCGCGGCTCGGCCCGCATTGCGCCAGCCAAAGCCCGCCAAGATCAGAGCCGCCGGCACGAGAGCCATCAGGATCAGGTAGTGGCTTCGAAACAGGTACGAGAGCCCTGCACTCAGCCCGAACAGGAAAAAGCCGCGCTGATCGGCGCTCCGACGCGTCAACAGCCAAAGGCCGCAAAGAAAGAGCGCCGTTGAGCTGCCGTCCCTAAATTCGCTGATGAACACGGGCAGGCCGGCGAGCGCTGCACACAAGAGCGCGCACGGGCCCGCCATAATCGGCAAACCCGGCGGGTACCCCCGATTGGCAAACGACTCGGCGCGCGACAGGCTCAGGTGCGCCGTCAGCCAGCCCACCTCATCCAGGTCGTTGTCGATCGGATAGCACGCCCAGACGCAATTGACGTAGGCGAGCACGCAGAAGAACAGCAGCAGAGAGCCGGTGAGGGCGAGCGCCTCGACCGTCGCCCGGTGCCGGGCGAGCGTGAGTGGAGCCTCGGGCGCGTTCTCGCTCCGGGCCTCGATGACGCTCACGCCCCGTTGCTCCGAGCGCCCGCCGGCGCGGGGCCGAGCGTGAGGTACAGGTATTTACCGAGCCCGGTAATCGGCCGCGAGCGCGCGATGAAGCTCGAGCGCACGCAGAGGCCACTCTGCTTCACCAGCTCCAGATAGCCCTGCTCGCTGCGGCAGAATCGGCCGCGATCGAGCCTGGCCAGCAAGTTGCCGAGCGGATGGCCCGGTAGAAGTACGATATCTGCCGTGAGCACCTGTTGCAGGCGCGAGGACTGCGGCAGGGACGAGAGCAGACCGACGGCCTCTACGTCGCTCAGGTGATGCAGCACGCCCGCCAGCACGACATCCGTGGGCTGCAGCCGTCGCACGTCGTCCGGTGTACAGATCTGCTTGCTGAAGCTGACCCGGCTCGAAGCATGGCGCGAGCGAGCGTGCTCCACGGCCACTTGATCCGTATCCATGCCCAGATAGCTGCGGAACTCCTCCAGGTAGCGCAGCGCGCTGCCGGTGCCACAACCGACATCCAGAATCACCGCGTCGGGGTTGCGGATCTGATCGTACAAGGGAGAGAGGTCCACCCCTCCGACGGCCAGGGGCCGGATCACGTCGTAGACGAACGGATGTCCCATCGCCTGCTGCACGCGGCCCATCGCTTTGTCGAGCACGAATCCCCTCTTACTAGCCTGCCCCTGCGCCTGCGGTCATTAGCGCGAGGGCTCGAGCGCGCGGGCTCCTCGGCTGAAGTTTCAGCGGTCGGTCGGCCACCCCGTGGTCGGCGGCGACAATGGGCTCGACGACTTGTCCCCAGGCCGCCGGGCGTGGCAGAGCTGCCGGGATGCTCGTTCCCCGGGATACTCGCGTGTGTGTGGTGGGCCTCGGCTACATCGGCTTGCCGACGGCGGCCGTGCTGGCCTCGCGCGGCTACACCATCCACGGCGTTGAAGTCGACGCACGCGCTGCCGAGATCATCAACTCGGGGCACGCCCACATCGTCGAGCCCGACCTCGACATCCTGGTGCGTGCCGCGGTGGAGACGCGCAAGCTGCGCGCCCACCCCCTGCCGGCGGAAGCCGACGTGTTCCTGATCTGCGTGCCCACGCCGATCGCGCCCGGTCACGTGCCGGACCTGTCGTACGTGGAGAAGGCGACCGAGTCGCTCTGCCCGTACCTGCGCCCCGGCAATCTGGTGATCCTGGAGTCCACGAGCCCGCCCGGCACCACGGAAAAAATCGCCGAAATCGTCGCTCGGCG
>Ga0207675_100007166_pt1 | contig 10540 bp, 6 predicted proteins | sample KBSSwiS42_FD_184305 | JGI IMG/M metagenome (GOLD analysis project Ga0207675, IMG submission 184305) | Switchgrass rhizosphere microbial communities from Kellogg Biological Station, Michigan, USA - KBS Switchgrass S4-2 (SPAdes) (version 2) | ecosystem: Host-associated > Plants > Roots >...
CGGGGCGAATGCCGCCACGGTGGAGTCCGCGGTCACGCTTCCGCTCGAACAGGCCATCAACGGCGTCGAGGGCATGCAGTACATGACCTCGACGAGCGGCAACGATGGCTCGTCGTCGGTCACGGTCACATTCGACATCACGCGCAACCTCGACGTCGCGGCAGTCGACGTGCAGAACCGCATCTCCCAGGCCGAGGGCCGGCTGCCGAACGAAGTGAAACAGGTCGGCATCTCGGTCATCAAGGTGTCGAGCAACTTCGTGCTGGCCGCCGCGGCCTACGCGGAGAAGGGCGAATACGACACGCTGTTCATCAGCAACTACGTCGATCGCTTCGTGGTCGACGAGATCAAGCGCGTCCCCGGGGTCGGCAACGTGTTCGTCTTCGGCGTCGGCCGCTACGCGATGCGGTTGTGGGTCGATCCCGGCAAGCTCGCCGGCCGCGACATCACCGCGGACGAAGTGGTCGCGGCGCTGCGCGAACAGAACGTCCAGGTGGCGGCCGGCGCCGTGGGATCCGACCCGGCGCCGAAGGGCCAGTCGTACCAGATCAGCGTGCGTGCCGAGGGGCGGCTGAACGACCCCGAGCAGTTCGAGGACATCATCCTGAAGCGGTCGAACGACGGATCGCTGGTGCGGGTACGCGACGTCGGCCGCACCGAGCTCGGCGCGGAAAGCTACACGACCGCGTCGCGGTTCAACGCGCGCGACGCGATCGGCTTCGGCGTGCTGCAGCTGCCGACGGCCAACTCGCTGCAGGTCTACCGGGACGTGACCGCGGCGATCGCCCGGCTGTCGCAGCGCTTTCCGCCCGGCCTCAAGATCGACATCGCGTTCGACACGACGAGCGTCGTCTCAGAATCGATCCGCGAAGTCGTGACGACGCTGCTCGAGGCGATCGGCCTCGTCGTCCTCGTCATGTTCCTGTTCCTCCAGAACTGGCGGACGACGCTGATTCCGGCGATCACGATCCCGGTGTCGCTCATCGGCACGTTCGCGTTCGTCAAGCTGTTCGGCTTTTCGATCAACTCGCTGACGCTCTTCGGGATCACGCTCGCGACCGGGCTGGTCGTCGACGACGCGATTGTCGTGATCGAGAACATCGAGCGCCATATCCACGAGCGGCATCTCAAGAGCCGCGACCACGACGCGCCGGTGGATACGCACGAGGCCGCCGCGGAGGCCATGGGCGAGGTCACGAGCGCGGTCATCGCGACGGCGCTGGTGCTGGCGGCGGTGTTCGTGCCGGTGGCGTTCTTTCCCGGCACGACCGGACGGCTCTATCAGCAGTTCGCGCTGACGATCGCGGTGTCGATGGCGATTTCGGCGTTCAACGCGCTGACGCTGACGCCGGCGCTTTCGGCACTGCTCCTGAGCGGCACCGACAAGCCGAAGGGGGCGTTCTTCCGCGCGGTCAACCGGGTCATCGACGGCGGCACCAACGCGATGGTCTCGATGCTGCGCCTGCTGATCCGGGCGCGGTTCGCCGTGGTGCTCGTGTTCGTGCTGCTGCTCGGCGCCACCTGGTGGGTCTACACGACCGTCCCCAGCGGGTTCGTGCCCGAGGAAGATCAGGGCTACGTGATGGTCCTCATTCAGGGGCCGCCCGGCGCGTCGCTCGACTACACGATGAACATCGTGAAGCAGGCCGAGCAGATCATGCTCGAGCTCGGCGAGACGAAGACGATGTTCGCGGCGGGCGGGTTCGGCTTCAGCGGCACGTCGCCGAATCAGGGCATCCTCTTCGCGCAGTTGAGAGATTTCAAGGACCGGCGGGGCGAGACGCAATCGGCGAAGGCGATTGTCGGACAGCTCTTCGGCGGGTTCAGCCAGATTACCGGCGCGATGGTGATTCCGTTCCTGCCGCCGTCGATTCAGGGCCTCGGTCAGTTCGGCGGCTTCACCTACGAGCTGCTCGACCAGAGCGGCGGGCCGATTGAAAACCTCGAAGCGGCGGCGCAGCAGGTCGTCGCGCAGGGCAATCAGACGCCCGGGCTGACGGCGCTCTTCACGCAGTTCACGGCGAACGATCCGCAGCTGGTGGTCGACATCGACCGCTCGCAGGCGAAAAGCCTCGGCATGTCGCTCGGCGACGTGACGAATACGATGCAGATCCTGATGGGGTCGGCCTACGTCAACGACTTCGACTTCAACGGGCGGTCGTACCGCGTCTACGTCCAGGCCGACCAGCAGTTCCGATCGAATCCGGCGGACATCGCCAAGTATCAGGTGCGGACCAGCACCGGCCATATGACGCCGCTCAGCAATATCGTGGCGGTGAGGGAAGCGACGGCGCCGAAGAGCATCACGCACTTCAACCTGTTCCGGTCGGCGACGATCAACGGCTCGGCGGCGCCGGGGTTCAGCTCGGGCCAGGCGCTGCAGACGATGGGGCAGCTCTCGGACCGCATGCTCCCACAGGGGTTTTCGTACGCGTGGTCGGGCGTGTCGCTTGAAGAGATCAGGGCGGGCACGCAGTCGGCGGCGATTTTCGCCCTCGGCCTGCTGCTGGTGTATCTCACGCTCGCGGGCCAGTACGAAAGCGTGACGCTGCCGTTCATCATCCTGCTCTCGGTGCCGCTGGCGATCATGGGTGCGCTGCTGGCGCAATGGGGGCGGGGGCTGATCAACGACGTCTACTGCCAGATCGGACTGGTGATGCTGATCGGATTGTCGGCCAAGAACGGCATCCTCGTCGTCGAGTTTGCCGAGCAGCTGCGCGCCCGCGGCATGACGATCGCCGAGGCCGCCGTCGAAGCGGCGCGAATCCGGCTCCGGCCGATCCTGATGACGTCGCTCGCGTTCATCCTCGGCGTCATGCCGCTCGTCGTCGCCAGCGGCGCCGGCCAGGAAGCGCGCCATTCGGTCGGCACCGCCGTCGTCGGCGGCATGATCGCGTCGACGTTCCTCAATCTTGCGTTCATTCCAGTGCTGTATGTCGTGGTCAAGAGTATCGGAGCCAGACGTGAACGCGCATCGCAGGGTGGTTAACGGCTGCGCCTTCAGGGTGCTGAGCGGCTGCGCCTCCAGGGTGCTGGGTGGCTTCGCTGCAGGGTGCTTCGCGCTGGCGCTGCAGGGTGCGTTCGCGTCGGCGCAGGTGCCCGTGCCGACCGAGCGCGTGACCTTCGACGACGCGATCCAGCGCGCCGTGCGGAACAACCCGTCGGCGGCGATTGCCGCCGCGGACATCCTGCGCGCCGAGGCGCTGCTCATGGAAGCGCGGTCGGCGTCGCGGCTGCAGGTGAACGGCAACGTCACGACGACGACGCTGAACCGGGGTGTCGAGTTCGACAACTCGACCGTGACGGCGCAGAACCAGCTGGCAGCGACCCTCGACGTGCGGATGCCGCTCTACGCGCCGGCCCGCTGGGCGCGGACGGCGCAGGCCGACGAGGCACGCCACGTCGCCCAGGTTAGTGCGGACGACATCCGCCGGCAGACGGCGCTGGCGACGGCGGACGCGTACTTGACGGTGATCGCTCGAAAGCGCGTCGTGGAGACCAACACCCTCGCGCGCGAGAGCGCGAGGGCGCACTTCGACCTCGCACGCGAGCTCCAGGAGCGCGGGAGTGGCAGCCGGCTGAACGAGCTGCGCGCGCAGCAGGAGCTGTCGGCCGACGAAACGCTGGTCGAGGCGGCGCAACTCGCCGTCTACCGCGCGCAGGAGGCGCTCGGCGTGCTGCTCGTCGCGGACGGCCCGGTTGACGTCACCGACGAGCCGATCTTCGCGACGCCTCCGGACGTGATTACCGCGGCGGCCTCCACGCAGGGAGCCGCGGGCGATCCCGGCACGCCGCTGCTCGAGCGCACCGACCTCAAGCTGTTCGCGGCGGAGCAGCAGCTCGCGGAACGCGTGCTCGGCGACAGCTGGAAGGACCGGCTGCCGTTTCTCGAGGCCGTGTTCCAGCCCTCGACGTCCCTTCCGTCGCAGCTGTTCTTCCCGCAGAACCGGTGGCAGCTGCTGCTGCAGTTGGCGGTGCCGATCTTCGACTCCGGCCAGCGCCAGGGGTTGAAGCTCGAACGGCAGGCCGCGGTGGATGTGTCGCGCGCGACCTTCGCGCGCGCGCTGACGTCCGCCCGCTCGGAGGTGCGCGCCGCGCGCGAGGCGATCTCGAGCTCGGAGCGCTTTCTCGCCAGCGCGCGCGCCGGCGCCGATCAGGCGCAGCAGGTGGTGAGCATCGTCAACGTGAGCTTTCGCGCCGGCGCCGCGACCAACATCGAAGTGATCGATGCGGAGCGCCGCGCGCGGGATGCCGGGACGGCGGTCGCCATCGCCGAGGACGCGGCGCGCCGCGCGAGGCTCGACCTGCTGACGGCGCTCGGGCGCTTCCCATGACCGATCTGGAAGCCGGCGTCGCGGCCCGGCTCGGCGAGCTCGGCATCACCTTCTCGCGCCACGAGCACCCGCCCGTTGCGACGGTGGAGGAAGCCCGGCACCACTGGGCCGATATCGACGCGACGCACTGCAAGAATCTCTTCCTGCGCAACCAGAAAGGAAACCGCCACTATCTCGTGGTCCTCACCGCGTCGAAGACGGCGGATCTGAGGGGCGTGGCCGATCAGATCGGCGACGGCAAACTGAGCTTCGCGTCGGCGGAGCGGCTGATGACGCATCTCGGCCTCACGCCCGGGTCGGTGTCGCCATTCGGCCTGATCAACGATCCGGCGCACGCCGTTCGCGTCGTGCTCGACCGCGACCTGAAAGCCGCCTCGAGGCTGTCGTTTCACCCGAACATCAACACCGTGACGTTCACCATCGCCGCCGCCGACTTCGCACGCTTCCTCGAGGCCTGCGGCAACCCCGTCCAATACCTCACCGTCTAGCTGGCAAATCCGCAATCCGCAATCCGCAATCCGCAATGGAATGACCTTCCCTGTCACACCCCAGGGCTACACTCGTGTCATGTCGCATCTCCCGACTCCAGTTGCTGCACAAGTCGTTGAAGGGGAATGGATTACGTTCCCCGGCGGGGAGCTGGAAGGCAAACGCCCGAAGGCTCTGTGCCCGAGCTGCCGTGAGGCGCTGAACCGCGAGGCGGAGGGCCCGGCACGCCGTTCCAGCCGTTCCCGTCCGCTCTGTTTTCAGTGCTACCGGGCCGACCTCGACCGCGATCGCGTGCTGCAGGCGGCGGGGGAGCTGGATACGGCGTCCGACGCGCGCTTCCAGTCGCAGCTGCCGTTCGAGCCGATCGACCGCGCGCGGCTCGAGATGCTCAAAGCCGTGCGGTCCGGGGAGCGCACGGCGGCGGTGCAGGGGATCGGCCAGTACGTGGACAAGCGGCGCCGCGCGCAGATTGCGGCGCGGCACGCGCTGCAAGCAGTGGCGGCCGGCCTGAAAACGCGCGGGTTGGCGCCGGCGCTCGAGGCGCAGGTGCTGGCCGCGGCGGCACATGCCGCGGAGCTGCAGCTGCCCGACGCGTGGCTGCCGTTCGTGGTGTGCCGATGAGTGACGGCACAAACATGGGAACGCAAAGGCCGCAAAGACCGCAAAGAAGGCTTCATCGGAATTCTTCGCGTGCTTTGCGGGCTTCGCGTTCAAACGTCGTGTCCCCGTTGCCCTTACGAAAGCTGTACTCGAGAGTCTCGGCGTGGTACATAGAGCAGTGCGATCCTGATGCCCATTGATCTTGCTTCCGCCGCCATCACGCTGATCCTCGGTCTTGCCATCGGCGGCCTGGTGGGGTGGTTGGCGTCCCGCCCGGGGTTGTCTCGTCTCCAGAACACCCTCGAAAAAGACCGCGCCGTCCACGCCGAGCGCCTGAAGGCGTACAGCGAGGCCGAATCGAAGCTCCGCGAGGCATTCCAGGCCCTCAGCGCCGACGCCCTCAAGACCAACAACGAGGCGTTTCTCTCGCTTGCCGAAACGCGGCTGCGCGAAGCGCGGACGGAGGCGACCGGCGACATCGATGCGCGTAAGAAGGCCATCGAGGAGCTGCTCGCCCCGATGGCGAAGACGCTCGAGCACGTGGACCGCGAGATCCGGGATTCCGAGCGCCGCCGCACCGAAACCGGCGCGCAGCTCATGCAGCGGATCGTCTCGCTCGACACCGCCGGCCAGAGCCTGCGCGACGAGACGCGGCGGCTCACCGATGCGCTCAAGCGCCCCGGTGTCCGCGGCCGCTGGGGCGAGCTCCAGCTGAAGCGCGTCGTCGAGCTCTCGGGGATGATCGAGCACTGCGATTTCACCGAGCAGCGCACCATTCAGGGCGGGGACGACGAGGGCCGGATTCGGCCGGATGTCATCGTCCGGCTGCCGGGCGGCAAGCAGATCGTCATCGACGCCAAGGCGCCGCTCGACGCCTACCTGCGGGCGCTCGAGGCGCCGGATGAAGAGTCGCGCCAGAAGCTGCTCGCCTTGCACGCGCAGCAGGTGCGCGGCCACATCGCGCAGCTGTCGGCCAAGGGCTACTTCGAGAAGGTCGCGTCCACGCCCGAGTTCGTCGTCATGTTCCTGCCGGGCGAGATGTTCTTCAGCGCCGCGCTCGAGCAGGACCCGTCGCTCATCGAATGCGGCGTCGAGAAGCGCGTCATCCCCGCGAGCCCGACGACCTTGATCGCGCTGCTGCGCGCCGTCGCCTACGGGTGGCAGCAGGAGGCGATGGAGGAGAACGCGCGCAAGATCAGCGACCTCGGCAAGCACCTCTACGAGGCCGTGCGCACGCTGGGCGTGCGGTTCGACACGCTGGGCGCCCGTCTCAAGTCCAGCCTCGAGGCGTACAATGACGCCGTCGGCTCGCTCGAGGGCAACGTGCTCGTGAAGGCGCGCAAGTTCCGGGAGCTCCAGGCATCGAACGGCGGTGGAGAAATCCTGCCGCTCGAGCCGATCGACCGCGTGCCGCGGATGCTCCAGGCGCCCGAGCTCATCGACGGGTTACCGTTCCACGATGGCGAAGAAGAAGAAGAGGAAGTCGGCCAGGCCTGACAGTCACTCCGTCTACGTCGTCTTCCTGCGCGATCCCAAAGGGGACGGGAAGGCCGCATACTACGTCGGCATGACCGGCCTCACGCCCGAGCGGCGCTTCGAGAACCACAAGGCCGGCGTCAAGGCGGCGCGCATCGTGCGGCGCTGCGGCGAGCGCCTCGTGCCGCGCCTCTACGCGCACCTGAACCCGATGCCGTACGGCAAGGCGGTGGAGATGGAAGTGATCCTCGCCGACAGCCTCCGCAAGCGGGGCTTCACCGTCTACGGCGGCCACTGACTCTCGCGATGCAGACGCTCCTGCCATTTGATGAAGTCCCGTTCGCCCTGCCTGCCCCACGCTCGGCTGACGCCTTCGCGCTACGCCAACCTGCGCCACCTGCCCCACCTGACCCACGCGCCCCATCTGACCTACCAGACCCATCCGCCCTGGTCTTCGTCCGCCATCCCCGCGCCCGCCGCTACATCATCCGCGTCGCAGACGACGGGACCGTGCGCGTCACCGTGCCGCGCCGGGGATCGAGGCGGGAAGCCGAGGCTTTCGCGGCGCGCGAGCGCGCGTGGATCGAGAGGCAGCAGCGGCGTGCGGACGCCGCGCGCGCGAGCCGCGCGCGCGAACAACAGCTCACCGCGAACGACGGGATCGAGCCGGCGAGCCTTCAGCGCGCCACGCGCGACCGCGCGAAGCGCGAGTTGCCGCCGCGCCTCCTGGAACTGGCCGCGCAGCACGGCCTGACGGTTTCGCGCGTCAGCATCCGCGATCAGCGCTGGCGCTGGGGGTCATGCTCGCGCACGGGGCACATCTGCCTGAACTGGCGGCTGGTGGAGATGCCGGAGGCGATCCGCGACTACGTGCTGATCCACGAGCTGATGCACCTCAAGCGCATGGATCACTCTCCGGCGTTCTGGAAACTGGTGGCGGCGGTGTGCCCGGAGTACAAAAAAGCGCGCGCCTGGCTGCGGAGCCAGGCGCGCGAGAGTTAACGGAGAGGGCAGAGGCAACGGACTCACACAGAGCAACGAAGCAACGGAGAAAAGCCGTTTCTACCGGCTCCGTTTCTCTGTTTCTCTGTGTGTGATCCGTTCCCTCCGTCTTCTCTGTTTCCTTCTGGATTAGAACCCGACGACGACGCCAGCCCTGAAGATCCGGGGGCTGAGGTTCTGCGTGATCTGGTTGAACACGGTCGGGAGCGCCAGCACGTTGTTGTTCCGCACCAGCGCCGTGTTGGCGTTCAACACGTTGAACAGGTCGCCGATGAGACGGAAGCTCATCGCGCGGAGCTTGAACTCGCGCGCCACGCGCAGGTCCGTGCTCCACAGGTTGTCGTAGCGGAACGTGTCGATCTTCGGCGTCACGATGACCTGAAGGCCCGTGTCGGCGCCGAGATTGGCCGACCGGAACATCGGGTTCGGATACCCCTGCCGGCCGAACACATTGCCCGCGATCTCGATGCCGTAGGGTGCCTGATACATCGCGTTCGCGTTGAACTGCCATCTCGCGTTGATGAACACGCTGCCGGCGGAGTTGCCGCTGCTCATCGGCGCGAACTGGCCGCCGTCGACGAGCGGCTCGGTCACGGTCGGCGTCGGGTTGCCGTTCGTGTCGTAGCGCGCCTGCGGCTCGTAGTGCTCGCGGGCGTTGTTGAACGCGACGCCGACGCGCCCCATCCACCGGTTCGAGAGCCGCTTCACGGCATTGAACTCGAGGCCGTGGTAGTCGGTGGAGAAGCCGTCCCAGTTGGTCAGCAGGAAGCCGTTGCCGCCGGCGGTCACGGCCGCCTGGTTCGGGATGAAGGTCGGCACGCTGTAGCTGCTGCCGTCGGGCAGCGTGCCCGTCAGCGTCGGCCCCGGCGCGTAGTCCGCCAGCGTGACGCCGACGCGCGGCGTCACCGAGAACGTCGCGTTGCCGAGAAGATCCGTCGTGCGCGTGTAGGTGTAGCTCACCCCGACCGCGAAGTTCGACTTGATCTCGCGGTCCACGCCCGCCACGAAGCTCTGCGTGACCGGCGCCGTGAGGTCGGGGTTGATCCGGTTCGCCGAGGTCACCGCCGTCGGATTCGCCGGGTTGAAGCCGTTCGCCGCGCCGAGGAACTGATGCAGCTGGACCTCGTCGGCCTGCGCGAAGTGGTCGCTGTTGTTATCGAGCCAGCGGTAGACCGCCACGCCCGCCGACGAGCTCGGGTTCATGTAGCCGACGCTGGCCGAGTCGAGCTGTCCGGAGAAGCGGCTGTAGCTCGCGCGCGCCACCGTCTTCCGCGATTCGTCGAGCGCGTAGGTGAGGCCGGCGCGCGGCGAGAAGTTCTTCCACGTGAACGGCGCTTCGTAGCCGGCGAAGTTGAGTCCCGGCACCACGTTGGGCAGCCCGGGATTCGCGGCGGTGACGCTCGGCAGCGCGCGGCCGCCCTGCTGGTCGTAGCGGAGTCCGACATCGATGGTCGAACGGCCCTTGGAGATCGTGTCGCCGACGTAGAGGTCGGCGTAGGTCGTGCGATTGGTCCCGCTGCCTTCACGGAACACCTGGCTGATCAGCACCGTCGGCGTCTGCGCGACCGCGAGGATGCCGTTGCCCGGCCACAGCGTGCCGGTCGTGGCGTTCACGCGGCGCCAGCCGAATCCGTACTTGAGGTCGTGGGTGGCGCCGAGCTTGTTGAAGAACGAGTTGAGGTCCGCGTTCACGCTCATCTGCGGACGGATGTTGGAGCTCTGGACCGTCGACCCGTAGGACTGCCCGGTGGTCAGATCGCGGCCGGCATTCAGGTCCATGCCGCCTTCGGGCGTCAGCAGGAAGCCGGTGTTGTAGTACGCGTACTTCGCCGACAGGAACATGTTCGAGGACACGACGCGGTCGTCCGCGAGCTTGAACAGCCCGTGCAGCGGGCTGTCGGTGTAGGCGTTGTCCTGGTGGAACGTCGCGGTCGGCGCGTCGATCGTGATGCCCGGGGTGCCGGGGCTGCGGTTGTCCTTGATCTTGAACCCGTTGAAGTAGAGGAAGCTGACCATGTCCTTGGGCGTGGCCTGCCAGTTCACCTTCAGGTTCGGGTTCTTCAGCTGCGTGCGGTCGACGATGTTGCGGCGCTGGAGCTTGACGTCCTGCACCGAGTAGGAGGCGTAGAACCACATCTTGTCGCGCAGCAGCGGCCCGCCGAAGTCGGCGCCGAAGTCGGAGATCTGCTTGGTGTGGTCGGCGGTGTCGGGCGTGACGCCGGCCGCCGCCAGTTCGGCGGGGACGTTCGACCACTCCGTCGCCTCGCTGTCGAAGTAGCCGCGCACGCCGCCGTGGACCATGTTGGTGCCGCGCTTGACCACGAAGTTGAGGCCGGCGCCGCCGGTCTGCTGCGTGATCGGCTGGCCGGCGGTCGTCACGTGGATCGCGTCGAAGTTGTCGTAGTTGAAGTAGGTGGGCGACGTGCCGGTCAGCGCCATGTCGGTGATCGCGACGCCGTCGAGCGTCCAGACCGCGTCCTGCGGCCGGGTGCCCTTGGTCGCGAAGTTCGACTGCTGGCCGGTCTCGTTGCCGCCGACGTTGACGCGATCGACGAGCACGCCGGGCACGGTGCGCATCAGCGAGAACGGATCGCGCGAGGTCGGGATCTTCGAGAGCTCGTCGGCGGTGAAGTTCGTCG
>Ga0207675_100007168_pt1 | contig 10538 bp, 4 predicted proteins | sample KBSSwiS42_FD_184305 | JGI IMG/M metagenome (GOLD analysis project Ga0207675, IMG submission 184305) | Switchgrass rhizosphere microbial communities from Kellogg Biological Station, Michigan, USA - KBS Switchgrass S4-2 (SPAdes) (version 2) | ecosystem: Host-associated > Plants > Roots >...
GTCGCGATTGCGGCGGGGTACGCGCCGATTGGCCTGGGCACCGACACCGGCGGATCGATCCGCGGGCCCGCAACCTCGAACGGCATCGTCGGGCTGAAGCCGACGCATGGGCTCCTCAGCCGCAGCGGCATCATCCCGCTCGCGCTCAGCTTCGACACCGGCGGCCCGATGGCGCGGAGCGTGTCCGACGTCGCGGCCGCGCTCGGGGTCATGACCGGCGTCGACGCCGCCGACACCGCGACGAAGAAAAGCGAAGGCGTGCTGCAGGCGGACTACACCAAGGATCTCCGCGCTGACGCGCTGAAAGGCGCCCGCATCGGCATCGCCCGCGACTTCCTCGGCGCCGATCCCGACGTGGACTGGGTGGTCGACGCCGCGCTCGACGCGATGCGGCGGGCGGGCGCGACCGTGGTCGACGTCCGCTATCCGAAATGGCTGCTCGACTCGAAAGGGGAGTTCTACACCGCGGTCCGCTACCCGGAGTTCACCGCGCAGATTGCGGAGTACCTCAAGGGCACCGGGCCGAAGTATCCGAAGACCCTCGCCGAGATGATCGAACGCGCCGGTCAGTTCAATGCCATCCGCGACGATGGCGCGCATCCGAACCCGAGCCGGTGGAGCCTCTTCAAGCGTGAGGCCGAAAGCGGCTCACTGACCGACTACCGCTATACGGCGGTCCACGACTTCGGTCTCCCGATGATCCGCGCCGTCGTCGACGGCATCTTCGCGGCAAACCAGCTCGATGCGATCGTGTATCCGACCGCGTCGCGGCGGCCGGTGCTCATCGCCGCGCCGCCGGCGGTCGCCGTCAGCGCCGCGGCGGCGTTGTCGACGGCCGGCCTCGCAGCGGCTGACATCGCCAACCTCACGGGGTTTCCCGATCTCATCGTGCCGGCCGGGTTCACCGGCGATAACCTGCCGGTCGGCTTGTCGTTCCTCGGCCGCGCGTTCAGCGAGCCGAAGCTCCTGTCGATCGGCTACAGCTTCGAGCAGGCGACACACGCCCGCCGCCGTCCGGTGCACACCCCGGCGCTCGGCGGCGCGGTCATCTCGGTGCCGTGAACGGCCACATGCATTCCTCCGCCGGGAACGGCGAGCACCTGCCGCGCGACGGTTTCATGTCGGGTGAATGGGCGGTGGCCCCGTCGCGGAACCTGCTCGTGCGCGGCGAAGAAGAAGTGCACGTCGAGCCGCGAGTGATGGATGTCCTCGTGTACCTCGCGGGGCGCGCCGGGCAGGTCGTGTCGAAGGACGACCTGATGGGGAGGCTGTGGCAGGACCGCTGCGTCACCGACGATGTGCTCACCGTGACGATTTACGCGCTTCGCAAAGCGTTGGGTGATGATGCGCGCCGGCCGCGGTACATCGAAACGGTGTCGCGCCGCGGGTATCGGTGGATCGCGGCAGTCGATCAGATTCGCCCGCCGGCTCCAGCGAGTCGCGCCGAGGCGACGCCGCCCGAAGCGCGCGCGCCGCACAGAAATGTCTGGACGACAACGGTCGCCGCCGTCGTGCTTGCCGTGCTGGTGGCTGGCGCGGTGTGGACGGTCACCACGACCCGCCGCAGCAGACACCTGCCGTCCCCTGAAGCGCGCGAGGCCTACTTGAAGGGGCGCTACTTTCTCGATCAGCGCTCGATCCAGGGCTGGCGACCGGCGCTCGAGCAGTTCGAGCGCGCGGTGGCGCTCGACGCCCGCGATCCGGCCGCGCATGCGGGCCTGGCCGACACGTATTCGACGATGTCCGACTTCGGCGTCGCGTCGGCGGCCGAGATGCGTCCGCGTGTCATGACTGCGGTCCAGCACGCGCTGGCGCTCGACCCGCAGTCGGCCGAAGGACAGGAGGCGCTCGGCCGCGCGCAGTTCCTGTTCGACTGGAATTTTCCCGCGGCGGAGCACAGCCTCGAGCAGGCCATCGCCCTCGATCCCGATTACATGCCCGCGCATCAGGCCATGGCCTGGCTGAAGTCGGCGCGCGGGGACTACGGCGGAGCCGTCGCGGCCGCGCAGCGAGCGCTGCACCTCGACCCGGTGAACACGGCGCGCTATACGGAACTGGCGTGGGTCCTGGCGTTGAGCGGACGCCACAACGAAGCCTCGCGCGAAATCGACCGCGCGCTGCAATTGAACCCGCGCTCGGTGGAGACCCGCCTGATGAAAGGCTGGGTCAACGAACTGGCGGGGCAGCCCGATGCCGCATTCGCCGCGTACCGCGAAGCGCTACGCATCGGCGGTGCCCCCGAACCGGCGCTGGAGCGTCTCGACGGGGTCTACCGTGCGGAGGGGCTCGCCGGCTACTACCGCGCCGGGCTCAATCGCCGCGACGACGGCAACATGCCGATCTCGGACACGTTGCGCGCGCAGTTCTACGTCCGCGCCGGTCAGCTCGACCGTGCCCTCGACTCGCTCGAGCGTGCGTACCAGAAGCGGGAAAGCGCGCTCGCCTGGGTCAATGTCGAGCCCACGTTCAACGCGCTCCGGCCCGATGCGCGGTTCCAGAGAATCGCGGAGCGCGTCGGCGGCCGTTATTGAATCATCCGCGGACACAAAGGGAAGTCCTCGTACGTAGGGCGCCGCTTTAGCGGTGCCGAATCGGCAGTTGTATTCAAAGCCGGAGAATCTTCAGCCGATTTTCACCTTTTCCTCAGGACTTCGCCGGGCGGTCGCTGCCACAGTCTCGTCACGCGAGGAGGGTCAGATGTGCAGGACCGCGTTGATGAGCGTCGTAATCGGCTTGTTGGCCGTGCCGCTGACGTCGTCGGCCCAGCCTGACGATGTGCCGATGCGGATGGCCGACCTGTTGCGCTACACCGGCGTCGACAACCCGGCGCCCGAAGATGTCGCGCGCATGGCGGCGCTGTGGAGCCGGGCGCAGCAGCCGGGGCTCGCCGGTGATGAACGCCGCCTGGCCTTCCGGGATCTCTATGTGCTCTACGCCAGGCTGCACGGTCGCGACGTGAGCGCCCGTCCCCAGGTGCTCGACGGCCTGGCGCAGTTTGTCGCGACCACGTTCGAAGGCGGCGGACGGATGAATCTCGCGCTGCCCACGCCTCGCGGCGTGCCTGCGGGCAACTATCTCCACGTCGAGACCCGAGGACGTGGGGCCACCCAATTGCTGCTGATTTCGGATATGGGGGTGGATGGCAACAAGCTCTACGACTCGTTTGCCCAGCGGCAAGCCGGAAACTACACGATGCACATCGTGACGCTGCCGTACGCGGGCGCAGCGCGGCGCCTGCCGTGGCCCGAGAAGCTCGATTACGCGGCGCAGCCCTGGCTGAGCCAGATTGAACGCGAGTTGCTGGCCCTCGTCGACCAGCCGCGCATGAAAGGCGTCACGGTCGTCGGCACGGCGGGCGGCGGCTACTTTGCCGCGCGGCTGGCGCTGCTGCGGCCGGCGCAGGTTCGAGCCGTGGTGCTCGCCAGCGCGCTGGTAAATGTCTCGATGCGTGCCGTCAACGACCCTGATGCGCCGGCGCCGCGCGAGCAGCGGCTGGCGCGCGTCAGGGCGGTGTCTCCGACACCGCAGTTGATTCCCGTCGCGCCGGTGCCTGGTCCCGAGGACCTAGCGAGGCTCATCGCCGATCCGGCCTCGGCTCACCCCACCGCACGCAACTGGATGGCCTTCGCGGTGAAGGACACGGCCGTCTCGCGCGCCTGGACCTTCGAGGCGCTATCCGCCGGCTTCCTCGTGCCCAGCCTGGAATATCAATGGGAACTGACCTCGACCGATCTGACAGAGCAGATGAAGGCCCTCGCGGTCCCGATGCTGGCGATGGGGTCGTGGCATGACGAGGGCTCGACCGTCACGAACCTCCCGACGCTCTCGCAATGGGAAGAGATGAAGCTGCTCTATCCCCGAATTCCACTCACCGTCGTCGGGTTCGACGAGACCCGCTCGTATATCAGCGCCGATGCGCCGGAAGAGTTCGACCGCGCGCTCGACGACTTCCTCGCCGGACGGCCGGTGCGTGGCAAGACGGGCTACCGCTTGCCGCGCGCCAGCGAGCGCGCCTCGGTGACGCAGGCCGTGGGCGGCGCGGAGATCAGGTTGGCCTACGGGCGTCCCGCGGTGAAGCAGCGGAAGGTCTGGGGGGAACTGGTGCCGTACGGACGAGTCTGGCGCGCAGGCGCGAACGAGGCGACGACGTTCACGGTCAACCGAGAGGTCAGGATCGAAGGGCACCCGATTGCGGCGGGCACCTACACCGTCTTCGTGATCCCGCGCGACGCGGAATGGACCGTGATCGTCAACCGCGTCCCGCGCCAATGGGGCGCGTTCGACTACAACCCGGCGTTCGATGCGCTGCGCTTCGCCGTCACACCCGCGGACACGCCGCACCAGGAGTATCTCCAGTACACGATCCAGCCGGCGGGCGCTGACGCCGCCATGGTGACGCTCGCGTGGGAAACGCGCGCCGTCACGTTCCGCGTCGACATCTCGCCGATGTAGATGGCGGCCTGAAACGCATCTACCGTCGAATTGTCGCGCGCGCGCCAGGCTCTGCCGATACACTACAAGCTATCTCGCCAACCCGCCGCGTACGTCGGGCACGGCTTCCGCCGTGCCATGAGGCATCGCTAAAGCGATGCCCTACGTACTGAGAGATGAGATGACGACCCTGCTGTCCGACCTCGTCGTCGCCGCGCGAGCGCTCCGCCGCTCTCCGCGATTCAGCGCGCTGTCGATTCTCGTCCTGGCGCTGGGCATCGGCCTGAACGCGATGCTGTTTTCGGTCGCCGACGCCGTCGTCTTCCGGCCGTTTCCCTTTGCCGGCGCCGATCGGCTCGTCATCGCCGGCGAGAACCTGATCGCACCGCGCTCGGAGATCACCTACCGCGAGTTCAAGACCTGGCGTGAACAGGCGCGGACCTTCGACGACATGGCCGCGATCGGTTCGTCGAGCTGGACGTGGCATCTGCGCAGCTCCGGCGAACCGGCGACCGTTCGCTACCGCGTCGTGTCGGGACACTTCTTCGACCTGATGGGCGCCGGTCCGCTGCTCGGCCGGACCTTCCGTCCCGACGACGATCGACTCGAGTCGGCGCGCACGGTTGTGCTCAGCCACGGATTCTGGCAGCGGCAGTTCGGCGGCGACGCCGGCATCATCGGGCGCACCGTGGTGCTGAGCGAGCGATCCTTTACGGTGGTCGGCGTGATGCCGCCGGCATTCCGCTATCCGGTTGGCGCCGACGTCTGGACGCCGCTCGTCCCCGAGCTCGCCGCGATCGCCGCGAGCATTCCCAATCTGCCGAGCGACGGCGGCGATGTCGGCATCTTCTTCATGGTCGGCCGGCTGACTGCCTCTGCGACGGTCGACGGCGCGCAGCTCGAGTTGAATCGCATCATCGCGCAGCGCGCGGAACAGACGGGGCGTCGCCGCCGCGATGTCGAATCGCGTGTTCGCCCCGTGGTGGACGACCTCCTGGGATCCTCAAGAGTGGGCGTGCTGACGCTCTTCGCAGCCGTCGGGCTGTTATTGCTGGTCGCGTGCGCGAACGTCGCGGGATTGGCGCTGGTCCGTGCGTCCGGCCGTTCGCATGAGTTCGCGGTCCGCCTGGCGCTCGGCGCGTCGCCGGCCGCGCTCGCCCGGCAACTGTTCGCTGAAACGCTGATGCTCTCGATCGTCGCGACGGCCACGGCCATTGTCGCGGGGCGTGCCCTGCTGCCGGTGGTCGTCTCGCTGCTGCCCGCCGACCTGCCGAGAATCACCGATGCGGCGCTCGACGGCCGCGCCATTGTGTTCACCAGCGTGATCGGGCTGCTGACCGCCTTTGCGAGCTCGATCGCGCCAGCCGCGCGCGTCGCGCGAAGCGACCTCGAGCCGGTCCTGCGGCAGGGCAGCCGGGCGATTGCCGACGGCGGGCTCCGGCATCCGCTGCGCCGCGTCCTGATTGCCGGCGAGGTCGCCGCGGCCGTCGTGCTGCTGACCGCGGCTGGTTTGCTCGCCAGGAGCATGGTGCAGCTCCGGCAGCTCGACGTCGGGTTCAACCCCTCGGGGCTCATCAGCATCGAGATGTCGATGCCGTCCGAAGACATCCCTGATACAGAGCGGCGGGCCTTGCTCGCCCGTGCGTTGCACCAGGTGACGGAATTGCCTGGCGTCATCGCCGCGGGCGGCGTCTCGCTCCGTCCACTGAGCGGCCCGATCGGGCTCGATTCACCGTACGACGTCGAAGGGGACCCGGCGGAAAGCGCGGCCACGAACCCGTACGTCAATACCGAGACGATCACGCCTTCCTACTTTCAGGCGATGCAGACCCGGCTGGTCGCGGGACGGCTGTTCGATGACGGCGATCGCGCGGGGACGACACCGGTCGTGATCGTGAGCCGGCAGTTCGCGGAGCGCGCCTGGCGGGGACAGAACGCGCTCGGCAAGCGGCTGCACGTCATCGCGCTCGACCCGATCGCCCAGCCCCGGCTGGTCCTGTGGACGGTCGTCGGCGTCGTCGCCGACATCCGGTATCGCAGCCTCGAGTCGCCGGGCCTGACCGTCTACGCGCCTTTCGCGCAGTCGCCGGACCGCATCAACGAGTTCATGGTCCGAACGCTCGGCGCAGACGCCGTTCTCGTCTCGAGCATCCGGGAGCGTCTCCGGGCCATCAACGGCCACAGCGCGATCAAGATCGAGGCGATGGACGACGTGCTGGCGATGCTGGAGGCGCCGTGGCGCGCGAACCTGACGTTGTTCTCCGCGTTCGCGGTCATCACGGCGCTGATTGCGTGCATGGGATTGAACGCGATGCTCGCGTATGCGGTCCTGATGCAGCGGCGTGAAATCGGTGTCCGCCTGGTGCTCGGCGCGACGCCGGCGCGAATCGCACTGGGCGTGGTGGCCATCGGCGCGCGCACGGTGGCCGCCGGCTCGATCGCCGGCGCCGCGGCAGCAGCGGCCCTGGTTCCGCTCATGAGGTCGATTCTGTTCGAGGTGGCTCCGCTCGATCCGCTGATTCTGGCCGCAGCACCGCTGATATTCTCGTCCGTCGCGCTGGCGGCGTGCGCCGTGCCGGCCGTGCGCGCCGCCCGGATCGAACCGGCGGTCTGTCTGCGGGCAGAGTAGCGTCTGCGGGCGGCTCGCCGCCGTATACTCCACACCAACCCTGTTGTGGCTCTGTCTCCCGGCGCCCGTCTCGGCCCATATGAAGTCACCGCCCAGATCGGCGCGGGCGGCATGGGCGAGGTCTATCGCGCCCGCGACGCGCGGCTCGAACGCGACGTCGCGATCAAGGTGCTGCCGGCGGCGTTTGTCGCCGACCCCGGGCGTCTGGCACGCTTCGAGCAGGAAGCCCGCGCGACTGCGGCGCTGAATCACCCGAACATTCTCGCGGTCTACGACGTCGGGCGGCACGACGGCGTCCCGTATGTCGTCTGCGAGCTGCTCGAAGGACAGACGCTGGTTGGCGCGATCGGCGGCCGCGCGATGCCTCTCGACGCGCTGCTCGGCCTCGCCATCGAGATCGCCGACGCGCTGGACGCCGCGCACGCGCGCGGCATCGTGCACCGTGACATCAAGCCGGCCAATATTTTCGTGACGACGCGCGGCCGCGCGAAGATCCTGGACTTCGGTCTGGCGAAAGTGGAGACGTTGGACGAGCTCTCGAACCTCGCCACGAAGTCCCCGCTGTCGGACGCCGGCGCGGCTGTGGGCACGGTGGCCTACATGTCGCCGGAGCAGGCGCGCGGGGAAGCCGTCGATACGCGCACCGATCTCTTCTCGTTCGGCACCGTGCTCTACGAGATGGCCACAGGCGCTCAACCCTTCCAGGCCGGGACGACCGCGGTCACCTTCGATCGGATTCTCAACCGGCCGCCGGCCGATCTCTCGGCGCTGAAGCCGGACCTCCCGTCGGCCTTCGCGCGCATCGTCACGAACGCGCTCGAGAAGGATCGACGGCATCGGTGCCAGTCGGCCGCGGACATGCGTGGCGCCCTGCTGGCCGTGAAACGCGAAAGGGATTCGAGCGCATCGTCCCAAGCGGCTCCGGTGGACGTGAGGCCGTCCATCGCCGTGCTGCCGTTCGCCAACATGAGCGCGGACAAGGAGAACGAGTATTTCAGCGACGGACTCTCCGAAGAGATCATCAATGTGCTGGCCCACATACCCGGCATGAAGGTCGCCGGCCGCACCTCGTCATTCTTTTTCCGGGGAAAGGACGTCGAGTTCGGAGAGATCGGCAGGCGGCTCAACGTCGAGCATATTCTCGAGGGGAGCGTCCGCAAGGCGGGCAACCATGTCCGGGTCACGGCGCAGCTCATCAAGGTCGCCGATGGTTTTCATCTGTGGTCAGAGCGCTACGACCGCGAAATGACCGACATCTTCGCGATCCAGGATGAGATTACGCAAGCCATCGCGTCGGCTCTCCGGATCACACTTTCCCGGAATGCGGTGATGCTTCGACATCACGCACCCAACCTGCGCGCGTACGAGGCGTACTTCAAGGCCCGGCATGATTGCTTCGCAGCGACGCCGCAATCACTGGCGATGGTCAAGGAATCCGTGGACCATGCCGTGGCGCTCGATCCGGCATTCGCGCTGGCGTACAGCTTGTTGGGTCTCTACTACTCGTTTCTCGCGGCGTTTGGCATCCGCCCGGCACGCGAGGTCATTCCGTTGGCGCGCGCCGCGGCACACGAGGCGTTGCGCGTCGAGCCTTCACTATCTGAAGCCCACGCCCTGTTGGGAGTGTGGGCCGGCACCTTCGACTACGACTGGAACGAGGCGGAGCGGCGATGGCGTGTGGCGATGGCGGGCGAAGTCGTTCCACCCGACATTCTGTTCTGGTACGGGAACCATTACCTGTTGCCGATCGGCCGCCCCCGTGAGGCCGTGGACGTGATGGCGAGGAGTCTTCAAGAGGATCCGCTCAATCTTCTGTACCGCCACCATCTTGCGGTCGGTCTCAGGCACGCCGGCCGGCTAGAGGACGCGGAAGCCGAATTGCGAAAGGTCCTGGAGATCGATGAGAGCTTCCCACTTGCGGTAGGTACGCTCGGTGCGGTCTGCGCCCAGCAAGGGCGCTTCGAGGAAGCGCTCACGTTGACCGAAAAGGCGCATGCCCTGACGCCCCGGGCGAATCCGATCGTCGGACAGCTCGCCGGGCTGCGGTTTCGCGCCGGAGCCATGAGCCAGGCTCACGCGTTGCTCGAGAAGCTCGGGCCCGGCACGGCCTACGGCGCGCCGGCCGGGCTGGCCGTCTTTCACGCCATGTGCGGGGATTTCGATCGGGCCGCGGAATGGACCGAGCGAGCGATCGCCGAGCGGTATCCGCCGCTCGTCGCGATCCTGGGCCCGCTCCTACAATCCACTTCCACATGGCCCGCGCTGGCGAAGCTGATGAACCTGCCCGGATGAACCAGCTTGCCGTCCTGCGCGACGAAAACGCACAATGACATCAGACGTGCCTGAACCGATCCGGAACGAAGACAACCGCGCGGAGCACGTACAGCTCTTGAGCGAGCGCCTGCTGCGGAATGAAGAGCGGCAAGCGTTCCTCCTCAGTCTCTCCGATGCGCTGCGGCCGTTGAGCAATCCGCTCGACGTGCAGGAAGTCTCCTCGAAGCTCCTGGGGGAACACCTGTGCGTGAACCGCGTCGGCTACGCGGAGCTGGAAAACCGCGTTTACGTCATTCGGCGGGAATACGCGCGCGGTGTCCCACCGCTTGCCGGACAAGGGCCGGTGGGCAGCTTTGCGGCGGCGCTGAGCGATGCCTTCCGGCGCGGCGAGACCGTGGTGGTGGACGACGTCGATACGGATCCGCGGTTCACGGAATCCGAGCGCGTCGCCATGCGCGCGAGACAGATCGCGGCGTTCGTCGGAGTGATGCTGTTGAAAGGCGGGCAGCTGCTGGCCGCCTTCGGCGCCAACAACGCGACGCCACGCTCGTGGGCGCCGACGGAGATCGCGTTGATCCGCGACGTCGCCGAACGGACCTGGGACGCGGTCGAGCGCGCCCGCGCCGAGGCTGCGCTCCGGGAGCGTGAACAGCGGTTGCGCCTGGCGCTCGACGCGTCGGCGGGAGGCTCGTGGACGTTTGAGGTCAGTTCCAATCACATCGATTGGGATGAGGGCTTTCGTAAGCGATACGGCTTCACGCCCGACGAACCGCCGACGCACGAGGGCTGGATGTCCCGTGTGCACCAGGAGGATCTCCCGCAGGTCCTCGATCTCCTCGGCGAGATCCTCGGTTCGACGGGGAAGGATGCGTGGGACAACACCTTTCGCATCGTCCTGCCCGACGGGAACGAGTCGTGGATACAGAGCGTGGGACGCGCCGACCGCGCTGCCGACGGCCGGGTCACGCGGCTCACCGGGCTCGACCTCGACGTCACCGCGCGCCGGCGGGCCGAGGAGGCGCTCCAGGCGCGCCGTGACGAGGAGCGCGATCGGGAGCGAACCGTCGAATTGGAACACCGGACGGCGCAACTGAGCCGGCTGGCTTCCGACCTGACGCTCGCCGAGCAGCACGCGCGCGAACAGCTCGCCAAGACGCTCCACGACGGTCTCCAGCAGTTGCTCGTCAGCGCGGCGCTGAACCTC
>Ga0207675_100007169_pt1 | contig 10538 bp, 10 predicted proteins | sample KBSSwiS42_FD_184305 | JGI IMG/M metagenome (GOLD analysis project Ga0207675, IMG submission 184305) | Switchgrass rhizosphere microbial communities from Kellogg Biological Station, Michigan, USA - KBS Switchgrass S4-2 (SPAdes) (version 2) | ecosystem: Host-associated > Plants > Roots >...
GCTCATACCGGCCGGGCCCGGCCGTGCGGACGACCACCGGCTGCAGCAGGCCGACTTCGCGGATCGACTCCGCGAGTTCGTCGAGAGCGTCTTCGTCGAAGGTGCGGCGTGGCTGCCGGGGGTTCGGCGTGATCGCCGAGACCTCGATCTCCCGGTAGTGAGCGCCCAGGACCTCTACCGGCACGTCGGCCGAATCGGCGGATCTGGCCGGCTGCGCGGCGGAGTCCGGTCCGCGAGCGGCATCACTGTCGGCTGCGCGCGGCGAATCCTGGATGAGCGCGCCGAGTCCCCGGCCTAGTCCGCGCCTTTGCTGAGCCACTGCCTTCTCCCCGGTCTCGCCGTGCCGTTCCAAGCCGCCCTAGCGTGCGCCCACCGACTGCAGCGCCAGCTCGTGCGCTGCTTCGGTGTACGCGATCGCGCCGCTCGAGGCCGGGTCGTAGCTGATCACCGACTGGCCGCGGCTCGGTGCCTCGGACACCCGGACGCTCCTCGGGATGATAGTGCTCAGTACCGAGGCGCCGAAGTGCGCGCGCACGTCGTCGGCCACATCGGAGGCGAGCCGGGTGCGGCCGTCGTACATCGTCAGCAGAACGGTGGAGACGTGCAGTCCCGGGTTGAAGTTGACCCGCACCAGTTCGGCCGTGTTCAGCAACTGCTGGACACCCTCGAGAGCGTAGTACTCGCACTGGATCGGCAACAGCACCTCCTCGGCGGCCACCAGCGCGTTCAAAGTCAGCAGGCCGAGCGACGGAGGGCAGTCGACCAGGACGTAGTCCAGGTTCGACATGTCGTACGCCTTCAGCGCCCGGGCCAGCCGTAGTTCCCTGGCCACCACCGGGACCAGTTCGATCTCCGCGCCGGCCAGGTCGATGGTGGCGGGTGCGCAGTACAGGCCGGTCATCTCCCCGGCCGGCCTGACCACCTCGGCCAGCGGCCGGTCATCGACCAGAACGTCGTACACGGAAGGGGCACCGATGTGGTGCGCCACGTCCAAAGCGGTCGACGCGTTCCCCTGCGGGTCGAGATCGACCACGAGGACACGCGAGCCGTGCTGGGCCAGGCTGGCGGCCAGGTTCACCGCGGTGGTGGTCTTGCCGACGCCGCCCTTCTGGTTGGCGATGGTCATGATCCGGCAACGCGGGGGTCGCGGCCAGGGCTGGCGGCCGCCACGTACTCCGACGGCCGCCTCCGCGGCCCGGGCGATCGGAGTGTCAGCCGGATCCGGCGGGACATCGGGGATGACCACGGTGCTGGTTTTACGTGAAACCGCCGTTGCCGCCTGGTCCGGGCGCTGGGCGCCGGCCCCGGACCCGACGGTCCCGCGAACCTCGCCACCATCGGCTTCAGACCTTGCCTCGTTCACCTGAACGCCTCTCGATCCCTGACCCGCACTCTGCTCTGACATGGTGGACCCTGACATGGTGGACACCGATGTGACCGATCCCGGATTCCCCGGCCAGCCCAGACCGCCGATCTTGGCCGCGCTGGCCGGCACGGCGCTGTGCGCCCGGGAGGTCAGCGCCCCCTCCGGCCAGCCGAGGCCGGCTCCAGGGACTGCGCTCCGGGCCGCCGCCGATGGATTGGCCGTGCCCGGCGGGTAATAGCTGAGCGCCACCTATGCCCTGCCTCATTTAGCGAAGAACCGCACGACGGTAGTCGCAGGATCGACCTTACCTTGCCCCGCCCGCACAACCTTGGCGCCGCGAGCACCAATCCGCCGCAGCACCGGGCGGGCCTTTCTCAGTTCGGCATCGGCTGTCTGTCCCTTGATCGCGAGCACCAGGCCACCCGGCCGGACCACGCGCACCGCCAATTCGGCCAGCCGGTCCAGCGGTGCCACCGCCCGCGCCGTGGCCACGTCGGCCCGCAGGGTGGCATCCTCGGCGCGTCCGCGCAGCACGCTCGCGTTGGCCAAGCCGAGCTCCGCCACGCATCCGGACAGGAACCGGCAGCGCCGCTCCATCGGCTCGAGCAGGGTGACGGTTAGTTCGGGCCGCATCATGGCCAGCACGATGCCGGGCAGGCCCGCTCCGGAACCGATATCCACCAGGGTCCGGTACCGGCTGCCGATGAGGTCCGCTACCACGGCACAGTTCAGCAGGTGCCGGTCCCACAGCCGGGGCACCTCGTGCGGCCCGATCAGGCCCCATTCGACCCCGCGGGTAGCCAGCATGCCGGCATACGCACGGGCCTCGTCTAGCGCGGGCCCGAACACCGCGGCGGCGCCCGGAGGCGGCGGCGGCGCACCAGGCGACGAGGCACCGGGCGGCGGCATCTCCGCCGCGTCATCATCCTCAGCGAAATCAGTATCGATAGCCATACCTGCACGATCCTGGTTATCGAAATCGTGACTATTTACCATCCGGGCGTCACTGCGCCGGGTAGACCACCACTCGCCGGTTCGGCTCCTCGCCCTCCGACTCGCTGCGCTGGCCGGCCGCGGCCACCGCGTCGTGCACGATCTTCCGCTCGAACGGCGTCATGGCGGCTAGGGTCTTCGGCTCGCCGGTGCGCGCGACCTCCTCCGCCACGCTCTGGCCGTAGTCCGCCAGCTCGGCGCGACGGCGGGCCCGGTAGCCGCCGATGTCGAGCATCAGCCGGGCCCGGTTGCCGGTCTGCCGGTGCACGGCGAGCCTGGTCAGCTCCTGGAGCGCCTCCAGGACCGCACCGTCGTCACCGACCAGCTCGTCCAGCGTTGCGCCGACGACCGACACGATCGCCCGGTCGCCCTCGACATCCATGTCGATGTCGCCGTCGAGGTCCGCGATGTCTAGCAGGCCTTCCACGTAGTCCGCGGCGATGTCGCCCTCAAGCTCGAGGTCGCTCAGCTGGGTACTGGCGTCGGCGTCGGCGTCCTGGACGTCCTCGGCTCCGTCGAGGGCTTCCTCCGCGTCGGTGACCTCCACGTCCTGCTGGCTCACGACCGGACCTCCCACTGTGATCTGCGTTCCCGTCACCGCTTGCCCGACCGCTTGCTTTTCGCCTGCCGCACCGGTTGCTGCCGCACCACCTTAGCGGCGGGCACGTCGTCCTGGGGCTCGGGTTCGGCTTTCGCCCGGCCTAGTCGCAGCAGCCCGCGCATTCCCGTGCCGTTCTGCCCGCTGGCCGGGGGGGAAGCGCTCGTCGCCGTGCGGGACGTCGTCCCGGTCCGCGCCGTGCCGGTCCGCGCGTTCCCGGTCGAGCCGGAACCCGATGCGGTAGTGCCCTTGGCCCGGGCCGAAGCCGACCCCGACGCGGCCGTCTGCCGACCGCTCGCCGTGCCGTTACGCGAACCGCTGGCCGCCGTCTTGGCACCCCCGGCCGCCGTCTTGGCACCCGCTGCGGTCTTAGCACCCGGAGCCGGGCGGGCCGAGGCCGGGCGGGCCGAGGCCGGCCGCGATGAGCCGGTCCCCGACCCGCCGGGCCGGGCCGGGTTCTGCGTCGTCTTCGCCGCGCCACCGGTGGTCGCGCCGGCCACCGCGCCCGCGGCGCCGACCGGCTGGGGGTCCCAGTTCCTGAACATGATGTACTGCTGGCCCAGCGTCCACAGGTTGGTCGTCACCCAGTAGAGCACCAGGCCGTACTGCCAGTACAGCCCGGTCAGCGAGAAGAACGGCACGATGTACTGCATGAACTTCTGCGACTGGGCCATCGGGTTGCTCGGGTCCATGCTGGTCTGCATGAGACCACGCTTGGCGGTCTGCCGGACGGTCATGAACGTCGTCGTCGCGCTCAGCGCCACGGTGAGCACGATCACGATGATCACGTGCGTGGACAGGGGGGGCGAGCCGGCGGTCCGGAACAGCAGCTTGTCGTAGAGGTGAACGCCGAAGATGGTCGTATGCTTCGCGCTCAGCGCCACCGACTCGGTAAACCCGTACTGGAGCGGGTGACCTGGCTGCCAGTCGGCGATGAAGCGCAGCACGCTGAACAGCGAGAAGAAAATGATCAGCTGCGGGATCATCGGCAGGCAGCCCGCCAGCGGGTTGACCCCGTTTTCCTTGTAGAACTTCATCGTCTCTTCGTTGAGACGCTGCTTGTCGTTCTTGTACTTCTTGCGCAGCTCCATGAGCTGCGGCTGGTGCTTGGCCATCTTCCGCTGGGCGTTCACCTGCTTGACGAACAGCGGCACCAGGCACAGCCGGATCAGCATGACCAGGAACACGATGGACAGGCCCCAGGCCCATCCGGAGTCTGGGCCGAAGAGCGCGCCGAGGACGGAATGTAGCCGCATGATGACCCAGGCCACCAGGTCATTCAGCGGGTTAAGGATGGCCACCTGCTAGCTCCTCGCGACCTTGGGTTTCCTGGCCGGCACCGGATCATAGCCGCCGGGATGGAAGGGATGGCACCGGGCGATACGCGCCACCGCGAGCCAGAGCCCACGGGCCGCGCCGTGTTCGGACAGGGCGGCAAGGGCGTATTCGCTGCAGGACGGCGCGAACCGGCAACGCGGCCCGAGCAGCGGGCTGATGAACCGCCGGTACCCCGCGATGGGGAGCATCAGCAGCCGGGCCGGCACCGTGCCTTTACCTGGTGTGGTGCGGACCGAATCCTGATCAGTGTCTATTGCTGGCATTACCGACGCGCGTCCCAACCTGCCGCCGCAGCAACCTGCTGATCACCGAATCCAGATCTGCGGCGAGATCCGGATGGCTTGCGTGCGCGGCCGCGGCGTTCGCGCGCACCACAAGAAGGCTACCGTCAGGCAGCGACTGAAGGTACCCGCGCATAAGCGCGCGAAGCCGCCGCTTGACGCGGTTCCTGGTGACCGCCGGGCCAACCGCCCGGCTCACCACAAATCCTACCCTGGCCGGCTCCTGCCGGTGCCGAACGTCCTCGCGGATCAGCAGGTGGCCTACGATCAGGGGCCGGCCCGCGCGGGTCCCGGTGCGCACGGCCAGCGTGAACTCCGCGCTGCGGCGCATCCGGGACTGGGGCGGCAGGATCAGGCGCTCAGCTGGTCGCGGCCCTTGCGCCTGCGGGCGGCGAGGATGGCGCGCCCGGCGCGGGTGCGCATGCGCAGCCGGAAACCATGCGTCTTCGCGCGGCGCCGATTGTTCGGCTGGAACGTGCGCTTACTCACTGGAGCTCCAGGTAGGGATCATGTCGCGGGCACGCTCGAAGGCGGCGTGCGGTTCTCGGATTCACCACAGGCTACCATCTGGAACCCCGCCGTTTGCCAGCGTGCCCCGCTGTGGCGACTTAGGCTGTGGATAGTTACTATCCCCATGCGGCCGCAGTCACGGTATGCAGCGGGGATGCCACGTGCACAACATGTGGATTGCTTTGTGGATCGTGAGCGCGGCTCGCGACGTGGGGATGCGAGGGGAGCGCACAGGTGGCAAATTCGGACCTGGCAGAAGTATGGGCACGATCCCTCGACGGGCTGGCCGACCTGCAGATCCAGCCGCACCAGCGGGCCTGGCTGAAACTCACCCGGCCGCTCGGCCTGGTGGAGAACACCGCCCTCATCGCGACGCCGAACGAGTTCGTCAAGGAACAGCTGGAGACCCGGCTGCGCGCGCTGGTCACCCAGGCCCTGTCCCAGCAACTCGGCCGCGATATCCAGCTGGCCGTCACCGTCGACCCGGCGCCGCAGGCCGCGATGCCCGGATCCGGGCCGGGCCAGGACCTCGGCCCGGGAACGCCGGAGCCGCCAGCGCCGCACCTGCAGGGAGTGGGCCTGCACGAGGTGGGGCGGCCGGGACTGGCCGGACCTCAGGTCGCCGAGGGCGACCTCGGCCCGCGGCCCGCGGCGCCGCACGCGCACCCGGCGCACGACGGCGGGATGCACAACGCCGGCGAGCACGCCCGCCAGGATCAGGGCCGTCCCGGGGGGCCGGGCGGGATCCAGCCTGCCGCCAGGCTCGGCGGCACCCGGCTGAACTCCAAGTACACGTTCGAGACGTTCGTCATCGGCTCGAGCAACCGGTTCGCGCACGCGGCCGCGGTCGCGGTCGCCGAGGCACCGGCCAAGGCGTACAACCCGCTGTTCGTCTACGGCGACTCCGGGCTGGGCAAGACCCACCTGCTGCACGCGATCGGGCATTACGCGCAGACCTTGTACTCCGGGCTGAAGGTCAGGTACGTCAGCTCGGAGGAGTTCACCAACGACTTCATCAACATGATCAGGGACGGCAAGCAGGACGGCTTCCGCCGCCGCTACCGCGACGTCGACGTGCTGCTGGTCGACGACATCCAGTTCCTGGAGAACAAGGAAGGCACGCAGGAAGAGTTCTTCCACACCTTCAACACCCTGCACAACGCCAGCAAGCAGATCGTCATCTCCAGCGACCGTGCCCCCAAGCGGCTGGTCACGCTGGAGGACCGGCTGCGCAGCCGGTTCGAGTGGGGGCTGCTGACCGACGTCCAGCCGCCCGAGCTGGAGACCCGCATCGCGATCCTGCGCCGCAAGGCCATCCAGGAGGGCCTGAACGCGCCACCCGAGGTATTGGAGTACATCGCCAGCCGGATCTCCACCAACATCAGGGAGCTGGAGGGCGCGCTGATCCGGGTGACGGCCTTCGCCAGCCTGAACCGCCAGTCGGTCGATCTCCAGCTGGCCGAGATCGTGCTCAAGGACCTCATCCCCGAGGCCCAGGGGCCCCAGATCACCGCGGCGACGATCATGGGCCAGACCGCGTCCTACTTCGGGCTTTCCATCGACGACCTGTGCGGGACGTCCAGGTCGCGGGTCCTGGTCACGGCCCGGCACATCGCCATGTACCTGTGCCGCGAGCTCACCGACCTGTCGCTGCCCAAGATCGGCCAGCAGTTCGGCGGCCGCGACCACACCACCGTCATCAACGCCGACCGGAAGATCCGCTCCCTGATGGCGGAGCGCCGGTCGATCTATACGCAGGTCACCGAGCTAACCAACCGCATCAAGCAGCAGGCGCGAACGAGCTGATGCGGCGATCGCCCGTTATGCGCACAGTTTGTGGACAACATTGTGGAAGAGTTTCGGATAACCGGGGGACAACTAGTGGCAAGCCCGTTCGGCACTATCCGGCGGCCACAGGGCAGGTCCCTCCGTCCCCTGGCCAGGCACATGCCCTGTGCGCAGAAAATGACCGCTGACCTGCGGGAAGAGGGGTTCTCCCCAGAATCCACCGTACCTATGACTATGACGGTTCTCTCAATAAGAAAAGAACAACACCAAGTAGGCCCTGTGTGCACTGAGACGAGGAGACCCGGGGAGCTGACAGCCACCACGGCCATACCCGCTTCCGCGCACGCCGACACCCTGTATTCTCCACGGACCCATACCAGGAGGCAGTTCCCGTGAAGCTTCAGGTTGAGCGCGATCATCTGGCCGAGGCTGTGGCCTGGACCGCGCGTGCCCTGCCGGCCCGTCCGACCGCCCCCGTGCTGGCCGGGATGCGCCTGCACGCGGGGGCCGAACTCACCCTCTCCACGTTCGACTACGAGGTCTCCGCGCAGGCCACCGTGCCGGTGATCACCGACGAGGAAGGCGCGGTGCTGGTGTCAGGCCGGCTGCTGGCCGAGATCGTGCGGTCGCTGCCCGCCAAGCCGGTCGACCTGGCCACCGACGGAACCCGCGCCACCCTGAAGTGCGGCAGCGCCACCTTCACCCTGGTCCTGCTGCCGGAGGAGGAATACCCGACGCTGCCCGACATGCCGCCGCTCACCGGTTCGGTGGGCAGCGACGCGCTGGCCTCGGCCATCGCCCAGGTGGCCATCGCGGCCGGGCGGGACGACACGCTGCCCGCGCTGACCGGCATCAGGATCGAGATCTCCGGCGACAGGCTCACCCTGGTCGCCACCGACCGGTACCGGCTGGCAGTCCGCGAGCTGCGCTGGAACCCGACGCAGCCGGACCTCAACACCGCCGTGCTGGTTCCCGCGCGCGTGCTCGGTGACACGGCCCGGGCCCTGACCTCCGGTGCGGAGGTGTCGATCTCGCTCGGCGGCGACAGCCTGATCGGGTTCGCCGGGGCCGGCCGGCAGACCACGACCCGGCTGCTGTCCGGTGAGTACCCCAAGTACCAGTCGCTGCTGCCGAGCGAGTTCAGCGCGACCGCCGAACTCCCCGCCGCCCCGTTCGCCGAAGCGGTCAAGCGGGTGGCGCTGGTGGCCGAGCGCAACACCCCGGTGCGCCTGGCGTTCAGCGCCGGGCAGCTGGTGCTCGAGGCCGGCGCCTCGGAGGACGCGCAGGCGGTGGAGGTCCTCGAGGCGGCGTTCGACGGCGAGGACCTGCAGATCGCCTTCAACCCGCAGTACCTGCTGGACGGCATCGGCGCGATCGACTCGGACATGGCCCGGATCTCGTTCACCTCGCCCACCAAGCCCGCCGTCGTCACCGGCAAGAGCGATTCAGACCCCGACTACCGCTACGTGCTCATGCCCATCCGTTCCGCAGGCTGAGGGTCGTACGCTCGGGGTGTGCACCTCACCCGGCTCGCGCTGACCGACTTCAGGTCCTATCCCGAGCTCAGCCTCGAGCTCGGGCCGGGCGTGACCACGTTCAGCGGCCCGAACGGGGAAGGCAAGACCAACCTGGTCGAGGCGATCGGCTACCTGGCCACGCTGGGCAGCCACCGGGTGGCCACGGACGCGCCGCTGGTCCGGCGCGGCGCTGAGAGGGCCGTGCTGCGCGCCGCGGTGACCGGGGCGCAGGGCAGCACGCTGATCGAGATCGAGCTCAACCCCGGCCGGGCCAACCGGGTCAGGCTGAACCGGGCGCCGATGCCGCGGCCGCGGGACGTCCTGGGCGCGCTGCGCACGGTGCTGTTCGCGCCCGAGGACCTGGCCCTGGTCAAGGGCGATCCCGGTGAGCGGCGCCGGTTCCTCGACGAGCTGCTGACCGCCACCGCGCCGCGTTACGCCGGCGTCCGCGCCGACTACGAGCGGGTGCTCAAGCAGCGCACCGCGCTGCTCAAGTCGGCCGGGTCCAAGGGAAACCTGCGCGGTGCGGCCCGCGAGGCGATGACCTCGACCCTGGACGCCTGGGACGCGCAGCTGGCCCGGGCCGGCGCGCCGCTGCTGGCCGGCCGGATGCGCCTGGTCGCCGCGCTGCGGCCGCACCTGACCGCGGCTTACGAGGCGGTCTCCGGCGGTCCGCCGGGCGAGGCGTCGGGAATGAATTACCGCAGCTCAGCGTTGGAAAATAGTGATGAGTTCGACGAAATCGGTGCACTGGAGACGGCGCTGCTTAAGGCGCTGTCCGGGGTCCGGGCCAGCGAGCTCGACCGGGGCGTCTGCCTGGTCGGCCCGCACCGGGACGAGCTGGAGCTGGCTGTCGGCGGCCTGCCCGCCCGCGGGTACGCCAGCCACGGTGAATCCTGGTCGCTCGCGCTCGCGCTGCGGCTGGCCAGCTTCGCGCTGCTCCGGGAGGGCCGTGAGGACCCGGTGCTGATCCTCGACGACGTGTTCGCCGAGCTCGACACGGGCCGCAGGGACCGGCTGGCCGGGCTGGTGGCCGGGGCCGAGCAGGTCCTGATCACCGCCGCGGTGCCCGCCGACATCCCCGCGGTGCTGGCCGGCGCGCGGTTCACGGTCCGCGCGGGCGTGGTCGCCGGTGACGGCTAGCGCCGCGGACCCGGACCGGCCCCGGCTGGCGGTCGAGGCGCTGACCGTAGCCAGGGCGGACGCGCGAGCCCGCGGTGACCGGCCGGCCGGCCTGGCACGGCCGGACGGATCCAATGATCCCGAACGGTCCGGGGTATCCGCCCCCTCCCAGACTGGTTCGCCGACGCCGGGCGGGCGCGCTTCGGCCGGTCGCGGGCGCCCCCGCCGGGACGATCCGCAGCCGCTGGCCAGCGCGATCGGAGGGTTGCTCGACACCGAAGGCTGGCAGCAGCGGGCGGCGATGGGCTCGGTGTTCGGCCGGTGGGCCGAGATCGTCGGCGCGGACCTGGCCGCGCACACCCGGCCGGACAGCTTCGCCGACGGCCAGCTGACCGTGACGGCCGACTCGACCGCCTGGGCGACCCAGGTCCGGCTGCTCGCCACGGTGCTCGTCAAGCGGCTCAACACCGAGCTCGGTGACGGATCCGTCCGCCGGGTCAAGGTCCGCGGCCCGGCCCCGCCGCGGCAGCGCGGCGGATGGCGGGTGCCCGGCAGCAAGGGGCCGGGAGATACGTACGGGTAATACACACGGCTAAGCCGACACGTGGGGCAACACGACCCTGGCTGTCGGTACGTACAGGTAAAATGAATTAGCGCAAGGAAGGCCACATCGTGGGGGGCTGGGCCGCGCGCTTCTCATGCAGGATGGAGTTCGGTTTGTCCTACGATGCAGGCTCGATCACGGTACTCGAGGGCCTCGAGGCTGTCCGCAAGCGCCCCGGAATGTACATCGGCTCGACCGGCGAGCGCGGATTGCATCACCTGGTCTACGAGGTTGTGGACAACGCGGTGGACGAGGCGCTGGCCGGTTACTGCGACACCATTGACGTGACGCTGCTGTCCGACGGCGGGGTCCGGGTGCGGGACGACGGTCGTGGTATCCCCGTCGACGAGCACCCGGTCGAGCACCGCCCGGCGGTCGAGGTCGTGATGACCACGCTGCACGCGGGCGGCAAGTTCGACGG
>Ga0207675_100007172_pt1 | contig 10537 bp, 3 predicted proteins | sample KBSSwiS42_FD_184305 | JGI IMG/M metagenome (GOLD analysis project Ga0207675, IMG submission 184305) | Switchgrass rhizosphere microbial communities from Kellogg Biological Station, Michigan, USA - KBS Switchgrass S4-2 (SPAdes) (version 2) | ecosystem: Host-associated > Plants > Roots >...
AGTACTTCCGCGACCAGGTCGACCCGAGCTGGGGCGCGCTCGCCGAGTACTATCGCAGTCGGCGCCTGGCCTGCGTCGTGTTCACGGTCGACGAGCGGCTGAGCGGGCGGCCGATGGTCGGGAACGACGCGGTCCTCGACTTCGCGGCCGAAAACGCCGATGTGGCGCTCGCCTTCGTCAGCCTGGACCCGCACCGGGGCGACGAGGCGGTACGCGAGGCGCGCCGCCTGATCGCCCGCGGGGACGTCCGCGGACTGAAGCTCCATCCGCCGCTGCAGCAGTTCTTCCCCAATGACCGATTGGCCTACCCGCTCTACGAGGTGTTCGAGGAGGCGCGGCTGCCGGTGCTGTTCCACACGGGCCACAGCGGGATCGGCTCGGGGATGCGCGGAGGCGGCGGGGTGCGGCTCAAGTACGGCGCGCCCCTGCCGATCGACGACGTGGCCGTGGACTTCCCCGACATGCCGATCGTCATGGCCCACCCTTCCTTCCCCTGGCAGGACGAGGCCATCTCGATCTGCCTGCACAAGCCACAGGTCTACATCGACCTCTCGGGCTGGTCGCCGAAGTACTTCCCGGCGACCCTCGTGCAACATGCCAACACGCTCCTGCGCGAGAAGGTGCTGTTCGGGTCGGACTACCCCTTCCTCACACCCGACCGCTGGATCGCGGAGTTCGACAAGCTGGCCATCCGCGACGAGGTCCGCCCCCTGATCCTGAAGGACAACGCGGCGCGGCTGCTGGGGCTCGTGCTGGCGCCCTAGCGCACAACGGCGCGCTCCAGTTGACGGCCCCACGCCAACTGCTACACTCGCCGGCGATTTCCGAAGTACGCGCCAAAGCCCCCGTGGCGCGCGGCTCCCGGGCGTTCTGCAGCAGGAGTTGACAATAATGAGGATCTCGACCACGGGCGGGAACCATCGGCTCGCGCCCATCCTCCTCCTCACCTTCCTCTACGCGCTGGCCGGAGGCGCGCTTGCGCCAGCCGAGGCCGCGGGATGGAGGGTGACGCGTCCTCTCACCCGCGCCCGCGTCGGGCAAGTGACGGCGCTATTGCCCAACGGCCAGGTCCTCGTGGTCGGAGGCAACGACGGGTCCGTTCTCGCAACGGCCGAGGTCTTCGACCCCGCGGCGGGTTCCTGGCAACCCACGGGAAGCCTCGTCCAGGCACGCACCCGCAGTGCGGCCGTCGTGCTGTCCACCGGAAAGGTGCTCGTGGCGGGCGGCTCCGACGGCCTCGCGATCCTCGACACGGCCGAGATCTACGATCCGCAGACCGGCACGTGGTCGGCCGCGGCGCCGATGACGACGGCGCGCGAGGGGCACACGCTCACCCTTCTCGCGGACGGGCGTGTCCTGGCCTCCGGGGGCCGCAGCAACGACCCCGCCCTTCCCCTCGCCACCGAGGTCTACGATCCCGCGGCAGGTACCTGGTCGGCTACGCCCGGCTCGCTCTCCGTCGGCCATCTCGATGCGACGGCGACGCGGTTGGCCGACGGCCGAGTGCTGGTGGCCGGGGGATCGTCAGGATCGGCCGGCATCGCGGTGGCGGAGATCTTCGATCTCGCGACCGGTCAGTGGACGGCCACTGGTTCGATGACCAGCGGACGCACGCGTCACACCGCCACGCTCCTCGGTGACGGCACGGTGCTCGCCGCGGGCGGATTCGGTTCGGCCTATCTCGCGAGCTCCGAGATCTACGACCCCGTGGCCGGGACGTGGACGCTCACGACGGGGACGCTGACGAAGGCCCGCTCCATGCAAGCGGCCGTCCTGCTTCCGAACGGCAAAGTGCTCGTCGCGGGCGGGTTCAACTCGACGGACTCGGCCGTTGCCCTCACCGAGACGTTCGATCCCGCGAGCCGGACTTGGAGCAGCGCCGGCTCGGCGAACCCTCGCTACGGCGCGTCTGGGGTGCTTCTCCCAAACGGTCGTGTGCTCGTGGCCGCGGGGGCCCTGTCAGCGTCCTACAACACCTACATGGCCGAGATCTACGATCCTGCGCTTCCGTCGTGGTCGGCCACGGGCAGCCTCAGCCAGGCGCGTTCGTACCATGTCGCCACTCTCCTCGGCGACGGCCGCGTGTTGGTGGCGGGGGGCACGGGCACCGTGGGCACGAATGGCAACAGCACCGCAAGCGCCGAGATCTACGACCCCGTCGCGCGTGTGTGGACCACGACGGCGCCGCTCAACCAGAAGCGAAACGGCACCACGGCAACGCTGCTCGCGGACGGACGTGTCCTGGTCGCGGGCGGATATGGCGATGCGGCGTACAGGGCCAACCCGGAAGTCTTCGACCCCACGACCGAGACCTGGACGCTTCGGGGCGCGATGGCGGGAGGCCGCACCGGGACAACGGCCACGCTCCTCGGCGACGGCCGCATCCTCGTCGCCGGCGGCGGCGGGATTCAGGGACAGCTGGCTGAGGTCTACGATCCGAAATCCGACGCGTGGACCCGGGCCAACGGGATGGCCGCCGCGCGCGATCAACACACGGCCACGCTGCTCGCGGACGGCCGCGTGCTCGTAGCCGGTGGCCACTTCGACCGCACGCGCTCGGCCGAGATCTACGATCCCGTCACGAATACGTGGGCCGCGACGGGCAACCTCGTCGGCGAGGGCAGCATCCCCGGCGTGCGGCGGGGACACACGGCCACGCTGCTCGCGAACGGCACGGTGCTGGTGGCCGGCGGCAGCGATTGGATTCACTATCTCGGCTCCGCGGAGATCTACGATCCTGCCACCGGGACTTGGTCGCCCACAGGTTGGATGGGGAATCCGCGCTACCAGGCCGCGGCCACGCTGCTGGCGGATGGGCGCGTGCTGATCAGCGGCGGCATGAACGACAGCGGTGAACTCGCGTCGACCGAGATCTACGACCCGGCGTCGCGCACCTGGTCGAAGGGGCCCTCTCTCCTCGAGGCTCGCAGGGTTCACTCGGCAACCCTCCTTCGCAGCGGCGAGGTGCTGATCGCCGGCGGCATCAGGTTCGTGGCCAGCCCCAGCGGCGGTGCGCCGACTCTCCTGGCGTCGGCGGAGGTGTTCGACCCCGGGTTGGGCTACGACCCCGCCGCGCGTCCCGTGGTCGATCCCGTCATCGCGCCCCTTCTCGAGGGCGACGTGCTCAGTTTGACGGGCACGGGGCTGCGCGCCCGCTCCGAGGCGTCGGGGGGGAACGGCTCCCAGAACGCCGCCGTCGACGGTCCGCGCGTCCAGTTGCGGCGGCTGGACAACGGCCTCGTGCGCTGGCTCGAGGCGGACCCCGCGGCCCCGTGGTCGGACACCTCGTTCTCCTCGGCTCCGCTCCTGGGCTTGCCGCCGGGACCGGCCCTGCTCACCGTGTTCGCCACCGGCGTGCCCAGCGCCTCGACATTCGTCACGGCCGAGTGCGCGGCAGCGGTCATCGACGTCCAGCCCCCGCCGCCGACCGTGACCATCAACGAGCCTGCAGATTTCTCGGTGACCGCGCGCGGGGCCGGCCTCTCGTACCGATGGCGGCGCGACGGTGTAGCGATCACGGAGAGCGCCGACTTCGTGGGGACCGGCACGGCTTCGTTGCACCTGCGGCGCGCCCGCCTGGCCGACGCGGGCTCCTACGACGTCGTGGTCGCGTCTGCGTGCAGCTCCGAGCTTGCCGTCTCGACGGCGGCCACGCTCGAGGTCCTTCCGGCCACGTCGCTCGCGGTCGTCGTGGGCGCGGTCGAGAACGGGCGCGGGCAGGTGGCGGTCGATCCCGGGGCGGCCACGTGCGGAGATGCCTCCGTGACCGGGCCCGACGTCACCTGCACGTACCCGTTCGCGTCCGGTGACACCGTGACCCTCACCGCGACCGCGGGCGCCGATTCCGCGTTCGACGGCTGGACGGGCGCCTGCACCGGGCTCCTCCCGACCTGCGTCGTGACGGAAGAGAACGTGATCACGACGCGCGCCACGTTCCGGGGCCCCCAAACCCTCCACCTCGACGTCGCCAGCCTCTTCGGAGGATCGGGGTCGGTGATGGTGACGCCCGGCACGCGCGTGTGCGTCGGGACGCCCGGCGCGAGCACGGCCTGCGACTTCCAGTACGCGCCGCGGACCGCGCTCACCCTGCTTCCGGAGCCGGTGCCGGGCTCTTCGTTCGTGCGTTGGCGCGGCCGCTGCACTGGCGCCGGCTCCTGCGTGGTGACGCTGTCCGACAACGCAACCGTGGCCGCGGATTTCGAAGTGCCGAACCAGCCGCCCGTTGCCGTCGCCGGCCCCGATCAGACGGTGGAGGCCGGCACGCCGGTGGCGCTCAGTGGCGCGGGATCGAGCGACCCCGACGGCGGGCCGCTCACCTACGCCTGGACGAACGCGACCGGCATGGTCGTCGGCACCGGTCCCACGGTCAACGTGACCGTGCCGTTCGGCGCCCAGACGTTCACGCTGTGGGTGACCGACAACCGCGGCAGTTCCGCCACCGATAGCGTGGTGGTCACCGGGCTCGACACCGTCCCGCCCGCGGTCGTGTTGGACGTCCCCGAAGGCACCTTGCTCATCGGGGGCGCGTCCTACGTCGTCCACTGGACGGCGACGGACGCCGGCGGCTTCAGCGGCTTCGATGTCCTGCTCTCCCTGGACGGCACGTACTTCGACGTCGTGCCCGGCTGCGCGAACGTCGCGCCGACGGCGCGCCAGTGCGCCTTCGTGGTGCCGCCGATCACCATCAACCCCGCGTTCCTCCGCATCCTCGCCCGCGACCTGGGCGGCAACACGACGTTCAGCGACGCCGCCACCGTGGCCATCGCGCCGGCGATCACGGTCACGGCACCGAGCGCCGGGGTGAAATGGGGACTGGGCTCCACGCAGAGGGTCACCTGGACGAGCAGCATCGGCGGAAGCGTCGTCGTCGAGCTGAGCCGGAACGGCGGCTCCACCTGGAACGTCCTGGGCACCGCATCGGCGACCGCGGGGTGGTTCAACTGGACGGTGTCGGGCGCCACCACGACCACCGCGCGCGTCCGCGTCCGGTCGACGACCAACTCCGCCTTCGTGGACACGAACGACGGCAACTTCACGATCACCACGCCGTTCGTGACCGTCACCTCACCGAACACTTCGGAGCCATGGCGGATCGGCACGCTGCGCACGATCACGTGGACACACGACCTGGGCGCCTCGGCGACGTTCAGCGTCGAGGTCAGCCGGAACGGCGGCGGCACCTGGACCATCATCCAGACGGGCGTTGCGAGCGCCACGGCATCGACCGGCTCCCTGGATTGGATCGTGACGGGACCGCCGGCGACGGCGCGAATCCGCGTGCGGTGGACGAGCAACACCGCGATCTCGGACCAGAGCGACGCGCTGTTCCAGATCTTCTGAGGTTGACTCTTCGCTCCGCCAAAGGCGCAGAAGCGTCAGGCTAGCCGAAGGGGTCTCACCATCGTCAGTCCTTCGCGAGGCGGCTCCACTCCAGCTTCAGGTCCTTGCTCATGCGGCCCACGCGGATCTCGAGCAGGCCCGTCGCGGCGGGGGCGACGTCGACCACCTTCGTGCTCACGCGGCGGTCCTGCTCCCACGTCACCTCGACCCGCACCTCGTGCCGGCCCGGCTCGAGGTCGAGCATCTTTTCGGCCCGGCCCTCGCGGACCTTGAAGACACCCTTCTTGGAGACGGGGGCCTGGAGCTTCGTCTCGTACACGAGCACGCCGTCGATCCAGGTGATGAGCCGGCCGCTCTCGAACGGGTGCTCGACGCTCAGCCGGATCCGGCTCTGCCCTGCGTCCATCGAAGAGGTGGGGGCGGCGCCGACACGCGGATTGGATGCCGTCGCCCGCGGCGATTCGAGGGCGGGCATCGTGGTGGCGGGCATCGTGGTGGCGGGCATCGTGGTGGCGGGCATCGTGGTGGCCGGCGCCGGCGACGGGACGGTCGGAGCCGTCGCCGGAGCCGTGGTCGTCGGTGTCATCGGAGCCATCGTCGTGGGTGCGACCTGGGCCAGGGTCGTGGAAGTCGTGGCGACCGACGGCGCGAGCGCTCGGTTCACGACGACGGCAAGCACGGCCCACACCGCCACCGCCGTGGCGGGCAACAGCCAGCGCCGGCCCGAGCCGCCCGTGACGGGGCGGGAGGCGCGGGCCGGCACCGTCTGGGTAGCCGAACCGGCCGCCCTCGCCCCGGGGTTCGAGGCCGATTCGAGCAACGGCAATTCCTCGAGGAACGCTTCCAGCAGGTCGGGTGGTGGTGGGCTGCCCGGCTCGCGCGCCGCGGAGGCCGGACCGGCGAGCAGGGCATGGCTCGCGCTCCGGCCGGCCAGGATGTCTTCGAGATCGTCGGCCATGTCGGCGGCGGAGGCATAGCGATCCTCCGCGCTTTTGGCCAGCGCCATGCCCAACACCGCGTCGAGCGACGCGGGCAGGTCGGGTCGCAGGATCGCGAGGTGCGGCGGGTCGTCGTGGACGAGGCGTCTCACGATCTGGGGGAGGCTCGGCGCTTCGAACCAGGGCCGGCCCAGGAGCAGTGTGCACAGGACCGAGCCCATCGAGAAGATGTCCGAGCGGGTGTCGCTCCGCTGGCCCAGCGCCTGCTCCGGCGACATGTAGAGGGGCGTGCCGAAGGACTGCCCCGTCCGCGTGAGCCGGTGTCCGAGCGATTCGAGTCGGGCGAACCCGAAGTCCATGATCTTGACGGTGGCCTCGGCGCGCGCGGCCGAGCCGCCGCCCGTGCCCGCGTCGAGGAGCATGATGTTCGCCGGCTTGAGGTCGCGGTGGACGACGCCGTGCTCGTGCGCGTGCTGGATCGCCCGCGCCACCCGCACCACGATCGCGAGAGCGCTGCGCCAGTCCATCGGCCCTTCCGCCGCCAGCTCCGCGAGCGTCCGGCCCTTCAGGTATTCGAAGACGATGAAGAGTTTTCCGCTTCCCGGGTCCTTGCCGACGTCGTGACAGACGACGATGCCCGGATGGGCCAGCCGGGCCGCGGCCCGCGCCTCGGTGAAGAAGCGCTGCTCGAACTCGCTACGTGCCTCTTCCGTGGGCTCGAAGGCGAGCTCGATGGCCTTGACGGCGACGGTGCGAGCGAGCACCGTGTCCTCGGCCTCGTACACGACACCCATCGTGCCGCGACCCAGCTCGCGCCGGATGTTGTAGCGGCCGTCCCCCAGCGTCTGCTCGCGGCCTTCCAAGACGGCGACAAGTGTACCCGAGGGGCTGGGCGCGGATGATCCGGGGCGGGCCTTGCGCTACCATCCTCGCGGTGCGGACGAGGTTCGTCGGGTCCCGATGGCGAGCCTGCGTCCTCATGGCCGCCGCGCTGCTCCTTCCCACGAGAAACCTCCTCGCGGACGACACTCCCGAGGAAGCTCGCCAGAAGGCGGTCAAGAAGGCCCAGGAAGCGCTGCTCGCGGCCGCGAAACAGGGCGACGTCGGCCAGGTCCGGGCGCAGCTCAAGGCGGGCGCGGACGTCAACGCGCGTGACAGCATCCAGCGCACGCCTCTCCTGCTGGCCGTTCGCGCCGGACAGCGCCCCGTCGTCCGTGCCTTGATCGATGCCGGGGCGGGTCTCGACGCCCGCGATCAGGACGGCCGGACGGCCCTGATGGAGGCGGCGAGACGGAAGGAGGCGATCTTCGCGCTGGACCTCGTCGCGGCGGGCGCGGACGTGAACGTCGCGGACAACGGCGGCTGGACGGCCCTCATGTTCGCGGCTCGGGAGGGCACGCTGGCCTCGGCGCGCGCCATCGTCCGGGCGCCGAAGCAGTCGACCCTGGATGCGCTCGCGAAGGAAGCGAGCGCGCTCAGCCTCGCCGGGGAGCGGGGCCGCCAGGCCCTCGTGCGCACGCTGATCGAGGCGGGCGCCAATGTCCGCAAGCCCGAGATCGGCGGGCGGGCGCTGCAGCTCGCCGCGCAGGCCGGGCACGTCGACGTCGTGCGCACGTTGATGGAGGCGAAGGCACCCCTCGGCTTCTCCGTATGGGAGAACGAGGCCCCCCTGCACGCCGCCGCCGCCCGGGGCCAGTGGCTGGTGGTGGAGGCCTTGCTCGAGGCAGGCCTGGAACCGGACCAGGTCGACCGCAATGGCCAGACGGCTCTCATGAAGGCGGCGGCGGGCGGCCACGACCGGACGGTGGCCTCCCTGCTGCGGCTCGGGGCTTCGCCCGAGATCATGGACCGCGACGGCTGGACGGCGCTCATGCATGCGGCCGCCCATCCCTCCTCGGGATCGGTGCCGGCCATCCGCGACCTCGTGCGCACCGGCGCCGCCGTGAACCGCCGCGCGGGGTCGAACGGGAAGACGCCTTTGATGATCGCCGCCGAGAAGGGCAACGAGCTCGCGACCGACGAGCTGTTGCGCGCGGGCGCGCAGGCCGATCTCAAGTCCGGCGGCAAGACCGCGCTCGACTTCGCCCTGGCCGAAGGCAACAAGCGCTGCGCGGAGAGGCTGGGCTACGTCGAGAAGCCCCGGTAGAACCGTCTCCCCCGCCGCGTGAACCTCCTCTGGGCCGCGACCGTCTTCCTCGGGTCGGGTCTGCTCTTCGTCATCCAGCCGATGATCGCGAAGATGCTCCTGCCGCGCGTCGGCGGTGCTCCATCCACCTGGATCACCTGCGTCCTCTTCTCCCAGGCTGTCCTCCTCGCCGGGTACGTCTACGCGCATTGGGTGGGCCGGCGACGCGCGCGCACGCCGCTCGCGGTCCACGCCGTCCTCCTGATCCTGCCCCTGGGCATGCTCCCGTTCTCGATCGTCTCCGGCGGGCCCGGCACCGGACCCGTCGCGCCCACGCTCTGGCTCCTGCGCGCGCTGGCCCTGGCCATCGGCCCTCCGTTCTTCGTGCTGGCCGCGGGGGCCCCGCTCCTCCAGAAATGGCTGGCCGGATCCCGGCTGCCAGGGTCGGAGGATCCCTACGTCCTCTACGCGGCGAGCAACGCGGGAAGCCTCCTGGGCCTCGCCGCGTATCCCGTCCTGATCGAGCCCACTCTCGGGCTCGCGCGGCAGGCGGCGTATTGGACCGGCGGCTACGCGCTCTACGTGGTCCTCGCCCTGACTTGCGCCGGGCGCGCGTGGCGCGCGCCGGGACCGCTCGAACGCGAAGGCCCAGGGGCCGGCCACCCGGCGGAATCGCTGGCGCGCCAACGCTGGCCATGGATCGCGCTCGCGGCCGTGCCCTCCAGCTTGATGCTCGGCGTCACGTCGCTCCTCACCGCCGACGCCGCCGGCCTGCCCTTCCTCTGGGTCCTTCCCCTCGCCGTCTACCTGCTCAGCTTCGTGATCGCGTTCGCGCCACGGGCCGCGCCTTCGCCTCGATGGGCACGACTGCTCCCCATCGGCGCCGTCGTGTTCATGCTGCTCTGGATGATCAAGGCCACCGAGCCCCTCGCGTTCGTCGTCGGCGCCTACCTGGCGGCGCTCTTCGTCGCCGCGATGGCCTGCCACACCGAGCTGGCCCGGCGGCGGCCCTCACCCCGCCATCTCACCGCGTATTACGCCTACGTCGGCGCCGGCGGCGTCATCGGTGGCGCTTTCAACGCCCTGATCGCTCCGGCCGTGTTCCGCGAATGGGTGGAGATCCCGCTCGCGTTCACGCTCGTGTGCCTGCTGGTTCCGGCTCGCGACGATTCCAGCCGTGGCTTCCGGGGCAGCGATCTCGCGCTCGCGGCCGGCGCCTTTCTGCTGACGGTCGCGCTGGCGAGAGTCGGCGACGACGCCGGCTCGACGGGCCGGACGCGCGAGGTCCTGACCCTGGCTCTTCCGGTGCTGCTGACCTTCCTCCTGTCGCAGCGGCGGTACCGCTTCGGCCTCACCGTCGGCGCCGTCCTCCTGGCCGGCAGCCTCGACACGTCGCTGCGCGGACAGGTGGAGCTGACCGCGCGCAGCGCCTTCGGAGTGCATCGGGTCACCCGCGACGAGCCCGCGGGGGACGACCAGGCGACGACCTACCGCAAGCTGTATCACGGGACCACGATCCATGGCGTGCAGCGCGTCGACGCGGCGACGGGGATGCCCGTGCGCGCCCGCGAGCCTCTCGGCTATTACCTGCAGGACAGCCCCATCGGCCGGCTCTTCCGCTCGTTCCCGCCCGACGCCCGCCCGAAGCGCGTCGGCGTCGTCGGCCTGGGCGCGGGATCGCTCCTCGCCTACGCCGAGCCCGGCGAACGCTGGACGATCTTCGAGATCGACCCCCTGGTGAAGCGGATCGCGGAGGACGGCCGGTTGTTCAGCTACCTGCCCGAGGCGCGGAGGCGAGGGGTAGCGGCGGAGGTCGTGCTCGGAGACGCCCGGGTCACGCTGGCCGCCGCGGGCGAGGCGCTCGACGTCCTCGTCCTCGACGCGTTCACCGGTGACACCATCCCCGTCCACCTGCTGACACGAGAGGCTCTCGAGCTGTACCGGAACAAGCTCAGCCCCTCGGGCCTGGTGGCGTGCCACGTCTCGAACCGCCACCTGGACCTCGGTCCGGTGGTGCGCGACACCGCCGAGGACGTCGGCCTCGCCTCGACCGTCGACGCGGAGATGGAGCCTCCGCCCGGAGGGCCGGCGTACGTCATGGGGTCCCGCTGGGTGTTCCTGGCGCGATCCGAAA
>Ga0207675_100007175_pt1 | contig 10534 bp, 6 predicted proteins | sample KBSSwiS42_FD_184305 | JGI IMG/M metagenome (GOLD analysis project Ga0207675, IMG submission 184305) | Switchgrass rhizosphere microbial communities from Kellogg Biological Station, Michigan, USA - KBS Switchgrass S4-2 (SPAdes) (version 2) | ecosystem: Host-associated > Plants > Roots >...
GTTTTTCTATGATTGAGAACCTCGAAAATCTTGAACGCACGCACTCGTGCGGCGCACTGCGCAAGGAAAATGTCGACAAGTGTGTGACGTTAATGGGCTGGTGTGCGCGGCGGCGTGACTTTGGGCCACTCACATTTATCGACCTGCGGGATCGCGATGGCATCACCCAAATCGTCGTCAATCAAGAGAAAGCCGCCGAAGCGCACGCCAAAGCGAAAGACGTGCGTGGCGAATATGTCCTGGCAGTGATTGGTCAAGTTGTGCTGCGCGATGAAAACTCGCGCAATCCTAAAATCGCAACCGGCGAGATCGAAGTACAAGCGCAAGAAATCCGCATTCTGAACGATGCGCGTACGCTCCCATTTCAGCTCGACGCGTCTGACACCGCTCTGGCCGCTGAAGACCTTCGTCTGAAATATCGTTATCTCGATCTGCGGCGTCCGCAATTGCAAGCGAACCTGCGCCTGCGTCATCAGGTCATTTTGGAAATCAATCGCTACATGGACGAGCAGGGCTTCACGCAGATCGAAACGCCGAACTTGATCAAATCGACGCCCGAAGGCGCGCGCGATTACATCGTCCCATCGCGGGTGCAGCCCGGTAAATTCTTTGCCCTGCCTCAGAGCCCGCAAATCTTCAAACAGATTTGCATGATTGCGGGTCTGGATAAGTACTACCAAATTGCGCGCTGCTTCCGCGACGAAGACTTGCGCGCGGATCGCCAGCCGGAGTTTTCCCAACTCGACGTCGAGATGAGTTTCGCGACGCCTGAACAGGTTTACGCGCTCGTCGAAGGGTTGTTCGCGCGCATTTTTCGCATCATCGGCGTTGAGTTGCAGACGCCGTTTCCACGATTCAATTTCGCCGAAGTAATGCGCCGTTTTGGTTCCGATAAACCAGATCTGCGGATTCCCGCGATGGAGTTGCAGGACCTTTCTCCTGGTCTCGCGGAAACAACGTTTGCTCCGTACGCTTCGGTTTTGTCCGCCGGCGGCGAAATCAAAGGAATCGTCGTGAGCGGCGGCGCGTCGATGTCGCGGAAGAGGCTCGACGAACTGCAGGAGTTTGTGAAGCGTTACGGCGCCACGGCACTCGCATGGATCAAACTTGGCGATGAACTGACGTCCTCGCTATTGAAAGCGCTCGGTAACGACAAAGTCGTCGATCTCGCCGGAATCGCCGGCGCACAGAAAGGCGATGCGGTCTTAATCGTCGCGGGAAAATCCGACGTTGTGGCCGCAAGTCTCGGCGCGCTGCGCAACGAAGTCGCGAAACGCGAGCGGCTGATTCCCGAAGACGTGTACGCGCCGCTGTGGGTAACCGAGTTTCCGATGTTCGAGTATCACGAGGACGATGGCCGCCACTATGCGATGCACCATCCGTTCACTTCACCGCTGGACGAAGACGTGCCGGTGCTCGAACGGGCAGTCAACGGCCACACCGAACTGTTAGGACAATTGCGCGCGAAAGCGTACGACGCGGTCATCAACGGCGTAGAAGTCGCCGGTGGTTCAATCAGAATTCATCGTCGCGATGTGCAGGCACTCGTCTTCAAAGCGTTGGGCATGAGCGAAGAGCAGGCGCGCGCTCGCTTTGGCTTCTTCCTCGAAGCCCTGGCGTACGGCACGCCGCCGCATGGCGGTATCGCTTCGGGAATTGAACGCACGCTGATGGTCTTGGTGCCGACCGAAAACATTCGCGACGTGATGGCATTTCCGAAGACTGCTTCGGCGCAGGACTTGATGATCGACGCGCCGGGCGAAGTTGATGCGAAGCAGTTGCAGGAACTTCATCTGACGATTGTCAACGATTAAGCCATCACCCAGTCTTCGTCCCGTTAGGGACGAATGTCTATAGAAAAAGGACTGTCCCAACCAAAACTAGCTCTGTTAGGAGCGTCATGTCAGTCAATTAGTCATGACGCTCCAAACGGAGCTTGCTCATTTAGAGAATCGGCCTCTATAAATATTTCGGCTCCGAACGGAGCTCAGCCCGAACCTTGATGTTAACGATTACCAGACGACAATTCGATGACATCATTTCGCATGCTCGCGACGCCGCGCCTCACGAATGCTGCGGATTGATCGGCGGTTCAACCAACGGCCGCGTGCAAACGATCTATCCGGCAAAGAATGTGGCCGCTGATCCGCTCGTTACTTACGAAGCGGCCGCCGAAGATCTGTTTGCCGCGCAACGCACGATGCGCGAGCGCGGCGAGCAACTGCTCGCGATTTACCACTCACATCCGCGCGCTAGCACCCCTGAGCCATCTCCGACGGACGTGCGTCTTGCCTACTATCCATCGGCGGTTTACCTTATTGCTGGATTGGCAAATGACGAACCCTGCTTGCGCGCTTTTCGCATTGACGAACGCACAGGCAGTTGGGAAGCGATCGATTACGAAATCATTTGAAGTCGGGTACTGAAACTCAACCGTTCGGCGCGGCATAGCCACCTCGAGATGCAACCGAAGCGCAGCAAATACGATACGAATCCGCTCGATGAAAACGTTGCGGATCGCGCGCAGGAATCTTTTACTCGCGACACCGGGTCGCAGGTCGATCCGGGGACACAAGACATGTCAGGGGCGGCTACGCGAGACATTGGCCGGACGTCGCACGAAGCAGCGCGCAACGATCCGGACGCTGAAGCGGCGACCAGACGGATTGATGATTCCTATCCTTCGGTTTTTGTTTCGAGGAATCCGCGCCAGCAGACTTACGAACCACCACGGCCGGCGGCGCCCGCGAACATCTATCAGCCACCGCCAATTTCACCGCCCCAGATCTATCAGCGACCACCACTTCCGCAAGCGCCGGGCGAACGCAAGATCCCGGGTATTAACATCTCCGAGAAGTGGGCGAATGCTTTCCCTTATTTTCCTTTTTATATTGGGCTGGTCGCGTCGGTTATCGAATTGCTTCTGGTTCCGCGAAACGAAAGGCGCACACGTTTTCACGCCGCACAAGGATTTGCTTTGCACATCGCTATCCTTCTGATCAGCTCCGCTTTCGGAATTCTCAGATTAATAACTGATAGCGGCGTTGGCTCGGGCCTGTTTCGATTAGCGGCATTTATTTTCTTGATTGTTTCGACTATCCGCGTTTTGAAAGGGAAGCCTCACCACATCTCAATACTCGACGACGCGCGGAATTGGGTCGAGGAAAAGATCAGGCGGAAGTAAGTGTCCGATACCACATACTAAACGAAACGAGTTCACGATGCGCATTGTACCTTTCATGAGGACTCGAAACTCTTCTCACGCACGGCTATACTGGCGGAGTTTCTGAAGGCTTAAACTTGCGCGGCGCGGCTTTCCTTACGCTTCAAACAATTGCACAATAGACCTTCTCGGAAACATTCAAGGTCATATTTCGTTACGGCATCCCCGGTATTGAGTGTCACGACGCTCGATTGCACGCAGCAGAGTTGTCTGTGGTTTATTACCTTGAAACTGAAAACTGAAACTTGAAACTCGTCGTTATGAGCGCAAAAGTGCAACTCGAAACCACACCCGAACTGGATCAACTTTGCATCAACACAATTCGCACGCTGGCCATTGACGCGGTGCAGAAGGCGAACTCAGGACATCCCGGTCTGCCGCTTGGGGCAGCGCCGATGGCTTATGTTCTGTGGACACGCTTCATGCGCTTCAATCCGAAAAACCCAAAGTGGCATAACCGCGATCGCTTTCTGCTCTCGGCGGGCCACGGTTGCATGCTGCTTTACGCCTTGTTGTATCTGAGCGGGTACGAGCTGTCGCTCGACGAGATCAAGAATTTTCGTCAATGGGGATCGAAGACCCCGGGGCACCCTGAGTACGGACTCGCTCCGGGCGTTGAAATTACCACGGGACCACTTGGCCAGGGTTTCGCCAACGGTGTCGGAATGGCCATGGGCGGCGCGCATTTGGCCGCGAAATTCAATCAGAAGAATTTTCCGCTGATCGATCATAATGTCTATGCAATCGTCTCAGACGGGGATTTGATGGAAGGTGTCGCGTCAGAGGCTGCGTCGCTGGCGGGACATCTTAAACTTGGGAAGCTCATCTACCTTTACGACGACAACCACGTCACCATCGAAGGCTTCACCGACCTCGCGTTTTCTGAAGATGTGCCGAAGCGGTTTGAATCGTACGGCTGGCACACTTCAACTGTTGAAGACGGAAACGATCTCGCCGCTATCGAAGCCGCCATTCGCGACGCGCAATCGGTCGCTGATCAGCCTTCATTGATTTCGGTGAAAACGACTATCGGTTACGGCATGCCGACCGCCGGCACGCGCAAGGCACACAGCGACGCCCCTGGCGAAGATGCGGTGCGCGAAACGAAGCGGCACCTGGGCTGGCCCGAAGACAAACAGTTCTACGTTCCGGAAGAGGCGTTGGAGCACTTTCGCAAAGCAATCGACCGCGGCGCGAAGTATGAAACTGAATGGGACGAATTGGTCAACGACTACGGAAAGAAACATGAAGACCTCGGCAAGCTTTGGCAGCAGACCATGAGCGGCGCGTTGCCCGCCGATTGGGAGAAACATCTCCCTTCGTTCGACGATGCCGAAGCCATAGCGACGCGCGTGGCGAGCGGCAAAGTCATCAACGCGCTCGCGCCGCATCTGCCTCTGCTGATTGGCGGCTCGGCTGACCTCGGCGTTTCCAACAACACGGACATCAAAGATGGCGGCAGTTTTGAAGCAGGCAGCTACGACGGTCGCATCATTCACTTCGGCGTGCGTGAACACGCAATGGGGGCGACGCTGACGGGGATGTCTCTAAACGGGGGACTCATCCCCTTCGGCGGGACGTTCCTGACTTTTTCTGATTACATGCGGCCCGCGATTCGTCTCGCTTGTTTATCAGAAATTCAGGTTATCTACGTTTTCACGCACGATTCGGTCGGACTTGGCGAAGATGGTCCCACGCATCAACCAATCGAGCATCTCGCTGCGTTGCGCGCAATTCCGCATCTTTTTGTAATTCGTCCTGCCGACGTTCACGAAGTGCGCGAGGCTTGGCGACTCGCAATCCTGCGCCGCGATGCTCCTACCGCGCTCGCGCTCACAAGACAGAAAGTCCCGCTCATCGATCGAAAGAAGTTTGCATCAGCCGAAGGACTGCGCCGCGGTGGATACGTACTTGCTGAAGCTGAAGCGTCAGATGGTGAGCGCGGCAGTAGCCCGACTCCGCAGCTAATTCTAATTGCGACTGGTTCCGAAGTTTCACTAGCACTCGACGCGCGCGGGCAACTTCAAAGCGACGGCATTCCGACGCGGGTGGTTTCAATGCCGTGCGTCGAACTCTTCGAGGAGCAATCGCAGGATTATCAAGACCAGGTTTTACCATCTTCAGTCACTGCGCGGCTGTCAATCGAAGCCGGTGTTGGTCAGGGTTGGGATCGTTATGTCGGGCCAAGAGGCGACAAGATTTGTCTTGAAAGATTCGGTGCTTCGGCGCCGGGCGATGTGGCACTGAAGAATCTTGGTTTCAATGTCGACAATGTCGTGAAAAAGGCGCGAGTTTTGTTGGGCTAATCTTCTCGCGTGCTAGAATGCACGCACGCTTTCATTAACTTAGCTTCCTACAGGGGGAAAAACATGGCAGACGTTTCTATTCGTCCGAAACCAAATGGACCTTATCTCATTGAAGGTGACGTTGAGATCTACGACACCGCCGGCAATCGCATCTCTACCGAAGGCCGGCCGCGCATCGCTTTGTGCCGGTGTGGCGCTTCTTCGAACAAGCCTTTCTGTGACGGCACCCACAGCAAGATCGGTTTTCAAGCGGCGGAAACGATCAATCCGGAAAGCGCTGAACCGTTCGCGTAGTCATCTTGCTCCCTCTCCCTTCTGGGAGAGGGAAAATCGTTCGTGAAGACTCGCAAAACTTTACTAGTCGTTATTCTCATTCTCGCGCTGTCGCTCGTCGGATCTTCCGCCCGATCGGCAGCGCGAACTGCATCTGCCGGCCACGCACACACAATTCGCGTGATGACGTACAACATCCACGTGGGAGTCGGCATGGATAAGAAGCTCGACCTGCCACGGATCGCGAAGGTCATAAACGATCAGAAACCTGATCTCGTCGGTTTACAGGAAGTCGATCGCGGCGTCGAACGCACGCAGCACATCGATGAGATTGCTGAACTGGCGAAGCTGACGAAGATGGATTACGCCTTTGCGTTTAATCTACCGTACCAGGGCGGACAATATGGCGTCGCGATTCTTTCACGCTTTCGCATCCTCGCGACAGATCATCGTCATTACAAGAACCTCCGCGAGGCCGAGCGCCGCGGCTTCATTCGCGCGGAAGTACTTGCGCACGGGCAGAAACTGAACTTTGTCACGACGCACCTGGACTACCAATACGAAGATGGCCGCGTGTTTGAAACCGAACAGTTGCTGAAGGCGCTGGAAAATGTGGCGGGGCCGTTGATTGTCGTCGGCGATTTCAACGACGTTTCCACCGGCGGAGCCTACAGATTAATGCGGGGGTCTTTTGCTGATGCGTGGTCTTTGGTTAATCCCAACAGCGAGGGATTCAGTTATCCGGCCGACAAACCAACGAAGCGCATCGATTACATCTTCACGCGCTCGGCTGACGGCATCAGGGCGAGGCGAGGTTGGATTCCCGAGACACTAGCTTCCGATCACGTTCCGGTTGTGGCTGAGTTAGAGATCAGATTCTGATTGAACGGCCACTCACCGCGCATACGCGCGCGAACGAAGTAGATAATCAAGCCGGCCACAACCAAAACTGCCGCGTAACGAATCTCTTTCAGGAAATTCTTGCGTTCGATAAGCACGTAAACGAATCCTCCCAGCGCCATCAGCGCCGGCAACGGATACAGCCACATGCGGAATGGCCGCGGCAGATCAGGACGACGCACGCGCAAGACAATCACGCCAACGATTTGCGCGAGGAACTGCACGAGGATCCGAATCACAACCAGCGCCGCAATTACATCCGCCAAACGAAAGAAACAGAACAGCGTCGCGATTCCGCCCATCACCAACAGCGATACGTAAGGAAAGCGATGTCGAGCGTGGACTTTGGCAAAGACGTGAAAGTAGTTGCCATCACGCGCAGCGGCGAATGGCACGCGCGAGTAACCGAGCAGCAAAGAGAACACTGACGCGAACGCCGTCCACATAATCAAAGCGGTGGCGACAACGCCGGCCTTCGTGCCGTAAAGGCGCTCCATGAACGACGCGATCACGTAACGCTGGGCTGGAGTGTCAGCGGTGCTCGCAAATTCGCGCCACGGAATGACGCCAAGGATCGAAATATTCATCACGATGTAGATAATCGCGACGAACAGGATTGAAAGCAGCACCGCGCGCGGGATGTTGCGTCCCGGATCTTTCACTTCGCCACCGAAGAAGCAGACGTTGTAGTAGCCCCAATAATCGTAAACTGCGACGAGCAGCGCCGCGCCAAGACCGGTGAAGAATTCGGGCCGCAGAGTAAATGCGCCGGCGGGAAAGTCGAACGCGAGTTTCGCATCGAAATGCGTGACGCCTGCGAATATCACCCACAAGATCGTCAGCATCACGCCGACCCATAAAAACTTTGAGAGCCGCTCGATTAGCGTAATGCGCCGGTACAACAGAAAAACTGCGACGCCCAAAGCGGCGATGGCGACCAGGACAACCGGGATCGCGTTGATTTCAACGACTCCCAGAACAGGCAGCGTCACTTTCTTTGCGTTGCCGAGCGCGGGGAAAATATAAGTCGCGTACTGGGCTAAGCCGATGCTGCCTGAGGCGATCGAAAGCGGTGCGCTGAAGGTCAGTTGCCAAATGAAGAGAAACGACATGAGGTGGCCAAGCTTTCGCGGACCGTAAATCTCTGACAAGTAACGATATGAACCACCCGAACCAGGAAGGGCGGCGCCGAGTTCCGCCCAGACAAGTCCGTCGCAAATGACCAACACCGCGCCCAGAATCCAACCGAGCATCGCCTGCGGCCCTCCCATCGCCGCGATGATCAGCGGAATCGTGATAAACGGCCCGACGCCGATCATGTCGATCATGTTCAGCGTCGTCGCGCCCCAGAGGCCGACGCCGCGAATGAGTTCTTGTTCGTCATTCGCAGCCGTCGATGCCGGCGCTCTCGATTGCGTAGACATTAGCGAGAGTGTTTACGTGAAAAAGGGGCGCTTGTCGAGTTGCAAGTCTTGCGGCAACGGGGCGGTAGCCCGACCGTGAGGGAGGGCGTAGATTGAGTTTCTGATCCGGTTGCTACCGCTTCCGGTTCTGACACGCCCTTCTCCCCGCTCGCCCTCTACACCGCGTGACCTATGCGGCCTCTGCGAGTAGACTTACATCGCAAACGACCATGAACAAAAAATTTGCACGAATCCTTCTCGCTTTGGCCTTTGTCGCGGCTGTCGTAACCGTTCCACGCGCGCCGCAGGCCGCAACAACCACTCAACCGCCAGCCGAAGATCGCGTGGCGCTTTACCAGGCGCTGCTCGATCTTCAGAACCCATGGACGGTGATGTGCGTCGCCGCGCATCCTGACGACGAAGACGGCACGTCGCTGATCGTGATGCGTCACAAATATGGGGCGCATACGGTCAGCCTCTTTTCGACGTTTGGCGAGGGGGGACAGAACGCGATTGGTCCGGAACTGTACGAAGAACTCGGGGCGATCCGCGCGCGCGAGACCATGGCGGCGGCTGAAATTCAAGGATCCGAACCTTTCTTTCTTGGCCTGAAGGATTTTGGCTTCTCCAAGACGCGCGACGAAGCGTTCAGGTTTTGGGGACACGAAGAGGCTTTGCGGCGAATGGTTCTGCAGATTCGCAAACTCCGACCCGACGTCATCATCACGAATCACTCGACGACGAGCAACGATCACGGCCAGCATCAAGCGACGGCCTTGATGGTGGTTGAAGCATTCGATGCCGCGGCTGATGCGACGAAGTTTCCCGAACAGTTGAAGGATGGCGTGACGACCTGGCAAGTGCAACGATTATTCGTGCGCACCCGCGGCAATCAACAGCAAGCCGTCAATACGCAAATCATTACCATCGATCCAAACGAAAAGGATCCGGTGCGGGGTGTCGTTTATGCCGAAGAAGCCTTACGAGGTCTGCAACAGCATGCCACGCAAGGCCCCTGGCCGAAGAGCTTCGCCGAATACGCGAATCGGTTTCGCGCCTTCAGCGGACAAAATGCGGCTACCGGTCAACTGCCCATGATCCGTTACACGCTGGTGAAATCAGCGACCGGAACAACCGCGCTACCAAACGACTCGCACAATTTTCTTGATGGATTGCAGTTGCCTGGCGAACTGGCTCAGCACCTCGCACCACCGACGATCGAAGGAAAGCCGCTAACTGATTTTGTAGATCGGCGTGACAAAATTCTCGATGCTTTAATAACCGCCCGCAAGCAGCGCATTTGGGGGAGCGACATTACCGGCGGAGTCAAAACTGTGTTTGCGAATTTTCGCCGCGCCATAATGCTGGTCAGGCTCAATGACGCGCTGGCCGCCGCGGCCGGAGTATCAGTAAGGCTGATTCCGGGCGAAGATATTCTTGTTCCAGGCGAAACCGCGTCATTCAAGGTATCTGTTACCAACAAAGGATCCACTTCCGTGCGGGTCGAGCGAATAGCTTCGGGCGGTGAAGCAAATAGCCAGGGTTATACCGTTCCTTCGTCACAGCATCACGAGAATGCGATTGTGGCATCAGGCCAGACAAAGGAAATATCGGGAAGTTACAAACTCTCTGAAACAGCCTGGCCCACGGTTCCTCACGCAGCACACCTGTACGACAAGGGTTTTGCGGGAACGCCCCTGGCCGCTGGGGTTCATCTTAACTTGGAGGGAGCGGAGTTTGAGATCGTTACTGCGAAGCTGCTTGATGTTGCGCCCGCCATTGAAATCTCACAGGTTACTCCATCGCCTGCCGTTATGACTGCTTCCAGTGTGCCGATCCATTTCACCGTCACCTTAAGCAACCACGAATCTAATGCGGTCGACGGAAAATTGTTCACAGGAAAGGGAGCACCCGGTCTGGCACTAAGACTGGCTGCGCAGGAAAGCAAAACCGTCACAGTATCGGTTGAGCCCCCGGCTAACGCGGGCGCGCGCTCGAATGTCGATTTCAGTTTTCGGACTGCAAGGACATCTTCTCCGTTGGTGACCATACCTGTGATTTACGCGAACGCCCGCGTCGTTCCAAACCTTGAAGTCGGCTACATCCGTGGATTCGATTTCAGTCTGCCGAATGCGCTCAACGCGCTCGGCGTCGAGTCCAAAGAGTTGAGCGTCGATGATGTGAAGGCTGCAGGTCTCTCGAAGTACACATCCGTCATCGTGGACAATCGCGTCTATGAATCGAAGCCGGAATTGATCGCAGTGAATCAGAAGTTACTCGACTACGCTCAGGCGGGCGGCAACTTGATCGTCTTTTATCATAAGTCAGACGAATGGAATCCGGACGAGAGACGCAATCGTCCGCAGCTTGCGCCTTTCAAGCTGATCCTAGGCGGGGAACGGATCACGGACGAGAATGCGCCAATCAGT
>Ga0207675_100007182_pt1 | contig 10525 bp, 5 predicted proteins | sample KBSSwiS42_FD_184305 | JGI IMG/M metagenome (GOLD analysis project Ga0207675, IMG submission 184305) | Switchgrass rhizosphere microbial communities from Kellogg Biological Station, Michigan, USA - KBS Switchgrass S4-2 (SPAdes) (version 2) | ecosystem: Host-associated > Plants > Roots >...
TTGGAAGTGCCTGGCGGACGCGTAGACGAAGGTGCGCGTGAGTTAACTGTTCGCACGATGGGCCGGATTGTCGATACTTCAGAATTCAATAACCTGGTTGTCGCCAATCGCGGAACCTACTCGGTGAAACTCAGCGATGTGGGTTATGCCGAGGATGGCGCCGAAGAAGCTCGAACCGAAGCGCGACTAAACGGACAGCCCGCAGTCACTCTTGTCGTCTCCAAACAATCAGGGCAGAACACGGTCGCAGTGGCCGACGCCGTCAAGGAGCGCCTACGCGAGATCGAGCCATCCTTGCCGCCGGGGTTTAAGACACAGGTTGTCGGCGATCAGTCAATCTTTATCAAAGCTTCAATCGAAGCCATCCAGACACACCTGATCGAGGGCAGCATTCTTGCGGCCATCGTAGTCTTCATTTTTCTCTGGAGCTTCCGTTCGACAATCATCGCGGCTTTGGCAATCCCGACTTCGCTTGTGGCCACCTTTGGTTTGATGGCGGCGATGGGTTACACGCTGAATCAAATCACAATGTTGGCCCTGACGTTAATGGTTGGCATCGTGATCGACGACGCGATCGTCGTTCTGGAAAACATCTTCCGCTTCATCGAGGAGAAAGGTGTTCCACCGTTTCAGGCAGCGATCGACGGCACCAAGGAAATCGGCCTCGCCGTGATGGCCACGACGCTTTCGCTGCTGGCCGTGTTCGTCCCCGTTGGCTTCATGGGTGGAATCTCCGGTCGCTTCATGTCGTCGTTTGGCTTCACCTCTTCATTTGCGATTGCGGTTTCATTGCTTGTCTCGTTCACGTTGACGCCGATGTTGTCGGCACGGCTTCTCAAACGCAGCAAGAAACAACAATCGCAGGATGGAGAATCCGAGCCTCACGATTCGAAACAGTCGCGCTTCTATCAGCCAATCGACCGCTTCTACACGCGCATGCTTACCTGGTCAATGGGGCATCGCTGGATGATTGTTGTCGCGTGTCTTCTCGTTGTTGTCAGCATAGTTCCGCTGTTCATGTTTGTCGGCAAGAACTTCCTGCCGGTAGACGACCAATCACAGTTTGAGATCAACGTCAGGGCGCCGGAAGGATTCACGCTCGCGGCGACTTCAGCGCTTGCCGAACGCGTCTCTGCTGATGTGCGACAACTTCCTGGCGTCACAGATACGTTGACAACGATTGGCGGTGGCCAGCAGGAGCTCGTCAATGTCGCGACTATTTACGTCAAGCTTCAGCCGATTTCAGAACGCTCCACGACGCAGAGCAATCTAATGCTCCGCACTCGTTCTGAGATTCTCGCGAAGTATCTCAAGGAGTTTCCTAATCAACTCCGCACTAGCGTCCAGCAAGTTGCTGCAATTTCAGGCGGCGGGTTCCGCAACGCTGACTTGCAGTACGTCATAGGCGGACCGGATCTGGACAAGCTGACGCAGTATTCCGATGAGTTGCTCAAACGGATGAAGACCGTGCCTGATCTGGTCGATGTGGACTCGACTCTGGTAACGGGAAAACCCGAACTGCGAGTCGTGATTGATCGGCCGCGCGCTGCAGATCTCGGCGTCCGAGTTGGCGACATCGCCCAGGCGCTCAACACGCTCGTGGCCGGGCAGAAGGTTTCTACTTTCAACGCCGGTACTGATCAATACAACGTTCGCGTGCGGGCGATCGGCGAGTCCCGCGCCAGTGTTGAAGGACTTAAACGGATGATCGTCTCGTCGTCAAAGATTGGTTGGGTAAGTCTTGATAACCTCGTTCGTGTGGAGGAGGGAACCGGCCCATCCGCTATCGACCGTTTGAATCGTCAACGCCAGGTGATGATGTTGGGCAACGTCAAACCCGGCGGCTCACAAGCGGCTGTGATTCAGAAGATGAACGAGTTTGCGAAAGAGATAAAGATTGATGGAGCCTACAAGACGGGTCTGGCCGGACGTTCGAAGGAGCTGGGACGCACCGGCTACTACTTCATGCTGGCATTTACCTTGTCTTTCGTCTTTATGTACATGGTGTTGGCGGCGCAGTTTGAGTCGTTCATCCACCCGGTGACAATTCTTCTCACGCTCCCGCTGGCGATTCCGTTTGGCATTTTGTCGCTACTGGTCACGGGCCAAACAGTCAACATCTTTTCTGGTCTGGGCCTGCTGTTGCTCTTCGGCGTCGTAAAGAAGAACGCCATCCTCCAGATCGATCATACGAACCAGCTTCGCGCGCAAGGCATGGAACGCTTTGAAGCGATTGTCCGCGCCAATCGCGAACGCCTTCGTCCGATTCTAATGACGACTATCGCACTCGTCGCCGGCATGTTGCCTCTTACCATCTCGAGCGGTCCGGGCTCGGGCACGAATCGATCGATTGGTGTTCTTGTAGTGGGCGGACAAACACTCTGTCTCGCGCTCACGCTGCTGGCTGTGCCGGTGTTCTATTCGCTCTTCGACGATCTAGGGAGAAGCCGCGTGTGGGGGCAAATCGGCGCGGGAACCACTGGCGCTTTTGCCTGGGTGCGACGCAAGACTGCGAGCGCAACAGCGTCGCTTCTGGGGTTGGTGGGCAAGTAATAGGATTTGAAATGAAACGTATATTTGGATTAACGATTTTGTGGTCAGCGCTGACGTGCGGCATGGTCGCTCGTGCGCAAGAACCTTCTGTGCCGCAACCGACTACCTCGCCAACTGGCCAGGAGTTGCAAGTGCCTCCCATCTCACCTGATTTTCAACCCGCGCAAAAGCCTCTGCCCGAACTGGGGCGTGTCGGCGTTGACATGGAACGCCAACGCCCACTGTCTCTTCGTGAGGCACTCGCACTGGCGCTCGAAAATAACAAGGACATTGAGGTCGCACGCGACAACGTCAAGATCGCCGAGTTTGATCTTAAAGGGGCGCGGGGGGCCTACGATCCAAGGTTGACCTCCACCTCATACTTCGAACGCATCGAGAGTCCAATCTCAAGCTTCTTGAGTGGCGGCTCTAATGGGTCAACGACTACGAGCGATTACACAGGGAGCGTCCGCCTCGAAGGCCAGACTCCAAAATTTGGCGGCAACTACCGCTTCGATTTCTCCTCCATCCGGCAGACTACAAACAATCAGTTTGTGCCCCTAAGCCCTCAATATCCGACGTCCCTGTCGTTCAGCTACACACAGCCTCTCGTTCGAGGTCTACGTTTTGACAACAACAGGCGGCTCATTGAGATTGCCAAAAAGAACCTCTCGTTGACCGATGCACAGTTTCGGCAGCGCGCTATCGAAACTATTACAGCAGTGCAGCGCGCCTACTGGGATCTTGCCTTCGCACTAAGAAATCTTCAGGTGCAAAAAGACGCCGTGCGCGATTCGCGCGCGCAGCTCGAGCACAACAAGAGGTTGGTTGCTGATGGAGCCTTGGCCCCTATCGACATTGTCGCGGCTGAGGCGCAGGTTGCCACCTTCGAACAAGCTCTCTTCAGCTCGCTTGAGGAAGTATCGCGCAGTGAAAACAATCTAAAGAACCTGATTTCAGAAAATCGAAACGCGCAGATCTGGATCGATTCGATCGTCCCTACTGATTCGGTAGACCTGGCAACGCCTGCGATTTCTCTGCCTGATGCTTTGAAAGTCGCCATGGAGAACCGGCCCGAGCTTCAACAGGCAAATGTCATTCGTGAGATTAATCAGATCGATCAGAAATACTTTCGCGAGCAAACCAAGCCTGCGATCGATCTCATTGGGAGTTATGGAATGCTGGGCCTGGCAGGACTGCTCAGTCCCACTGCTCTCAATCCGATAACGAGTTCCAACATTGCGTTGCGTGATCGCGTCAATGATCTTTCTGTGCTGGCAGGTCTGCCTGTGCTTCCCATTGTGCCGTCTCAGTTTTCACCGGATCTTCTCGGTGGTTACGGAAAATCATTGAGCAACCTCGCGGCCAACCGTTACAACAACTTTCGAGTCGGCGTGCAAATCAGTCTGCCTCTGCGAAATCGAACGGCAGAAGCGCAGTTGGGGCGTTCGCTTGTCGAGGGCCAGCGGATTGCGACGCAACGCGAGCAATTGGAGCAGACTATCCAGGTTGACGTCAGAAATGCTCTGCAAGCTGTGCGCAGCGGCGAGGCCAGGCTGCGGGCGGCAAGTGTTAACCGCGAAGCGAGTGAACAGCAGTATGCTAGTGAACAAAGGAAGCTCGATGCGGGCCAGTCGACAGTATTCCTCGTGCTCGAGCGCCAAACGGCATTGACGGCGGCAAGGGGCAACGAGCTGCGGGCGCAAACGGATTTGAATAAGGCTTTTGCCGAGTTACAGCGAGCAACAGGAAATGCTCTTACGAGTAACAGCATCGTCGTGCGAGTGCGCTGATTAAGTCTTCCCAATTCTGCAGCACCACACGCGAGAAGGCGGTGAGACTCTTGGGGCGAACTCACCGCCTTCGTTCTTTTATGAAGTGATTGTGCGGATCTCTATGCCGCTAAGCCGTGGGCCCAGGCATCGCACAGGAGATGGCCGCCCGCCAACCCTTCTTGATGCCCAATCTGGGTGTCGAAAAACCTACTAAGACGAGTTCTACGATTTTGAGCCAGCCCACCGAGCCGCGCCCGTCGCCTTCAGGCTCGAGACAGAACTGCGTCAAGAAGAACAAAGCTGCCGTAACAGGCGAGAACGAAAAGTACTGCGGCGATGATGTACCACTGCACCAGTTTGGTTTTGCAAGTTGGACACTTTGCCTTCGTCCAGGAGGTACTTCTTCCGCAGTGTCCACACTTCATCTATCTGGGCTCCGTATTCGCGACAGATTGTTTAGCGGTGAGGACGATCTACTCTAGCACAGGATTAGTTTGACCTTGAGACGATTCTGTTTTTTCGTTCGCTGTGCCGATCCTTACCACAGTCCATAATGGCCAGTGGTCCGACAGACAAATCTTTTCATCAATGCCATAGCTTTGCGACTCCAGACCGCGCAGCCAAATCCAATCCAGCTTTAAGCTTATCGGTATGCTTAGAATTCTTCTCAGAAAGGTTTCGCGATCGTTGGGAAACGGAGTCGAAAACTCTTTGCTAAGAAAAAATCGCGTCATCTCTGTCACCGCATCGGGTTCCCAGGTGTTGAAATCACCGAGAACCACCGCAGCAAGATCCTTTGGATAGGCTTCAAGATCCTGCAGAACTGTCTTTAACTGTTCAATCTTCTTCGTCACTGGAATTCTCGTTTCCGAATGAACTGAATAAATGCGGACAGGCGACCCGGCGATGTCTATGGTCGCTCCAATCGCGGCGCGCCGCCGTCCACCCGGACCCTTGTGGGCTAGCAAAAGGCCGCGGACATCGGAGATCGGGTAGATGCTTAGGATCGCGACGCCGGTCTCCTCTTCTTTATTTTCTTTTGACGCGGGTGGCGCAGCCCAGGCGTAGTGCATACCCAGTTCCTCCGCCATCAGTTTTGCTGTATTTGTGTTTCCAGTGCGCTTTCTGTTTCGGTCAACTTCCTGTAGCCCAATGATCTGGGCGCCGCCGATTTCCTGGTCGTGCTTGAGAAGCTCGATCATCTCGCGCAGTTCGTCGCCACTGCGCCAGCGAATGTTGTAAGAAACGATTTTGATTTGGGCGGGTGCGGTTTTGAGATTTGGTGTTTTCGCGCTGCCACCAATCTCGAGTGACTCCGAAGTCTGCGCCGACGTAGCCAGGACTGGAAAGAGCAAACTCAACACAACAAATATAAGCCTTACTAAATTGTGTTCATCTGACTTCATAAATCTTCATACTTAACCAGCGGCTTTGCCCTTTGGAGTGCGGCGACCTCTCGCCGCTTTAATTCACGCCGGCCCGCCGCCTCGCTGGGACTGCGACAGGTCGCAGTCTTCAAAAAGCGCTGACAGGTCAGCGCACTCCAAAGAGCCCAGCTCAAATATCGAGACGTAGCCCATCAAGGGCGGCACTCACTTCGCCTCCCCAAAGTTCCTTTGCTTCAGCCTCAAGATCAATGCCATCCCATTCAGGATATAGATGGCTTAGCACCAGGAGCCGCGGATTGGATTTGCTTGCCAGCTGCATTGCGTCAGCTAACTCAAGATGCGTTTTCACCGGCTTGTTTTTGCGAAAAGAGCATTCCATCAGCAACAAACTGGCGCCGGCCGCAAACTCGATGAGTTCGTCGGAGTATCCAGTGTCAGACGTATAGACCAGCACACTGCCGCTTTTATCTTTCAGTCGGATAGCCAGGCTTTCTCTAGTGTGGGGCGTTGACAGTGTCACTGAGTCGAGCCCCGGCAACAGTTCAAATTCATTGCCCGGTTCCACCTCTTTCAGTTCCACTCGAAAGGCCTGTTGTAGTAAGCGGTAGTTATTTGCCTCATCGATTGCTCTGAGGATTTTGACGAAGCCCGCCGGGCCATAGACGCTGAGCGGATGGACGCGATGCTGTGTTTGGGGAGCGGAGCGCGTTCCAAAAAGAAAGGGCGCCAGGCCACCGATGTGATCGAGATGAAAATGGCTGAGCCAGATTGCGTCGAGATTTGCCCAATCAAGTTGTTCTGCGGCCATGCGATGTGGGGCGTCAGCGCTCATGTCCAGCAATACTCGTCCGCTTTCGGTTTCCAGCCAGTAGCCGGAAGCCGCACGACTGCGATGAGGAACTGAAGTACCTGAACCGAGGACGATGAGCTTCATAAGTCAGTTGTAAAGCAAACTGTTAGTTTGCGAGGGTGCGGTGCCACTAAGTTGAGTATTGTCTCTCAACCCAAAGGGTGAATCCGCGACCGTTCTCTAATCTACCCCCGCAAACTAACAGTTTGCTTTACGTCGATAGACTTGACCAAATGGGCGACCTCAGTTAAACCTCAACACGCGATGGATGAATCACAATTCGAACTGGACGTGCTCGCGATTTTCTCCCACCCGGATGATGCTGAGCTTTCAGTCGCGGGTACTTTGCTCCGATTGAAGTCTCTTGGTTATCGCACTGGTGTGCTGGACATGAGCCATGGAGAGATGGGCACGCGCGGCACGCCCGAAATTCGGGCCGAGGAATCTGTTGCGGCCGCTCGCATCATGAAACTTGATTTGCGACTCAACCTTGGGCAGCCCGACGGTCACATCTGGTTGACGGAAGAAGCGCGCACCGGAGTTGTTCGGGTGCTGCGTTCGCATCGACCGAAAGTCGTGCTCACTACACACTGGGATGATCCCCATCCCGATCATGCCAACACTTGCCGGATCGTGCGTGACGCCGCGCGCCTGGCAACGATGGCGCGATACGATGAAAAGGGAAAGCAGGAGCCGGTGCGGATGCCCGCCATCATGCACTCACTCTTCTCACGCCACGTCGTGCCATCGTTCATTGTTGACGTGTCCGATTTCATTGATCAGAAGATGGCAGCAATCAAAGCGCACGCGTCACAGTTTTACCAGCCGGAATCGAGCGAACCAGCGACACGAATTAGCGACCCGGCCTTTCTTGATCAGATCGAGTATCGGATGCGCTATTTTGGTTCGCTCATCGGCGTCGTCGCGGGTGAACCATATTATGTGCGCGAGGCTTTGAATGTTGACGATCCGGTTGCGTTGCTCACTCGACCGATGAACATTTATTCCTGAGGTGTTCTCGCAGAGCGGCCACCTTTTGGAGTGCGGTGACCTGTCACCGCTTTGGTCATTCGCGACCTGTCGCGACCGTCCCTTACGGTTCATTCAGACGGCGGCGGCAGGTCGCCGATTAACAAAGCGGTGACGCGGGGTCCCCGGCCGGGCAGCCCGGCTGGGGTGCTGTTGAGGTCACCGCACTCCAAAGGGCACGTTCACCCCGCTCTTACGACACGAGGACCAGTCTCCCTTGGCTTTTCACTAAGCAATGTTCTGGCGATGGCGATAAGTGCAGTAGCGCGTGGAGCTTCACCTTCGAAACTGCGCGCTAGTTCGATTGCCTGCGAGGCATTATCCTGGGACAGAGCGCGAAAAATTCCGTTGAGGTTGAAGTCGTCAACCGTGGAAGTTTGCAGAGTGGTCATATTCTTTGTCTGCAGTCGAACCATGATCCGGCCATCCTCGCCAGTAAATCCTTCGGCGGAGTTAGAGGCTTTGGCCACTTCCAACATAGTTTCCCATGCTCGCGCGCGATCCGGAACCAGAAAAGCATTGGCAACCGCAACCAGCGCACTCGGCCGATCCGGATCAGCGCCGTCGATTCGCCGTGCTTCAAGTGCGGCGTCAGCAATGATCTCCAGAGTCTTCTCACGTTCCGCAGGCGGTAGCGATTTAGCTAACTGCGTTAATAACCAAACTCGCTGAATGTGGGTCAGTTCACCTTTTGCAGCTAGAGCCAGCCCTTTTTCAGTATCCTTCTTCTCTACCGCGTTGAGTGCCAGCGTCATGTCCACATAGGGCCTGGCTTTCTTGCGCAGTTCGCTCTCTTCGATCTTCTCGGTGAAATCACGAGCGCGCATGTCGCCTTTCCGCGCCGTCCTCGACGCCAGTTGCAGATAAAGAGCATCTCGTTCTTCGGAAGTCTTGGCGCGTTCAATTCGATCAAGCAGTGACTTTTCGACATCTTCAGATTTCTGATCCGGAGTAATCCCCCGCTGTATTAGAGAGTCGTCCTCGTCCTGACTCACGTCCTGGTTTGCGCCTTGTGCGAGCACTGACATTTCACTGCGCAGTTGGTCAGTCGTTTCTTTGGAAGCATATTGCTCAAAGAGCGGCATCAAGCGACGGATGATCTGGTATTTCCCTCGTAGACCAGCCGAACTGCGATCCTGTTCGCGCGAGGGCGAGGGCCGCAACAGAATGGCGGTGGCCGTGCGAAGGAACGCGGCGCGAAGTTCCGGCGCCACCTCGGGCGGAGGCATGCGCTGGTTCATCTGAGAAGCTTGTTGGCCGCCATCCGGCTGAAACGTTATGAACAGATGCGGCGTGAATAGATAGGAGGAAAGCAGCGAGACCGTGTTGGCGTCTGACTTCAGATCTGTGTTCGCAAGGGTGAGCAGTCTTGCGTAACGTTGATCGGCAGCCGCCGGATTTTTGTCGCGCAGAAACGAGAGGAAGTTAAGTCCTTCCATCGTGATCGTTCCCAGTGCGGGATCTGCAAACTGGAGCGCGCGCTCAACATCCGTTTCCAGCAATTGATTTGCAAGTCGCAGTCGTTGTCTGAGTGCTGCAGGCGTGTCGAAGGGATCACTTCGGCCCGAAGATGTTGCATCGGCAACGTCCTGTTTGCGCGCTTCCTTGAGTTTGTCCAGGAGCTCTTCACCGAGAGCGCGATCGCGTTTGGCCGCCAGGCGCAAAACTTCCGAGCGCAGATCTGGACCAGCCGCCAGAGCAAAGCCTCCAGTATCGGCTTGGTGGCGCTGGCGCTCTTCATCCCGGCGACGCGCGGTTTCCTGATCGGCACTCTCCGCCGCGTCCCAGGCCTTGCGAAAGAGCGCGCGTCCCTGGTCCGGGTCGGGCTCCCAGAGAGCGTCCGCGATTCGCGACAACGTGCGCGCGCGTAACTTCTGATCCGAAAAGCTGCGGGCATCGTTTGCCAATGAGACTAGTAAAGAAAGTGCGAGTGCCTTTTGTTGGTCAGCTTTCGCCTTGGCTGTCGCGGCGTCTGTTTTGTTCCTGGCGGGAGACTTAGCCGGTGCGCCAACAGCCGGCGCCGGTGAAGCTGTCTTCTCGGCTGTCTCCTGAGCAGCAATTGCCAGGGGCAGCGAAGAAAGAACGAGGATGGTCAAGAGAGAAAGGAAGCGGAAAAAGAACGGAAAAGCGCTGGGGCCCATATCAGTTCTCCTGCGAAGGGGTTGGTAGACAGGTGTATACGGAGAGGTAAACGTCCGAGGCGAGTTTCGGTTCCAGAAAAACTTTGGAGTGCGGTGGCCTCAACAGCACCCCTGCCGGCCTGCCCGGCCGGGGACCCCGCGTCACCGCTTTGTTAATCGGCGACCTGTCGCCGTAGTCTTAACAGGACTCAACCGAACCGCGGCCGCGACAGGTCGCGACCGGCCAAAGCGCCGACAGGTCGGCGCACTCCAAAATCACACAGCCACAACTTCCAGTTCAGGATCGATTTCCTGCTTCAGCATCCCCTCGATTGCCATCAAGGTGCCGGTCAGTGAGCTTGGGCAACTGCCGCAAGCTCCCTGGTAGCGGATGCTCAGCGTGTGGTCCTTCAACCCCAGCACTTCCAGATAACCACCGTCGCCCATCAAAGCCGGCCGCACTTTCTCATCCAGAATATCGTTGATCCTCATTAACCGCGGATCGTCACTGGTTACTGCGGCTATCGCGCCACCAACCGCTGCGGCTGCCGCGGCCGGTGATTGCTGCACGGCACTGGCAGCTCGGATCGGCACGGCAAGCACTGGAAGCAAATCGTCCCAGTCACCTTCGTCATCTTTCTCGATAGTGATCATGCGGTCCATGTAGAACACAGAAACCACATGGCCCACGTCGAATAACGACTTCGCCAGTGGATCGTTTTCTGCCTGGTCCACAGAGCTATACTGGTGGGTCGTTCCATTACTGATGGCTTCTCTCAGAATAAATTTAACCGCATTTGGATTAGGTGTTTCTTCGATATCACTAATTTT
>Ga0207675_100007183_pt1 | contig 10523 bp, 10 predicted proteins | sample KBSSwiS42_FD_184305 | JGI IMG/M metagenome (GOLD analysis project Ga0207675, IMG submission 184305) | Switchgrass rhizosphere microbial communities from Kellogg Biological Station, Michigan, USA - KBS Switchgrass S4-2 (SPAdes) (version 2) | ecosystem: Host-associated > Plants > Roots >...
TTCGCTGGCCACACTGTTTTCAGAGGCGGATGCTTCGCCGCTTCGGAAGCAGGCTGCGCTGTATGATGACATTCAATGCATTCGATCTTGCCGCCCTCAACGCTGCGATTTTTGGTGATGTGATCGAGATGGCTAAACTTCACAATCCCCAACTTTGCCTCCGCTCCTAGCATGCGTACCTCCGGGGGCTTGCGGCTGTCCTGTGCCGAAGTCGCAGAACTTAGTGTGGTTGAAACCAGAAGGGCAGATAAGAATAGGAATGCAAATGCTGTAATGAGTTTCATGCTGTTTCCTTTGACCAGTTCCGCAATGAAGTCCGTCGTTTAGCTAGGGCGTTTGTGCCCTGGCGTGGCTGGCGCCGGACGCCCTGCCGTGGATTTCGTTCTACTGGGGCTTCGCGGCGATCTTCGTGCTTTTCGTCGTCGGCACCACAGCGCTTCACATCCCGCGGCTCGATCTCAAGGAGGACGAGCGGGCGGGCACGGCCGCTGTCTACCGCGAATTGCTCCGGGACCGGCACGTGCGGCTCTTCTTCCTCGGGATCGTCGCTTACGTCGGAACCGAGCAGAGCCTTGCCAACTGGATGTCCCAGTTCCTGAGCACCTATCACGGCGTGTCACCCACGCTCGAGGGTGCTCATGCGGTCGGGGCGTTCTGGGGGCTGATGTCCCTCGGCTGCGTGTTCGGCCTTCTGTTGCTGAAGCTGCTCGATTCGAAGTTCGTGCTCGGCATGTTCTGCACCGGCGCAATCGTCTGCGTTGCGCTGGCGCTGTTCGGCGCCCGGGAGATCGCGCTTTTCGCGTTTCCGATGACCGGGTTCTGCCTGTCGGTCATGTTCTCCGTCGTCTTCTCGCTGGCCTTGAACTCGACGCCAAGGCACCACGGCGCGCTGTCGGGAATACTCTGCACGGGGATCCTGGGCGGGGCCCTGTTTCCGTTGCTGGTCGGACTGCTGGGCGACTGGCTGGGGCTGCGCGCCGCCATGAGCACGGTGTTCCTGTCGCTCGCCTACGTGCTCGGCATCGGCATCTGGGCCGACCCGATTATCCGCAATGACACGGTGAGCCTCGCGAAGCTGCTTGGCTGGTCGAAGGTTTCCCGCGCGGGCGAACGCCCGACCTGAACGGCCGTCGCGTCGACCGCAAGCATCCGGCCAGAGCGAGCCGGCCTAGAAGTAGAAACGGCTGATCGTGTCGGCGACGCAGGCTGGACGGTCGCCGCCTTCGATCTCGATGGTCACGCGGACGACGATCTGCACCCCGCCAGGGACGTCGGTCGCCTCGAGCACCTGCGCACGCCCGCGGATGCGAGCGCCGACCTTGACCGCGGCCGGGAAGCGCACCTTGTTCGTGCCGTAGTTGACGCCCATCTTCGCGCCTTCAACGCGGACCAGGTCCGGCAGGAAGAAATTCACGAGCGACAGGGTGAGGTAGCCGTGCGCAATCGTCGTGCCGAACGGACCGCTCGCGGCGCGCGCCGGGTCGACGTGGATCCACTGGTGATCGTCCGTCGCATCGGCGAACCCGTCGACCCGCGACTGCTCGACGGTGATCCAGTCGGTCGGCCCGGCCTCGCGGCCCGCCGCAGCGCGCAGCTCTTCCGCCGAGTGGAAGATCGCGACCATTCCCTCAGGCCCGCTGGCTCGAGACCGGAACGATCTCGCCGGTCATGTAGCTCGACAGATCGCTCGCCAGGAACACCATCACGTTGGCGACTTCCCAAGGCTCGGCGGCGCGGCCGAAGGCCTCGCGCTTCGCGAGCTCATCGAGAAGTTCCTGCGGCGTTACCTTTGCCAGGAACTCGTGCATCGCGATGCTCGGCGCGACGGCGTTGACGCGCACACCGTGCTTCGCGGCCTCGATCGCCGCACAGCGGGTGAACGCCATCACGCCCGCCTTCGCCGCAGCGTAATGCGCCTGCTCCGCCTGCGCCCGCCAGCCGAGCACCGATGCGTTGTTGATCACGACGCCGCTGCCACGCTCGTACATGTGCGGCAGCACGGCACGGCACATCCGGAACACGCTGGTCAGCGTGACGTCGAGCACGCGCGACCACTGCTCGTCGGTCATCATCACGACCGACGCCGACCCGCCCAGCCCCGCGTTGTTGACCAGCACGTCGATGTGCCCGAGCCGCTCGAGCGCGGCGTCGACAAGCTCACGCACGTCCTTCTCCTGCGTCACGTCGCACACACGCGACGGTGTCGAGGTGCCGGTGGCCTCGCTGATCTTCGCCGCCGCCTCGGCGAGCCGTTTCGGATGCATGTCGCTGATCAGGACGCGTGCGCCTTCCTCGGCAAAGCGCTTCGCGGCCGCGAAACCGATCCCGGTGCCGGCGGCAGCCGTGAACAGCACCCGCTTGCCCAGCAGCAGGCCGCGCGGCTTTGGATAATCGGGTGGCGGTATGCTCATGCCTGCTCCTCAGCGACTCTCAGCGACCTCGGGGTTCCTTCGGCAGGCCGAGCGCGCGCTCGGCGATCAGGTTGCGCTGGATCTGGTTGGTGCCGCCGTAGATGGTATCCGCACGCGTGTACAGGTACAGGTTGGTCAACTCGTTGAAGCGGGGCTCGGCCGTCGCCGCGATCTCCCCCGGCAGCCCCTGAATGTCCATCGCGAGTTCGCCCAGGGCGCGGTGCCAGGTCGCCCAGAAAATCTTGTAGGTATACGCCGCACGGCCGAGTCGCCCGGAGCCCGAGTCCGTGAGCATCCGGAGCGCGCTCACGCGCATGATCTTGAGCCCGATGTGCGCCTCGGCGAGACGCTGGCGGACGAGCGCATCGCGCGCCGTGCCGTTCTCGAGGGCGAGCGCGCACATCCGGTCGAGCTCGCCGCGGAAGGCCATCTGCTGGGCGAGCGTCGAGACGCCACGCTCGAAGTTGAGCAGCGCCATCGCGACCTTCCAGCCCTCGCCCGGCGCACCCAGGATGCAGTCGGCGTCGGTGCGCGCGCCGTCGAAGAAGAGCTCGTTGAACTCCGTATCGCCGGTCATCTGGCGAATCGGCCGGATCGACACACCCGGCTGCCTCACCGGCACGAGCAGGAAGGAAAGGCCGTCGCGGCCGCGACTGCCCTCGGCCGTGCGGCACAGCACGAAGGCCCAGTCCGCAAACTGCGCGAGAGAGGTCCAGGTTTTCTGCCCGTCGATCACCCAGCCGTCCCCGGAGGAGCCGCGCTCGAGCCGTGCGCGGGTCCGGATGTTCGAGAGGTCGGATCCGGCGTTGGGCTCGGAGTAGCCCTGGCACCAGTACTCCTCGCCCGCCGCGATCGGCGGCAGGAAACGCGACTTCTGCGCCTCGGTGCCAAAGGCGAGGATGGTCGGGCCGATGAGCTCGACGCCCAGGTGACCGAGGCGCGCGGGGGCGCCGGCGCGCGCGTACTCCTCTGCAAAGATCACCTGCTCGGCGAGCGTCGCTGCGCGTCCGCCGTATTCGCGCGGCCAGCCCGGCACACTCCAGCGCGCGCGGCCGAGCGCCTGCTCCCAGGCGCGCCGTTCCTCCGGCCGCGCAGTCAGACCGGTGACGCCGCGCAGACCCGAGAACGGCCCCGCAAGCTCTGTCGTCAGCCACTCGGCGGCTTCCTTGCGGAACCGCTCCTGCTCCGGTGTGAAACCGAGTCTCAAGCGGACTGCCCCGTCGTCACTGGGAGTAAACGCGCGGCAATCCGCTCGCGATGCCATGCGGGCGACCCCAGCAGGGTCGACGACGCCCGCGCGCGCTTGAAGTAGAGATGCGCGACGTGCTCCCAGGTAAAGCCCACGCCACCCAGGAGCTGGATCATGTCGGCGGCGCAACCGGTGAACGTCTCGCTGCACCACGATCCCGCGACGGCCGCCGCCTCCTCGAATTCCTCCGGCAGCTCATCGACCGCGCAGGCTGCATAGTACGCCGCGGACCGAGCCGCCTCGATCGCGACCATCATGTCCGCGAGACGGTGCTTGACCGCCTGGAAGCTGCCGATCGGACGGTCGAACTGGATGCGGGTCTTCGCGTGCTCGGTCGCGATCTCGAGTGCCGCTTCCGCGCCACCCAGCTGCTCCGCCGCGAGCGCGGCCTGGGCACGAGCGAGCGCCGTCGCAAGCGCGGGTCCCGCCTCGCCGGGCTCGCCGAGAATCGCTCCGGGGGCGAGCGCCAGCGATTTGAATCGCACGCGCGACATGGGCCGGGTCTGGTCGAGCATCGTGAGCCGATCGATCGAGACGCTTGCGTCATCGGGCCGCACCACGACCAGGCTCACGCCGTCCGTACTGCGGCTGCCCGCGGCTCGCGCCGCGACGACGAGCACATCGGCCACATCGGCGTGAATCACGAATCCCGCCGTACCCCCGAGACGCCAGCCGTGCTTCGACCGGGTGAGCCGTGGCCCGATTCCATCGAGACCGGGTGCGCCATGCTCATTGGCAATCGCGAGCGTTGCGCGTGTCCGGCCAGCCGCGATGCCGGGCAGCAGCGCCTCGCGCTGCGCGGCCGTTGCGGCGAGCGCAATCGCGGGCGCCGCGAGCGCAACGGTCGCAAAGAAGGGCGACGGCAGCAGCACACGGCCCATCTGCTCGCAGAGAATCGCAAGCTCGACGCTCCCGAGACCCGATCCGCCGACATCTGCCGGCAACGCGATTCCGCACCAACCCAGCTCCTCGCCGATCGCGTGCCAGCTCGCCTCGTCGTAGCCGGGCGGTGACTCGATCGCCGCGCGCAGCCGCGACGTCGCGCCGTGCTCCGCGCAGAACGCGCGTGCGGTGTCGTGGATCAGCGTCTGTTCTTCGGTGAACGCGAAGTGCACGTATCCGGCCTCAGGAGCCCCACACCTTCTTCTGCGGCCGCCGCGCAGTCAGCAGCCCCGCGACCGCCGGTCCCACCTCCGCCGGCAACCAGCGTGATCCCTTGTCGACGGCGGGCCCTTCGTTCCAGCCGTCGCAGAGCGTGATGCGCCCTCCTTCGAGCTCGAAGACGCAGCCGGTCACGCCGCGGGAATCGCGACTCCCCAGCCAGACGACGGCCGGGGCGATGTTCTCGGGATCCTGCACGTCGAATCCGGCCGCGGGCTTCTTCATCCTCTCCGCGAAGGCCTGCTCGGTCATCCGCGTGCGCGCCGCGGGTGCGAGCGCATTCGCCGTCACGCCGTAGCGACCAAGCTCGGCGGCCTGCACCAGCGTCAGGCTTGCTATCCCGCCCTTCGCGGCGGAATACGCACTCTGCGAGAAACTCCCCTGCAGCCCGGCGCCCGAACTCGTGTTGATGATGCGCGCGTCGACCGGGCGGCCAGCCTTCTGCTCGCCGCGCCAGAACTGCACCGCGTGGCTCGCCGGGCAGAAGTGCCCGCGGAGATGGACGCGGACCACGGAATCCCATTCCTCCACGCTCGAGCTGACGAACATCCGGTCGCGGACGAAGCCCGCGTTGTTCACCAGGACATCGAGCCCGCCGAAGGCGTCGATGGCCGTCTTCACCAGGCGCCCGGCGCCCTCCCAGTCGGTGACGTCGTCGCCATTCGCTACGGCCTGCCCGCCCGCCGAGCGGATCTCGTCGACCACGGCCTGCGCGACCGCAGTGTCGCGCCCTTCACCGGCGAGTGTGGTGCCGAGATCGTTGACGACGACCTTCGCGCCCTCCCGCGCAAACGCGAGCGCATAGGCACGCCCCAGCCCGCGGCCCGCGCCGGTGATGATGACGACCCTTCCCTCGCAGATTCCCGACATCCTTCCTCCGCCTGAGCCGAATTTCTACACGCGTTCGATGATGGTCACGTTGGCTTGACCGCCGCCCTCGCACATGGTCTGCAACCCGTAGCGGCCGCGACGCCGCTCGAGCTCGTTCAGTAGCGACGTCATGAGGCGCGCGCCGGTGGCGCCGAGCGGATGTCCGAGCGCGATCGCGCCACCATTGACGTTGACGCGCGCCGGATCCGCACCCAGCGACTTCTGCCAGGCGATTACCACCGAGGCGAATGCCTCGTTGATCTCGACGAGGTCGATGTCGGCGAGGCTGAGGCCCGTCCTGGCGAGCGCATGCTCGGTGGCCGGGATGGGCGCCGTCAGCATCAAGACCGGGTCCGCGCCGCGCACCGACAGGTGATGGATGCGCGCGCGCGGTGTGAGCTTGTACCGCCGCACGGCAGCTTCGCTCGCGATCAGCAGTGCGGCGGCGCAGTCGGCGATCTGGCTCGACACCGCAGCGGTCACGCGACCGCCCGGTGTCAGCGGCTCGAGCGTCGCCATCTTCTCGAGCGAGGTGCCGCGGCGCGGCGTCTCGTCGCGACGCAGCTCGCCCACCGGGACGATCTCGCGGTCGAAACGGCCCGAATCGATCGCCTCGATCGCCCGTCGGTTGCTCTCGAGCGCGAACTCCTCCATCTCGCGTCGGCTGATGCCCCATTTTTCCGCGATCATTTCCGCGGAGCGGAACTGCGAGACCTCCTGGTCGCCGTAACGCGCACGCCAGCCGGGCGAGCCGCGGAACGGGTCGTCGAACCCGTAGGCGCGTCCCGCGAGCATCGCCGCCGAGATCGGGATCTGGTTCATAGTCTGCACGCCGCCCGCGACGACCAGGTCCTGCGTCCCGCTCATGACGCCCTGCGCCGCGAAATGCACCGCCTGCTGCGACGAGCCGCACTGCCGGTCGACCGTCGTCCCGGGCACGTGCTCGGGCAGACCCGCCACAAGCCAGCAGGTGCGCGCGATGTCGCCGGCGAGCGGACCGATCGCGTCGACCGCGCCAAAGACCACGTCCTCGACCGCCGCGGGGTCGATGCCGCTGCGCTCAATGAGCGCCTTGAGCGCGAAGCCGCCAAGGTCAGCCGGGTGAACGGCGGCGAGCCCGCCCTTTTTCTTGCCGACCGGTGTCCGTACCGCCTCGACGATGTACGCCTCCGCCATCTCAACCCCCCGTTGCCGCAAACGTGTGCGCGGGACCGAGCGGTTGCGCACCCGACCAGAGCGCCGCCTGGACCCGGCGCGCGTGGAAGTTGCCGTCGCCCCAGGCGCCCGCGAGCGCCCACGCGCGCTTCATGTAGAAGTGCAGATCGACCTCCCATGAGTAACCCATCGCGCCGTGCGCCTGCATGGCGATCCGCGCGCAGGCGTCCGCCGCCGCGACCGCTGCGAGCTTGGCGTGCGACACCGCCACCGGCATCTTCTCACCCGATTCCCCGAGCGACGCGGCGGCGGCGTAGACGACCGGGCGCGCGAACTCGACCTTGACCTGCGCACTCGCGAACTGGTGCTTGAGCCCCTGGTAGGCGCCGATCGCATGGCCGAATTGCTTGCGATCGCTCGCATACGCCACAGCGATCTCGAGCATCCGTTCGGCGACGCCAAGACACTGGGCCGCGGCGTACAGCGCGCCGCGATCGACCGCGCGCGAACAGGCATCCCGCACTGCGGCACCCGTGGCGATCCGAGTAGCCGGTCCGGGCGAGTAGTCGACGCGGTGCAATCGCCGCAGGCGATCATTCGCCGGCTGCTCGACGAGCCGCACCTCGGATGGCGGCACGAGGTGCAGTTCGCCGCCGGCGACGACCACCAGCCAGTTGGCCTCGCCGGCTCCGGCAACGAATGGCTCCTGCGGCAATGCAACCGCCACGCGCCCGGTTCCAGCTGCGGCTGCCTCAAGCACCGGTTGCACACGCGGCTCGCCGGCAAACTCGGCGAGGAGCGGGACGCCGACCGCCGCATGCTCGACCAGCGCGTCCGGGACCGCCGCACGACCGAGCTCCTCGGCGATCAGTACAAAATCGATGTTGGAGAGTCCTACCCCGCCAGCCGACTCCGGCGCGAGCAGTCCCGGCAACCCGAGCTCGCAGTAACGCTCCCAGCGCGCGGCGCCGCTGGCGTCGCGACCCTCCGCCAGGGCGCGCAGTACCGCGGGCGAGCAGATATCGGCCAGCAGCTCGCGCGTCGAGGCCGCCATCATCCGTTGCTCGTCGCTGAAGGTGAAATCCACGCCCGCCCCTCAGGCCCGCGGCAGCTTCATCAGCCGCTCCGCGATGATGTTGCGCTGGATCTCGTTCGTGCCGGCATAGATCGGGCCTGCGAGCGAGAACATGTAGCCCTCGAGCCAGGCTCCGACGTCCCCGGCGTCCGCCGCCTGCGGCAGCAGCTGCGCGCGGCAGCCGAGGATGCGCATCGCGCAGTCGTGCATCGCGAGATCGAGCTCCGACCAGAAGATCTTGTTGAGGCTCGCCTCCACACCGATCGTGCCGCCGGCGATCAGGCGCGAGGCGGTCATGTAGGTGTTTAGCGCGTACGCCTGTGCGTCCATCCATGCCTGCGCGACCTGTCCGGCGATCGCCGGGTCGAGCTCCGCGGCATGCTGACGGTAGAGCTCGACGAGGCGCTCCGCCGTCGCCTGGAAGCGGGCGGGGCTGCGCAGCATCAGTCCGCGCTCGAAGCCGGCGGTCGCCATCGCGATCTGCCAGCCCGCGCCCTCGGCGCCGAGCCGGTTTGCAACCGGGACGCGCGCACCCTCGAAGAAGATCTCGGCGAAACCCGTCTCGCCGTGGATCTGCGGGATGCCGCGTACGCGCACACCGGGCAGGTCGAGTGGAAACAGGATGAACGAGATGCCGCGATGCCGCTCCGACGCCGGGTCGGTGCGGAACATGCCAAAGCCCCAATCCGCGTAGGCCGCGCGCGAGGACCAGATCTTGTGACCGCGCAGCACATACTCGTCGCCGTCGCGCAGAGCAGTGGCGCGCAGTGCCGCGAGATCCGAGCCCGCCTGCGGCTCGGACCAGGCCTGCGCCCACATCTCCTCGCCCGCCGCCATCCGTGGCAGGAAGCGCGCCTTTTGCTCGGGCGTGCCGAACTCCATCAGCGTTGGCCCGAGCAGGAAGATGCCGTTCTGGTTGGCGCGCGCGGGCGCCTGCGCCCGGTAGTACTCCTCCTCGAAGATCAACCACTCGATCAGGTCGCAGCCGCGCCCACCGTATTCCTCGGGCCAGGTCACCATCCCCCAGCGACCGCGCGCGAGCGTGCGTTCCCATTCGCGATGCGCCGCGAAGCCGCGCGCCGACTCGAGCGTCTCGAGCGGCTCGCGCGGTACGTTGGCCGCCATCCAGGCGCGCACCTCGGCGCGGAAGGCGCGCTGCGCGTCGGTGTAATGGAGCGCGATCGCCATCCGGCCGCCCGCGTCAGAACTTCGCCTTGTCGCCGGTCGCCACGAAGGCGTCGCGCGCCGTCTGCGAATCGGCGTTCATGTACATCTCGAGCGTGAAGCCCTGCTCGTAGCGGTACATCCGGTCGACATCCGTGGCCTCGATACCGTTCAACGCCTGCTTGGCGAGCACGAGCGCCTTGCGGCTCTTGCCGGCGATCACCGCGGCGAAGGATCGAGCCTCCTCGAGGAGCCGATCACGCGGCACGACCTTCTCAACCGCGCCCAGGCGGTACGCTTCGGCTACGGCCAGGTTGCCGCCCGTGAAGAAGAGCGCGCGGACCTTGTGCAGCGGCAACATCCGCATCATGTGCGCCGCGCCGCCCATTGCGCCGCGATCGATCTCCGGCAGCGAGAAGTACGCATCGTCCGCCGCGATGATCACATCGCTCGCTCCCGAGAGACCGATGCCGCCGCCGATGACGAATCCGTGAACCGCGGTGATCACCGGAACCTCGGCGGCACGCACGGCGCGGAAGCTCAGGTAGTTGCCGCGGTTCAGCGCCACGATGCGCTCGGGATGCTTCTGCATCTCCTTGATGTCGACCCCGGCGCAGAACCCGCGGCCCTCGCCGCGGATCAGCAGACAGCGGTGCGCGGGGTCGCAACCCATCCGCTCGATTGCGGCCGCGAGCTCGTTCCAGCCCGCGCTGTCGAGCGCGTTGACGGGCGGATGATCGAGGACGATCTCGCCGACAGCGTCGCGTGTTTCGGTTCGTATTGGCACGACTCATCTCCCCGTGTTGGGCTCACTCCCGCGGGAGCAGCGCGCAGGCCGTCTCGAGACGAGCCTCCGCCTCGCGCACGATGCGCTCGATGAGCTCCGCGCAGCTCGGCAGGTCGCCGAGCCGGCCCGCGACCTGTCCGCTCGCCATGATGCCCTCCGCGGGGTGTCCCTGTACGACGGCCCGCTGCAGCAGCACGGGAGAGTTGGCGGCGAGCAGCGCCTGGCCCAGGCTCATCTCGCCCGAGCGTGCCATGGCGCGCGCGGACCTGAGCATCTCGCTTAAGGAAGCGCCGGTGAGGCGCTTGAGCTCGAAAGCGTTGCGCAGCGCGGTCACGAGCACGCCGGCGCCGCTCGAGCGCTCGATCCGCGCCGCGAGCTCATTGCGGAGCATCCGGTGCGGAATGCCATCGAGCCTGGTCGTCACGAACACGTCGTCGAGCCCGGCCTTGACGTAGCGCGCTTTGGTCGCATCGGGCACCGGGGATTCGCGCGTCATCAGGAAGCGCGTGCCCATGGCGACCCCGGCGGCGCCACAGGCGAGCGCGGCGGCGAGCCCGCGCCCGTCGGCGAAGCCACCCGCGGCGAATACCGGGATCTTTACGGCGTCGAGCACCTGCGGCAGGAGCACGGTGGTCGCGACCGAGCCCGTGT
>Ga0207675_100007185_pt1 | contig 10523 bp, 10 predicted proteins | sample KBSSwiS42_FD_184305 | JGI IMG/M metagenome (GOLD analysis project Ga0207675, IMG submission 184305) | Switchgrass rhizosphere microbial communities from Kellogg Biological Station, Michigan, USA - KBS Switchgrass S4-2 (SPAdes) (version 2) | ecosystem: Host-associated > Plants > Roots >...
TCTCGCGGCAGACGATTTGCGTTCACGCGTCCGGGCTATGGCGGATTCTCTGGCGCACCGTGGTCCAGACAATTCTGGTATTTGGGTGGATGCGCACGCTGGAGTCGCGTTAGGACATCGACGCCTGGCGATCCTTGATCTTTCTCCGCTTGGCAACCAGCCAATGATTTCCGCGAGTGGGCGTTATGTCATCACGCTCAACGGGGAAATTTATAACTACCGCGAGTTGAGACACCAGTTGAAAGAGAAGGGACACCGGTTTCGCGGGACGTCCGATACCGAGGTAATGTTGGCTGCCTTTGAAGAGTGGGGTGTCGAAGCTTGCGTCCCGAAACTGACGGGCATGTTCGCATTCGCCGTGTGGGATCGCGAGCGACATACGCTAACATTGGCGCGGGATCGGCTTGGTGAGAAGCCCTTGTACTATTCACGCGTTGGAAATACGTTCGCGTTCGCATCGGAGCTCAAAGCCCTTCGTACTTATCCTTCATTTGATGGAGAGATTGATCGCGATGCGCTAGCAGCATATCTGCGACACAACTATATCCCCGCTCCTCACTCGATCTATCGGGGCATTTTAAAACTCGAGCCGGGCCATATTCTGGAGGTCTCTGCGGCGCAAATCGGTCCGCCAAGAGCCTATTGGTCTTTGTACCAAGTGGCAAAAGTCGGCATCGCAGAACCATTCACGGGCTCGACTGGTGAAGCCGTAAATGAGCTCGACGCGCTTCTTAGAGTCACCGTTAAACGACAAATGGTCGCCGATGTCCCACTTGGCGCGTTTTTATCGGGGGGAATCGACTCGTCCCTCGTGGTCGCAATAATGCAGAAGCACAGCGCACGCCCTATCAAGACTTTCACTATTGGCTTTGAGCAAAAGCAATTTGATGAAGCTCCGTACGCAAGAGCCGTAGCGCGTTCCCTTAAGACTGACCATACCGAGTTGTATGTGTCACCTGAACAGGCAATGGAAGTAATTCCGCACTTGCCGGAGATTTACGACGAACCGTTTTCTGACTCGTCCCAAATTCCAACATTTCTTGTCGCAAAGCTGGCGCGGGAGAAAGTGACGGTTAGTCTATCGGGCGACGGCGGCGACGAACTCTTTGGCGGGTACGATTCTTACGAGGTCGTGAGCAAGTTGTGGAAGCTCATGCAAGGCATTCCTTTCGAAGGCCGAAAACTCTTATGCCACCTTGTTCAATCGGTACCGTTAAAGGCCTGGAACCGGCTTGCTTGGATGTTGCCAACCACTGTCATGAGAAGCAACGACTCCTCTGCAGGAGATCGCATGCACAAAGTCGCGCAAGTAATGGACGCGCATTCCATCACCGACCTGTATCGCCGCTACATCTCTCACCGAACAAAACCGATCGACTGGGTCGTAGGTGCGAACAAACTCGCCAGTGTTTTCGATAAGGCAGAAAGTTTTGGCGGAACACAACACTCCACTCAGCGAATGATGTATCTCGATGCGCTTACATATTTGCCTGACGATATTTTGGTCAAGTTGGACCGCGCCGCGATGAGTGTCGGCCTTGAGACACGCGTGCCATTGCTTGACCATCATGTGGTTGAATTCGCATGGCGCATTCCGATGTCAATGAAGTTAAAGGACGGAAAAGGGAAGTGGTTGTTGCGCGCACTGCTGCAAAAATATCTGCCTGGTGAAATGGTAGAACGGCCCAAGAAAGGTTTCAGCGTTCCCCTCGCCGATTGGTTGCGTGGTCCGCTCCGCCCGTGGGCAGACGCACTGCTTGCGGAAAAGCGCGTTCGGGAGGATGGTTACTTCGACCCGCACCTCGTGGGCAAGATGTGGAATGAGCATCTATCGGGGGAAAGGAACTGGCGATTCGGGTTGTGGGACCTGCTGATGTTCCAATCCTGGCTCGATGCCCAACGGAATCCAGTTGCAGCTCCGTTTCCGACCATCGCAACCGCAACTCGTCCTGACGTCGCAGTCGTGAATTGAAGTCCGAGCCGATGCCATCCCCACAAATAGAAATGGCGGCCGCAGAGCCGGACCAGCGATTGACTGAACAGTGGTGCCGGCCGAGAAAAGCGATTCGTGTCGCGGCCTTTACGGGGGGTAAGTGGGCGCCGAGCCGACTTCGCGTTCAGCAATATGTGCAGCCGCTGCAGAGAATGGGTATATCAATCGCAGAGTTTGAATCTCGAGCGGGCCTTTACCCACCAAACGCAAAATGGTCACGCCCGGCGTGGGGGATCTGGAACCTTATGGACCATGTTCCGACGGTCCTCCAATCGCACAAGTTTGATGTCACTCTTCTGCAGCGGGAAATGTTAAGCACCTTTGTCACTTTAGAGCCGTTTACCAAGCGGCCCCGTGTTCTCGACGTCGATGATGCGATTTGGAATCATCCGCGAGGTGACTTTGCACGACGGCTGGCCTCAATGTGCGACCACGTCATTTGCGGGAATCAATTTCTCGCGGAGCGGTTTTCTGCCTGGAACCCACGTGTGAGCGTTCTACCTACTCCAGTGGATGCGAATCGATTCCGCCCAAGGCCGAGTTGTGGGCCCAGTTCCAACTTAATAGTCGGATGGTTGGGCTTGAGTTCCGGTTTCAGGTTTCTGTACGGGATTGAAAATGCACTTTCAAAACTGCTGCAGCTCAGGCCTGATGTATCGCTGCGGATCGTTTCCGATCGGCCCCCGTCGTTCTCACAAATCCCTGCCGGTCGTGTCCAGTTCATTCAGTACGACCGCGAAAACGAAGTATCGCAGATTCAAGAAATGACGGTTGGAATCATGCCGATCGACGACTCTGAATGGTCGCGCGGTAAATGCAGTTTCAAGATGCTGCTTTACATGGCCTGCGGAATACCAGTGGTCGTCAGCACGTTCGGTATGAATGCAGAGGTTCTAGCGCTTGGCAACGTAGGCTTCGGCGCAACCAGTAACGATTGGTTAGAGGCTCTTCAAGCGCTTCTCGATGATGAACGCCTTCGGTTTAAGATGGGTCTCGAAGGCCGCCGAGTGATTCTTGAACACTACTCGGTGGAGGTTTTGGCTCCCAAACTTGGGGAAATCTTAACTTCTGCGGCTTCGTGACATTGAATGACCAGAAGTTTGTTGACAAGTCAACTGCACGCGCCTTCTGCTTCACGAGTGGTTCATCGAAAAATCCGTGTCGCATACTTCATCAATTCACTCCAAGATGGAGGTGCCGAAAGACAATTGCTGCAATTGTTGAAGTGTCACGACCGGAATCAGTTTTCTTTTTCGCTCGTCCTGATGGATGGTCGGTATGCCGATCGAGCACAGGGTCTAGTCGATGACGTTTTTGTCATGTCGATTCGCCCTGGCGGCAATTCGAACTGGTTTCCTCGCGGTCTCGATTATGCAAATGCGATTCGTCGCACTGCCGCGTACCTTCGCCAGTCGCGGCCCGATATTGTTCACGCTCTGCTGCCTGGTCCGTCGATTCTGGGCGGTATAGCGGCGGCGTTCGCCGATATTCCGCTGTTTATTCGTAGCCCACGTTCTATGTTGACGCTTTATCGAGCGCGCACTCGTCTTGGCTCATGGTTGGATTGCATGTTCCTACGGCGTTCTGATTTCAGTATTGGAAATAGTGAAGCTGTATTGCGAGAGATGATTGAAATCGCGAAGTGTCCGCCTAACAAATGCGGACGCATCTACAACGGCGTGGATACAGAGCGATTTCACCCAGAACTTTCCCGCGCGTGGCGTAAATCGGTTGGGTGGTCTGACGATAACGTCGTCTTCGGGTTAGTCGGAAATTACACACCGGCAAAACGACACAGCGATTTCGTAGAGTTTGCTGATTTGTTGTCGAAAAGGTATCCCCAAGCGCGTTTTCTCATGGTCGGTGCGGACTATGGAATGAAGCACAAGACTGTTAAGCAGATAGAAGACCGTGGCCTCATGTCAAAGTTTTCTATCGTGGACCAGACGCCGGATCCAGCGCATATCTTCGCTTCTCTTGATGTGTATGTCTGCGCTTCGCTCACCGAAGGCTTCTCGAACGTTCTTCTCGAAGCAATGGCTTGTGGCAAGCCGGTGATCGCTACAGATGCAGGGGGAAATGCTGAGGCTGTTGCAGATGGTGAAACGGGATTCATTGTTCCCATCGGCGATCCTCCAGCCATTGCTCATGCGGCAGAAATCTTGTTGTGCGATTCAGCATTGAGACGATCAATGGGGGCGTCTGGTCGCCGTCGCGCGGAAGAACGCTTTTCACTACAAGCCATGACCCAGGCAACCGAACAGCTGTACCTGACATTAGTGCACTCCGCATGGCAAATGCATCTCTAAAAATCGCTCAGGTGATTGCTCGATTGAACATCGGCGGGCCCGCTGTTGCGGTGGTCTCTGCCAGCCATGGGCTTTCTCTCAAAGGCCACAACATAGCCTTGCTCACTGGCGATGTCCCGCAAGGAGAAGCGAGCATGGAATATCTTGCTGAGGAGAGTGGCTTGAGGCTCACGCGAATTGCAGGAATGAGCCGGCAAATCTCTTGGTGGAAAGATTTGGTTTCATTCTGGCATTTGCTGCGGATCTTTCGAAGTGAGCGGCCAGACGTTGTTCATACACACACCGCAAAGGCAGGAGTGCTAGGACGATTAGCGGCAATATTGTCGCGGGTGCCCGTCCGAGTCCATACGTTTCACGGACATGTATTTAGCGGATACTTCCCACCGCTCATCTCGCACCTCATCGTCGTGGTCGAGCGATGGTTGGCATATCATTCCGATTACATCATCGCAATCAGTGAGTCGCAGAGGCGCGAACTGGCGAATGAATTCCGCATTGCTCCGGCTCACAAGATTGTCACGATCCCCTTAGGTTGTGATCTGCATCCATTTCTCTCTAGTTATGGGCGCCAAGATGTCGCGGGCCTCTTACGCGTCTCACGGCGCGAGCATCAGGTTGGGTGGATCGGCCGCCTTACACGCATCAAAGATCCGCAACTGTTTCTAAAGAGCGTCGACAGCGTGCGTGGGCATCATGAGACTCGTTATCTCATGATTGGCGACGGGGAATTGCGCGCTGCGTGCGACCAGATGATATCCGCGCAAGAGATAGAGAATCGCGTATCCATCGTCGGCTGGCAGCGTCACCTGGAGCAGTGGTACGCAAAGTTGGATCTCATTGTGTTGACCTCAATCAACGAAGGAACGCCTGTAGTGTTGATCGAAGCGATGGCATCGGGTCGACCCTTCGTCGCCGTCGACGTCGGTGGTGTGCGGGACCTGATGGTGGGAGATGCCGTACGCGTGAATCAACTGGAAGTGTTCAGGAACGGCATCTTAGTTCCACGCGATCCGAAATCCATTGCCCAAGCGATTACCTACTTGTTGGAAGATGAGAATCGCCGGCTAGATATGGGGAACACGGGTCGCGAGTTTGTTCGCGAGCGCTTTTCTAAACAACGCATGACTCAGGATTTGGAATCGCTGTACTCAAGAGTGCTTCGGTCCAAGTTCGAGACACATCGGTTCTCCGAGACATCGAAACCTTCGGAGTCGCCGCTTCAGTCTTAACTTTTCATCAATCAGCACTGTCTTCCCAATTACAAAATCTGCAGGCGCTAGAAATAGGAGGCTCGTTCATGCGCGCATTAATTACTGGCGGAGCCGGGTTCATTGGATCTCACCTAACTGAGATGCTGCTTGAGGACGGATATGAGGTGACCGTCCTCGATGATCTCTCTACGGGTTCAATCGCAAACATCCGCCACCTCAAACCAGATCCTCACTTTCACTATGTCATTGAAACCGTGATGAATCGACCGCTGCTCAATGAACTAGTGGATGAATCCGACGTCGTGTTCCACCTAGCCGCAGCCGTCGGCGTGAGACTGATCATGGAGTCTCCGGTACGAACGATCCACACCAACGTGCGCGCCACCGAACTGGTGCTCGAGGCTGCTGCGAAGAAGAAGAAGAAGGTTGTTATTACCTCTACCTCCGAGGTTTATGGAAAGTCTACTAAGCTACCTTTTGCCGAAGATGATGATCTCGTCATCGGTTCGTCGCTTTGTGATCGATGGAGCTATGCCTGTTCAAAGGCAATCGATGAATTTTTGGCGATTGCCTACCAGCGCGAGCGCGATGTGCCCTGTGTCGTTGTGCGCTTGTTCAATACAGTCGGTCCGCGTCAAACGGGCACGTACGGAATGGTTCTTCCGCGCTTTGTGAAGCAGGCGTTGATGGGAATGCCCATCACGATCTTCGGCGACGGTACTCAATCGCGATGTTTTGGCTGGGTTGGCGATGTTTCGCGAGCCCTTGTTCGTCTATCCGAACTAGATCGTGCGGAAGGGTTGGTCTTTAACATCGGTTCCGACGAAGAGGTCACCATTAACGAATTGGCATCCGTGGTGTTGGATATAACGAATTCCCGTTCTCGTATTCAGCACGTTTCGTATGAAGAAGCTTATGGGAAGAATTTTGAAGACATGGCGCGCCGCGTTCCCGACTTAACGCGTATTCGCGAGACGATCGGATACCAGGTTAGCAAGAATCTTCGTGACATCGTGGAAGCCGTCGCTTCCAGTATGTTGGACTCCCGAAACTTGCAACCGCGAGTGGGCGATTTCGTGCCAGGAGACTAGTGGACATTGCTGCTGCCAATTCAAATTGCTGTTTCCGCACCTCCTAGCTCCGGTATAAGCCTGGGTGTGTCCTTTGTTACCACTGCCATCGTCACAGCTGCGCTCGTGACCTGGACGATTAGGATCTGCCGTCGCAAGGGCTGGCTTGCTCGACCTCGCGAAGATCGCTGGCATAAGACGACGCCCTGTTTTTTCGGCGGCGTTCCGGTATGGGTTGGATTCATTGCTTCGAGCTGCGTTTTCATTCCGTTTTCTAATCATCTCGCTTGGAAAATCATCGGGATATCGTCCCTCATGTTTGGACTTGGACTTGCCGATGACATTTGGCATCTACGCCCGCGCACAAAACTTCTTGCGCAGGTCGCCGCGGCCGGACTAGTTCTCAGCACTGGTCTTGTCTATCCCATGAGAGAGAGCTGGTGGATCAACTTTGCGATCTCTCTCATTTGGCTCGTAGGGATGACGAACGCTTTTAACCTGCTCGACAATATGGACGGTTTGTCAGCAGGCGTCGCTGTCATCTCTGCAGCATACCTTTCAATGTTCTATTTGTTCGCTGGCCTGACTACCTACGGACTCCTAGGGGCCATCGTGGCCGGTGCAGCGATGGGATTTCTCATCTTTAACTTCAAACCCGCACGCATTTTTATGGGCGATGCGGGAAGCCTGTTTCTCGGATTTCTTTTAGGCTGTTCGTCACTGCTAGGTATTACGCACATTTCCGGAGTGCCGGCGTTAGTGTTCGCGCCTGCTTTGGTTCTGGCAATCCCGATCTTCGATACCTTCTTCGTTTCTGTGACTCGCCGCTTGAGAGGCCAAAGCGTTTCGGTCGGAGGCACGGACCATACTTCTCACCGATTGGTGAAACTTGGCCTAAACGAAAGAACTGCTGTACTCGTGCTTTATGCCCTGTCAATTGGGTCAGGCGCCGTTGCGTTGGCTCTACGGCAGTTGCTTCTCCCCCGCGCCATCGGTCTTCTCGGTTTCTGGTTTCTGTTTCTTTTACTTTTCGGAATTCACTTGTTTCACAACCAAGACGTCCATGCCCCTGCAACCACCACCTTTCGAAAGTGGGTTCATACATTCCTGACCCGCGACCGTTTAGCCTTTCTCCTCGATCCGCTGGTCCTATCTCTGTCGTACTACCTCGCGTACTTTCTACGCTTTCGATCTGCTGTTCCTCATTCTGAGATGGTCCTCTTTCTCTATTCTTGGCCGATTGTCTTGAGTACCAAGTTTCTCTGTCTGTGGTGGTTCAAGGTCTACCGTAGGTCATGGTGGCGAGGGTCAGTAGCAGATGTCCATCGGGTGGGAGAGGCAGTTATCGCCGGCGAAGTAATAACATTGCTTATCTTGACGGGGCTCTTTCGCTTTGAAGGTTACTCGCGAATCGTATTCTTATTGGACGCTATCTTCTCCTGGGCGATGCTGCTTGGTGTGCGTTATTCATTCCCACTCTTCAGGGATTCTATTAACACATGGCGGCTGCCAGTAGCGTCGCCGCGTCGAGTCCTCGTGTTGGGTACCTCCGAGCATGCTGAACTCGCAATTCGATTTCTTCGCGACAGCCGCATTGAATGCGCAGGCTTGATTGATACAAACGGTGGAACTGATCTTGGACGATGTGTCTGGGGAATGCAGGTGGTTGGGAGGATTGACGATCTCGATCGCCTTTCAACGCAGCTTGGGGTTTCGGAAATTGTTCAGCCCGAAAACGAAAGCGTGCCCTATTCTGATGCGGACTTCTCAGCCTTCTGCCAGCAGCGCAGGTTGCAACTTACCCGTTTAGGTCTTTTTCCAGTAGGAGCGCGTGTTAAAGTTGACTTGACCGACGCAGCCTAACTGCGAAAGTTAGCTCAAACTATCCGCTCAGCCACACGGTTGTTTCCCAAAAGCTTGTGATCCTCGTGCGCGAAGTGTGCCAAATTCCTCATCGTCTAGCAAGCTCCCCTCGGCGCTGTTTCCCGGTTTTTATGATTACCCGTTCAGCGACGAGCAATGTCATCAGCGAGATAATTCCAAGCGAGATGACACAATAGATGCAATACACTCCTAGAATCCGCGCCTCGATACGAGTCAAGTAGAGGGAAAATGCCAGGCCGAGCAGCGCCGGCAATAACATCAGTCGATACGAACGGCCCACAGCTAGCAGGCCTAGCAAGAGATAGCCCGCGATTCCGATAACTGCCACTGGTATTCCACCGAACTTCGCATAGGGACTGTGGTTCACAATGCCGCAGTCCCAGCGGTCATTGATACTGCAAGGAGAAGTATCGGTGCGGTAGTGTTCACGTAAAGCGAGTGAAGCGACTATAACGCCCAGCAGCGCTAGAACAACCAACACCCATCTCATTCTGACACCTCGAAATCACTTTAGCTGAAACTTCGGTGAACTTGTGTCTGTCAATCATGATAGCGCTGCTCGCCAGCCGGAATTTCAACCGGCAGGCGATTCTGTGGCGGCGGCAAGGGACACGTTGCATACGCAGTAAATGCGCAGGGAGGGTTGATCAACCTGTTGAAGTCGAGCACAAGTTCTCCAGGTTGTGCAAGGCCGTGGTCTGGAAGTTCTGTGTAAAGGAATCGACCCGCCCCATAGGTTGTAGCTTTGCTAGTTGTGTCTCGCATGATAAAGAACAGTTCCTTTGAATCTGGTTCCTCCAGAACCGGCTCAAGGCGCATCGTCTTACCCTCAAGCGAAAATTCTGCCGCCCCGGGTGCAGGAAGTTTGCTGACCGTACCAAGAATCGTCGGAATGTCGAGCACTTTTGCGGGAACATAAGGAACCCATTTCGCTCGAATCCGGTATGAGGTATTCGGTGCATACCACCTCAAACCATGAAAGTCGGTTCGCGTGGGAGCCAGCAAATCCTTGATCCGCAGGGCATACCGATCATCTCGACGAATAATAATGATGGTGACGGTTCCGATCGACAGCTTTGATGGCTTCTGCGCATCATCGGCAAACAGCGGTTGCTCCTTCGCAGGTTGACCATTCACCAGGAGTTCCTTGGGGAATCCGCCCGCTGGAGCTAACAACTGAAGCGCGTTTTTATCAACCCGCACGACGGCGAGATGGGCGGGAAGTTTGGCGGCAATCGCAAAGCGGTTATCTTCCGAAGCTCCAAAGCTGTTGTCGCCATCCTTGAGCCAGTCCAGCCCAATCAAAGACAACCATCCTTCTGGCGCCTGCAATCCCGCGGCCCGCTTACTCCTCCAACTCAAAAGATCATTCTTCCATTGCTGATCAGCCGAATCGGCAGCGGACAAATTCGTCTTAAAGCAAACTAGCGCCAAAACGGTGATGGCTAGCGCTGCGTTTAACATTGCTCGTCTATGCATGTTGTACCTTGTCGGAATCGGTCTCGCGTACTGGGGCGCTCATGTTAATCATAGATGTGATTCCTGGACTTAGGATAAGGATTCTTCTCGACACGCCTGCAAAGCTCGTCAATATGCGGACATCGTAGAATGATTATGTCTTGCTACAAAAGATGCAACTCCGCAGGCCACTACAAGGGTGATGGCTATCACCTGGCCCCGCAGGTGAATGACGTCGCGAATGAGTTTTCGATTGAGGGTGGCCATTATTAAATTCAACTCACCAAACTAACTCGGCTGGGGAAGCCTTCCTTTCGTTGCACTGAACTTCCGAAATCTGGCCACTGCGCATTCTCAACACACGATCCGCCATGGCGGCGATCGCGGCGTTGTGCGTAATTATTGCCGTCGTGGTTCCGAGTTCCCGGTTAACTCGCTCGATTGCTTCGAGCACTAACTTACCGGTCGCGTAATCAAGTGCGCCGGTTGGCTCATCACAAAGCAGCACTTCGGGACGCTTCGCCACCGCGCGAGCAATCGCCACACGTTGTTGCTCGCCCCCCGAAAGCTGGGCGGGAAAGTGGTTCATTCGGTTTCC
>Ga0207675_100007187_pt1 | contig 10521 bp, 12 predicted proteins | sample KBSSwiS42_FD_184305 | JGI IMG/M metagenome (GOLD analysis project Ga0207675, IMG submission 184305) | Switchgrass rhizosphere microbial communities from Kellogg Biological Station, Michigan, USA - KBS Switchgrass S4-2 (SPAdes) (version 2) | ecosystem: Host-associated > Plants > Roots >...
GGCATCTGCGTCATGTAGGTAGTCAGACACGGCGGGTTCACCGAGTCCGTCCAGAACGGATTCACCTGCGCCGTCATGGTCGACAGCGCCGACTTCAGCCCAACGAGGAACGCTTCCGGGTTCGGAGTTGTGGTCATGCGACCGAGATCGGGGAACGCATATATGGGCCGAGGATCTTCGCGGCCATCGGGAACTCAGCGCGAAGACGGGTGGGACCCCACCCATCCAACCCCACGTAGTCGTCTGCCGCGTCCTTCGCCTTGTAGAGCTTCGCTGCGACCTCAAGAGAGGCGAGCGTGACTTCTGCGGGGACGGCAGCCCACCCGGGCTTCCCGATCACCCTCACGCTCTCGTAGCCATTCTGCGATGGCGGGAACCACTTACCGCCCACCGCACGGACCGATGTCCACGGATAGCCGGCGATCGACCCGTACCGTTGGTTACGAGGCTCGAGCAGATAGTCGGTGTTCAGCGTCCATGTGGTCGGGTAGGTACCTGACCCATCATCGACCGCTAGCGAGAACCCGGTTGTGGTGTAGATGTCGAGACCGAAACACACTTCCTGCCGGTTCTCCGGGTTGAGATAGAGAGTCCCTGCCGTCGCGTCGGGGTTGAATGTCCGGTCGCACATCGCTTCAACTGCGCGGGAGGCGACCGTACACACCGATGCGACGACCGATCCGAAACTGGATGTGTCTGATCCGATGTAGGCACGGAGGTCTGTGCCGGCGATGTAGTCCGTCACGCGCTCACCCCATCTCAATCACGGCGAGACCAACTATCTCCGCGCCGCATAGCCGCGGCGGATGTTCTCGGCGTTGGTCACTGGTTCTAAGTGCGCCGGGTTCACGCATGCGCGATTCCGGCAGAGATGATCGAGCGTCAGCCCATCGGGAATGTCGGCAACCAACAGCTCGTAGGCAAACCGATGTGCTTTGGGAGACCCGCTGCCAACTCGGAAGATGCCGTAGCCGTCCCAATCCTTACCAGCGTTCCACGGCCAACATTCTTCGTCCCCCGCGCGGTCGACCTTCGCCCAGAATCGTTCCTCGGGCGTGAGCCTTCCGCGTTGTGGGTCGCCGTGTCTTTGCCAGCAGCTGTAATGCTTCCCGCACCACCCGCGCGCTACTGGTCGCCTGTCGCAATCGTCGATTACGCAGACGATCGGGCCGGGTATACCCTTCGGCATCTCATCACCTCTCGCTAGGTGTTGGGCACGGTCCCCGGCTGTTTCCGCAGCGCGGGGACCACTTTCATTCTATCGCTCGGGTATCGAGATAACTGCGAGTCCCCAGCAGTTCGGCCAAAACTTGACTTCGAGTTGTTCGTCTCGGCAGAACTCGTCAACGGCGGTGCGGACCGGGAACTCGGGCTGTCGCCGCGTCCACCCCTCCGGGCGTTGCAACGCCGTGTCGTGCAGGACGATTCTTCCGCCAGGCCGGACCCGCCACTTGTACACGTTCAACTCAGCTCGGGTGTGCTGATACATGTGGCTCGTGTCGATGAACACGATGTCAGCCTCTTCAGGAAGCTGCGCGAGAGTCGATAGCGCGAGGTCATCGCCTTGCACGAACGTCCACCGCTCATGCTCAAGTTCAGGTTGCGGATCAATATCCACCGACCACAAATGCCCGTCAGTCAGCTCGAGGCCGTGCAGCCATGCAATCGTGGACACTCCGCCACGGGTGCCAAGCTCGATCACCGTTGTTGCGTTCAGTGTCGTGCAGAGATCAACGAACGTCGGGAGATGCTCGTAGATGTCGGAAGGGGTGCGGCATGCTTCCTCGTACGCGATCATCGGACTGCGTAGCTTGCGAACCGGCCGAACGCATCCAACGTCCACGACTTCGCGGATCGGAGATCCATCCCTGCGACTTCAGCCGCTTCGCGCGCATGGTCGGCGTGGGCGTCGAACTGCATGTCGTCAACTACGATCGTGCCGCCCGGCGAGACCTGCGAGAACGCGAACATGAAACCTTCGTTGCGGGTCTCTCCTCCCGCGAAGTCGTACACAACGAGATCACGTTCCGCAGGCGGGTAGTCGTCCATGAGGACAAGCTGCTCGGTCTTCACTCTTCGACTGTTCAGGAATGCGCGGGTGTACTCCAACCATTCGGGCGAGTCGTCCACCGACCACACGTTCGGGCAGTACTTACGGAGAACGTAGCTGGTGAACCCTGACCCGAAATCGACAGCCGAACTAGCGGAACGGGCGAGTACTCCAACCCAGGTGGCAGTCTCAAGCGAGATGGCCATCTGCGCCATCGACACGTAAGTGGTGTAGTAGTCGTACGGTTCGGCGAGTTCGGCGCGAACGTCGGCCATCACGTCGATCGGGAGCGTTTCCATCGCCCGTTATGCGAGGCCAGCAGCGTTCAGCAGCTCATCGCGTCGTTTGCCTACTTCTGCGATCGCCGCGTTGTGCGCTTGCGCCGCCGCGGTGAACGCGGCGCCCGCTTCTGACTCGGCGCGCACAGCGTCTCGATACGAGCGCAGTAGCGGCGAGATCGCGGTTACGTCGACTGCGTCTGGATCCGTCTTGGGCATGTTCAACCTTCTCTCGGGCGATACCACGACTCGGGGACGTTCGCCGGGTCCTGCATCCACTTCGGCCACGTCTTGTCGACGTCGACCGGGACCATCGGCAGGCCATCAACGTGGAGGCCTTCACGGAAGTATCGGTCGGCGTTGTCGATGATGCGTTGTTCGACTTCGGGATGGCAGAACGAATGAACCTTCGCAAGCCACGCTTCACGCGTCCCACCCAACCAACTGAAATGCCAGCCGCCGGCTACTTGCGGGTTCGCGTTTCGGCTGTCGCGCATCGCTGCGAACGGGCCGCCTGAACGTCTGTCCGCAAGATGTTTGATGGCGCCCACCCGGCCTGCGACGGTGCCGTTCCATCCCTGCGGATAGAGCCAGTCGATCGCCCAGAAATGGGCTCGCTGATGCAGCGATACCAGCGACGACCCGCGGGGTGTGACGTTCCGTGCGGCCAACACGGACGGGATTTCGTCGGCGTCGGATTGGAACACGATGTCGTTGTTGTCGGCGTCGAGTTCTTCGAGCCCTTTGCCGATCCATTCGCGTTGGGAGTGTTCTCGCATCCACGGGTTCTTGAGGTGCGGGAACTCTTCGGCGGTGGGGAGGTCGTCTGCGACGACATAGGTGATCTTGTCCTTCCACGGAGCGAACCTGTCTTCGTTCTCGCGGTAGTTGAGCGGTTTCGGTTGCCCCTGATGGTCGAGTGGGGCTTCCACGACGATGAATCCGTCGACCGCTTCGTACAGCTCGGTCAGTCTGCACTCCAAGAGGAGCAGTTCGGTTTCCGATCCTGCGAATGGAAACGCATCGAAGCGGCGCATCAGGCGCGCGCTCGTGTTGTGCGTGCCATTTCGATCAGCGGTACCCGCTCCTTGAAGGTTTCCTGATCCTCGTCTGAGAACTCCACCGCCTGCATGTATGTCGGATCAAAAAGACGAGCCTGTTCGTCGCCGATGTAGCCAGGGTGGAGATGCTCAACGATCGAATCGAGGCACGGGGAGAACACGCCGCGCGCTCTTGCGAGTGAAATGATCTCCTTGTCCGTGAACCAGTGCTTGTACACCTCCGGGGCCAGAACCCCGGGGCCGTCGAGGCAGGCACCGTAGGTGTCGACGTAGGAACGTCTGACGAAGAAGTGATCGGCGTGGGAGCCGTTCGCGACCGCAGGGTTCTTGACGGGTCCGGTGGTGTCGTTGGTGCCGATCACGTCGTACTCGGAGGAGAGTTTGCGGGCTTGGTCGAGCCAGCCTTCGTGGAAGCGCACATCGTCACCGATGCACAACACCCACGGCTCTTGGGTACGGCTGAACCCCTCGTTCAGCTTCTCAGCAAACGTGTGCGCGGTTGCCGTCGTCACGCCGACAATGGATATCTGGCCTATGACGTCCAGAACCGCGTTCGTCTGTGCCTCAGTGTCGCTCGCTTCGTGGATGAGATAGAGCGTCGCTTCACCCGAAGGCGTGTTTGCAATGAACGACTCCACTAGTGGTGCGACGTTCTCTGGTCGGTTCAGGACCGGGCACAACACCGCGACCGCGTTCTCGTCCGGCATCGGTTCCCGGTCGAGCGGCAACACTTCCGGCTCCGCGATCAACTCCGCGAGGGCCGGCTTCCAAAACTGTTCGTACACGAACTTCGTGTCGTACTGCGACCCGTGCACAACGCACGCCTCGACCATTGCGGGACGGTCGGCTTCCCACGCATCCTTGATCTTCGCGAACACGTCCGCGATGTACGGCTGTAGATACTCCGCATGATGCGGCGGGTCCCACTCCGGCTGACCGTCCACCAACCAGCCAGTCCCCTCGGGGACCAACTCGGCTTGTGCGGCGAAGTCGGTCGCGATGACCGGTGTCCCACACGCGTGCGCCTCGATGATCGGGACGCAGAACCCTTCCCCATGACTTGGAGCCAGCAGCACGTCGATGGCTGAGTAGACCGCGGCCATCATGTCGGACGTGAACCCGACCATCAGGTGATACTGGTCCGGCCCTCCCCCGAAGTGGATTTTGTGTTCCTGTATTCCTGCGAACACTGCGAGCTCGCGAAGGTTGATCCCTTCCGCGCCACCCCGCCATTCCGAATGGACGTACAGGTGGGCGTTGGCTTCGGGGTGCATGCGGTCGAACGCTCCGAACGCCCGGAACGCCTCGTTGAACCCTTTCCGGTCTTTCGCCCACCCTTTGTTCATGGCGACCATGCCAACCACAAACGCGTCGGCGGGGATCGGACGGTCCATGTCGAGCATGTTCCGGCCCGACACCAGGCCCGACTGCAAACTCACATTCGTGGTCGGTTTGAAAACGGCCGTATTCACCGAGAGCGGCGCATACAGCGGGTCAAGTCCGCGGCGCCGCAACATGTCTTCACCGAACTCTGACATTGCGATCGGTACCGCGTCGGTCCGCGTGAAGAACTCGGCGACGTTCTGTTGCACGCCCAACGGCGAGTAGTGATCGACCGGCACCCACGCCGCGACGTTGAACCCGGTCAACGGGTTTTCGATGCCCCACACGTCGGTGCAGATGATGATCCAGCCCGGTTCACGTCGGAAGAAGTGACCGGCGTGCATGTGGAGGATGTCGTTGCCTTGGTAGTCGAACTGGGAGCCGTAGACGGTGATCCCGTCCCAGTTCTGTGCGCCGCCTTGTAGCCCGTAGGTGCTTGAGCAGGCGACTTCATGGCCGTCTGCGCGGAGCATTTTGGCGAGGTGACCGATCTGCACGCCGTACCCGGTGGGCGCCCACGGCGCATTCCCGTGAATTAAAAAGCGCATCAGCGGGTCTCGGTTGCGCCGAGGTTCGACACGATGCGCAACATCGGCTTCGTGATGACAACCCACTCATCGTCGGTCTTGGTCACGTTCACGATGTCTTCACCGCGCGATTCGATCGCGCCGATCAGGTCGTCAAGTGACACGCCCGGAGACGTTCGGTACAACGGCATAAGGAATCCTTCCGTGCAGGAGGGTCGTGAGACCGTGCAGGTAATGCAGCGGCCTCTGACTGCCAAGCCGTCAACAGTCAGAGGCGCGCTGCGACCTCCTGCACGGAGGTCTCGGAACCAAACGTTGGTCAGGTCACCGACATCTTCAAGATGTTCAGTGCCTTCGTGTCAATCAGGTTGGAATCCGTGCGAAGAATGCCGCGGAAGGCCACTTGATTGAGATTGAAGTAGAGATCGTTGCTGCGTTCGAGCCGAAGGCCGGCAACGTCTCGGATGTAGAACGCTGACCAGTCGCCGTAGACCGCGATCTTCGCGTTGGAAGCGATGCTCGCGATGTTGGCGTCCGAGTAGATCGGATCGCCTAGGAACCGGTCGGGCTGGCCGGGGATCACACCGACTGTCGGGGACGGCTGCCACAAGTACGCGCCTGCGGTGCCGCCGGTTTCCCGAGCCTTGCGGAGCTTCCCTGCTGTCGTGTTGTGGACGACGAACGCGGGGTTCATGGTCCGGTATCCGTCAGCGATGCTGTATTGCAGGTCGATGAACGGGTCGACGAGACCGGAGATTCCGTTCACCTGGTCGAGGGTCGTGCCGCCCGTGAACACCGTCCCTGCGGCGCCTGTAGGAGCGGCGGTGATGATCCCGGTCGGTGCGCCCGAACCGCCACCCGTCGCGTACGCGACGCCGGTGACGATGCCGAGGGAACGGCCGATCTGTTCGGAGACGAAACCGACGACATCGACTGCGGAGTCCTCGAGCATGTCGTTCGACACGGCCGAGAGTTGCCCATAGTCGTACGCGGAAAGCGTCATGTTGCCGAGCACCGCGGTTCCTGCGGACACTGCGGTGACTTGCGACGCGATCTGCGTACCCACCGAGTGGGTGACCACGCGAGGGAACGACATCGGGTTTCCACCGTTGGTGGTGATAACCCGCGAGATGCGGCGAATCGAGTTCGAGTTCACCATGAACGCGTAGATCGTGTTCGCCACCGTTGTGGGGACCGTCAACGAGCCGCCAGTTGCGCCCGCGTCGGTTGCGTAGGTACGGAGCTCACTGAACGGCATACCCGAACGGAGAGCCTGGTAGTACGCGGCCGGCACTGACAGGTCGATGTTCATCGCGTCGGTACGACCACCGCCGCCTGTGAACTGGGCGGTTTCGCGGCCACTGCGGAACACGGACCGGATCTCGGCTTCCTCGGCCGCGTCGCGCCGTTCTGCCTGAGCGCGTTCGTCGGGCGTGGTCACGCGGCGGAGTTCCTCGTTGACCTGCTCGAACTCTTCCTTGGCCTTGTCGGACGACAAGATCGCTTCGCGGAGGGCGTCGATTTCGTCGATGCGCTTCATCGTCTCGTCGAAGTTCTTCTTGTCTTCGGCGGTGAGACCACCGGCCTGCTCTGAACGGTCAAGAAGCTCCTTAGAGCGTTCCCAGACCTTCATCCGCTCTTCGTTGATGGCGCGGACTCGCTCTTCTGCACTGGGCATTGTCATTCCTTCCAAGTTTCCGCGAGATGTTTCCCGACTGATGTCGGTTGGCGAGCCCGCGCGGGGGTCGGCCTGATTACTTGCGCCGCTCGAGGAGCTGCGCGAGTTCTTTGGTGATCGGGAGACGGAACTTGCGTTCTGCGAGCGCGTCTCGGAGAGAGTCGAGATTCGCGTCGAGTGTCACGGACTGGTCAACGTCAAGAGTGAGGGCGCCCGTGATAGTTCCGCCTCGAAGAGGTACGTAACTGTTCGCCTCTTCCGTAGCAATCGCAGCACGGAGCTCTCGGATCTCGGCCAGCAGTTCCTGCTCGCGCATCGCGGCTTCGGTGTTCGGGTTCGCGCCGCGCGCCACGACCGAGATTTCGAGCAATGTCGCTTCGGAGATCTGACGTTCGGTCATGTCGGCGTTCCACGAATCACCCTCAGTCGGGATACGCATCCCGACTGACATCTCGTCGATATACCCATCGCGGATACCGACACCGAGGTCTTGCGCGCGCTGGCTGTCCTTCGGTAGGAGAGCCTCCCAATCGAGCCCTCGCTGGTCCGTCCCGAGCCGAAGGTTCTTGGCCTTCGTCGACGCGTACGGCAGACCGCCGTGTGATTCGAGAAGCTGGATCTTGTGACCTCGCTCCGAAAGGGTTCGGTCCCATGTACCGGGCAGGATCTCTTCGGAGAAGTCCCCGAAGCGGTCGTGGACTTGGTACGGGTCGTTGAATGTCGAAGCGTAACCGCCGACCTTCCATGAGCCGTCCGCCTGCTGGCGCGCCTCGAAATCGGAGAACGTCCGAAGTTCGGGCGTATCTAGGGCACGTCGTTCCATCATCTATCCAGTCGCCGTGAGCGGATCGGGAACGGCTTGCAACGTCGGTGGGGCTTGCGGTTGGGTCTTGAGATCTGCGGGCATCGGTCCGTAGTCCTCGAAGTCGCGAGCTTCCTGCGGCGAAAGCCATCGGCCAGCGATGGCCTTCGTGTAGTACTCGCCCCGGGCCGTGAGGTCTCCGCGCTTCAAGCCATCCAGGTTGAACTTCAACTCGTGCGGCCGCGGGAGCAGGTCGTAGAACGCGGCTTCGAGCGTCACCAGCCATCTGGTCAGTGTGAACGTCGCGAGCCGCACTCCCTGGCTCTCGAGGTTGTTGTAGGTCACGGACGAACCGGAGCCGAGCGCCATCCCGAACCATGCCGGGTCGACCAGGAACATCTGCGAACAGATCTCTGCGCTTTGGAACTGGCGTGACTCGAGGAACTGCGCTTGCTCTGGCGCGATCGAGAGCGGCTTCCAATGTGCGTTGTTGTCGAGCAGGCCGGGACGGTGTGCGTTCGCGAGTCCAGCGTGGTCGCCTGCGAACTTGCGGACCGTGTCGCGCGCCTGGTCCAAGGTCAGGTCGGCTTCGGTTTCGATCACGCCGGACAGGGATGCGCCGTTCGAGTAGAACCGCGCGGCGAACTCCTGCGCTGCGAGACCAACACCGATCGACTGGCGCGCCGCCTCAATCGGAGAGATACCGACCACTTGGCCGGGCGCGCAGATGCCCTTGAGGTGCAACATCCGGCCACGGAACGGGCGACCCTTCACCTCGTACGTGACGGTCGGCGCGATCGGTCCCGGCTCCTGCTTCACCGTCACCACCGCGGGGTCGAGCACGGTGAGCTCGTTCGGCATTCCGTTCCCGTCGATGCCGTACGCCCAATACGCGTTGCCGTTCAGCAGGAGGCTCGTTACGGTCTGGGACACGAACTCGGTCATCGTTGTCGACGAGTTGGGCCGGCGGAACCACTTCGGAGGCGACGCGACCTCAGTCCCGTCCTCTTCCCTGAGAATGTGGCGCGGCAACGTCGAGATTGTTCCGGCGATCAACTGCACGCATCCGTAGACGGCGAGAAGTTGCTGCGCGGACGTGCTGTTGACCGCGATGCCAGACGCGGACGGTGTTGCGAGGTTCCAATCACCCCACGGGGTGAGGCCTTGCATGAACTCCGCAGCACGGTTCTCAGTCTTCTGGAACATTCGTCCGAGCATCAGCGCAGCTCCTCAAGAGTCCCAAAGACGAGCAGGGCAATCCCGGCGACGAAAACCCCGAACATCGGAGCAACCGAGCCAGCAGCGGCGATCACGCAGATAGCGCCAAGGATTTGAAGGACTGAAGCGAGCATCAGACCTCCGAATACAGATCTTCGGATGACCAGTAGGTCGGGGGCTTCGCTCCATCGAGCGTTTTCCCGACCGCGATGGTGATCGCTACGAGCGGCGAGATATCGACCTGCGACGCTGATTGTGACCATCGCCACGAGTCTCCAGCGGGTTTGATCGCCGCGCCCGCAACCGCGGCATCGAGAGGGGGTTGGCCGATGTGACGGACAGTTCCGTCTTCGACCTTCTGCTGCAGCGTCGCGCACGCTTTCGCGAACTCGCCATCACCGAGTTCGTCGAGCGGAACTCCCGCGTCAGTGAGATCGTTGATAAGACCTGCGGCCGGCGACCGCGGGTTGAGTGCGATCGGCCCGTACTTCTCCGCGTATTCCTTCGCTTTACCGACAACCCATCCCGTTCCAGGTGCTCGGTCGATCATCTCGACGTGTGCGAGACCGTCAGCGCGGGTACCAGCTACACCAAATGAGGAGAACTGCATCCCCGGCGACACCGCCAGAGCAACAACGAAACTCTCAACTGTGGACTTCGGGTCGAGGCAGGCTTGCCATTTTCCCGCTCCGAATACACCAGCGCCTGAGTCCTCAGCCGAGGGAACCCCAAGACGTTCGCGGGGGAACTCGTCGCCCATCTCCCGCATCGCTTCGTACTCAGTCGCCACATGCTCTTCAGGAATCCGAATGTTCAATCCCGGATTGGCGTTCGCCCACGCATCCCGATCTTCCGGATCAACGTCAGCGTCGTTTCCCCACTCCGCGAGAAACAGCCGCCCACCGTCACCCTGCGCACGTCTGATCAACCCGTGTAAAACCTTCGAGTCCGCGTGCGGCGCGGAACCCGTGTACCAAACCTGCGGATTCGGTCTTGCCGAAAGCGCGGGGAGCATCGCGCCGATGGACTCTTGAGGGAGGAACATCGCCTCATCCATCACGATCAAATCGCCCGTGAACCCTCGCCCCGATCCTCTTGACCGAGCAACGAAATTCAGACGTGCCCCGGATTTCAGTCCGATGGACTCGGCGCCGGCACCCGTGTGGATGTAGGCGACCTGCTCGAACAACTCGTCCGACCCGCGGATCAAGGTCTGCATCCGAAGGAAGTGCTCGCGGGCGGTTTTGAACTCGTGAGCGGAGTGGACGATCAGCCGCATCTCGAACAAGAACAGGGCGGCGAGCTCAAGCGCCTCGAGGATCGACCCTTTCCCGTTTTGGCGGGGAACGATCACCGCGGCTTCAAAAGCGGCCCAACCGCCGTCGTCAGTTTCGGCTAACGCCTCTTCGAGGACCCAGCATTGCCAGTCGTCCAGAATGAGCCCGGCCGACGCGGCCAACTCAACTGCTTCGGGTCCGGAGCTAGTTACTTTCCCCGGAGGCAAGTGCGCGAGCCGCGGCCGCT
>Ga0207675_100007188_pt1 | contig 10521 bp, 12 predicted proteins | sample KBSSwiS42_FD_184305 | JGI IMG/M metagenome (GOLD analysis project Ga0207675, IMG submission 184305) | Switchgrass rhizosphere microbial communities from Kellogg Biological Station, Michigan, USA - KBS Switchgrass S4-2 (SPAdes) (version 2) | ecosystem: Host-associated > Plants > Roots >...
AGCAGCGTGTTGAGCGCGGAGATGCGCACCTGGCCGAACACCACGCGGCGGAACGCGCGGCCGAGCAGCGTGATGCGCGTTTCCATGGCGCGCACCAGCGGGCCGGGCACCCGCCCGTGGCTGTAGCCATGCGTCGGATCGGACAGCACGACCATGCCGCCGATGATCATGCCGATGAGGATATGGACCAGGATCTTGCCGAGGGTCTCGCCGATATTGCCCAGCGCGCCGGCATGCGTGCGCAGCCAGGTCGCGGCTTCCTGTTCCAGCTCCTCCATGTTGGCCGGCAGATAGTGCAGGTATTGCTGCGCCCAGGGCGGGAAGTGCAGGCGCGCGCTGTCGATTGCGTTGGCCATCAACTGCATCAGCGGGATCACGCCTTCGGAGGTGCCGGTCAGCATGTTGGCGAGGCGCACCGTGCCGACGGTCAAGGCGACAGCGAAAATGCCGCCAAGGATGGTGAGCGCGATGACCTTGCCGCCGAAGCGCGAGATACCGACCTGGCGGTGGCGCGCCGCCAACATCTGCGCGCACTGATGCGCCAGCAGGCCGGCGAGCAGGGCCGCCAGCAGGCCCAGATGCAGCACGACCACCAGCGCGATCGCGGCCAGGATCAGCGAGGCAACCTCGATCCGGGTGCTGCGGTCGGTCAGGGCTTCGGGCAGGTTCATCGTTGTCTCAAATCCGGCACTGTTGCGGTGCACAGTAGCGCACCCGCCCGCGGCAATGCCACCATTGCCGCGTTCCCCAGGAGACCCTAGCCCGATAAACCTAACCGGGTGCTAACGCCCGGTTCCCGCCACTACAGGGCGCCGAGGATCTTGCGGTATTCGTCCTCGGAGAACGCCTTCAGGGTCTGGGTCCGGACGTTGCCGCCACCGGCCTGGAGCAGCACGAACTTGGCGACCGTGGCATCGTCTGGAGCGTCCAGATGCACCACCATGTCGCAAGCGCCCATGGTCATGTAGAAATCGCCCAGCCGGGCACCCACGGTTTCCGCCAGCTTGCGCGCCGCGTCCAGGCGCTTCGGAGAGTCCTTAACGCTTTTGACTCCCTGGTCGGTCCAATTGATCAGAAGGATGTACTTGGCCATGGCCTTGCCTCCCTTGTCATGAGACCGCTGGGAAGGCTAGGCCTCTGCCACGCGCATTTCAACGCGCATGACACGAAGCGCTTGACTTTGACGCTGCGTAAAGCCCGAGGGTAGCCGCACGACAGGAACAAAGGCGGAGGCCAGCGTTGTTCAGGATCGGCGAATTCTCCCAGATCGCGCGGGTGTCGGGGCGCTTGCTGCGTTATTACGACAGCATCGGCCTGCTGCGGCCGCAGCGCATCGATCCCGAGACCGGCTATCGCTACTACAGCGCCGGGCAGCTGGAGCGGCTCAACCGCATCCTCGCGCTGAAGGAACTCGGTCTGTCGCTCGACCAGGTCGCGCGCATGCTGGACGACAAGATCTCCGTCGCCGAGATCCGCGGCATGCTGGCGCTCAAGAAGGCCGAGTTGGAGCGCAGCTTGGCCGAAGAAGCAGCACGGCTGCGCCACATCGAATCCCGGCTGACCCAGATCGAGCAGCAGGGCTCGCTCGGCGACTACGACGTGGTGGTGAAATCCGGAGCGGCGACGCCGGTGCTCTCGATCCGCGCCGAATACCTGAGCTTCGACGAGGTCATCGCCGCGTTGCGCGAAATTGCCGTTGCCGTGCGCACGCAGGTTGCCGCGGCGGCGCGCGAGAACATGGTGGTGATCGCCCATTGCGACTTCGACGACGAGAATCTGGATCTCGAGATTGGCGTCACGCTCAACCGCGCCGTCAACAAGCCGGTGCGCCTGCCATCGGGTGCGCAGCTGGCACTGACCGAGCTGCCGGCGAGCGACACGCTCGCCACGATCGTGCGCACTGGCCCGCTCTATCAGAGCCATCTCGCCTTTGGAAAGCTCGGCGTCTGGATGGAAGCAAACAGCTATGAGATCGCGGGGCCGTGCCGCGAGATCTTCCTCGACATGCCGTTCCTGGCCCCGGGCGATCCTGCCGTCGAAATCCAGTTTCCGGTGACCAAGGCGGCCTGACACCGCAGCACATCAACGAGGCAACCCCCCGCGAAAGCGCGCGCTCTCGCGACAGGAGAAGTCTGTCTTTTTTCAACCCCAGCAAGGAGAGAACGATGCTGAAGATCTATGGCGTTCCGATCTCGGTTCACACCCGCAAGGTCATCATCGCGGTGATCGAGAAGAAGCTGACCTTCGAGAACGACCCGGTCATCCCCTTCAACCCGCCGGCCGGCTGGGACAAGCTCAGCCCCACCGGCAAGATCCCGGTCGTCACCATCGACGACTTCGAGCTCGCCGATTCATCGGTGATCTGCGCCTACCTCGAACAGACTCATCCCGAGCCGGCGCTGTATCCGCGCGAGGCCAAGGACCGGGCGCGCGCCTTGTGGCTGGAGGAGTATTGCGACAGCACGCTGTTCCGCGACGTGGTGCACGGCCTGTTCTTCCAGAACGTGATCCGACCGAAGATCCTGCAGCAGCCGACCGACCGCGCGGCCATCGACGCGATCCTGATGCAAGCGCTGCCCAAGGTGTTCGGCTACCTGGAAAGCCAGATGAGCGACGGCTACCTGGTCGGCAACCGCTTCGGCATCGCCGACATCGCGCTCGCCTGCAACCTGGTGAACTATCACTATCTCGGCTACCGGATCGACGCCGCGCGCTATCCGAAGCTGGAGCGGACTTTCAAGCGGCTATGCCAACACCCATCGATCGCAACCGCGCTGCGCACGGAGCAGCCGGTCGCGAAGAACATGGGTCTCGATGTCGGAATCGTCGACTCGCTCGCAGCACGAGTCTGACGATCGCGCCGGCCGGGGCATTGCGTCGCTCCGGCCGTTCGCACTTAAAGTTCCATAGCCTCCGCGTAGCGGCGCTGGAAGGCGTGCACGTTGACCTCGCTGATGCTGGCGTGCTCGTCGCTGGCGATGAAGCGTCCCTGGCGATAGCCAAGGGACTTGAGCCCGCGATGCACGGATTCGCAGATCGCGGAATCCTCCGGCCACAGCACCTTGCCGAAATAGTTCAGCCGCTCCTCGGACAGCGTCTCCCCCGGCATGGTGAGGATGAACCAGCAGATCCGCGTCTGCTCGGCATTGACCGGCACGAAATGGAACACCGACAGCGCACGCGAGCCCGGCATCACGCCGAACTCGATGTTGGGGAACAGGTGCCAGAAGGCGTTGAACTGCACCGGCTCATCCGCCTGCACGCGATAGGCGGTGCTGTCGCCGCGCCGCAGCGGTGCCGCGCTTTTCATCCAGGCGCCGTGGCGCGTCAGCTCGTACTGCCCGATATCGATCATATCGACATAGGCCTTGTGCGCCGGGCCGCAGTGGTAGCATTCCAAGCAGTTCTCGGCCATCACCTTCCAGTTGGCCTCGAGCAGCGTGCCCAGCTGCCCGTTGAACGAATATTCCGCATTGAAGCGGACCTCGTTCAGCCACGGCATGTCGCGCGCCATGTCGGCGAACATCCCGCCGGCCAGCTCGCCCAGCGGCGGCGCGCTGCCGTCGACATTGACGAACAGGAGGCCGAGATGCCGCTCCAACCGCACCGGCGCCAGGCCGTATTCCGCCGGATCGAACTCCGGCAGATGCCGCGTCGCCCGCGCGCCGCGCAGGCTGCCGTCGAGCTCGTAGCTCCAGGCGTGGTACGGGCACACGATCACCGACTTGACGTTGCCTTTGCCGGTCAGCAGCTCGTGGGCGCGGTGCTGGCACACGTTGAAGAAGGCGCGCACCACGCCATCATGGCCGCGCAGCACGAACAAGCTTTGATCCACCACGCTCGCGCACACATAGTCGCCGGCGTTCGGCAGCTCGCTTTCGTGCGCCACGACCTGCCAGCTGGCGTAGAACAGGCGCCGCTTCTCCTCCGCAAACACCGCCGGGTCGCTGTAGAGATAGCCGGGCAGGGCGGCCGAGCGCTGCGGATCGGGGCTCACGCCTGCGGTGCGGGCCGAGCTCTTCATGGGCGCCTCCTGTCGGTCGGCCATATAATGAATTGCCATTCATCGAATACCATAATATGGTATTCATATCAATGCAATAGGACTGATATTATGACTACCCGCGCTCGTACTGGATGAAGCCGCGGTGGCGCGCCACCTGGTCGTAGAGCAGCCGGGCGGCGGCGTTGCTGTCGTGGGTCAGCCAATAGACCTTGGCCGCGCCCGACCGGTCGGCGGCGTCATAGACCGCCTCGATCAGCTTGCGCGCGACGCCGGAACGCCGGCCGCTGGGATCGACGAACAGATCGTTGAGATAGCAGGTGGGAGCCACCAGCCAGGTCGAGCGGTGGAACAGATAGTGCGCGAGCCCGAGCAGCTTGCCGTTGCGCTCCGCCACCAGGCAATGCACCGGCTCGCGTTCGTCGAAAAAACGATTCCACGTCGCGCGCGTCGCCTCGTCGGGAATGCGCGCGCGATAGAACTCCTGATAGCCCTGCCACAAGGGCAGCCACCGCTCGAAGTCGGTCTCGCGCGCCGGCCGGATGATGGGATCGTCGCTGTCCATCCGGCCACTCTACCTCGGTCGCGGGCGTTTCGCACCCGAAGCATTTTCCGCCGAAGTGGATGCCGGTTCGGCGTCGAAAATGCGACCAGCGTGAGTGAGGGCATTTTCCGCCGAAGTGGATGCCGCTTCGGCGCAGAAAATGCGACCACCAACAAATCTAGTCGGGCAGGCCAGACACCCGCGACAGCATCTTGATCAGGTCGGAGGGCTTGGCCTTCGGGTCGAACGACTGGCGGAACACCTTGACCAGGCCGCCGCTGCGGAACAGGTGACTCAAGGTACGGTCGACCGCGAGGCGGAACTCGTGATCGATCGGCATGGCGAGCGCATAGGGCTCGATGGTCAGATAGTTGTCCGCCAGCAGCAACTCCGACGCGGTCGGCACCCGCCGCAGATGGTCTTCCAGGATGGTGCGGTCACCGAAATAGGCGGTGATATCGCCCTTCTCCAGCTTCTCGAAGCCCTCGTCGTGGGTCTTGACCACGATGACTTCGGCCGTGATGGTGTTCTCGCGCAAGGTCGCGTCCAGCGCCTGCAGCGTCGTGGTGCCGCCCAACACGCCGATCTTGTGGCCGCCCAAGGCGTCGACGCTGGTCGGGCCGCCCGGCCGGATCACCAGGCTGGCGCCGCTCACGAAGGTGTAGATCGAGAAATCGACCTTCTCCCGCCGCGACAGGGTGGCGGTGGTGGCTTCGCACAGCAGGTCGGCATGCCCTTCGGTGATGGCATCGAACCGGTTCTCCGCCGTCACCTTCACGAAGCTGACCGTCAGTTTCGGCAGGTTGAGGTCCTCCTTGAGGCGCTTTGCCACTTCCAGGCACAGATTCACGGAATAGCCTGAAGGCTTTCCGTCAATCTCGTAGGAGAACGGCGACGCGTCCACGCGGTACGCCAGCCTGATCTCGGCACTGTCCTTGATGTGGTCCAGCGTGCCGTCGGCTTGCGCCGCGGTCGCCCCGATCGCGCCGGCAGCCAGCAATGCACCGGCAATCCACCGCAGTCTGTCGGAAACTCCAAGCCATCCCCACCCAGCCATGATCGTCTCCCCCGTTGAAGGATTGCGCGCCTGGTCACTTGCTCGGATTGCGCCCATGCAAGCACGCCGCGCACGCGAATTCAACTTTCACGCGGCATGAACGCGCAAAGCTGGAACCGAAATGCCCGTTCAGTGTTTGCTTGCTGCCCATCCCGGGCGATGGTGGCGATGTCATGGGCCCTCGCTTCCCGCTTTCCGGCTTTTCTTCTCAGGTCTGCACAGACGTCCGCACTTTGACCTGTCGCCGATGGCGCGGCGGCCCGACTCTGTCGGAGCGCGCGCTGGCGCTCGACCGCATCGCGGGGTCGATGTTCGTGGTCTGCGTCATCGTGATGTCGCTTTGGGTCGCCGATCAGGCCGGCCTGCTCACGCTGCCGGTGGTGGCCGAAAGCGCGCAGGCGGCAACCGGCGACCAGGGGGTGCTCGACCCTGCGGTCGTGGCCAGGCCGTTGACCTCGCCCGAGGTCCGCCTGGTACAGCGCAAGCTGAAATCGCTGGGCTTCGATCCCGGCGCCATCGACGGCGTCCCCGGCCGCAGCACCCTGGCCGCCCTCAACGCCTATCTGGCGGCCGCCAAGCTGGAGACGGTCTCGAGGATCAACCGCGCCACCGCCGCCAGCCTGCTGGAGTGAGGGGAATCCGCTAGCCGCGTTTTGCCGCCGGCCGCGCCGTCAACGCCGCCTTGATCAGCGACCACACGCCTTCGAACGCCTGGTCGATCGCCGGGTCGGTCCATTCGCCGGCATGGGCGGGATTGTGGAAGCGGGCGGTGGCGTCGAACACCGATCGCGCCGCGACCCTGGCATCCTTGACCGTGAAGGCGCCGCTCTTGATGCCGTCGGCAATGATGCGCGCCAGCTGGTCGACCAGCGCGTCGATATGGGCCTTGACCACCTCGCGCGCATCGATGGCGAGGCTGACATAGGTTGCGAACAGTTCTGGGTCTTTCAGCACGCGCCGCCGTTTTGCCGCGATCAGCGCGTCGAACCATGCCTTGAGCCGCTCCGGCGCCGCCTGCTTGCCGCGCACCACCTCTTCCAGCGGGTCGGAGATGCGATGCAGCCAGCATTCCGCCACCGCGTCGCGCAGCGCCGCCTTGCTGGGAAAATGCCGGTAGACGCTGCCATGGCTGACGCCGAGGGCGCGCGCGACATCCACCACCGTCGTCTTGGACGGCCCGAAGCGGCGGAGCACATCCTCCGCCGCCTCCAGGATCTTCTCGCGCGTCAGTACGCCGTCGGCGGCGACGTCATTCATGGTGCCTCAAGCTGCGTTCCCCCGCGTGGACTTCTCGCTGTCCAGCATCGACATGCCCCACTTGTCATAGCGGTCTCCCGCCGCCGCGCCAAGGGGCACCGCCGCTTCGATCCGCTTCAGCTCATCGGCGCTGAACGCGACATCGAGCGCGCCCAACGCTTCCGCCAGGCGCTCGCGCTTGCGCGCGCCGATCACCGGCACGATGTCGGCGCCGCGCGCCAGCACCCAGCCGATCGCGGCCTGGGCGACGCTGACGCCCTTCGCATCCGCGATCCCGCGCAAGGCGTCCACCAGCGCGAGGTTGCGATCGAGATTGTCGCCGCTGAAGCGCGGCGAGCGGCCGCGGAAGCCCTTTTCGTCGGCGCTGCGCTCCTTGTTCCAGTGGCCGCTCAACAGGCCGCGCGACAGCACGCCGTAGGCGGTGACGCCGATGCCGAGCTCGCGCAGGGTCGGCAGGATCTCTGCCTCAATGGTGCGCGAGAACAGCGAATATTCGATCTGCAGGTCGACGATCGGATGGACCTTGTGCGCGCGCCGGATCGTCTCGGCGCCCATTTCCGACAGGCCGATGTGGCGCACGTAGCCTGCCTTCAACATGTCCGCGATCGCGCCGATGGTGTCCTCGATCGGCACGTTGGGATCGACCCGCGAGGGGCGATAGATGTCGATGTAGTCGGTGCCGAGCCGGCGCAGCGAATGCGCCAGGAAGTTCTTCACCGCCGCCGGCCGCGCGTCATAGCCGCCGAAGCCGCCGCCCGGCTCGCGCAGCGCGCCGAACTTCACGCTCAGGATCGCGTTATCGCGCTTGCGGCCCTTGAGCGCGTCGCGGATCAAGAGCTCGTTGTGCCCGATGCCGTAGAAGTCGCCGGTGTCGAGCAGGGTGATGCCGGCCTCGAGCGCGGCGTGGATGGTGGCAATGCTCTCGGTCTCATCGGCCGGACCATAGAAGTCGGGCGACATGCCCATGCAGCCGAGGCCGAGGGCGGAAACAATGGGGCCGGTCTTGCCGAGCGGGCGCGTTTTCATGGGAACCTCCTTGCTGGGTCCTCCTGAACTTGCCATATCGACTGACAGATTTCAATATCTGTCAGTCGATATTCGCCACCTGTAGCGAATCCGCCACAGGCCGGCGCGTGGCATTTGCCGCCGCTGCTTGCTAAGACGGAGCATTCAGTGGAGGACCCGTGATGCAGGTTGCGACGCAATCCGCCCTGGTGGCCGGCGGCGGCTCCGGCATCGGTGCCGCGGTCGCGCGGCATCTGGCGGGCCTGGGCGCCAAGGTCGCGGTGTTCGACGTCAATCTCGAGGGCGCCAAGGCGACCGCGCAGGAGATCGGCGCCCTCGCGTTCGAGTGCGACATCGCCAGCGCGAGCTCGGCGGAGAACGCGATTGGCAAGGCGCGCGACGCCCACGGCCCGGCGCGCATCCTGGTGAATTGTGCCGGAATCCTGTCGCCTGGCCGTATCCTGGGCAAGGACGGTCCGCTCTCCCTCGACATCTTCCGGCGCGTGATCGAGGTCAACCTGATCGGCGCCTTCAATCTGCTGCGCCTCGCCGCTGCCGACATGGCGAAGCTTGCGCCGCTGGCCGACGGCGAGCGCGGCGTCGTCATCAACACCTCCTCGATCGCCGCCTATGAAGGGCAGATTGGGCAGATCGCCTATGCAACCTCGAAGGCGGGCATGGCAGGCATGACCCTGCCGGCCGCGCGCGACCTGGCGCGCCACGGCATCCGCGTGCTCAGTGTCGCGCCCGGCCTGGTCGCGACGCCGATGATCACCAACCTGCCGCAGGATGTGCAGGAGGCGCTGGCGCAATCGATCCCGTTCCCGCAGCGCCTCGCCGAGCCGGCGGAAGTCGCGCGCCTGGTGCAGCACATGATCGAGAACGTGATGCTGAACGGCGAGGTCGTGCGCCTCGACGGCGCGCTGCGCATGCCGCCGAAGTGATTCAGCGGCGTCCGCTGCCGATCAGCACATCCATCTCGATGACCACGCGCTGATCGTCATGCTCTATGCCAAGTCCCTGGCGGACTTCGTCGCGCACGCGGCGTTGCAGGTCAGCCGGCAGGCGGACAAACTCCTGGCCGGCCAGTCCCGCCCCGTTTTCAGCACCGCGGAAGTAGGCCGCGAAGGAATCGAATGCGATCGAGCGGCTTTCAAGCTGCACGCCGATTTCATGGAACCCGGCGCTCTCGAAGAGCGCGCGCATCCGTGTCGGATCGGGAATTGAGAAGAAGCGGTTGAGCTTCTCCGCGCTCTCGGGAGCATAGCGGGCAACGACGGCGCCAATGCGAGCGAACAGCGAGCGATCTGGCACCGTCGTCACGCTGACTGCCGTCCAGCCGCCGGGAACCAGGGCGCGACGGAACTCGGACAAGCCGCGCGCTGGATCGGGGAAGAACATGAGTCCGAGCTGGCAGATCACGGAGTCAAAGCATGCGTCCGGAAAGGGCAGCGCCTGACCATCGATAAGCCTCAGATCGATCGACGTATCTTTCAGGTTGCGCCGCGCTGCCTCCAGCATGCTGGGCGAAATATCGCCTGCCGTGACCGAACCCGACTGGCCGACAAGGTCGGCGGCGGCCAGCGCTGCCGCGCCGGTGCCCGTCGCCACATCCAGCACCTTTTGCCCGGGCGCGACCCGTCCGGCACGCAGAAGCGCCGGAATGAAGAGGCGTGTTGCCCGCGCGAACAGATTGTCGTAGCCGTCCGACGCCCCCGCATAGATCGCTTCGGTCATGACCGGCCCCTCCGCGCCAGATGTCAGAAATGTGGCTACTTGTCTATGATGGCCGATATCTGCTTGGCGAGCTTTACATCCCTCTGGCTGAGGCCGTTGCAGTCGTGCGTGGTCAGCAGGATGTCGACGCGGTTGTAGACGTTGAACCACTCCGGATGATGGTCGGCCTTTTCCGCCATCAGCGCCACGCGGTTCATGAAGCCCCAGGCCTCGTTGAAGGTCTTGAACTTGAAGCTGCGCTGGATGGCGTCGCGTCCCGCGACCGGATGCCAACCCGCCAGCTCCTGCAGCGCCGCCGCGCGTTCCGTCGCTGTCAGTTTCTCGATCATCGCAGGTCTCCACCGATGGATTGTCGGCGTACACTATAAGCGCAGTCGGCGCGCGTCTCGATAGACACCTGCGGTCGGCATTCCTATGATTTGCCGATGGTCGAAGATCGCCTCCAGCGCCGCCTTGCCGCCATCCTCGCCGCCGACGTCGTCGGCTATAGCCGGCTCATGGAGATGGACGAGGAAGGGACCCTGAGCGCGCTCAAGGCGCGCCGCAAGGAGATCGTCTCGCCGCTGGTGGCCCAGCACCAGGGCCGCGTCTTCAAGGTGACCGGCGACGGCATCATGGTGGAGTTCGGCAGCGCGGTGAACGCCGTGCAATGCGCCATCGACCTGCAGCAGGCAATGTCAGCAGCAGCGGCAGAGCAGCCGGAGGACCGCCGCATCGTGCTGCGCATCGGCATCAATCTCGGCGACATCGTGGTGGAGCGCGGCGATCTCTATGGCGACGGCGTCAACATCGCCGCGCGCCTGGAGAGCGCCGCGGATCCCGGCGGCATCTTCATCTCCGGCACGGCCTTCGACCAGGTCCGCAACAAGTTCGAGACCGAGTTCGAGGACCTCGGCGAGCAGAGCCTCAAGAATATCG
>Ga0207675_100007190_pt1 | contig 10518 bp, 11 predicted proteins | sample KBSSwiS42_FD_184305 | JGI IMG/M metagenome (GOLD analysis project Ga0207675, IMG submission 184305) | Switchgrass rhizosphere microbial communities from Kellogg Biological Station, Michigan, USA - KBS Switchgrass S4-2 (SPAdes) (version 2) | ecosystem: Host-associated > Plants > Roots >...
CGTTGATCGGCGGCGGCGACTGGAACGACGGCATGAACCGCGTCGGCGCCGAGGGTCGTGGAGAAAGCATCTGGCTGGGATGGTTCCTTCACACCACGTTGTGCGCGTTCGCAAAAGTAGCAACGGCACGTGGCGAGACGGTTCGCAGCGCTCGGTGGATCGCGCATACCGATGTGCTGCGCGAAGCGCTGGAGCGCGACGGTTGGGACGGCGGCTGGTATCGACGAGGCTACTTCGACGATGGCACTGCCTTCGGCTCGGCGGGCAGCGACGAATGCCGCATCGATTCGATTGCGCAGTCCTGGAGTGTGATCTCGGGTGCAGCGGATCCTGTTCGCGCCGCGCAATCCATGACTGCAGTCGAGGATCAATTGATCCGTCACGACGACGGGCTCGCCCTGCTGTTCACGCCACCGTTCGATCGGACCACTCTCGACCCTGGCTACATCAAAGGGTACCCGCCCGGCCTGCGCGAGAACGGTGGTCAATACACTCACGCCGCGGCATGGTCGGTAATCGCTTTTGCGAGACTGGGCGAAGGTGAGAAGGCGCAGCAGCTCTTCTCGCTCCTGAATCCGATCAACCGGACCAGCACTCGCACCGACCTGCGACGCTACAAGGTCGAACCGTACGCCGTGGCTGCCGATGTCTACTCGGTAGCCCCACACATCGGTCGCGGCGGTTGGACCTGGTACACGGGTTCAGCGGGCTGGCTGTACCGGGCGGGAATCGAAAGCATCCTGGGCTTTGCGCAGCGCGGCGATCATTTCCTGCTCAACCCGTGTATACCTGAGGGCTGGCCGCGCTTCGAACTCGTGTTCCGATATCGATCGGCGCGTTACGAGATCCTCGTCGAGAACCCCAACGCCTGCAGTCGCGGTGTGGTGGAGACCAGGTTGGATGACGAGTTGCTGCCCACTGGCACTACGCGCATCAGGCTGCAGGATGACGGCGCCACTCACCGAGTGCGAATGACGTTGGGAACGATGGTTGCGCCACCTATCTATCCAGACATTCCGGCGCTTCCTCCGGTCCCCACGCCGGCTTCGCTCGTGTGAACGTTTGTCGCAGGAGTCCGCAAGACCGGAACACCCGGTGCCACCTGGCAGTTGGATCGAGCAGGCAATGACCACCGAGCAGAGAGGAACGATCATGGCGCACCCCAGGAACGAGACAGGAATCGCGGCTTTAATCGTCCCTGCGGTCTCAGTGGGTCATGCGCCAGCATCCCACCGGCATTCAGCCAGCGAGGCGATCGACGACGGCGTCGTGACGGCAAAACTCCGCGCCCGCCTGAAAGCAGATGTCCTGACCAAGGACTACGTCATCCAGGTGGAGATCTTCCACGGCACCATAGTGCTCAGCGGCTACGTCAAGCTGGCGGCGGTGCGTATTCGTGCCTTGGAGCTGGCAAGAGAACTGGCAGGCGGGAACGAGGTGAAGGACTCGCTCGAAATTCACGACTGATTGGATGCGCGCGGCTCGATAACAGACAGAGGCACCGCATCGACGACGTGGTGGGAGGATCAGTGCGACTTCGCTTGCCTTAAAGTCGTCCGAACTGTTGGCCGTCTGGCCTGTTGTTTTCTTCCGGGCCATTCTGCCTGGGCGAGGTCCGTAATCCGTGGAGTTGCAGTCCGAATCTTGGCAGCTACAATGAGGACCAGTGCGGGCGTCGTATAGTGGTAATACCTCAGCTTCCCAAGCTGAAGCCGACAGTTCGATTCTGTTCGCCCGCTCCACCCTCCGCATCCGTTTGGCACCGGCGACTTTCCAGCGCCGCGGCTTGACTCAACCGTCACAGGAAACATCCCCCACTTTTACGGAATTGGCCGCGCAGGTGGGCTTCGCCATGGAATTCAATCCGTTACACGGCGGCGAGACTGTGAAAGTGAAGCGTTCTCCAGTTGGGCCCGATTGAAGGCCGACCCGAAAAAACCGGCCCCAACCAGCAGCAAGCACCGGCTTTTCGGATATCGTTACCGCTCATTGCTTTGCCCTTGTATGCGACGCGTAGGCGGGGCGGGCGGGATGCGGAGTGCCGGTGAGATTCGATCTGCGCGATCTGGAGTTGTTCATTGCGGTGGCGGATGCCGGCAGCATCGCCCGTGCTGCCGAGAGGTCGCACACGGTCGCCTCGGCAGTCAGCAAGCGGATTTCCGATCTCGAGGAGAATTTCGGCACGCCGTTGATCGTACGAGGCGCCAAAGGAGTCGAACTCACAGCGGCTGGACACGCATTGTTGACGCGGGCGCGAGTACTGCTGCGACAGGCCGCCGGGCTCGACGATGAGATGCGCAGGCATGCAAGCGGTGCGCGAGGATACGTTCGGGTCTTTGCCAACATCTCCTCCATCGTCGAATTCCTGCCCACCGAACTGGCCACCTTCGCGGCGGCGCATCCGGAAATTCACGTGCATCTCGAAGAGCACGTCAGCTCGGCGATTGCCGCCGCTGTCGCCGACGGCTCGGCGGACTTCGGCATCATCAGCGAGTTGCCGATGATCAGCGGCATCCAGTCCGTGCCGTTTCGCACCGACGACCTGATCGTCGTGTTGCAACCGTCGCATCCGCTCGCACAACGTGCGTCCATATCGTTCGCCGAACTCCTCGACTATCCCTTCGTGGGCTTGCACGCCGGCAGCTCACTGCACCTGTTGCTGACGCGGGCGGCGCAGGAATCCGGGGCGATTCCGAACTGGCGCATTCACGTAACTAGTTTCGATGCCGCGTGTGCGATGGTGGCCGCCGGGCTCGGTGTAAGCATCGTGCCACGTGCAGCGAGCACACCGTATGTACGATCGCTCGCACTGACCGCTCTGCCTCTCACCGACGCTTGGGCGTCACGACAACTCTTTCTCTGCGCACGCAGAGAACCGCCGTTGCAGGCGGCAGCACTCCTGCTCTTCGAACATCTACGCACGCGATGAGCGTGGCGACGCGCCTGGCAACGAATCGACTGCTATGATCGCGCGCTCGACCCATTCAAAGATTTCAATCCAACGTGAGCGATTCCGATATTCCTTCCGACGAGCAGCCGACAGCGCCACGTAGAGCGATTCGCAGTTTTGTCATTCGCGCTGGAAGATCGACTGCCGGCCAGCAACGCGGACTCGCAGAACTGTTTCCCCTGTATGGCATCGCAAACGACACAGGGACACTCGACTTCGATGCGATCTTCGGCCGGCACGCGCCACGCCTGATCGAGATCGGCTTCGGCGCCGGTGAAGCTCTGCTCGAATACGCAAGCCAGCATCCGCACATGGACTGCATAGGCATCGAAGTTCATCCGCCGGGCATCGGCCATCTGCTGTTGGGTCTCGAACACCTCGGCCTGAAGAACGTGCGGGTGATTGCGGACGATGCCGTCGAAGTCCTGGAGCGACGCATCGCACCGGCTTCCGTCGCCGAGATTCACGTGTTCTTTCCGGATCCGTGGCCGAAGAAGCGGCATCACAAACGACGGCTGATTCAACCGGCGTTCGTCAATTTATTGGCACGCATACTCGCTGCCGGTGGCGTACTACGCCTTGCGACAGACTGGGAGCATTACGCGCATCACATGCGGGCAGTGCTAGATTCATCTAGTTCGTTTCGCAATCTAGGCGGAACGGACGGTTTCGTAGCTCGCGACGCATCACGTGTGATCACTCGATTCGAACGGCGTGGGCAACGTCTAGGTCACGATGTGTGGGACCTGGCGTATGAGCGCCTGGCGTGACCCATATCCAACCGAGACTCGGATATCCAACGTGGCGCCTTACGTGACAACCGAGGCGCGAAAAAATTTCATGGTGCTGCGCGCAACTCATTTTTATCTTGAATCTGCGCACGCACAGGTCTAAAACATAACGCACGAAGACTTCGACACTCACTGCGCCGCGAATTCCTATTCGATGCACAGAGGTGTCCATGGACCGACATCCGACTTGCCACGGAGATCCACTCATGACGTCGCTCGTGCCTTCCCTCACGCCGGTCGTCGGCGACTGGTATTGCTGTCTCAATGGAACACTGCTGGAAGTCGTAGCCATCGATCCCGACGAGGGAACCATCGAAGTCCAGCATTTCGACGGCACCGTCGAGGAATTCGACCTGGAATCGTGGGCGGATCAGGAACTCGTGCGGGCGACGCCGCCCGAAGACTGGACCGGATCGGTGGACGTGGAACCGGAAGATTACGAATCCGATCGCGAGATCGTCGCCAGCAGCATCTGGAACGATGCATTGGTCAGCCTGGATCGCAGCGAAGCGTCAGGCTATTCCGAATGGCCGACGCCGCGCATGGAAGTCTAGATTCCAACCCTTACGTAGTTACTGCAATGTCGTCGGCGCACGCGCACGCACTTAGGCGTGACGCGCCGCCAACATTTCAGGATCTTCATCGAGCACGACGTTGCCGTCTTCGACATGCACCGCAATGCGAGTCAGTGCCTGCCCCATGCAGGGCCCGACCACGCAGACACCGGTGTCGATCATGAATTGCGCACCGTGCGAGCAACATAGGATCAGCGTTTTCGTGCTGCTCAAGAACTGATCGGGCTGCCAGTTGAGCGGGTGCCCTGCGTGCGGACAACGATTCACGTAGGCATACACCCGCCCCGCACGTTTTACGATGAAGCCGCGTAGCGGCCAATTGTCCCTGCCGCCGGCAGTGAAGGCTCGCGACGCGGGATCGTCGATTTCATCCAGCCGACAGATCACGCGTGCATCCGGCGACATCAGGCCTTGCCCCCCTTGGCCGCGTCAGCTTCGACACGAGCAGCGGATCCGACCGAAGCATCGATCAGGCCGGCCCGCATCATCAACCAGAACAGCAGGACACCTGGCAGTGCGATCACCGTCGTAAATAGGTAGAAATTCACGTAGCCCAGCTGTTCGATGAGAGCGCCCGCCGAAGTGCCGGTCAACAGGCGGCCGACGACACTGGTCGCCGCGGACAGCAAGGCATACTGAGTTGCGGTGTAGCGCAGGTCCGCAAGCGCGGAAAGATAAGCGACCACCGCCACGCCACCGAATCCGCTGGCAATGTTCTCGAAGCCGATCGACGCCGCCAGCGCCCAGGGAGAATGTCCGACGACCGCCAGGCCGGCAAAACTCAAGTTGGATATGGCCATGAGCCAGAGGCTCAACAGCACCGACCGCTTCATGCCGATGCGTTCGTAGAGAATGCCGCCGATGAAAATGCCGGCGAGGTAGGCCCAGAAGCCAAAGCCGACGTCGTAGATGGCGATTTCATCGTTGCTGAACTTGAGGTCGTCGAACAGCAGCCGGAAGGTGAGATTGGCCAGCGTGTCGCCGATCTTGTGGAGCAGGACGAACAGCAGGACGAGCAGCGAGCCACGCCGCTGGAAGAATTCGACGAGCGGATCGATCGCGGCGCCAAGCACTGCCGCCAGACCTTCGCGTCGGATCGGAGCCCGGTGACGAGGAGGCTCGCCCATCAACAGGCCAACCGCCATTGCCGGCAGAGCAAACGTAGCGCAGGCGATATAGGCGATCTGCCAGCCTCCCCGCGCCGCGACGATGAGTGCCAGCGATCCCGCCATCACTGAGCCGATGCGCCATCCATACTGGGACATGCCGGCACCCACCCCCAGTTGCCGCGGTTCGAGCAGCTCGATGCGATAGGCATCGATCACGATATCGTACGTAGCACCGGCCGCGGCAACCAGGATGGCCGCGACCGCGGTCGCCGTTAAGCTGGCTTTCGGATCGACCAGCGCCAGGTTGACGATAGCCGCAATGGTCAGGACCCCGACGAACAGCAACCAGGAAACGCGCTGACCGAATCGGCCCAGGAGCGGCAAGCGCACGCCGTCCACTATCCATGCCCACAACCATTTCAGGTTGTACACCAGGAAAGCCAGGGAAAAAGCCGTCACCGCACGCTTGGTAATGCCGTCCTGCGCCAGACGCGTGGTCAAAGTCGCAGCGATCATGGCGTACGGAGCGCCCGATGAAATCCCGAGAAACAGCGCAGCGAGCGCAGCACTCTCTGTATAGGGACGAACCGGCCTGGGGACGTAGCGGCGCCAGCCCGCTTCCGGAATCGACTGCTGCGGCGTCAAAGCGCTAAATCCGCGGTGAACTGGTGTGAAGACATCAGGCGTACGAACCGTTGGCGAAACAGGGTGCTGTGCATCGGTCGATTATAGAAGTCCCGACCGGTTGGTTGTTGAGGAGCAGTTTGGGAGAATGCGCGCCGACCGATCAGCCTGATGTGAGCCCAACCTACCATGACCTCCTCTTTCATCGACCTGTGCCTGGAATTGGGCGTGCTGCGCTTCGGCGAGTTCAAGCTCAAGTCGGGCCGCCTCAGTCCCTATTTCTTCAATGCCGGCCTGTTCAATTCGGGACGCGCACTCGCCGAACTCGGCAGATCCTATGCCGCGACGATCCAGCAGGCGGGTATCGAGTGCGACGTGCTCTTCGGGCCGGCATACAAGGGCATTCCCCTGGTCGCCACGACGGCCATCGCCATGGCGGATCGCCATGGGAAAAGCTATCCCTGGGCGTTCAATCGCAAGGAAGCCAAGGACCATGGCGAAGGCGGCAACATCGTGGGAGCGCCGCTGCGGGGGCGTGTGCTGATCATCGACGACGTGATCACCGCGGGTACCGCCATCCGCGAATCCGTTGACCTCATCCGCGCCGCTGGAGCGACGCCGGTCGGCGTAGTCATCGCCCTGGACCGCCAGGAACGAGGCCAGGCCGCGCAATCGGCCGTACAGGAAGTCGAACAGACGCTGGGCCTGCCGGTGACCAGCATTCTCAAGCTCACTGACCTGATCGAGCATCTCCAGTCGAGCGGCGACGAAGCTCAGCTCGGCGCGCTGCAACGGTATCGGGACATGTACGGTGTCGGAAAGCGATAAGCGGTACGCGTCCCGCTGGTTTCCAGCGACTTTACCCTAGCCATTCGCACGGATGCCGGCTGCTTCCTACCCCGTCGTATGGTTGGGCTTGCGGAGCCGCTCCTTGCTGAAAACTGTGTCGATGCGCTCGTTTTCCGGGAGCAATTACGTGAGATCGATCGTTGGACGGGTGCCGCGGCTGCTACACAATGTGAATTGGCTCGGGGAAACTCTCAACACAATGAAGCGGATTTGGACACTCTCGGTGTGCGGTATTGCGATCCTGTGCGGGACGACCGCGCTGGCTGCGGCGCCTGCGTCATCAGGGACCAAACTCAACCTGGCGCGCGAGGCGTTCTACCGGTGCCGGAGCCTCACGGGACAGACTCTCTACGGCGATTCCGTGCCCGTCGGCTGCCAGGGACTGGACACCGAAGTACTCAACGAACGCGGCATGCTGCTGCGTGTGATCGAAGGCGATAAGACCCGCAACGAGCGCGAGGCGCGGGAAGCGCGGGATGCGGTGGCCCGCAAGGAAAAGGAAACGAGGGACCAGCGCGATCATGTGTTGAAGGAAACCTATCTCAGCGTCGCCGACATCGAACGGCTGCGCGATCAGCGGCTGGACCTGTTAGCGGGACAATATCGGCTGACCGAGCAGAATATCGCCAGCCTGAAAGAGCGGCAGAGCCGCCTGGAGAAACAGATCGCGCGCTTCAAGCCCTACAGCGACAAGCCGAATGCGCCGCCGTTGCCGGATCACCTGGCCGAGGAAATGGTCAACACGGCGAACAGCCTGAAGGTGTATCAGGAAACCCTGACCAAGAATCACATCGAGCAGCAACAGCTGACGGAATCCTTCGCCTCCGACATCAAGCGCTTCAAGGAACTGAAGGGACTTAGGTAAGCTGGGGTAGGCCGACTCACCCTCTGCCCGAACTGCCGAAGCCCCCTGTGCCCCGGGTGGTCGCTTCGAACTGCGTCACCACATCGAACGCGACCTGCAACACCGGGATCACGACCAGCTGCGCGATGCGCTCGCCCGGTTGAATCGTGAACGCCGTCGAGCCGCGATTCCAGCACGACACGAAGATCTGGCCCTGGTAATCGGAGTCGATCAATCCCACCAGGTTGCCCAGCACGATGCCGTGCTTGTGTCCAAGCCCCGAGCGCGGCAGGACGATCGCGGCATAACCCGGATCCTGGATATAGACGGCGATGCCGGAAGGAATGAGCTGCGTATCGCCGGGCTTCAGTTCCAACGGTGCATCGATACACGCACGCAGATCGACGCCCGCCGATCCCGAAGTCGCATGTTGCGGCAGTGGATAGTCGCTAGCGATGCGGGGATCGAGAATTTTCAGCTGCAAACGGCGCAATGCCGCTGCATTGCCCTGCGAACCGTCAGCGGGCGACATGTAGTGAGGGAACGCTCGAGGTGGTGGAGGAAGCTGCAGCTTCGCGGCTGTGATAGCGCTGCGCAATGATTTCGACCAATTGCTTGGCCAAGGCGGCCTTGCTGGTCAAACACAATTCCTGTTTGCCGCCGGGCCAGTACAAGGTGAGCGCGTTGTCGTCCTTGTCGAAGGCCAGTCCGTCGCCGACCTGGTTGGCGGCAATCATGTCCAGGTTCTTTGCCGCCAGCTTCACCAGCGCATTGCGCTCGACATTCTCCGTCTCGGCCGCGAAGCCGACGAGAAATGGCGGATGATCGCTTCTTCCTACGGTTGCGAGCACGTCCGGCGCACGCCGCAGGGACAGCGTCAGGTTGTCGCTGGTCTTCTTGATCTTCTGGCACGCCACTTCGTTGCACTGATAGTCCGACACCGCGGCGGCGGCGATGAATATGCTCGCGTCAGCGAGGTGCTCCTGCACGGCGTTCAGCATCTGCTCGGCGCTCTCCACTTCGATTTTCTGAATGCCGCGTGGCGTGGAAATCTGCACGGGTCCGCTCACCAACACGACCTGTGCACCGGCATTACGCGCCGCCTCAGCGACGGCATATCCCATTTTTCCGGAGCTGCGATTGCTGATGAATCGCACCGGGTCGATGCGCTCGCGCGTCGGCCCGGCAGTCACCACCACCTTCAGGCCGGCAAGCACACCCGACGCTGCGTGCGCCGCGAAAATATCCTCGGCGATGTCGACGGGCTCGAGCATTCGTCCCGCACCCACGTCGCCACACGCCTGCTCGCCGACGCCCGGACCGAGTACGCGAATGCCTCGCTGTCTCAATATGCGAATGTTTTCCTGTACCGCTGGATTCGCCCACATCTGTTGATTCATCGCAGGCGCGATCGAAATCGGCGCGCTCGTCGCGAGACAGACGGTCGTGAGCAGATCATCCGCGAACCCATGCGCAAGGCGCGCGACGCATTCCGCGGTCGCAGGAGCGATGACGATCTCATCCGCCCATCGAGCCAGTTCGATATGGCCCATGGCCGCTTCGGCAGCCTCATCCCATAAATCGGTCCGCACCGATCGGCCCGAGACCGCCTGAAACGTCAGGGCTGTCACGAATTGCTGGGCGCCACGGGACATGACCACCTGCACCTCGGCGCCGCGTTCGGTCAGGCGGCGGACCAGGTCAGGGCTCTTGTACGCGGCGATACCACCGGTCACACCCAGCAAAATTTTTCGAGATCGTGTCGAACTCATGGCGTCTCGATTATGGGCGCAGGCCACGGCACCGGCAAACGCGGAAGGCGCATACCGCCATTCCCGCCGGACATGGAACGGTCAGGAAATCGTGCATTTCCAAGCATATGACCCAGTTTTGGACCGCCCACCCCACGCCCTGCCGACGACAATGACCGGACAATAATCACCGGTACCGTTATGTCGATCCGCCACTGGCCCACTGCAGACCGCCCTCGCGAGAAACTCCTGGCCTTCGGCGGGCGGGCCCTGTCCGAAGCCGAACTGCTGGCTATCCTGATTCGGAACGGGACCAAAGGCCAGAGCGCCGTGGATATCGCGCGGACGCTGCTGACCGAGTTCGGCTCGCTGCGGGAGCTGCTCACTGCGGACCGCGAAAGAATCTGCGCGGCGCGGGGCCTCGGATCCTCGCAATACGCAACGATGCAGGCTGCGCTGGAGCTTGCGCGGCGGCATTACCAGCAGCTGATGTCCACCGGCTCCGCCTTGGCAAATCCCAAGGCAACCCGCGCATTCCTGCAAATGCGCCTGAGGGACCTGCCTCACGAAGTGTTCTGCGTGGTCTTCCTCGATAACCGCAATCGCGTCATCGCCTTCGAGGAACTGTTCCGCGGCACGATCGACGGAGCCAGCGTCCATCCCCGCGAAGTCGTCAAAGAAGCGCTGTCACGGAATGCAGCAGCGGTGATCTTCGCTCACAACCATCCAAGCGGCGTCGCCGAACCGAGCCAGGCAGACGAACTCATCACGCGCCGGCTGAAGGAAGCCCTCTCGCTGGTGGACATCCGGGTCGTGGATCACCTGATCGTGGGCGACGGGGTGTGCGTATCGTTCGCGGAGCGGGGACTGCTGTGAGCGGACCCATTCCCATTGGAGATCGGGGTATGCGCCACTGCTTTGCTGATTGGGACAGGGCGCTTTTTTAAGGAGATCTGGTCATGAGCATCGGGACGAAACTGGCAGATAGCCTCAGGGCCAGCACGGCAGACTTCATGGAGGGATTC
>Ga0207675_100007193_pt1 | contig 10515 bp, 9 predicted proteins | sample KBSSwiS42_FD_184305 | JGI IMG/M metagenome (GOLD analysis project Ga0207675, IMG submission 184305) | Switchgrass rhizosphere microbial communities from Kellogg Biological Station, Michigan, USA - KBS Switchgrass S4-2 (SPAdes) (version 2) | ecosystem: Host-associated > Plants > Roots >...
AGACGTAGCGCTCCTCGGTCAGCCCGGTCGGCACCAATCCGATGTCGCCCCACCAGTCGGGGCCGACCGCGGGCACCAGCACTTCTTTCGACTTCAGGATGATGTCGGGCTCGCCGATCGTCCACTTGTCGCTGTCGTCGAAGTCGAGCGGCTTCGGCATCTCGGCGGCATTGCCGCGCGCCGCGCCGTTGTCGACCCACTTCGCGATCCGCGCGATTTCCTCTTCGCTGAGCGACGGGTCGTGCTTGAACTTCTGGATGCCGATGTTCTTCTCGACGAAGAACGGCGGCATCGCGCCGCGCTGGCTGCGAAGCGCGGTGCGCGTCTTGATCGCCTTGGCCCACGGCCGGACGTCTTCGTACGAGACCAGCGACATCGGTGCGACGCCGCCCGCGTGATGGCATTCCTGGCAGCTGCGCTGCAGGATCGGCGCAATATCCCTGGTGAAGGTGACCTCGCCCGGCGGGCTCGCGGGCTGGGCGCTCGGGGTGGCCCAGGCACACAACGCAACCGACGCAACGGCGAACGCGATCCGTGATCTGGCGCGCATCGCAACTCCTCCGGAACGAGGACCGATGTCGGTGAGTATACCGCCAGCGGGCAGCCCTGAAGGGCTGCGCTACGCTGATTTCCTTCGTCTCTGCGGTCTCTGCTATCTCTGCGTTCTCAGCGCCGCCAGGACGCGCGCCGGCCGGAAGGGGACGCGCCTCAGCCGCACGCCGGTCGCGTCGTAAATCGCGTTCGCTACCGCGGCAATCATCGGCTTGCACGCCGCCTCGCCCGCGCCGTAGTGCGGCAGGTCGCGCCGGTCCGGGTTGGGATCGCCGTTCACCAGCACCACGTCGATCTGCGCCGGCGCATCGGCGTGGCGCAGCGTCGGGCTCGAGCTCCAATCGACGCTCTTCACCTTCTCGGTGTCGAACTGCACTTCCTCGTGCAGCGCGCGGCTGATCGCGTGCAGCATCGCCCCCTCGATCGTCCGCCGCAGCGCCTCGGGGTTGATGACCAGCCCGCAGTCGTGCGCGCAGGCGAGCCGCTTCACCCAGACGCGGCCGGTCTCGCGGTTCACTTCGACCTCGGCGATCTGCGCGACCACCGTCTGGTTGCGGAACGAGTAGGCGGCGCCGCGCCCGGTGACGACGCGATCCGCCGACGGCGGCTTCGGCGACGGGCGCTCGTCCCAGCCGAACGCCTTCGCCGCCTCGCGCAGCACCGCAATCGATCGCGCGCGCCTGAACCCCGAATCGTCTCCGTTGCCGGCCGTGAGCAGCTTCAGCCGGAACGCGACCGGATCGGCGTTCGCGGCCGCGGCCATCTCGTCGATGAACGACTCGGCGGCGAACGTCACCTGCGGCCCGTTGGGATCGCGCAGGTTGCCGGTGCGCAGCGGCGTCTCCCACACCAGCGGCATCGCGACGACGTGCGTCGACATGCGGCGGTTCGGGATCGCGTACATGTCGGACGGGGTCGAGGCGCCGCCGCTCGCCGGCGTCGCGCGGCGCGTGCCCATCAACTGCGCGATCAGCACCGTGTCGGGCTCGTTGTAGCCGAGGTGATTGAAATCGGCGGCGCGTGCCTCGTACTCGAGGCCGACGAGGTTGCCGGCGCCGTCGAGGCCGCCGCGCATCTTCACGGCATAGGCCGGCCCCTTCGTGTCCCACGCCGTCTCTTCGTCGCGCATCCACTGCACGCGCACCGGCCGGCCGATCTCCTTCGCCAGGTACGCCGCCTCGAACCCCGCGTCGTCGGCCGCAGTGCGGCCGTAGCCCTGCGGCCCTTCCATCCAGACAACGCGCACGCGCTCGCGCGGCATCTGCAGGAACTCGGCGACGCCCGAGCGCAGGCCGTACGATTTCATGTCGTTGGAATAGATCGTCATCTGGCCGTTCGACGGATCGGCCATCGCATGCGCTGGCGCCAGCGCGGTGTGTCCCTGGAACGGCACCTCGTAGTCGGCCTCGACGACGCGCGCGGCGCCGGCGATTGCCGCGGCCGCGTCGCCGACGCTCGTCGGCCTCGGGCTCGACGTCGGCGTCGCCGCGCGCATGAACGTGTAGAGGTCGTCGGAGGCGGGGAACGGCGGCGCCGACGGCTTCTGCCAGTTCGCCTTCAGCTGCTTCGCCGCCGCAATCGCCTGCTCCTCGCGCTCGCAGACGACGGCGAGGTAGTTGCCCTTGCTGACGACCTTGACGAAGCCCGGGAGGTTGCGCACGGACGATTCGTCGATGCCCACGAGTTTCGCGCCGGCGACCGGCGGCCGCACGTGGCGCGCGTGCAGCATGCCCGGCGCACGCGCGTCGACCGCCCACTTCAACGAGCCGTCGACTTTGGCCGGGATGTCGTAGCGCGGATAGGACTGGCCGACGTGTTTCAGTTCCTGCACCGGCTTGACGGCGGCGGCGCCGGTGGTGGCGTTGATGTCGTTGCCGGTCAGCGCGACGTTGAAGCGCCTGCCGCCGACCAGCTCACCGTAGGTGACCCGCTTCGACGGATCGCTCCGCGCCGAGATCACGCCGTCGCTGACCGCGAGTTCGCCCGCCGGCACACCCAGCCGCGTTGCACCCATATCGAGCAGCACCCGGCGCGCTTCCGCGGCGACGCGGCGCATCGGCCAGCCGTCGACCTGGATCGCATCCGATCCGCCCGAGCCGCCTTGATCGACCGTGACGTCGGTGCTTCCCATCACGCACGTGGTCCGCGTGAAGGCGATGTCGAGCTCGTCCGACATCATCTGGCGGAAGGCGGTGCCGGTGCCCTGGCCGCAGTCGGTCTTGCCGACGTAGAAGGTCGCGGTGTTGTCCTGATGGATGACGATCCACGAGTCGAGCTGCTTGTAGTCGGGATCGGGATACGGTCCCGCGGCGCTGCCCTGCGCGGCGGCGACCAGATCGCCACCGGTGGACGCGGCCACGCCAAGGCTGACGACCAGCATGCCCGAGCGCTTGAGGAACTCGCGGCGCGTCGGGTCGGCGGCGGCGTCGAGCAGCGCTTCGATGCCCGGCGGCACGGGAGAGAAAGGCGTCATGCCGCCCCCTTTCCCGCCGCTGTGGGATTGAGCGATCTCGCGGCCAGCTTGATGGCCTTCTGCACGCGGTAATAGGTCATGCAGCGGCAGAGCGTGCCGTTCATCGCCTCGCGAATCTGGGCGTCGGTGGGATTCGGATTGCGATCGAGCAGCGCCTTGGCGGCGATGATCTGGCCGTTCTGGCAGAAGCCGCACTGCGGCACCTGCTCGTCGATCCACGCCTGCTGGATCGGGTGCAGCCGGCCCTGCGGCGCCAGCCCTTCGAGCGTCGTGACCTCGGCCCGCACCGTCGACACCGGCGTCACGCACGAGCGCACGGCGGCGCCGTTGATGATCACCGCGCAGGCCCCGCATTGGCCGAGGCCGCAGCCGAAGCGCGGCCCCTGCAGCCCGAGATCGTTGCGCAGGATGTACAAGAGCGGCGTCGACGGTTCGACGTCGACCGTGTGCGTCCTGCCGTTCACCTTCAGCGTCAGCCTACTCATTCGAGCGACTTTCTTGACCGCAGAGAGCGCGGAGACCGCGGAGTTCTTTTTTTTAAAAAAAATCTCCGCGTGCTCTGCGTTCTCCGCGGTTGAATCAGGCCCTGCGATCGAGGCTAAAACGCCGCTAACGCGAACGCCGTCAGCGTCGTCCCCGACGGCATCAGCACGTATTGGCGATCGTCGACCATGTAAGTGATCGCGCCGGCATAGAGCGTCGAGCCGGTCTGGAAATGCCACAGCTGCTTGCCGCTCTTGCCTTCGAACGCAATCACGTTCCCCGAGCTGCCGGCAAAGACCAGCCCCGACGCGGTGGAGAGGACGCCGGTCCACGACTGATTGGCATAGGGAAATTCCCAGCGCTTCTCGCCGGTGAGGACGTCGATCGCGCGCAGCATGCTGTACTGCTCGTCGACCAGCCGCTGCACCGCCCCGCCGCGATACGCGTCGCCCGCGGCGTAGTCCTCCTTCCACGAGAAGAACACGCCGCACGATTCGCGCGCGGTGACGAACAAGAGGTTCAGCGACGGGCTGAACGACGGCGGCATCCAGTTGGTGCCGCCGGTCTGATCCGGGCACACCTTGGTGCCGTCTTCGCTCGGCACGCTGTTCGGCTCCAGCATCGGCCGGCCGTCGGGCCGGATCTCCTTCGCCCACGTCGTCTGGATGAACGGCTTGGCGCGAATCAGCTTGCCGGTCGCGCGATCGAGCACGTAGAAGAAGCCGTTGCGGTTGGCGAACAGCACCACCTTGCGCAGCTGGCCGCCGAGGGTGAGGTCGGCCAGCACCGGCATCTGCGTCGAGTCGTAGTCCCAGATGTCGTGCGGCGTGAACTGGTAGTGCCACTTGAGCGCGCCGGTGTCGGCGTCGAGCGCGACGATTGAGGCGGTGTAGAGGTTGTCGCCTTCGCGCGCGGAGCCGTTGTAATCAGGACCCGCGTTGCCGGTGCCCCAGTAGGTGAGGTTCAGCTCCGGATCGTAGGCGCCCGGAACCCAGATCGATCCGCCGCCGTTCTCCCACGCTTTCTGATCGGTGCCGCGCCAGGTGCCGTGGCCCGGATCGCCGGGGCCGGCGGTGGTGTAGAAGCGCCACACCTGCTTGCCGGTGTTGGCGTCGTAGGCATCGATGAAGCCGCGGATGCCGTACTCCGCGCCGGCGACGCCGGCAATCACCTTGTCCTTCACCACCAGCGGCGCGGTGGTGCCGCTGTACCCGTGGCGGTAGTTGACCATCGGCGTGTCCCACTCGATCGCGCCGGTCTTGCGGCTGATGGCCACGATGTGCGCGTCGAGCGTCGTCTTGAAGAGGCGATCGCCGAGGACGCCGAAGCCGCGGTTGACGAGACCGCAGCAGGCGATGAGACCCGGCGGCAGCTCGCGCCTGTAGCGCCAGATCTGCCGGCCGGTGCGCGCATCGATCGCCCAGCCGGTGTCGAGCGGGCCGGTGACGTAGACGACGCCGTCGAGCACCAGCGGCGTCGCCTCGAACTTGCCGAGCGTGTCGGTCTGGAACTGCCACTGCGCGGTCAGGCGGCTGACGTTGGCCGGCGTGATCTGCGTCAGCGGGCTGTAGCGCTGGTTGCCGTAGTCGCCGCCGTAGTTCAGCCAGCGGGTCGGGTTCTTCAAGCCGTCGCGCAGATCCTGCGCCGTCACCTGGGTCGGCGCCGGCGCCTGCGCGGCGAGCGTCCACGACGCCGCGACCGCGACGATGGCCACCTGAAGGACGCGGACATTCACTGCACGCATGTTTTCCTCCGCTGGTTGAAGCGCCGCGTCATCTCGATGTCGCATCCGCGCCGCGCAGGCCGGCGAGATATTGCAGCAGGTCGTTCAGGTCGCGATCGCTCAATCGATCGGGGCCGTACACCGGCATCACCGACTGCTTCTCGAGGCGGACCTCCGACAAGTTGTCCTTCAGGTAGCCCTGCAGCCGCTCGCGCATGTCCATGATCTGAATCGAGAACTCGTCTTCGTTCTTCCTGACGCCGCGAATCCGCTCGCCGGCGCGGGTGACGATGGTCACCGGCTCGTAGCCGGGTCGGATGAAGTTCCCGGTGCCGCGCAGCTTGGCGTGCAGCCCGGCGCGCGGCCGCGCCGATCCGATCCGCGAGAGATCGGGGCCGAGCTGGCCGCCGCGCGCGTTGACCATATGGCAGCTGCTGCAGTTGGCGCGGAACACCTGCGCGCCGTTGGCGGCGTCGCCGCTCGGCGCCGTCGCCGGCACGGCGTTCAACGTCCGGATGTAGGCCATCACCTGCCAGATGTCGCGGTCGAGGACGCGCATCGGATCGGCGGCGATCATCTCGGTGCCCGGGATGCCCTTGCGCACGATGTCGAACATCCGATCGTCGGTGCCGCCGGCGGCCCAGAAGCCGGTGAGATCGGGACCGAGATAGCCGTGCGCATCGGGCCCGTGGCAGCCGGCGCAGCGGGTGCGGAACATCGCGCCGCCGTTGGTGATCGCTTCCGCCTTGCCTTCGTAGGGATTCTTCGCGGGCCTTTGCTCCGCGCGGCCGCGATCCTGGGCGAACGCGCTCGTCGCGCAACCCAAGCTGATCGCGATTGACGCTGCTGCGACCACCACCGACAGAGTCCCCCTCATGCTGCCCTCGCTCGTTCGGCGTGTACAAGAAAACGTAAAGATAGTGGTTGGTGTTTACACCCGAACCACCCGGCGGTCAAGGATTGGCGGGAGTGTGATGTTGCGCGCGGCCCCCGTAGCGCAGGCCTTCAGGCCTGCCAACCGCCGCGCGGCCTGTGCATGAGGAAGCCGTCACGAGAGCACGCGGCGAGTCGAAGGGCAGCCCTGAAGGGCTGCGCTACGAGTATTTCGAGACCTAGCGTGACACGACGTCAGGCGCGGACGCGCCTCTTGCTCAACGAGCTCGGCGCGTCGACATGCGCGCCATCGTCGACGCCGACCGACAGCCGATCGACGAGCTCGCCGCCGAGCCAGCCGGTGAACAGCGCCACGCCGCCGCCGATGAACGACAGCGCCAGCGCGAGCGTGGCCGGCGCCGCCGGGGCGCCGCCGCGCATCAGCCAGCTGCCCGCGAACAGCAGCACGACGAAGACGTTGCCGATGCCGTGCACGGCGCCGATGCGCTTCGCCCTCGTGCCGGAGGGAATCGCCAGCCAGTCGATGAAGCCGAACGGCGCAGCCAGGAGGCCAGTGACGACGCCGGCGGCAATCATCCAGTACGCGATCTCGGACCAGTAGCCCTGCGCGCGCGCGAGCGCAATCAGATCGAAGATGACCGCCATCGCCAGCAGGCCGAGCGGAAACGCGATCAGCATTTGATGAATCGGATGACCGAGTAGTTTGGCGCGACTCTCCATCTCACCCTCCCAGGGACCGTGGCGTGCACACGACGACTTTGTGATTGCAAAAAGTGTGCGACACAGCTCAGAGGCTCTGAGGTCTCAGAGGCTCTGAGCTACTCGCGGCGGAGGTCGTTGATCGAGCAGGTCAGCCGCGGATGCCTCGGGTCGCTGACGTCGAGCTGGTCCCAGCGCGCGATGTAGCCTCGACCATGCCGGCCGAACAACAGGCCGACGCCGACGCCAAGCCGCTCCGCCAGCCCGGCCGCGCCGATGACGTACTCGACGATCTCGGGAGCGTTCCGCTCGTCGTCGAGCCGAAATTCCTCGAGCCGGCCGATCGTCTGGTTGTTGCCGGCGAGGACCGGCCGGCCGAGCAGTTGATCGAGATGAATTTCGCGGCTCGCTCGCGCGCGGGGTTCAGTCGTGACAGCCGGCTTGCGCGTCATGATCCCGGTATGGAGGCGACCCATCGGCGGGCGCGCTGCTCCACCTCCAGCGCCGGCGTCTCGCCGGCGGCGCGATCGATTCGCACGTGATCGTGCACGTCCAGCACCTCGTCGATCGCGATCCGGACCGGCCGTCCCGCGTCGAGCCCGAACCCGTGCTCGATGGCCGCGGCCCAGCGGCCGAGACGCGCGCCGAGCCGCGCGGCCAGCGCCGAGGGTCCGATCTCGAGCGCCGCCACCCGCGGCGGCGCCCCCTCGCGCACGTCGAGCACGATGCGGTCGACGCGCCCCATCTCGCGGCCGTTGCGATCGACGACCTTCTTGTCGAGGAGATCGCGAACCAGATCCACCCTCACCCTCCGAATATTTCCAGCGGCACCACCACCAGCGCGAGCAGCCCGCCGAGAATCGTCAGCGCCGCGAGCAGCGCGTTGCCGACGGCGCCCGAGGTGTGCTGCTTCACGTACTTCGGATCGTTCATCAAGACGAGGAACGGCAGCACGACGGCGGGCATGATCACCACCGTCAGCGCCACCGACAGCAGCGTCAGCCGAAGCGGATCGAAGCCGATCAACCCGAGGACGAGCGCCGTCACCAGCACGATGGTGAAGGCCGCGGTGAACCGCGCCGCCTCGGTGCGCGCCTTGTCCGCGCCCCACGACCAGCCGAAGACCTGCGCCGCCACGTAGCCGGAATTGAGCGACAGTTCGACCGCGGCGCCGAAGCAGCCGACGCCGAGCGCCATCGCAAACAGCGGAATCGCATAGTGGCCGTACGGCTGGACGAACATCAGCGCCGCCTGCTCGTACGAGTCGACCACGATCTGGCGCGGCCCCAGCGTCAGCGCGCTGGTCACCAGCACGCCCATCGAGACGACGCCGCCGAAGCACATGCCGGCGTAGGCGGTCGCCGTGTTGATCCAGAGCTTGTCCTCGGTGAGCTTTTCTTCGACCGTGCCCGACGAGTAGAAGTTGAGGAGGTAGGGGCTGACGGTGGCGCCGATGATCGTCACCGCCAGAAACGCATAGCGCAGGTAGTCGTCGTGCGGCAGCGACGGCACGAGCGATCGGGCCACGTCGGCGTAATCCGGCTTCAGCATCCACGCCGAGACGACGAACGACAGGGTGACGAGGCCCAGGAGTCCGATGCCGTACTCGATCACGCCGAAGCCGAACAGCCAGAGCACGATCCACACCGCGCCGCCAATCGGCAGAATCCAGCGGACGAAGCCGGCGCCGGTGACCAGCTTGACGGCGATCGCCACGCCGCCGATCTCGGCGGCGAGCAGCAGCACGTCGATCACCATCTCGGCGGCGAGCGGCACGATCTGGAAATGGATGCCGAAGCGCTCGCGCACCGCGGCCGCGAGCGGGCGCTTGCTGACGGCGGCGAGCCGCCCCGACATCTCGATCAGCATCGCCACCATCAGCGTCGCGACCGCCACCGCCCACAGCAGCTGATAGCCGAACTCCGACCCGGCCTGCGCGGCGGTGGAGATCGACCCCGCCTCGACGAAGCCGCCGATGCTGGTGACGATGCCGAGGACGAGATCGACCAGGGCGCTCATCGAGGGGAGGCCGGCCGCATCGGCATCTCGCCGAGCCGTCGCCGTACGCCCTCGGCGTCGGCGGCCGCGACCTGCTGCCGCACCAGGGCAACGGCGCGCGCGAGATGATCGGCCGCGTCGGCGAGCTGCCCGCCGGCCGGATCGGCTGCCATCTGCGGCGTGCTGGTGAGGCCGCGGCGCTCCTGCTCGACGAGCAGGAACGTCTGCTCGAGGGCGGTGCGCGCGTACGCGCCCGAGACCGCGCCGTCGAGCCACGCACGCCCAATCGCGTCCGCCGTCGACGCCAGCGATTGAAGGTTTTTCTGGTGCTGCCGGATTTCGTCGCCTGTCGTGCTGCAGGCCGCGGAGAGAAGCGTGAGGATGATGAACAGTCGAGCCGGCCGTCCCGGCGATCGATGCCGCACGCCTCATTGTCGAGGACGCGATGCCGGCAGACAAGCTCCGCCGCGGACCGCGATCGCCTCGGGCGCGTCAGCCGCGCCTGAGACCTGTCGCTCAGGCCGGCCGCGCGGCGACCGCCAGCTCGCCGGCGCTCGCGAGCGTGTCGACGTTCCAGCAGCGATCGATGAGCGTCTTCACCTGCGCCGCCGGGAGGACGCCGTCGGCCAGCGCCATGAACTTCGCTTCGAGATCGGCGTCGCTGAGCGGCCGCTCCAGGCTGCCGAGGACGTGATCGATCCGCTTCTCGAGCGTGCGGCCGTCCTTCAGGACGATCCTGGCGCGGACCTGCTCCTCCTTGATCGACGGGTCGACGGTCGCCGTCACGCGGTCGCGCAGCGCCACGATCACCGGGTCGCGCGCGTTGTCGTCGCTGAAGTCGCGCATCCCCGCCGAGCCGCGCACGATCGCCAGCGCGGCGGCGAAGTAGACGCTGAACTTCGCCTCCAGCCCGGTCCGCGGCGTCTTCTTGCCGGTCAGCTCCAGCACCAGCGGGTGGACGGCGAGATCGATGCGCTCGATCTGGCCGGCGTCGAGCCGGTGCTCGTGGCGCAGCTGCACGCAGGCATCGATCGCCGGATGAATCACCACGCCGCAGGCGTAGGGCTTGTAGGTATTGAGGGAGATCTCGTAGCTCGCCCCGAGCCGGTCGGTGATCTGCGCGTAGTCGCGCGACGTGCTGAGCACGTTCGCCCAGCCGCTCTTCCCCTCGATGCCGGCGTCGGTGCTGGTGAAGTTCTTCGACGCCAGCAGCGCCGAGGTCAGCCCGTTCTGCGCCGCGCGGCCCGGGTGGAAGCTCTTGGTCATCGATCCGAACATCTCGCGCAGGCCGACCGGCTGCGTCGCCGCCAGGCCGAGCGCCCACACCATCTGCTGCTGGGTCAGGCCGAGCAGCCGGCCGCAGGCCGCCGCCGCGCCGAAGACGCCGGCCGTGCCGGTAATGTGCCAGCCGCGATCGTAGTGCGCGGGATAGACCGCGTTGCCGATGCGGCACTCGACCTCGACGCCGACGACCAGCGCGTTGACGAACTCGCGGCCCGTCACCGGCCGGTGCTCGGCCAGCGCGAGGATCGCCGACACCACCGGCCCGGCGGGGTGAATCACCGTCTTCAGGTGCGTGTCGTCGAAGTCGAACACGTGCGAGCTGATGCCGTTCATCAGCGCCGCGTGCAGCACGTCCATCCGCTCGCGCCGCCCGACCACGGTCGCCTGCGGCGGCCCCGCGAACGGCGCC